>JAEEGK010001305.1_pt1 | contig 62586 bp, 42 predicted proteins | sample 8958771 | NCBI WGS metagenome assembly JAEEGK01 (sample SAMN16246547, study PRJNA631951) | gut metagenome | biome: gut microbiome; feature: rumen; material: SC-attached | host: Bos | place: Iran: Karaj | collected 2018-10 | reverse complement strand
GCCCCTCGACTTGCATGTGTTAAGCCTGCCGCTAGCGTTCATCCTGAGCCAGGATCAAACTCTTCATTGTAAGAATTTCTTCTGAATTGTCTTTTCTACCTTTCTCATTTTTCTGCCCGAACTCAACCGCCCTAAGACGGAATCGGTTCAGGCACGCTGCCTTCGGTCTCTGTTTCCTCAATGATCTCTCCCCGTCTCCCGATCTCACTTTTTCCCTCTCAAACGGGACTGCAAAAATACAACCTTTTCCGAAACTGACAAAATTTTTTTTCGCTTTTTCTGCTTTTTTTTTGCAACTTGCTATGTTTCAAGGAGAAAATTTTTGAATTTTTTTTCAAGAAAGGGCGAAAATGGGTGTTTTTTCGGTTATTTTTTTCATTTTTTGAAGAAATTTTGATGTTTAATTTGCAAAAAAAGTGCTTTCATTCGGCGTTTTTACGTTTTTTTCTTTTTCATCTTTCTATATATCAATAATTTACAAACACATTTAGACTCCACAAAACTACAACACGTTTTACATATATCATTGTGTTACAATAAAATACAATCAGCACGTTTTATTTTAGTAATACATTATATATAATATATAAAAAATAGTATTTTTGCAGGAGAGAATAATCAAGGCAATTTTTTCACAACAATATGGAAAACAACGCATTACCACAAGATATAGAGTTTCACCCGTTGGAGCCTTTCCTTCCGGCCAACGCCAAACTGCTGTTTCTGGGCAGTTTCCCTCCTCCGCGCAAGCGCTGGTGCATGGATTTCTATTACCCGAATTTCGGCAACGACCACTGGCGTATAGAGGGACAGGTGTGGTTCGGCGACCGCAACCATTTTGTGGACATCCAAAACAAGTGTTTCCGCAAGGAGGAGATTGTCGAGTTTATGCACGAAAAGGGCATTGCGATGTACGACACTGCCCGTGCGGTGCGGCGACTGAAAGGCAACGCATCGGACGCTTTTCTGGAGATTGTGGAGCCTACCGACATCCGTGCGCTGCTGCGACAAATCCCACTGTGTAAGGCCATTGCCACCACGGGCGAGAAGGCCACGGGCGAGCTGTGCCGTTATTTCGGGGTGGAGAAACTGCCCGCTGTTGGCGGCAGCACAGAACTAGGCGACGGTCTGCAGTTGTACCGCCTGCCCTCCTCCTCAAGAGCGTACCCGCTGGCGTTCGAAAAGAAATGCGAGGCGTACCGAAGAGTGTTCAAGGAAGTGTTCGGGCTATTGAAAGCGGAAAGTAAAAATACTACTATCCACAAAAATACACAATAATATATATATACTTATAATTCAAAAACAACATTTGTTCACATTTAATTCTGAAAATGAGCTGATTACAAAAAAAATTTTGGTTTATGGGATTTTTGTCGTACTTTTGCAAACAAGAATTCATAACCAACCCATATATAATTGCTTTTGAAGTTTGAATTCTATAAGTATCATTAATTTTTCAGAGACATCATGAAAGAGCCAAAAATAATAGCCGAGATAGGCTGTAACCACAAAGGTGATATGAACATCGCCAAAGAGATGATTAAAATTGCTGCCACATACTGCAATGCGGACATTGTAAAATTTCAGAAACGATGCAACCGTGAACTACTAACCCCTGAAGAGTATAATGCACCGCACCCAAACCCGAACAACTCTTACGGCAAAACCTACGGAGAACATCGCGAGTTTCTGGAGTTCAACTTGGAACAGCACCGCCAACTGCAAACTTGGTGCAGGGAGTACGGCATAGAATATTCCACTTCTGTATGGGATGTTACATCTGCAAAAGAGATATGCACGCTGAATCCGAAATTAATCAAAGTGCCGTCAGCCTGCAACCTCAACAAAAAAATGCTTGAATACCTATGCGACAATTTCGGAGGTGAAATTCACCTGTCATTCGGCATGACAACGAAGGAAGAGGAAGAGCAAATTGTGTCTTTCTTCGAAGAAAAGAAAAGAAACAATGATTTGGTGATATACAGCTGTACATCCGGTTATCCTGTGCCTTTTGAAGACGTCTGCTTGCTAGAAATAAACCGCCTGCGCGAATCATATGCAAAACGCGTAAAAGCCATCGGATTCTCCGGTCACCATCTTGGAATTGCAGTAGACTCGGCAGCGGTTGCTCTTGGTGCAGAATTCATAGAACGCCACTATACCCTTGACCGCACATGGAAAGGCACCGACCATGCGGCATCGCTCGAACCCGATGGAGTTCGCAAACTTTCACGCGACTGCAAAGCTGTATTCAAAGCACTCACATATAAACCCGTTGACATACTTGAGATAGAATCCGTGCAACGCAACAAACTCAAAAAGAACCAAGTAAAATGGTAACCGCTTTCATCCCAGTTCGTGGCGGCAGCAAATCCATACCGCTAAAAAACATAAAACCGCTCTGCGGAAAGCCTCTTGTTTGTTGGAACATTGAAGCGCTAGAAGCTTGTAATGAAGTGGACAACATAGTTGTGGCTACCGATTCACTCGAAATTGAAGCAGTTGTCCTCGGCAGAAATTACCATAAAACCACAATTTTCCGTCGCTGTGCCGAGAACGCTACCGACACGTCAAGCACAGAAAGCGTCATACTCGAATATTTACACAAAGCCAATATTCCTTCCGACACCACCTTCATTCTTGTCCAAGCCACTTCTCCGTTCACACAAACGATTCATTTCAAACAAGCTTTAGAGATGTTCTCTTCGAGAGAATACGACTCTTTGTTGACTTGTGTCCGCAACAAACGCTTTTTTTGGTCGAATGACGGGAAAAGCCTCAACTATGACTACAAGAAACGTCCACGGAGACAAGATTTTGAGGGAATCATGATGGAGAACGGTGCTTTTTACATAAACACCGTTAAAAACATTCTTGAAAGCGGCAATAGGTTAAGTGGCAAAATAGGCATATACGAAATGCCCGAATATACGGCCGCGGAAATAGACGAACCCGACGATTGGGAATATATAGAGTATCTGATATTTAAAAACGGCATATCGCAAACTGAGCCACGCCTGAAAAACATAAAACTATTTCTCACTGATGTTGACGGGGTGCTAACCGATGCCGGAATGTACTACTCAGAGAACGGTGACGAGCTGAAAAAATTCAACACTCACGATGGCATGGGTATTCAAATTCTTCGTCAAAAAGGAATAAAGACAGGAATAATTACATCCGAAAACACGAAAATAGTGGAAAACCGTGCCCGCAAGCTTAACGTGGATTATCTATACCAAGGCCGCAGGGAAGGCGGGAAACTGGAAATTGCAAAAGAAATATGTGCCAAAGAAGGCATTTCTATGGATAATGTCGCCTATATCGGGGACGACATCAACTGCCACGACCTTCTATCGGCCGTTGGAGTGGCCGCCTGCCCGGCAGACGCCTTACCCGAAATCAAGAGCATACATGGAATCATCGTGCTATCGAAGAAGGGCGGAGAAGGTGTCGTTCGAGAATTTGTCGATATGATAAAAAAAGAAATATGAAATACGTCTTTGGCGTATCCAGCCATCTCACTTTTTATATAGCACACAGAATAATAGCAATAAACGGTCTTGACAAACAAGACTGTATGCTTCTGTTGACAAGAAATTACACATTACAGGAACATTTCAGCCGACAATATCCCAACCAGCTGCATACAGGATACAATATTACCGGCAGTAAAAGCGGCAGAGTTTTTGCCGGTGCTAACATTTTTAAAACCATAAAGAACATACGCGTATTTGACGCATTGATTGATCCTTTTGTCAAAGACGACACTTTTTATTACTACACACAAGTTTGCTCCAACGACCTGACCAGTTTGATGGCCACGAAAAAGAATTGTAAAGGTTTCTATGTCATAGAGGACGGGTTGTCATCCTATCGCGATTTCAACCCTCAAACTTTCACTGGATTACGTTATATAATTTACAAACTGTTTCTAAACACCTTTTTCCACCGTATATTTGCCTGTAAAAATCATTTCATAGCGTCCGAATCTCCAAAATTCAAAGGATGCATAGCCACCTTACCGAATTGTTTCCCGCTACATCAAGACAAATTACAAGTAATCGGACTTCCATTTGAGACAATTGACCTGGGTTTCTCCCCCGATGCACTTCTGTCTATAGATCCATTGTATCTGCATTTCTCTGAGGATGTTATTCGCAACGTCTATGCAGACATTGCACAGTTCATAAAAACCAAATCGTATAAAACAATCGCATATAAATATCATCCCAACTTTTTTGCCCCAACTAATACAGGACACAAGAACAAAGTGGACAACATCCTGAAATCCTTATTTGGAGACAGCCTCGTTGAGCTTGACAAATCCGTTGTTTTGGAGAATGTGCTTCAAACCTACCGATGCGATTTTTACACCGACAATTCATCTGTGGCCATTTATGGTAGCATCGCAGGATCCAAATGCTACACATACATTCCCATACTTCGCAAATATATAGACACAAAAAGGCTCAATGAGATATATCCGAATATTCCTTTCCTCAACAAGTCGTTTATTCCGATAGACGTTTAAGCGATTATCATACTTGTGGTGGTCCGAAACTTACAGAGACTCTGACAACCTATGAAAGTAGGATGTTGAAAGTTCTACAATAATATATAATTGAAGTACCTTATATAATTAAGTTTCAACAAAAAAAGCGGCAAATGAAAAATCATTTGCCGCTTTTTCAATTATTTGAGTCAATCTTTTACGCCTTCCTAACCCAGATTTCGGTGGGCATGCCGTCGATAATCTCGGTTTCCTTGCGGTCGGGCGAGGCGATTGCGGGCACCAAATTGAGGCTTGCCGTAAGGGTTTCGGAGCAGATGTAGTCCATATACTGCTGCACGGCGCCGTCCCATTCGGGATTGCTAAGCAGGTCCACAACGATCTTGTCGGTAACGGCGAAGTCGCTGTCCTTGCGGATGTTCTGTATGCGGTTTACCAGCTCGCGGGCTATGCCTTCGTTCTTGAGTTCCTGAGTAAGCGTCACGTCGAGGGCCACGGTGAGGGTGCCTTCGTTGGCCACCACCCATCCGGGGATGTCCTGAGTGGCTATCTCCACATCGCTGAGAAGGAGTTCCACATCCTGACCTTCCACCACCATATTGTAACGGCCTTCGGTTTCGATCTTGGCGATGTCGGCCTGCGAGAAGGCTGTAACGGCGGCGGCTATGGCTTTCATTATTTTGCCGTAGCGCGGTCCGAGGGTCTTGAAATTGGGTTTGGCGCTTTTCACAAGCACGTTGTTGGCGGCGTCGAGATATTCAATCTCCTTAACGTTGACCTCGGAGGTGATGAGGTGTGCAACCTTCTCTATCTGCTGACGCTGGAATTCGTCGGCCACGGGAATCATTATCTTTGCCAACGGCTGACGCACGCGCAGGTTGCTGCGTTTGCGCAACGAAAGCACCATCGACGATATTTTCTGCGCCAGCTGCATACGCTGTTCGAGGGCTTTGTCAACAACACTTTCGTTGTATGCGGGGAAGTCGGTGTGGTGCACCGATTCGGCGTCGATACGGTGGGTTACGTTGTTGAGGTCGCGGAACATACGCTCGCTGAAGAAGGGTGCGATGGGTGCCATCAGGCGGGCGAGGGTCTCCAAACAGGTGTAGAGAGTCTGGTAGGCAGAAATCTTGTCTTCGGTGTATTCGCCTTTCCAGAAACGGCGACGGCACAGACGCACGTACCAGTTGCTGAGGTACCAGTCGACGAACTCCTGCACGGCACGGCCGGCTTTCATCGGCTCGTAGTCGTTGAAATAGTCGTCAACGGTTTTCACAAGGGTGTTGAGCTCGGAGAGTATCCAGCGGTCGATTTCGGGACGGCGGGAGATCTCGATGTCGGGCTCGGAGTAGGTGAAACCGTCGATATTGGCGTAAAGCGCGAAGAATCCGTAGGTGTTGTACAGTGTGCCGAAGAATTTCTTACGCACCTCGTCAACGCCGGCGGGGTCGAATTTCAGGGCGTCCCACGGCTGCGAGTTGGTAATCATGTACCAACGTGTGGCGTCGGGACCGAATTTCTGTATCGTTTCGAAAGGATCCACGGCGTTGCCCAGACGCTTGGACATTTTCTGTCCTTTGCTGTCGAGCACCAAACCGTTGGAAACCACGTTTTTATAAGATACCGAGTCGAAGCACATCGTGGCGATGGCGTGGAGGGTGAAGAACCAACCGCGGGTCTGGTCCACACCTTCGGCGATGAAATCGGCCGGGAAAGTCTTGGGGTTGAGCTGACCTTCCTTGCCCATGTAATGTATCTGAGCATAAGGCATTGCGCCGCTGTCGAACCACACGTCGATAAGGTCGGGTTCGCGGAACATTTTTTTGCCTTTTGGCGAAACCAGCACCACGCCGTCGATGTAGGGACGGTGCAGGTCGAATTTCTCGTAATCGTCGGAGGCGTAGGGGTTATTTTCCATAAATCCCGCCTTGACGGATTTTTCTATCTCGGCACGAAGTTCGTCCACGCTACCGATGCAAATCTCCTCGGAGCCGTCCTCGGTGCGCCAGATGGGCAGCGGTGTGCCCCAATAACGCGAACGCGAGAGGTTCCAGTCCACCAGATTTTCAAGCCAGTTGCCGAAACGTCCGCTGCCGGTGGCCTCGGGTTTCCAATTGATAGTCTTGTTAAGCTCGATCATCCTATCTTTCAGCGCAGTGGTGCGGATAAACCAGCTGTCGAGGGGGTAGTAAAGCACGGGCTTGTCGGTACGCCAGCAGTGGGGGTAGCTGTGGGTGTGTTTCTCGCTGCGGAAGAGCTTGCCTTCGGCCTTGAGCATCACCACTATCTCCACGTCGAGGGTGGGGTCTTTCTCGGTCTTTTCGGGGTCGTAGGCGTTTTTCACGAATTTGCCTGCATAGGGTGCGTAAAGCTCGGTGTTGACGCATCTTTTCACAAACTCGGGGTCGAGCTGCTCGATGAGGAAGAACTTGCCGGTGCGGTCCACCATGGGCTGCTGTTTGCCGTCCTTGTCGAAAAGCACGAGGGGCGGCACGCCGGCCTGTTTGGCCACGCGGTCGTCGTCGGCACCGAAAGTGGGTGCTATGTGCACGATGCCGGTACCGTCTTCGGTGGTAACGTAGTCGCCGAGGATGATGCGGAAAGCACCTTCGCCGGGGTTCACCCACGGTATGAGCTGTTCGTATTCCAAATCCTTGAGTTCCTTGCCTTTGACGGCGTTGCCGAGCACGCGGAAGGGCACTTTCTTGTCGCCCACCTTGTATTCCTCGAAGGGGATGTTGGCGTTTTCGGCAGGGAACATGCTGTTAAGCAGAGGCTTAGCCACAATAACGTTGATGGGTGCGCCGCTGTAGGGGTTGAAGGTGTTCACCAGCACGTATTCGATGCCGGGACCTACGGCGAGGGCGGTGTTCGAAGGCAATGTCCACGGGGTGGTGGTCCATGCCAGAACGTTCACATCTTCAGATTTGACATCCACACCGAAAGGCAGTGTCTGATTGGCTTTGAGGTGGAACATCGCCACACAGGTGGTGTCTTTCACGTCGCGGTAGCAGCCAGGCATGTTGAGCTCGTGCGAGCTGAGGCCTGTGCCAGCGGCGGGACTGAAGGGCTGGATGGTGTAGCCTTTGTACAGCAAGCCTTTGTTATAGAGGTCTTTGAGCAGGAACCACAGAGTTTCGATATATTCGTTTTTGAAAGTGATATAAGGGTTGTCAAGGTCCACCCAATAGCCCATTTTACGGGTGAGTTCGTCCCAAAGGTCCTTGTATTTCATCACCTCTTCGCGGCAGGCGCGGTTGTAGTCGTCCACGCTGATTTTCTTGCCGATGTCCTCCTTGGTGATGCCGAGTTTTTTCTCCACGCCGAGTTCCACGGGCAGACCGTGGGTGTCCCAACCGGCTTTGCGGTCCACAAAGAAACCCTTCATGGTTTTGTAGCGGCAGAATATGTCTTTTATGCTACGTGCCATAACGTGGTGAATGCCAGGCACTCCGTTTGCCGACGGAGGACCTTCGTAGAATACAAAAGGCGTTTTCCCTTCGGAGAGTTCGAGACTTTTGTGGAAGGTGTCGTTTTCTTCCCAATAACGGCGGATTTCCTCGCCGAGAGCGGTCATGTCTAATTGCTTGTACTCGTTATACTTATCGGACATTGTTATAAAAAATTATATATATCACTATCTGTCAGCCGTTTAACCCACGACCGACTAATTATAATTAACCTGCAAATATACGATTTTTTTGTGATGAAGAAAAATCCATTGGATTTTTTGATAGCCGTAGGCGGAGAATAAATTGATTAGTGACTGGTGATTTGTTTGGGGAAAGTGAACTGTGATAAAGAATATGGTTATTTACTAGTGATGAGTGATTTGTTCAGGAAAAATAGCAAGCTTTCTCATCCATTCTTGCCCGTATGAAAAAAAAATCGTATTTTTGCACTTTCAAAAAACACAAACACCATGCAAAACAACAACTACTGTATAATAATGGCCGGAGGCATCGGAAGCCGTTTCTGGCCGGTAAGCAAAACAGAGTGTCCCAAGCAGTTCCTCGACATCCTGGGCACAGGAAAAAGCTTTATCCGCAGCACTTTCGAGAGGTTTCTGCCCATAGTGCCGCCACAGAATTTTCTGGTGGTGACCAACGCCATGTACAAAGACCTTGTGCTGCAGCACATCCCCGAACTCACCGAAAGCCAGGTGCTTTGCGAGCCTATGCGCCGCAACACCGCTCCCTGCATCGCCTACGCCGCTTACCATATAATGGCACAAAACAGCGATTGCAACATAGTTGTAACCCCCGCCGACCATCTTGTAACCAACGAGGCGGAATTCCAACGCATCATCTCCACCGGATTTGAATTCGTCTCCAAGCCGGAGAACAGCAAAGCGCTGCTCACCATCGGCATCAAGCCCACAAGACCCGAAACCGGCTACGGCTACATACAAACCCCCGATGCCAACTGCACGGAAGGCGCCGTAACCAAGGTGGCCAGTTTCACCGAAAAGCCAAATCTCGAGAAAGCCGTACAGTTCCTCGAAAGCGGACGCTACCTGTGGAATTCCGGCATCTTCATCTGGTCGATGGAAGGAATCCTGTCGGCATTAAACCAATTCATCCCCAACCTTACCGAGATTTTCGACGAAGGCAAAGCCAAATTCGGCACCGCCGACGAGCAGGCGTTCATCAGTAACAACTTCCACCGCTGTCCCGACATCTCCATCGACTACGGCGTGATGGAGAAATCGCCCGACACCTACACCATCCCCGCCGACTTCGGCTGGAGCGACATAGGCACTTGGGGCTCCTTGTTCACCCACGCAAAAAAAGACTCCGAAAACAATGCCGTGAAAGGCAACGTGGTTGTGGAGGAATGCAAAAACACCGTGATAAACATCGAACCCGGCGTGGAAGCCATCGTGCAGGGCATGGACGAATGTCTTGTGGCCTACAGCGGCAAATCGTTGCTTGTGTGCCGACTTAAGGACGAGCAGCTCATCAAGGAATGGGTAGCCGCTTTAAACGCGAAGAAACAGTAATTACACACCGAATTAAATAAAATTAGAGCCTGCCGCGTTGCTGCAGGCTCTAATTTTTTGCTCGACTATGGGCATAAAAAAAGAGGACTCGATTGAGTCCTCTTTCATATTTTGGATTGAATACTATTCTTCGTCCATGTTTACGTAGAAGGAAGTTCTGCGGTTGATGCTGAATTTGCAGTCACCGAAGCATTCGCGTTTACCTTTCCATTCTGTGCTCAAACGGTCTTCGTCGATACCATATTTCTCAACGAGAAGTCTCTTAACTTCTTTAGCACGTTTTTCGGACAGTTTGTCGTTGTATTCGTAGCTAGCGGGTTCGTCGCAGAAGCTGATGATGGTGAACTTGGTGTCGGAGTTGTTCTTCATAACTTCAGCAACAGCTTGGAGTTTTCTCATCTGATCCGAAGGAACTTTCCATACATCGTTCGGGTAGAGGATAGACAGAGGCATACCGTAGAGGTTCTGCTGGTTGTCTTTCACGTTTTTCAGAGCATTGCGCAGACGGCCGTTCTCAGCTTCGGACTGGTCGAGTTGGTCTTTAAGTTTGCCATTCTCGTCTTCGAGAGAAGCGATTTTGTTTTTCAGGTTGTTTTCCTGTTCTTTGGCTTTTGCAAGTTCGTCGTTAGCATCGTCAAGATCTTTGGTGAGCTTGTCGAAATTCTCTTTGGTGTAGTTCTTTTCCTGTTCGATGCGGGCTTTGTCTTCGTCAGTTACGCCGAAGTGATATTCAATTCCCAGGGGAATGTAGAGGTAGCTACCCACGAAGTCGAATTTCTCGATTTGAGAGAAGTCGGCCAAGGAGTAAACAGTGGGTTCTACATAAACAGACCAATGATCGGCGAATCTCCAAGAAAGACCCATTCCGATGTTGGCTGAATAGAAGTAGTTACCTAACCACATTTCTTTAGAACCATCAGTTGCAACTCTGTCGTTGTCGGGAAGTAAAAATGTACCACCCATACCACCGAGCAGATACCATTGAACTTTTCTATAAGGATCTCTGAAACCCTTGATAGCGTCAATGATAGAGAATGTGAAATCAACTTGCAGATTCAAGTGCTCACCAACATAGTTAAGGTTGTTAGCGTAAGCCCCCAAATCAGGATTCCATCTGTACAAGTTGATGTTTTTGATTTTGGTGTCGACATCGGCATACATAGCTTGGAAACGAACATCCCAAATGTAGTTCAGTTCTTTGGCCAAGAAACCGCCAATACCCCAACCCCAACGTTCGTGCGGGTTAAGAGCATCAATAGCGGGGTCTTTGGTCTCCTTCTGGATACGCCAAGTCCAACCTCCGTTCAAGCCAATTGACCAGTTGCTCCAAAAGCTGTAGTGGGGGTAACGAGTCAGCGGCGTGTACTCCGCAGTATCTTCTTGAGCATAGGTAGCGCTAACACCCATCAAGAAGAATGCGACTAATGCAATTTTTAATGTTTTTTTCATTTGACTATCAGTTATTTATGTTATACTTTTCAATTATTTCAGAACACTTATTGCCGTTATATACAAAAGGCAATGCCCTTTTTTACGCAAAAAGGACACTGCAAAGTTACATTTTTTTTTCCAAATATAGCACTATAAAATGCATTTTTTTTATATTTTTTTTACAAATACCTCATTTTCAATTAATTAAAAAAATAATTTTTGTGCAATATTTTTTGAATAATGCAGTTATTAGACCGTTGTACAAATAATAATCATGCCAAATAAACACAATTCTGTTGAAAATTGTGACGTTTTTTCTCATAAAAATTCAACATTATTTTTGTAACTTTGAAGCGATGAAAAAAGTATGTTTTTAGCGTTTTACTAATCATAAACTTTTGTACGTCAAACATTTTTATCGAAAACAACCAATAACAACCTGCACTATAAAATATGAATCAGCCTAAACTAAGCCCCCACGCTGTGAAAGTGATAACCAACAGCCGCGATGAAGCCATACGCCTGAAAAACCAGAACATCGGCGTTGAGCATCTGTTTCTCGGCATGCTGCGCGAAAAGGAATGCTCCGGCATGAAAATTCTCAACAATTCCAACATCGACACTGCAAGCATCCGCCAACGTATCGAGAAGGCTCTGGCCTCGATAAGCGACAACGTGAAATACTCCGCCGACGACGAAGTGCCTTTTATGAAACAAACCGAAAACATCATCCGTTTCTCTTTCCTTATCTCCAAGGAGTTCAAAAGTCCCGAAGTGAAGACTGAACACATACTGCTCGCCATGCTACGCAACAACGACAACATCGTTTCCCAGATGCTTGCCGAACAAGGCCTCGACCTCGAAAAAGCCAAATCGCTTTGCACTACAGCTAATAACAACGCCGGTCCAAAAGCCTATCCCGACGACACAAGCGCCGCCCCCGATTTCCAGTCGAGTGCATCTTTCGACGACGACGATGAAGAAGACGACGATGATTTCGGTGCTTCCAACATCCCTTCGCAGAACAAACCCTCGGCCGGTTCGAAAAACAGTCGCACTCCAGCCTTGGACAATTTCGGTCGCGACCTAACCAAAGCCGCCGCCGAAAAACGTCTCGACCCCATAGTAGGACGCGAAAAGGAATTGGAGCGCATAGCTCAGATCCTCAGTCGCCGCAAGAAAAACAACCCCATCCTTATAGGCGAACCCGGAGTAGGAAAATCGGCCATCGCCGAAGGCCTCGCCATACGCATCAGCGAAGGCAAAGTGCCCCGCACACTCTACGGCAAACGCGTCATTACCCTCGACCTCGCCTCGCTGGTGGCCGGCACCAAATACCGCGGACAGTTCGAGGAACGTATGAAAGCCATACTGAAAGAGCTGGAGATGAACCCCGACATCATAGTATTCATCGACGAGATACACACCATCGTTGGCGCTGGAGGAGCTCAAGGCTCGCTCGACGCCTCCAATATGTTCAAACCCGCACTGGCACGCGGCGAACTGCAGTGCATCGGTGCCACAACCCTCGATGAGTACCGGCAGTACATTGAAAAGGACGGTGCCTTGGAACGCCGTTTCCAGAAAGTGCTTGTGGATGCCACAACGCCCGAAGAGACACTTACCATACTTAATAATATAAAGGACAAATACGAGGATCACCATCTGGTGACCTATTCGCCAGAAGCTCTCGAAGCCTGTGTAGCACTTACCAACCGCTATATCAGCGACAGGCTGCTGCCCGACAAAGCCATCGACGCTATGGACGAGGCCGGCGCGCGTGTGCATATCTCCAACATCAACGTACCACCCGAGATAATAGCCCTCGAACAGGAAATAGCCAACGTGGTGGCCAAAAAGAAAGAGGTGCTGGCGCAGAAAAACTACAACGAAGCCGCCGAATACCGCGACCAAGAACGCGAACTCAACGCCAAACTCACCGACGTGAAACGGCAGTGGGAACAGGACGAAAAACTGAAACGCATCACCATCACCGAACAGGATGTGGCCGAAGTGGTGGCCATGATGACCGGCGTGCCAGTGCAACGCATTGCGCAGAGCGAAAGCAACCGTCTCATCACCATGGAGAACGACCTGCAAAGCAAGGTCATAGGTCAGGACGAGGCGGTGAAGAAAATAGCCAAAGCCATACGTCGCAACCGCGCCGGACTGAAAGACCCCAACAAACCCATAGGCTCCTTTATTTTCCTCGGACCCACGGGCGTGGGAAAGACTTATCTGGCCAAAGTGCTGGCTCAGTATCTGTTCGACACCGAGAACGCTATGATACGCATCGACATGAGCGAATATATGGAGAAATTCGCCGTGTCGCGGCTGATAGGAGCGCCTCCGGGATATGTGGGGTACGAAGAGGGTGGACAACTCACCGAGAAAGTTCGTCGCAAACCCTATTCCATAGTCCTTCTTGACGAGATAGAGAAAGCACACCCCGACGTGTTCAACCTGCTTTTGCAGGTGCTCGACGACGGTCAGCTCACCGACGGCATGGGCCGCAAGGTGGATTTCAAAAACACTATAGTGATAATGACCTCCAACATCGGGTCGCGACAACTCAAGGAGTTCGGCACAGGAGTGGGATTCAACACCTCGGCACGCGAGAGCAACCGCTCCGAGATGGAAAAGGACGTTATCGAAAAGGCCATGAAGAAAGCCTTCGCCCCCGAGTTCCTCAACCGTATCGACGACGTTATCGTTTTCAACAACCTGAAACGTCCCGAGATACACAAAATAATCGACATAGAACTGAAAGGACTCTTCGGCAGGATAAACGAGATGGGCTACTCCATCCGCATCAGCGAAAGCGCCAAGGACTTCCTGCTCGAAAAAGGCTGGGACCCCAACTTCGGAGCACGTCCGCTGAAACGAGCCATCCAGAAATATATCGAAGACGAGCTTGCCGAAGAGATTATCCGCTCCTCGCTCCACAACGGCGACGACATACTTATCGACACCGAGGATTTCGGCGAAAGCAAGATAATAAAATTCCGCATCAACGAAAACAAAGACAATACCATTGCCGAAGGCGAGACCAAAGCCATTGCCGAAGAAACAACCAAAAACGAATAACCTTTTATGACCGGACAGGACAACATAAAAACCACGTCCATAGGCACTTTGGGCAAGAACGCCCTGATACAGCGTCTCACCCAGGATTTCGAGACACGCGACAAATCCACCGTGAAGGGTCTGGACAACGACGCCTCGGCCACCGGAAGCGGACAAAAAATAAGCATCGTGGGGACAGCGATGATGGTGGAAGGCATACATTTCGACATGACCTACACCCCGCTGCAACATCTTGGCTACAAAGCCGTTGCCTTGGCTATGGCCAAAGTTGTGGCGATGAACGCCCTGCCGCGGCAGATAATGGTGAATATGGCCGTATCAAGCCGCTATTCGGTGGAGGCCTTGGAGGAACTCTTTGCCGGCATACACCGCATCTGCCAGCGCTACGACAGCGACCTCGCGGGATGCGACATCTGCTCGAGTATGAGCGGACTTACCATCTCCGTCACCGCCATCGGTGAGGCCGACAAGGACCGCCTGACAGGCTGCGGCGGAGCGCAGATGCACGACCTGCTGTGCGCCTCGGGCGACTTTGGCTCGGCATACGCAGGGCTGCTGATACTCGAACGCGAGAAAGCCACCTTCAAAGCCAACCCCGATTTCAAACCCGACTTTGCGTCGCACGAATATGTGCTGGAACGTTTTCTGAAACCCGAACCCCGCACCGACATAGTGAAATGGCTTGCCGAGAACGACATAGTGCCGACGGCTATGACCAACGTCGCCGACGGACTGGCCGACGCCGCAATGCGTTTGTGCAGCATTTCGCACTGCGGATGCGAGATTTACGAGGAACGCATACCCATCGACTACGGCACCTCGCACGTGTGCAGCGATTTCGGAACCAACATGTTACCCGTATCGCTGGCGCTGAACGGAGGCATGGACAATGAACTGCTTTTTTCGATAAAACAATCCGATTACGAAAAAATAAAAGAGTGTCCCAACGTTGCCATTGTGGGCCACATCACAGAACAAAACCGCGGAGCCATTATGGTGACACCGCAGAACACCGCCATCGAACTCACCTCGCAAGGATGGAATTCCTCGATACCTTCGAAGGAATAGAACATTTTGTCGCCACCCTATATATATAATGTATGACAATACACGAAATTCTTAAGAAATATTGGGGTTACGACAAATTCCGACCTTTGCAGGAAGATATAATCAATTCCGTTTTAGAGGGTTACGACACCTTGGCGCTGCTTCCCACCGGAGGCGGCAAATCCATCTGTTTCCAAGTTCCGGCCATGGCCCTCGACGGCATCTGCATAGTGGTTTCGCCGCTGATAGCGTTAATGAAAGACCAAGTGCTGCACCTGAAAGAGAAAGGCATCAAAGCCGAGGCCCTGGTGTCGGGCGTTAGCCTGCGCGACAGCGAACGTATTCTCAACAACTGCCTTTACGGCGAGATGAAATTCCTGTACGTTTCTCCCGAACGTCTGAAAAACCGTGCCTTTCTGGAAGCTTTCAAACAGATGAAGATAGGCCTTATCGCCATCGACGAGGCACACTGCATATCGCAATGGGGCTACGATTTCCGTCCGCCCTACTTGGAGATTGCCAAGATACGCGCCTTCCATCCCAAAACAGTGACGATGGCCCTTACCGCCACGGCGACGCCGGCTGTGGTGGCCGACATCCAGGACAAGCTGGCTTTCGGCAAGAAACGCAACGTCTTCCAAAAAAGCTTCTACCGCGACAACCTCACCTACATGGCTTTCTACGAGGAGGACAAATACGGACGCATGCTGCGGATAATGGCGGCGGTGAAAGGCTCAGGAATTGTGTATGTGCGCAACCGCCGACGCACGCAGGAGATTGCCGAATTCCTCACCTCGAAAGGGATAAGGGCATTGTATTACCACGCCGGACTTAAAACCGAGGACCGCGACGCACGACAGAAAAAATGGATGGACGGCGAAACACCTGTGATTGTGGCCACCAACGCCTTCGGGATGGGCATCGACAAACCCGACGTGCGATACGTGATACACCTCGACCTGCCCGACTCGCCGGAGGCTTACTTCCAAGAAGCGGGTCGCGGCGGACGCGACGAGAAACAGGCCTACGCCATAATCCTTTACAACAACAGCGACATCGACCAGCTGCGACAGAACTTCGCAACCTCCTATCCCCCACTGCAATACATACGCAACGCCTACCGAGCCGTGTGCAATTTCTATCAGATTCCCGAAGGGTCGGGACTTAACCAGAAATTCAATTTCGACCCCATCGCCATCTGCGACAACTATGGTTTTCAGGTGATACCTTTCTACAACGCTCTGCGTTTTCTCGAAAAAGAGGGGCTGCTGTCGCTTCCCGAAAGGCAGGAGACCACCTCGCACATGATGATAACCGTCTCCAAGGAAGATTTGTACCGTTTCCAGGTGGGCAACACCGCTTTCGACGACCTTATAAAACTGATGCTGAGGATGTACGGCGGACTGTTCACAAATCACGTCAGCATAAGCGAAAAGGCCATAGCCCGCAAGATGTACCTCGACGAGGAGACAATTGTTGCACAGCTCCGCAAGTTACAAAAAATGAACTACATAGACTACCAGGAGAAAGAGACCTGCCCGCAGATTATTTTCACCTCGCCCTGCATCAACCCCAACGGCCTGTACATAAGCGATGTCAACTACAAAACCTTGAAAGAGAACGCCTTGGTACGTATCAACGCGATGATAAACTACGTGAAAGGCAACGAATATTGCCGTAGCAGCGCATTGCTATACTATTTCGGCGAGAAAAACAACATACGGTGCGGACGCTGTGACGTGTGCATTGCCAAACAGAAAGAGCAGAACGCCGAAAAGCTTCGTAACGATATAACCGAGATACTGAAAAACAACCCGATGACAGTGAAAACGCTCTGCACTAGACTGCCGTCGCTCGACGAAAGCACCATAACCTCGACCGTGCGCGAGATGATAGACTACAACCTGCTGGGCTGCGACGAGGATATGCGGCTGTTTTTGAAATAATACAAAAAAAAAGAGAGACCCAAAGCCTCTCTTTAATCCTTTCCGATAAACGGGCCGTTACACCCGCCATCTTTTTTCAGTTCAAATTAAGTGCGAATTTCGCAGTGCTGGTTTTCACCTGCTGCATACAACCGGCGTAAATCAATATGGCACGTATGGCCATTTTCGAGGGTTGGAGCCTTGCTCCCATTTTGCGTATTCTGTTTTTTGTTGTGCCGGTGTTTCCCGTTAAGTTGTATTCATCTACCATAGGCAATGCTTTTTATTTCACTATACCAGATTTGGTTCCGGATTTTGAGTAAAAAACTACATTAGTCTTCTTTTATTGTATAATGATATGTTTTTTTATTGTTAAAATTTGTTTTATCCTAATTATCAACAAATTAAATAGCTACATAAGAAAACGGAGGGGGAACAGAATCCATTCGACTGCGCGTTCGAAACGCGAGCGGTTGCTCCATTCCTCGTAGTTGAAATCCACACAGTTTTGGAGAGTCTGCCGCAGATGTTCGTCGAGCAGGGCAGCAATCTGTTTGTTGCGGCCGATAAGCGCCAGTTCGTGCTGGTGCTGGAAGCTGCGGAAATCGAAGTTGGCCGAAGAGATGGAAAACACCTCGCCGTCGGCCATAAGGCACTTGGCGTGGAGGTTGCCGGGAGTGTAGAATTTCATCACCACGCCGTTGTGGTAGAGCGCTCCCAGAGTGTGACGGCGCACTATGTCGGCTGTCTGCACATCGGATTTTAGGGGCGAGATAACCGTAACCTTGACACCGCGCTGCACGGCTGCCGTAAGGGCTTTGCGTAGTCGCGGACTGGGCAGGAAATAGGGTGTTTCGATGATGACCTCCTTTTTGGCGTTGCCGATGATGCTCTCGTACCTGCGTGCCAGCCTCTGTCGGGCGCGGGAGGGAATTTCCTGAATTATCGACATCTGGTAGTAGTTGATGTCGCGTTTGAAACGCAGTTTGTCGAGGTCGAGGCGGTTGTAGATGACGTAGTTGTCGTTGAACACCTTTTGGAACAGTCGTGCCATGGGGTCGGCGATGCGCAGGTTGAGTTCGCGCCAAGAAAGGGAGTAGGCTGTGATGTTGGCCGAGCCGATGTAGGCTATTCGGTTGTCGATGACAAGTATTTTGCGGTGGTCGCGGCGGTGATTGTCGGAGATGAAGTTGAGCGTAAGTATCAGTTTTTTGAACGCCCTAACCTCGCCGCCGGCTTTGATGATGGGGTCGAAAAAGCTGAATTTCTGCCGTGTGCCCCAAGCGTCGACAAGCACGCGCACCTTAACCCCTTGCCGTGCCTTTTCGGCCAGAGCCTTGACAAAACGCTCGCCCATGGCGTCGTCGTTGAAACGGAACGTCTCCAGATAGACGTACTCGCGGGCGGCGGCGATATCCTTGAGCTGCTCGTGGTATAGCTGCAGATTGTCGTCGAAGAGCGACACTTGTTCCAGCGTCACTTCGGGCAACGGCTGCGACTTGGGCCTTGACTTTTTTTGTTTTTTCGGTGCCATTTTTGTCAATAATGCGTTTAATAACGTAAAAGGTGTTTTTTTATTTTGCTGATTTTCCGTTTTTTGTAGATTTGTGCGAAATTTTATTCCGAAAAGGTCGATTTTTTTATTGTTAGCATTGTCCAAAAACGAAAAAAATAACGTAAATTTGCAATTGCAAAAAAAGGGGACAAAGAGCCCTAAAATCTGCGTTATTAACTGTAGTTCAAATAATTAAACGTAATATAATGAAAAAAATACTTATTGTGGGAGCCGGCGGACAGATTGGCTCCGAGCTTACACGCACATTGCGCGACATTTACGGAAACGACAACGTTGTATGCAGCGACCTGCGTCCTTTGAAAGGCGAGATTTACGAACGCGGACCCATCGAACGCATCGACTCCACCCAGATTATGCAGATTGCCGAAGCGGTGAAGAAATACAACATCGACACCATCTACAACCTTGCAGCAATACTTTCGGCCACAGCCGAACTGAACCCCATGCTCGGCTGGAACGTGGGTATCGGCAGCTTGGTGAACTGTCTTGAGGTAGCCCGTTTGTTCGGCTGCGCCGTGTTCACCCCCAGTTCGATAGGCGCTTTCGGCCCCAGCACCCCGCACGATATGACTCCGCAGGACACCATCCAGCGTCCCGCCACCATCTACGGCGTAACCAAAGTTACCGGCGAGCTGCTCAGCGACTACTATTTCACACGTTTCGGCGTGGACACCCGTTCGGTGCGTTTCCCCGGACTTATCTCCAACCTGACACTGCCCGGCGGCGGCACCACCGACTACGCTGTGGAGATTTACTACGCAGCTGTGAAAGGCGAGAAATTCGTCTGCCCGCTCAAGAAAGGCACTTTCATGGATATGATGTACATGCCCGACGCCCTCAGCGCCATGATCGACATTATGGAAGCCGACCCCTCGAAACTGGTACACCGCAACTCGTTCAACGTGACGGCTATGAGCTTCGACCCCGAAATCATATACAACGCCATAAAGAAATATGTGCCCAATTTCGAGATGGTTTACGAACCCGAACCCATCAAACAGGCCATCGCCGACAGCTGGCCCAACTGCATGGACGACTCGTGCGCCCGCAAGGAATGGGGATGGAATCCTAAATACGACCTCGACAAGATGACCGTCGATATGCTGGACACCCTAAAAAAGAAACTTCTGTAGTATTACTCGGAAATAACAACTAAGACCAGCTCACATAGAACTGGTCTTTTTTTTGCCATAAAAAACGGCATCTTCGTGAGAGGATGCCGTTTTTGGTTAGCTATTGTGTGTTATTCAATCCACATTGGTGAATACGTAGGCGTTGGGCACGATGTTGCCGTTTTTGTCAACGATGTTGCGGCTCATCTCGCTCTGTTCGGCTTCGGGGGCCTGCTGTATCTTCATGCCTTGACGCTCGTAAGCAGCCTTGTTTTCAAGGGCGTTCAAGCCACCGGGGGTGCTCATTATCTCTTTCAGCTTTTTGATGCCAGCCATTCTTGAAATCACCAAATCTTTTGTGGCGTTGTTCTGCTGATCATCGACAGTTTCAACCACTGCAGGAGCGGGGGCGGCAACTTCCTGACGGACATTGACGGGTTCGGGCTGGGGTGCAGGTGCCTGCATCACCGGCTCGGGCTGGGGCTGGGCGAAAAGTGTGCCGGGCTGTGATTGAGCCTTGGCGGATTCCATCTCTTCGCGACTGGTAACGGTGAAGATATCATCAATGGGAGCATCCTCTTTCTTGGCAATAGTCTCAACAGCGGGTTTGGCGGGCCCTGTCTCGGTTTCGAGCTGATGAACCACACGTGTTTCGGGAGCTGCGGCAGGAGCCACGGCCTCGACGGGCTTAACCTCTGTCTCTGCCTTGGGGAGTTGTACAAAATCGGTTACCACTGCGGGTTGTTCAGATTTCTTTTCCTCGTCCAAGCGACGGAAATCCCTGCTGCCCAAACCTTTGATAGAATTCAAATCCACCACATTAATGGGTTGGGGGGTTGCCGGCTTGGCTTGGAAACCGGTTGCCACCAGTATCACTCTCAAGCTTTCGCCCAAAGTATCGTCAATACCGATACCCATTTTCAGGTTGGGTGAGTTCTTGCAGGTGGTGGTAATCTTGGTGGTTATTTCCTCAATTTCGTCGTTGTCGCACTCGTACTCCTCGCTACAGGTTATGTGGAGCAGTATTTTCTGCGAGTCGGTAATGTCGATATCGTTGAGCAGCGGCGAACGCATGGCTTCTTCTATTGCCTCGATGGCGCGGTTTTCGCCGCTAGCGATGCCTGCTCCCATTATTGCGGTGCCGCTCTTCGACATCACGCTGTTCACGTCGCGCAAATCGACGTTCATATAGGAGGTCACCGTTATCATCTCGGCAACGCTCTTGGCAGCTGTAAGCAGCACGGCGTCGGCTTTGGCGAAACACTGGGTGAATTTTATACGTTCACCCATGAACACCTTGTTGTTGTCGATAACAATGATGGAATCGACTTTCGAACGCAGTGCCTCCAGACCTTCCTGTGCCTGATCCAAGCGGGCCTGGCCCTCGAAGCGGAAAGGCATGGTAACTATGGCAACCACAAGCACTTCGGGCATGTGCGGGTCGTTTGTCTCTATCTCTTTGGCTATCTCGGCGATAACCGGAGAGGCGCCTGTGCCTGTGCCGCCGCCCATACCAGCTGTTATGAAGAGCATCCTGGTGCCGGCAAGTTCTTCTTTGATACGGTCTTTGGCCTCCTCGGCGTATTCTTTAGCCACTTCGGGTCTTCCGCCGGCTCCCAAGCCTTCGCCAAGTTGCAGTTTCGAAGTTACGGGGCTGCTTGCCAAAGATTTGGCATCGGTATTGCATACAATAAAATCCACTCCCACAATGCCTTGACGGCACATGTGGTTGACGGCATTTACTCCGCCGCCGCCCACGCCGATCACTTTAATGTACGAAGATTCCTCTTTTGGTGCTATAAAATTCATAGGTGCTGTCATATATGCCTTTGTATTTCAATAATTTATAATCTTTTAATTACAGACAAACGATTTGTAAATTTACGACTTATATTTTTTTTATTAAAGCCTTTGCCAATCTTGTTTTCAACAGATTTTTGTTAGTTTTTGTTGATAACTCAAAATCCGCTTTTCGCGAATGGCTAAAATCCACAAACCACATCGCCCATCAGTACACGGGGATCCCTTTCTGTAGGCTGGCTATTTGTTGCCACAACGATTATCTTGACGCTTTCGCCAAGGGTTTCGTCGTAGCCCATGCCATACCTTACGACCGGCTGTTTTACGAAGACTCCGTTTAGATAGCGGCTTGCCTGCTCCATATCATCAATAGTGATTTCGTGCTCTTTACTACAACTGAAATGTAAGAAAACAGCACGTGCCCCGGACATATCCGAAATTATGGTGAGCGGTTTTTGCAAGGCCTGCAGCATAGCGTCCAGGCAACGCGTTTCGCCTTGGGCCACACCAATGCCCATAAAGGTGTCGCCGCCATTTCTAAGCGAAATATCTATATCGCGCATATCGCAGTGAATCAACGCATCGCAAGTCAGCGTTCCGGTCAGGTTCTTTATTGGTGAAAACATCATTTCATCCGATTTGGCGAAACACTGGCTGAATTTTATATGCTCACCCTCAATCATCTTGTTGTTGTCGATGACTATTAGTGCATCCGCCACTGAGCGCAGTTCGTCGAGCCCATGCTGTGCCAGAGCCAGGCGCTCCCTACCTTCGAAATGGAAAGGCAGGGTGACCACGGCCACCACAAGGATATTGGGAACAAACTCGTCTTTGGTATCTATCTCCTTGACAATCTTTGCGATAACGGGTGCCGCTCCTGTGCCGGTACCGCCGCCCATTCCTGCCATAATGAAAAGCATCCTGGTGTTTTCGACAAAGACGTTTTTGATAGTTTCGGCGTTTTCGGTGGCGAATTGTTTTGCCAAAACAGGTTTTCCGCCCGTTCCCATACCTTCACCGAGTTGTATTTTTGTTTTTACCGGGCTTTTTGCCAAAGATACTGCATCAGTATCGCACACTATGAGGTCGATTCCATTGATGCCTTCACGGCACATATTGTTCACGGCATTGATGCCGCCGTTGCCCACACCTATAACCTTGATGTAGGACGATAATTCTTTTGGTGCTATAAATTCCATAGTAATTTAGTTTAAAATGGGGACTCCCGTCAATAACTTCCGGAAGTCCCCTGATTATTGTATTAGGATAAACAAATCAATCCACGTTTTCGTCTTTGAGGAAATCCTTGAGCCATTTGTCCACAGCTCCTATAAAACCTTTGCCTTTCCCCTTCCCTTTTTTGTCTCCTTCGTCGGGTTGGGGTTGTGCGACAGGTTCTTCGGGAGTTTCGTCGAGTATGTCGGGACTAATTTTGTCATCGGGCTTGGGTTCCGGTTCGGGCTTTTTCTCTGTTTTCAGTTTTTCCTGTTCTTTGTCCATTTCTTCGAAACCATAGAGCACCAGGCCGATACCCGTGGCGTAGATGGGGTCGGAGATGTCGGCGCTCTTGCTTTCGGCAGTTATGGTGATATGTTCGTCGGGGGTGCCGATACGTGTGCCAATGCCCGTTTTGTACGAGGTGTAGTTAACGATGTCCTTCAGTTTGGCGCCGCCGCCGGTGAGCACAATGCCTCCCACAAGCTGTTTCTCGGTGTCGGATTCGACAATTTCGCAGTGTACGAGGTCGATGATGTCGTTGGTGCGTGCTTTTATGATGTTGGCGAGGGTTTTTACCTCCACAAGACGAGGCGACGAACCGCGGATGCCGGGGAATGACACCACTTCGTCGGGGACGCACTCAGGCATACAGGAGCCGAACTGCACTTTAAGACGCTCGGCGGTGTCGGGCATAACGGTACAGCCTTTCCTGATGTCTTCGGTGATGGATTTTCCGGCAAGGGGTATCACGTGGGTGTGGCGGATAACGCCTTCGGTGAAGATGGCCACATCGGTGGTGCCGCCGCCTATATCGACGAGAGCCACACCTGCGTCGCGGTCTTCCTGCGTAAGCACGGCCATTCCGGAGGCGATAGGCTCCAGCACGATGCCCTTGACGCTGAGTCCGGCGTTATGCACGCTGGCTATGATGTTCTTGATGTTGTTTGTCTTTCCGGTGACGATGTGGAAATCGGCAGCCAGACGCACTCCCGAACAACCGATGGGGTTGATGTCGCGGAGTTCGTCGTTGTCCACAAAATAAGTCTGCGGGAAGATGTGGATGATCTCCACACCCGGGTCGAGGGGTATGTTGTATTGCTCCTCGATAAGGCGTTTCACATCTTTCTCCTCGATAAAAGGCTGCTGCTGTGATATGCTTATCATACCGCGGTTTTTCTGGCTTTGGATGTGCTGTCCGGCTATGCCCACATACACGTCTTTCACCGAGCAGTTGGCCTCCTCGGCGGCCATTGCCACAGCCTGTTTTATCGATTCGGTGGCGTCGAGGATATTCCTCACTTCACCGTGTTCCACGCCCACCGACGCCACTTTGCCGTGGCCGATGATTTTGATTTTGCCTTTGTTTTCTTCGTCCCGTACTCCTATGAGACAGGCAATTTTCGTTGTACCGATGTCCAACCCTACAATTATTTGTTTATCCATAACAATTACTGTTTTTTAGTACAAATTATTTGATCAATGTATTTTAAATTTACAAACGAATATTTGTCCCATCCGACTTTCGAGAAACCGTCGTCGTAAAGGGCGTAGAGGTTCTCGAATTTTTCGTCGAGGTGGTCGGTGCCGCCGATAATCACCACGTGGTCGCCAAGTTTTGGCACTACCTCGAGGTCGCCGTTCTCGTTCAGATAAATCTGGTCGAAGAGGGCTTTGGCTTTTTCGTCGGCGTTGATGTATTTTGCGAGGCAATAGATTTTAACTATACCGAAGTTCGCTGCCATGGTGTCGGCTGCCATAAGTTTTTCAAGGTCAAGGTCCTTGGGCTTGCCTGGGAAATCCTTTTTAATAAAGCCATTGGCGATAATCACCCTTTGGTTTTTCACCGAGCTGATGGGCATGTAACGTCCGTAGTTGTCGAGGTAGAACTGTGTGTTTTTCGAATACACGCGCACCAGTGGCGAGCGTTGGGTTACGCTTATCATCACCTCGGCGCTTACCGATACCGAGACGGTGGCGTCCTCCACGTATGGATTGGCTTTCACCACCTTGCGGATGCCCTCCAGATCAACATCGCCGACAGGCTGATTTTTGATGTCGCGGTACTTTTGCAACACCGCACCACGCAGCTGGGCAGCGGTGACAAGGGTGTCGTTGCCCGAATAATCGACAGTTACGGCCACCTCCTTTATGGCAGTGTTGCGGTGCGACACGTTGGCCACCACAATCACAACCAAAACGGCTACAAGCAGCAGTATTTTCAATAATTTCGAGTAACGGCTTTTCATATTATATATTAATGTATGTCGTGTTCCTCCTCAAACGTTTTCTGTATGTCGGGCAGCAGCGCGTCGATGTCGCCGGCGCCCATGGTAACAAGCACTTCGGGATAGAGGGCCACCAAAATGTCGCAGAGGTCCTCCTTGCTGCAGAGGTACTTGTTCATCTTGTTGATTTTGTGCAGTATAAGATGCGAAGTTACGCCCGGGATGGGTTTCTCGCGGGCGGGGTAGATGTCGAGCAGCACTATCTCGTCGAGAGGCATGAGGGCTTGCGCGAAACCGTCGGCGAAATTGGCTGTGCGCGAATAGAGGTGCGGCTGGAACACTCCCACCACACGCTTGTCGGGATAAAGCAGTTTCACCGACTGTATGCAGGTCTCTATCTCGTGCGGATGGTGAGCGTAGTCATCGATGAACACGAAGTCGGGGGTTTTGATGCGATAGTCGAAACGGCGGCGTATGCCCTGGAACGACTTAACGGCGGCACGCAGCTCATCTTCGGTGACACCGCATTTCAAAGCCACGGCCATGGCCGCCACGGCGTTCTCGATGTTGTACAACGGAGAGCCTATCATCTCGATGTCGTAATACACCTTTTCGGGGGTGTGGAAATCGAAATAGTAGTTGCCTTTGTAGTTGCGCACGTTCCACGTGTAGTATTCGGCCTCGAGGTCGTCGAAAGAGTAGCGGGCCATGGGTATGTTCTCGTTTATCTCGAAATCGAGGCTGCTTTTGAGTATCAAACCGCCTTCGGGGTTGGTTTTGTTGGCAAAGGTGGCGAAAGCGTCGAGCAGGTTCTTGTGTGTGCCGTAGATATCGAGGTGGTCGGGGTCGGCGGAGGTTATCACCGAAAACAGCGGGGTAAGCTGTAGGAAAGAGCGGTCGTACTCGTCGGCCTCAACAACCACGAATTCGCTGTCGTGGTTCACCACAAGGTTGCTGTCGAAATTCTTGGCAATGCCGCCCAAAAAGGCGGAGCAGCCCAAATGGCTGTTGTGCAGTATGTGGGCTATCAGCCCCGTGGTGGTGGTCTTGCCGTGACTGCCCGCCACAGCTATGCATTTCTTAGCGTTGGCAATCTCGCCCAGCACCACAGCGCGTTTCTTCACCGGCACGCCGAGCTGTTGCAGATACACAAACTCTTGGTTGTCGGCGGGGATGGCGGGGGTATATATCACCAAATCCAACTGCTTGGGTATCTGGTTGATATCCTCTTCGTAATGGATTTCCATGCCTTCGGCCTCGAGCTGTCGGGTGAGGGCGGTGCGAGTGCGGTCGTAGCCGCAAACACGGTATCCCAGCGAATGGAAATAACGTGCCAAGGCGCTCATTCCGATGCCGCCGATGCCGAGGAAATAATATGTCTTCTGACTTTCAGTCATTGTCGTTATTTTTTCAAAATCTTTTCAATCTGGTCCACAATTTTGTCGGCGGCGTTGCGCATGCCCATCTTCAAAATTGCTTCGGACATTGCCTTCTGTTTCTCGCTGTCGCCCACAAGGCTGTCGAGTGTGGGGCAGAGGGTGGTCATGGCTTCGGCGTCGCGCACCATAAGGGCGGCACCGTTGTTCACCAGTGCCATGGCGTTTTTGGTCTGATGGTCTTCGGCCACGTTGGGCGAGGGTATCAGTATCACGGGCTTGCCCACGAGACACAGCTCCGAGATGGAGATGGCGCCGGCGCGCGAGATGATTGCGTCGGCAGCGGCGTAGGCGTGGTCCATCTGCGAGATGAACTCGCACACCTTAATATTATTGGTGGCGCCGGCGGCCTCCACAGCCTCTTTGGCTTGTTTGTAGTAGCCTTTGCCGGTCTGCCAAATCAGTTGTATGTCGTTGTCGATGAAATATTTAAGATTGGCGCAGAGTGTCTCGTTGATGGTGCGAGCGCCCAGACTTCCGCCCACGGAGAGGATAATGCGTTTGTCGGGGTTGACTTGGAAAGTGGCGCAGCCTTCGGCCTTGGTCACACTCATATCTTCGATGACCTTGCGCACGGGATTGCCGGTGAACACTATCTTCTCGGCAGGGAAGAATTTTTCCAAACCGTTGTAAGCCACGCAGATAACATCGGCATGGGCCGAAAGCATCTTGTTGGTGAGTCCCGGGTAGGAATTCTGCTCCTGCAGCAGTGTGGGGTAGCCCATCTTGGCGGCAGTTTTCAGTGTGGGGGCGCTGGCGTAGCCTCCCACTCCCACCACTATGTCGGGGTTGAAATCGCGGATAATCTTTTTTGCCATGCGCTGACTTTTCAGCAGTTTGAAAGGCACGGCAAGGTTTTTTATTATGTTTTTCGGGCTGAGGCTGCGTTGCAGTCCGGCTATGGGCAGACCTTTGATGGGGTAGCCCGCGGCTGGCACTTTCTCCATCTCCATACGGCCTTCGGCACCGATGAAAAGGATGTCGGCGTCGGCATAGCGCGCCTTGATGGCGTTGGCAATGGCCACGGCGGGGAAAATGTGTCCCCCGGTTCCTCCTCCACTAATTATCGCTTTCATTTTCGGTATTGTTTTCTGTGTTAATATCTTCTGTTTCTGTTTGTTCTGTTTCCACCACCTGCTGATTGGCAAGCCGTTTTTTCTTAATGTTATGGTTGCTGATAGAGAGTATCACCCCCACGGCGCAGCAGGTGAGCACATACGAGGTGCCTCCGTAGCTTACCAGCGGCAATGTCTGTCCCGTTACCGGAAGGTAGCCTGTGGCTACACCCATGTTCACCATGGCCTGGAAGGTGATGAGGAATCCGAGTCCCGCCACGGTGAGTTGTCCGAAAAACGAATCGCAATTGCGCGCCACGCTCATGCAGCGTATGAAGAAAATAAGATAGGCGGCTATGATGAGCAGCACCCAAATCAAGCCCATCTCCTCCGTTATTACGGAATAGATAAAGTCGGTGTGCGACTCGTTGAGGTAGCGTCCCTGAACGGTGTTGCCTATGCCCACCCCGGGCAACCCGCCCGAAGCGATGGCTATCTTGGCGATATTGGTCTGAGTGACTTCATCCTTGTTGCTGTTGAGCCATTCGTTGATGCGGTTCACCCATGTCTCGCTTCGGAATAATTCGATTTTTAGCACGAAACAAAGGATCAGGAACAAAGCCACAGCGCCTGCTACAAGCAAAAAAGTCCGCAAGAGATATTTCTTGTTCACCCCGCCCACATACATCAGAACCATACAGGATAAGAAAACCAGAGCGGCGGTGGAGAAGTTCTCGGGGAATATCAAGATTGAAATCACGCCAACTGGCAATAACAGTTTTTTGAACGTGTCAAAGTCTTTCAGCGACTCGCGGTATTTCGAAATCTGTCGCGCAAGGAAAATCAGTAGTACGAACTTGGCTATTTCGGAGGGCTGGAACTGCCCTATTATCGGTATGTCGTCGAGCCATCGGCTGGCGGCGTGCCCGTCCACTGCACCGGTAATCCTGCCCGAAACGGACACAACAACCATCACCCCCATCATTATCAAACATAGCCAGAAACCAAGTTTCGACATGCCAGAAAACCACTTGAAAGGCACATGCGAGATGCCTATCATAAAGATGTAGGACACAACTACTATGGCGACGTGCTTCACCACGGTGGCGGATATGCTCCACCCGTGGTCGTAGGCAGCCTTGCCTATCGAGCTATAGACCTCGATAAGCGAGATAAAACTGAGGAATACGATGACCACCCAGATTATCCTGTCGCCAAGTATCAAACTTTTTGTCCTTTTTTCCATCTCAGTGCATGAAAGTAGTTTTTACAATTCGTTCACACACAATTTAAATTCTTCGCCCTGTTCGGCAACAGCCTCGCCGTTCTCGCAGGCAGGCGAAAAGAGTGTAACGGCGTTTTCGATGCCCGAATAGAAGGCCTTGTCGAGGGCCACGGCAAGATTGCGTGCGTCGGCAATCACCGGAATGGTGCCGGCGAAAGTGTCGTGCAGACGGGTGTTGTCGGAGCCTACGCAGATGAGCATACGCACCTTGCGCAGTGCCAAGGGTTTCAAAGTCTCGAAATCCACGTCGTTTACATCGCCGTTGGCAATCCAGATAACGGGTTTCTCCATGGTGTCGAGGGAGTACCATGTGGCGTTGGGCGTGCGCGACGAAGCGTCGTTGACAAACTCCATGCCGTTGATGCGGGCCACGAACTCGAGTTTGTATTTCATCTCGTCGAACGAGCTGAAACTGAGACGCATGGCCTCATCGCGGAGCTTTTTCAGTTTTACGGTGTCCATACCAGCCAGATTGGTATAGATTTTTTCTCTTCCCTGCTTTGCTAATGATTCTAATGTCATAGTGTTCTGATGTTTTTATTTGTTTTTTATCTTATTTTCAATGTCAAAATTGCGAGAGCCGCCAGTCCGAGGGTGATAATCCACATGCGGGTGGTTATCTTCACTTCGTGATAGACGTTGTTGTGTCCTTCGCCCTTGCCTTTGAAGAACACGGCGGTGTTGGGCCATTTGCTGGTGAAGTCGCTGTAGCTGGTGCGGAAATGGTCGTGCAACGGGGCTTTCTTCCAAATACGGCGTTTCTTGCCCGTTTTCACAAACAGTTTCACGTCAAGGTCGGCAAGGATTTCGAAGAGGAACACTCCGCAGAGTATCGGCAGGAGCAGCTCCTTGTGTATGATGATGGCCGCCACGGCGATGATGCCGCCGATGGTGAGGCTTCCGGTGTCGCCCATAAACATCTGTGCCGGAAACGAGTTGTACCAGAGGTAACCAACAAGGGCTCCAACAAAGGCGCACATAAATACCACTATCTCTTCGCTACCAGGTATGTACATCACGTTGAGGTAGTCGGTCCACACGGCGTTGCCCGACACGTATGCCAGCACTAGCAACGCCACGCCTATTATGGCCGAGTTGCCCGCCGCCATGCCGTCCATGCCGTCGTTGAGGTTGGAGCCGTTGCTCACCGCAGCCACCACAAATATTGTAAGCAGCACAAAGAAAATCCATCCTGCGCCGTATTTCCATTTTTCGCCCATAAAACTGAACAGATCTGCGTAGTTTAGGTCGTTGTTCTTGAAGAAAGGTATGGTGGTGCGGGTGGACTTAACGTCAGGCGTTTTCTCCACCACTTCAACGTTGTTGTCGATACGGACAGTGACATTTTCGTTTATCACAGCGTCGGGACTGTAGCGGAGCGTGAGGCCCACGATAAGTCCGAGAGCCACCTGCGCAGCTATCTTCACCCAGGGTTTTATGCCGTCCTTGCGTTTTTTGAAAGTCTTGGTATAATCGTCGGCAAAACCCACGGCACCGAGCAGCACTGTAGTTATCACCATCAGCACAAAATACACGTTGGCAAGTTTGCCGAAAAGCAGACAGGGTAGCAAAATCGAAGCTATCACAACCAAACCGCCCATGGTGGGCACACCTTTCTTTTGGGTGTTGTAGGGGTCTATCGCTGCGTCGCGTTGCTGTTCGTAATAGCCTTTGCGTTTCATGAAACGGATAAACACCTTTCCGAACCATATCGAAAACAGTATGGACAAAATCAGCACCACAATGGCACGGAACGAGATGTAATGCACCAGTCCAGCGCCGGGGAAATTATACGAAGTGTCCAACCAATCGAAGAGATAATACAGCATATCCTTTTATTTTTGTGGGTTCAAAATGTTGTTAAGTTCTTCCTTGTCGTCGAAGTGATGGCGCACGCCGTTCACCTCCTGATATTTTTCGTGTCCCTTGCCGGCCACAAGTATGATGTCGCCCTGTTTGGCCATAGCACAGGCGGTCTTTATTGCCTGCCGGCGGTCGGAGATACGCAACGAGGCGTTCTTCTGTGCGGTGTTCAGTCCCGCTTCCATATCGTCGAGGATGCGTTCGGGGTCCTCGGTGCGGGGATTGTCCGAAGTGAGTATCAGCGTGTTGCACATCTCTGCCGCTATGCTTGCCATTTCGGGACGTTTCAAGGCGTCGCGGTCGCCGCCGCAGCCTACCACCACTATCAGACGCTGTTCGCCGCACATAATGTCGTTGATGGTCTGAAGCACGTTTTTCAGTGCGTCGGGGGTGTGGGCGTAGTCCACGATAGCCATCTTGCCGGAGCCGTTCACATACTCAAAACGGCCTTCGGCGGCCTGCAACGAGCTAAGCACCGTAAGGGCCTCTTCCTGCGGTATGCCGCACAAACGGGTTGTGGCGTAGATGGCCAGCAGGTTGTAGGCGTTGAACTTGCCCACAAGCCTTGTCCACACCTCCTTGCCGTCTATCGAAAGCAGAAGTCCCTGGAAGGTGTTCTCCACAATACGGCAATTGAAATCGGCCATATTTTGCAGACTGTAGGTGTATTTATGAGCCTTCGTGTTCTGGAGCATCACCATGCCGTTGCGGTCGTCGATGTTGGTGAGGGCGAAGGCGGTTTCGGGCAGGTTGTCGAAAAAGGCTTTCTTGGCGGCGATGTAAGCGGCGAAGGTCTTGTGGAAATCGAGGTGGTCGTGGGTGATGTTGCTGAAAATGCCACCGGCAAAATGCAATCCGGCGATACGCTGCTGCACAACGGCGTGCGAGCTCACCTCCATAAAACAGTATTCGCATCCGTGGTCGGCCATCTGCGCAAGCAGGGTGTTAAGCTCTATGGCGTCGGGGGTGGTGTGGGTGGAAGGTATCTCCTGCTCGTCGATTTTGTTCACCACGGTGGAGAGCAGTCCCACGCTGTATCCCAAGTTGCGGAACATACGGTGCAGAAGGGTTACCGTGGTGGTCTTGCCGTTGGTGCCGGTAATGCCTATCAGCTTGAGACGTTGCGAGGGGTTGCCGAAATAGTTCGACGCGGCAATGCCCAGCGCACGGCTGCTGTCGTCGGTCTGGACATACACCACTTCGGGATTCAAAGTATCGGGAAGGTTCTGGCACAGCACCACCGTGGCTCCCGAGGCTATGGCTCCGTCGATGAACTTATGCCCGTCGACATGCACGCCCACCTGCGCCACGAACATGGTGCCGGGTTCCACCGCACGCGAGTCGAAAGTGATTTTCTTCACCTCCACATCACGGAAATTGGTGGCGTTGTACGCAATACCTTTTAATATTTCTGACAGTTTCTTCATTTCTTTGTCTCTTGATTTGTTGGTTTATCATACTCAACCTTGGGCAGTTCGGGACCTTGTGGCCTCAGCGTCAGTTTTATCTTGTCGCCCTGTTTGAAAGGCTGGTTTTGGCGTATCGACTGATCCACCACCTTGCCGCGTCCTTCGATGGTTACTTTCATGCCCATCTTTTCGAGCATATACACTGCATCTTTGGCGGTCATGCCTTTGCAGTTCGGCACTACGCCTTCGGGCAATGCGTAGGTGCGGTAGAGCGCCCGTCCGTTGGAGTCCTGCTCAGCGTCGAAGAAAAGCGGGTTTGGCGTGGTGTCGGTGCGTTGGTATTTGAGGCCGAGGTATCCGAAAGCCTTGTTCATGTCGCTGGCATAGCCTTTTTTCAGATACGGCATGGCTATCGTCCTCTCTTGCGGGATTTTCAAATCCATATTCAGAATTGTTCCGCACACGCGGTCGGCAAGGTCCTTGAAAACAGGGGCTGCCAGCTCGCCGCCGTAGTTGCGGCCTTTCTTGGGGTTGAACACCACCACAATGCAGGAGTACTGCGGGTTGCCGGTAGGGAAATAGCCTGCAAAGGAGGCGCAGTAGCGCATCGACTCCACATCTTTCTTGGTGTAGTTGAGCTGTGCCGTGCCCGTCTTGCCGGCAATGCCGTAGGGAGTTCTGGAGAGGCTGCGTTTGGCCGAGCCGTTCTCCACCACACCGATGAGCAAATCGTTGAGTATCGCCAGTGTCTGGTCGGAACAGATTTTCTCCTTGATAACAATCGGCTCCATCTTCTTCACCGTTTCGGAACCTTGACGTATCTCGCTACAGAACAGCGGTTTTACCATTTTGCCGTTGTTGGCGATGGCATTGTAGAAAGTAAGCATCTGCAAAGCGGTGAAACGGGTTACGTAACCGTAACAGAGGTTGAGGAAATCGATAGGTTGCGAGAGGTCTTCAACCATATAGGGCCTCGGTTCATCAAGTGCCAGATCCAGTCCCAGACGGTCCATCGGCAGCACCGAAACAAGTCTGTCGCGGAACTCTTTGCGGTTGTTGCGGTAGTTCTCCCACACAGGATAACAGGTTCCCACGTTCGACGACACCTCGAAGGAATGTTTCATCGACATCGAACCCTTTGTCTTTCCGTCGTTATGGCTGTCGATAATCTTGGCGCCTTTGGGTTTGGGATTGCGTGCCGTGGAGTCTTCGGAGTAGTATCTCACGCCGGTGGGCACTTCCATACCCGTGTCGCATTTGCCGGCTTCGAGCAACGCCATATTGGTAACGGTCTTAAAGGTAGAGCCTGGCTCGTAGGAGTTCATGCAGGCTTGGTTGTAAATCTCGGCATAGCCATGTGCGGAATCCACATACTGCAGGCTGCTAATGGCGCGCACATATCCCGTCTTCACCTCCATCAGTATCACGCACCCGTAGTCGGCCTGGTTCTCGGTAACACATTTGTACAACGAGTTTGTGGCCAGGTCCTGCAGTCGTGTGTCGATGGTGGAAACTATGTCCATCCCGTCCACGGCGCGTTTCTGGTCGGAGTTATCCACGGGAGCCCAGATATTCTTGCCTTCGACACGTGCGAGGAAACGTTCAAGACGCTGCCCCTGCTGGCCGCGGAGATATTCGTCGTAATAGCCTTCCAAGCCGTTGTACTCGGTTGTGTCGTTAATCGGACGCAGGAAACCGATGGTGTGCCTTGCCATATTGCCGTAAGGATGAACGCGTATGTCGCGGCTGTCGCAGATGATGGCCCTGCAGAACTGGGGGGAGAACTTGCCGTTCTTTTTCTTATAACCTTTCTGCGTGGTATCCACCATAAGTATCGGGAAAGCCATCATACGTTTTCTCTGATAATACGTAACGCCTTTCTTCACACAGCAGTAGCGGTTGCTTGTCCTCTGCGCTTTGGAGAAATAGTTGAAATAATCGGTGTAGCTCTTGTCGGGGAACAGTCTCGACATGCTGTCGCAAAGGGTGGGCAGGAAATTGTTGAAGGTCTTCTTCGATATCAGGTTTTTGTAATACACCCATTCGCCTTTCACGCGGACGCTGTCGTCGTGTGTCTTGCCTTTTTCCACTTTCTCGCGGCCGAAATCAATATAGATGTCGTAAACCGGAAGCGAGGTGGCCAGCATCTTGCCGTCGGCGGAATAGATGGTTCCCCTCTGGGCTTTAACATCGCGCATCTGTATGGTGCTTTTCTTGGCCTTCGACCGCCATTCGGCACCATCGATAACCTGCAGCTTGATAAGATTCCATACTATGGGCAGCACCATCACAATGATGATGAATGCCAATAGCAGGAACAGTCTGCGTGATATGCTGCGGTTGTCGTCCATTGTTGCTGTTATTTTTCTTTAATTGTTATTTTAAGTGACGGTGTTGTGCCCGCCTTGATACCTTTGTCGCTGAGTTTCTCCGAAATCTCGGTAAGCATGGTGGCGTTCATATAGTCGCAGCGGTTCTGTATCTGACGCACCCGCAGCTCGTCTATCTCGTGCTGCAGCTGCTTGTTTTCGAGTGTTAGGTTTTCGATGCTGTAGCGGCTCGAGATAAGCAGGAAGCTGTAAAGAAGCACCATCAGTGCCAGAGGCAGCTGTTGCACCACTTTGTTGGAGGCCAGCACCCTGCCGGCGAAGATGTCCGACGGTTTCACACGGCGTTTCTTCCCCGTCTTCTTTTCTTTTTCGGCAGCCTCGGCCTTTGGCGTTTCCTTTTCCTCAGCCTGCGGAGCTTCCGCCGATGTGTCGGGGGCAGTGTCCTGAACATCGTTTATCTCGAATTCTATTTTGTTGTTCTCTTCCATTTCTACAATTGTTATTGTTGTTTCTTTTCGGCAACACGCAATTTGGCGCTTCGCGAACGGGGGTTCTCCATCAGCTCCTCGGCATCGGCCACTATGGGTTTGCGGGTTACGGGTTTCAGGGGCGAAAGCAGGTTGCCATAGAAGTCCTTCTTCACCTCTCCTTCGAAATTACCTGTCTTGATGATGTTTTTCACCAGACGGTCTTCGAGCGAATGGTACGAAATCACCACCAGGCGGCCACCGGGATTGAGCATCTCCACAGCCTGCGTGAGCATAGCCTTCAGGGCTTCCAGCTCGCCGTTCACCTCGATGCGCAGAGCCTGGAACACCATCGCGTAGAATTTGTTTTCCTGATTGCGGGGGATGTTGCTTTCCAACGCCTTTTTCAAATCGAAGGTGGTAAGTATGGGGGCTTCGGCTCGTGCCGACACAATGGCGCGGGCCATGCGGTGGGCGTTGGGCAGTTCGCCGTAGTTGTTCAGTATGTCGCGCAGCTCCTCTTCGGAGGCGGTGTTCACTATGTCCTTGGCTGTGGTGGTCTGACGACGGTCCATACGCAGGTCGAGCTCGGCGTCGAAACGGGTGGAGAAGCCTCTGCCCGCCTCGTCGAACTGGTGCGACGACACTCCCAAATCGGCCAGAATGCCGTCCACACGGCTCACACCGTTCAGACGAAGGAAATTTTTCATGTATCGGAAATCCTCGTGGATGAGGGTGAAACGCGGGTCGTCGATGGTGTTGGCAAGGGCGTCGGCGTCGCGGTCGAAAGCCAGAAGCCGGCCTTCGGCACCGAGGGCTTGCAGTATGGCACGCGAATGGCCGCCCCCGCCAAAGGTCACGTCCACATACGTCCCCTGCGGGTTTACAGCCAAGCCTTCGAGGCTCTGCTCCAATAATACCGGCGAATGGTAATCAGACATTTTTTATTTCCTACCCTTACTTTATTCAACTTTATCGTCAAACGACAGCTCGCCCAAACGGTCGCTGGCAAGGGCCACATAATCGGGCTCGCTCACCGACGCCTCTTGCTGGGTGTACTTGTCGTAATCCCAAATTTCGATAAAGTTGCCGCCAAGCGATGTCAGAACAATGTCCTTGGTGTTGCTGAGCTTGGACTTCTGTTCGGGAGGAATAAGGAGCCGGTCGTTGGTATCCAACTCGATGATGTTGCCGTCGCTGAGCTTGCGGAGCAACATACGGTCTTCCGGCTTGTAGGGCTTTAGGTTCTTTCGGAGGTTTTCAACCATTGCAGAGAACGAAGCGTAGGTCCAAAGTTCCAAACATTCGGCATAGATACTCTGACGGATAACGAAACGACCGTCGTCCTCCGGTTGAAGCTGTTTCTTCAGCGCAACCGGGAACTTGAAACGTCCGTTACTGTCTAATTTACAGTATTCTTTGCCTAATATTAGCGACATACTTTTCTACTATTTTTCGTCTGCAAAGGTACGAATAATTTTCCAAAAAAACACTTTTTTTACCATTAAATGTTGAAAAATTCCTTAAAGTTCCATTTCAACCTTATAAACGATGGTTTCAAAAAAAGGTTTCATTCAAAAAAAACTTTTATAAAGCAAAGTGTTTTAATGGGTTACAAAACAGCCACGACACCCTGGGTGCGTCGGGATTTTTTTGGCAAAAAAAATGATTGTTGATAAGTTTTTGTAGGAGGAAATAAAAAAAGGTGTGCCGAAATCAGCACACCTTTTATTTGGTTGTGAAAATTGTCGCGAGCTACTGGGCTATGAGCTTGCGCACGGCCTTGAACTCACCGCTTGTTATTTTCACGAAGTAAGTTCCGCGGGCCAATTCGCTTATATCCAAAGTCATCGGGGCGTTCTCGCCGACTTCGGCAAAGGTCTGGCTCTTCACTATCCTACCCTTCATGTCAACCACGTCAACGCTGTAGTCTCCAGCATGGTTCTTCACATAGATGGACACTTCCTTGTCGGCGGGGTTGGGATAGAGTGTCATGCCGTTCTCGTCGTCGGGCGTGTCGATGCCGGCTATTGCGAAGCGGCTTCGCTGTGTCCAGATGCTGTAGAATCCGTTGTTGCAGCGAGCACGTACGAACACGTCGTAGGTGGTGGTCATATTGAGGCCGGTGAGGGTGTACGAGTTGGTGGTGGTTATCACCGTGGTGCCGGTGCCGTCGCCTTCGTAGAATCCGCGCAAGCCGTATTCTACCTCCCACATCCTCTGTTCAGGATCTGTGATGTCCCAAGTAACATTCACCGCAGTTGCGCCTATGGGCATTATGCGAACATTTCTGACAGGTTTACACCAAGCCACAGTGGCAATTATTGTGTCGGACCATCCGCCGTTGAGTCCCGATGTGCAGAGGCTGCGGATCGAGAAGTGGTAGTCAAGGCCGGTTATCATATTGGTCAGACGGCAGGGGTTAGTGTAAACTACTATGATGGTGTCCACACCGCTCACTGGGTCGAAACAATGAATTTCCCAAGCGTTCTGGTTAGAGTCGGAATCCCATTTCAGCACTATGGTTGTATCGGTGATTTGTGATGTAACGATATTGGTCACCGGATTACACGGCAGTGCGTAAGTGGTGATGGTGTCGGAAATCCAGTGCGAGTAGCCTGCAGAGTCGGGACAGATGGTGCGTATTCTCCAGATGTAGCAGGTGCTGTCGGTGAGGCCTGTTACGTGTTTGCTGTTGGCGTTGTTGAGAATCTCCACCGGTGTCCAGATGGTGTCGCCCAAAATGGAGTACTGGAATTCGTAGTTGGCCACCTCGTTCCAAGTGCAGTTCATATCGTTGGTGCCGAACACGGTGTTCAGGTTGGTCGGGTCGGCACAGTTGCCGCCATGGTAGTCTATCACCACATCATCGATATTGAACGTGCAAGCAGCCGAGCCTCCGACTTTGAATCCTAAGAACTTACCAACGCCAGTGTACGACGACAGGTCACAGGTATGGTTGAACCATGTGTTGGGAGTGTTCACTCTCACGGTATCCACTCCGATGAACGACTGTGTGCTCGACGAGTCGGACATCAGACCTACTATGAGATAGTTGGCTGTGGATGTGGAGTATGCTCTCAACGAAACCTCTATTTCATATGAGTTGAACACGTCTATTTTCGGTGTAACGGCAATTGCCTGCGAGCCGGCGGTGGTGTTGAAATACAGTGATGCCGGAGCCGAGCTGAATGTCGAGGCCGAGCAGTTGGGACGTGTGGCGGAGCCAACATAGGTCCAGCAGGTAGGATATGCCACCTGCGATGTGCCGTAAGCATCGAAATTCTCGGCAAACGGGAATGTTGTAAGTCTGCCGCAGCTGGTGTTGAACCTTACGCTGTCGCTATAGTCGCTGGTATCGATGGATGTACACAGACAACGTACACGCACAAGGTACGACATGGAAGGAGTAAGTCCTGTGAGCGAGTAAGTGGTGTCGTTGAGGGCTATGGATGTCCACTGGCTGATACCTGCGGGACGGTACTCAAACAGCCAATGATAAGCGCCTGTAGTAACACGCCACGAAACATCGGCGGAAGTCGGGGTGATGTTGGTTACACGTATACCGTTGGGTTCGGGACAGTCGAGTTTCACCGAAACATTATCCACTGCTGCTGGCGGGTTGTTGCCCTGCGAGTTGGCATCGTTCACCCAAGCGAAGTAGATGCGTATCACGGTGTCGGAGAGTATCGGCAACTGGTGGGTCTCTCTACGGAACGACGAACCGTTGCCGTAGAATCTTCCAACAAATGTGGAGTTGGCCGGCGGTGTGAGAACGCCAGTGGAGTTTCCTTCAACCGAGGAGATGGCACCGAAATAAACTGCAAGATAGTCGCGGTTTGTCTCGCCGTCGCAACGCCAGTCAAACTTCAGATTGTAGTTGTTGCCCGCATTCGAAGGCACATAAATATCTCTGAATGCCCACGAAACTGTCGGGGTGGTGTTGGAGTAGTCGTTCAAGATACCTCCGGTGTTGGAGATATACATACTTCTGTTGCTGTTGTTTCCTACTGCATTGCCCACAATCCACGAGTTGTTGCCGTAGGTCGGGCCTATCAATGTCCATCCGTTGGTCGGGTCAGAGGTGCTTTCAAAATTGCAGTTGTATGGCATTATTGCGGGTATCTGTGCTGTGCGGAATGTGTGCGGTTTGGACCACACGCTGTTTCCGTCAATGCCGCAAAGAGCCTTCACATAAAACTGGTATATGGAGTTAGGCTGCAGGTTGGTTACCGACAAGAATGTGTCGATGGTGGTTGTGTAGTTCACTATAGTTGTATCGGGGTCGAAACCGAACTCACCCCAAGTTACCTCGTAGCCCAAGGTGGTGGAGAGTTTAGTAGCGTCTCTCCATGTCAACAACGATGTTATAGAGTCAATGGCCGCATCGGACAAATCCTTTGGCTTGATACAGGTAGGTGCCCAGCCAATCTCTATGTCGTCCAAGCTGAACATTATATAACTCGACGAAGAGTAAACGGCTTGACAACGGAAGGCCAGACGGGCTCCCGGCACGTGGTGTATTGTGGTGTCTTCCGACAAATCCATAAACACCGTCTGTGCTGTAGTGGTTGCCGGATATTTTTCTATTACAGTGAAGTTGGTATCATTGCCAACCACATAACCGAAATACAACGTTCCGTAGTTGGTGGTGGTGTTGGTGGTGCTCATCTTGTATTTAAACGACACCGTGAGACGCGGCAAGCTGTCGCGGAATTCCGGAAGTACTGCATAGTGGCGGGCACCAACTGTCTGATAGTTGTAGGTTGAAGATGTGGAGCTATAGTTACTTGCGGTGATAAGCAGAGCCTTGGGAACATTGTTTGGCAGATAGGTGGTCGAGGTTCCTCCATACACACGTTCCGTGTAGTCGTTGCGGCGGGCCTGCGAGTATGAACCCGATGAATAGAAATTCCAGCAGTCGGGCAGTTGGGTGTTGGCATCGTATGCGGTGGTGTTTGTGGTGCCGTAGTACGCTTCAAAATCCTCTACATATGGATAAACGCTTATGGGACCGCAACCAGTACGGACTGTAAGTTCGGCATAAGCCGAGTCGCCGCCGCAGAGCGACATCACTCTGATATCGTATGTGGACAAGGCCGACAGATGACGCAGAACGTAGGAAGTGTCTGTAACGGTGTCGGCTACATGCCAAATACTGTCGATTCTCGGCTTGTAAAGAACAACCCACACTGAATCTGTGGAACCGGGAACCCACAGCATGCTGGCCGAGGAGTCGGTGTGCTCCATTAGACGCACATTTGGTGCCACACATGGTGCATTGTTATTGCACGGCGAGATAAACTTGATGCTGTTGCGGTAGCTGTAGAGACCTCCACTCGTCGGTGGCGATGCGGGATTTATATCCGTATTGGAATAGAAGTACATAGCCTTGTTGTTTGCAGAATAACAATAGTAGCTGCAGTTGGTTCCCTGTGAAGTTCCAGAGTTGTCGTCGATGGCCACAACAAGATTGTCAACACCATTGTAGTAGAACGGACGGTCGAAAGTGAAACGTATCCATCCACGGGTTGTGGCATTCAAACTGTCGGTATATACCGGAACGAGGTCTCTGAACGGCACATAGTCGTTTATTGATGTGAACGACGAGCGGGATGTGTGTCCAAGATAGATTGTACAACTGTCTTTAACCGACATCGGGGTGTTGCTGGAGTAATATAATTCTATTGCCTCTATGAACTTGGGACCTCCCATTTCGGCGTTGGTGAACAGCTGCTGGGTGTACGAATATGAATAGTTCATATATAGAGGCATATAATAAGATGTTATGCTGCTCGGAGTCAATTCCACATTTCCACCCACAAGACAAAGTGCAGTGGTAAACGTCGATGTGGCATATTCCGAAGTATCGCCACAAGTACAAACAGCCCTAACCCTGACATCGTAGCTTGTGTTGGCACTGAGGTTGGAGAAGAAGAAATACTCGTTGGAAGTGGTGTCAACCACATTCCAAGCAGCCTGGTTACTGCGTTTAATCTCAACAATAAAATGATGGGTAACGCCATCGCCTATTGTCCCAGTAACCCACGAAGTGAATGCCGAGTTGGATGTTATAGAATTGGTGACCATTTTTGTCGGTTTGGGACAGGCGGGTATAGTGTCTATTGTTATGTTGTCAATATATGTGTATGTGTACTCGTTCTGCACGGCGGCCAAGGCTATGTATCTTCCTGTTCCGGTGTAGTTTTCGAGCGACACAGTGTATGTCTCCCAAACACCATAAGTTCCCCACACCGTGTCTATGCCAACAAAAGTGGTTATATCCGTGGGGTCTGTCATCACGCCTACCGCCGTTTTACAGTTGTACGACGATTGGCTGCGGTACGACTCGAAAGTAACCATCAGCTTGTTTGTAGGTACTCCCATCGGCGGGGTGGTCAACACTGCATATTGCGATGAATTTGTAGAGAAATACATCGCTTGTACACCGCCTCCCTGGTGCGTCACACCATAAACATAAGGATTGTGAACTGTGGTAGAAATATTACTGATACGTCCCCAACAAACTCCTATATTTGAACTTAAAGAATTACCTCGAGGATACGATTCAAATCCTTCTGTGTATGGGAATGTGGTTATATATGCGCAGTCTGTGGAGTCGGTAACTATGCTATACATTGTATCGTTGACACAAATAGCTCCGACACGGAAGTAATATCTTGTTGAGGCTGTAAGATTGTTGAAAGTATAGTTGCGCTGGTTTGTAGTGGTAACATATGTCCACGGTCCGTTAGCGGTGGTGCCACGTTCTATAATCCAGCTAGTTTCTGTAAGACCCGGAGCCCACGCTATGTTGATAGTGTTGTCGGTTACTCCTGTTGAGGCCACTGTTGGTGGGGCACAGTTTGCTGCGGTATCGCAATAATACAATGCAATGTTGTTGCGGTAAGCATAGACTGATGGCGGAATAATACCTATCAAACTTCTTGCTTGACCATAACTACCTATCACCGCCGACTTGTATCCCGTTGTGGCATGGGTGGCGAAAGTTGCATTATTGTCGTCCTGCTGCCCGTTGTCCTCCACAGCCACCACAAGATTTCCAGTTCCATCGTAATAGAATGTGGTATCGAGGTTGAACACGTTCCATCCCGGTGTGCAGTTGAGCGAGCCCTCATAAACCTTCGTAAATACCGAATCGTGAATAAATGCGTTATTGGAATTTGCAACAAATGTCGAGTCGTGTGTATTGGCCATATAAATGGTACAGTTGCTTCTGTGTAGCGTCGCCGAAGAACCTGTGTAGTTGAATGCTATTGCCGAGTAAGTGTTGGGGCCGCCCAAATCCACCGAGTCGAAAATCTGTTGTGCATAACTGCCATACATATCAGTTTCCATAGGCAAATTCACTGTCGAGGTATTACCATTGCCTATATATAATGGCACAGTCATACACATAGGTGTGGTTACGGTGTCGTAAATGGCATAACTTGTGTCGTTGCCTGCACAAACTGGAGTTATACTAATATAATATGTCTCACCGCCCGTAAGATTGTTAAAAACCTTGTATGGACTGTGTGTGGTGTCGGTAACCCAGTTGGGGAGCGAAGCCGGAGAATAGGACACAATATAATACTCAGGCGTTCCGTTGCTTCCTGGCTGCCAAGTAGATATGGCAGAATATGGCGAGTTGCTCTGTGTCTGCACATTGGTGGCACGAGAGCAGGTGGCATAATAGTCTATCACTATATCGTCAATCTGAGGATAGGAATAGTTCGACCCGTATGTGCATGCAAACAAGCCTATATAGCGGCCGCTACCATTGTACTTGTCCAAAGGAATTGTAAAATGATAAGATCCATATGTCGGACCTGTCTCTGCTGTGTCTATAGGCTCAAAAGTGCTGTAATCGTCGGGGTCGGTAAGAGCTCCTACTACAACATCGTGGGCATAACTGGTGTTGGATTTATACAATGAGAACGACACCTGCAACCTATTCAATGGCTCGGGCGATTTTGGCGTTACCACTCCTGTATGGGATGTACCATAGTTGTACAAATACAGATAGTTTGGCGACGAGAATTGGCTACCCGAATTCACATACGGATAACCCGTGCTATAATTGGAGTTCTTTGTCCAGCAAGTAGACAGTGGCGAATTTGATCCTGTGGAGAGCCTGTCGAAATTCTCAACACAAGGGAAGGACATAAGTCCGCAGTCGGTGGTTACAGTAACCATAGCATAGATTGTGTCGTTTGGCACAATGGCACCCACACGTAAAAAATATTGCGTATTGGACTGCAATCTTGTAAAACGGTGCGAACGTCTGGTCAAGGTGCCTGCTGATGTCCAGTTCGCCATGTTAGTAGAATATTCAACAATCCAGCTGCTTTCGGTACCCACTGGTGCCCATGCCAGTTCTATTGCGTTGTGAGTTACATCCATAACTGCGATAACAGGGGCGGGACGCACCGGCATTGTGGAGTTGCACATAGTGAACCTCACATTGTTTCTGTATGAATAAAGAGAACTATATGCTCCCGCCGAGGTAGGATTGCTGGGGTTGGGGTTGTACGAGTCGTGATAGAAATATATACATTTGTTCGACGCACTATGGGTGTTGAATGTGTATGTTGAGCTATTGTAGCTTCCGCTGTTGTCATCCACAGCTAACACAAGGTTGTCGCGTCCGTTGTAGTTGAAAGGAGTACTAAATGTGAAAGTGTTCCAGCCCTGAGAACAGTTGAGTGTTCCTGAATACACCTGTGTAAGATTGGCCAGAGGCACATAGTTGGCCGTGCCCGAAAACGTAGCTTGGGATGTGTGTCCCAAATATATCACGCAGTTGGTTTTGTATGTCATCGGCGATGAGTAGGCGTATTGGAACGATATGGCCGTTATTGTTTGTGCCGTGCCCCCCAATTCGGCGGCTGTGAATATTTGCTGCGAATAGGTATAGCAATATAGATTGTTTACCGGTATATTATATGTTGTGGTTGTTCCGCTACCCACCGTAACATCGCCGGAACCGAGACAGTTGTTGGTGCGGAAATTTGCAGTTGCCCACGTACTTGAGCTACCCGAACAATTGCTTCTCACACGCACCTGATAGGCAGTGTTTGTAGTAAGTCCCGACAAATAATAATAGTGGGTTGTTACGCCCAAAACTGCTGTATCCCAAGTGGAAGCCGAGGTAGTTTTGTATTCCACGTCGAAATTGCCGGCATTGGGGCATGTCCACGTTATCAGCGCGGTATTTCCTGCAACGTTGGATGCGGCTACCTGTGTGGGAGTTGGGCATTGTGCCATTACAAAACACGGCAACATAGCCATCAAAAACAATACTTTCGTCAGATATCTTTTCATAACAGTTATTATTTTCTCTTGTTGTTTTCTCTATTATTCAGCATTTTACACAGCAATTTAGTGTATCTAACAATACACTAAATGCGAACTGCAAAGATACTTTTTTTTTTCGAGATTTGCAAATTTTTCCAACAAACCTTTGTAAAAATCCTTCTTTGCCTGCGTAAAAATCATTTAAATAGACACTCCGCACACGTTTTTTGCTTCATTGCAAAACAATATTTGAGGAAATTAAAAGTGGAAAACCTTACTTGCCCTTACCCTTGTGTGGCGAAGAGGCGTTTGTAGGTTTTTTCGGCGGCCAGCTGCTCGGAGGCTTTTATGGAATAGTCCACTGCCGACTCGTGGGGTTCGCCGTCGATAAGCACGCGGCTCTCGTACTGCTTGCAGTATCCGCAGTCTATCACATTCACCACCTCGAACGACACTTTGCGGTGGTTATGCTGCCCCCAGTCGATGAGCTTGCTCTTGAAATTCCAGTCGGTGGCGGCCATGGTGTCGATGTCCATATACACGCTGATGATGCGGTTGGTAAGCACTTTCTGGGTGAAGATGTAGCCTCGTTCGAGGTAGATAGCACCTATCAGTGCCTCGAAGGCGTCGCCGTTGATGAACTTGAATTGCGACTGCTGTCCTTTGAAAGTCAAAAGCTCGGAGAGTCCTATTTTTTTCGCCACTTTGTTGAGGTTGCTGCGGCTCACTATCTTGGAACGCATCTCGGTGAGGAAGCCCTCCTCCTTGTGGGGGTATTTGTGGAACAGGTAGTCGGCCACAATGGAGCTGAGCACGGCGTCACCGAGGTACTCCAGCCGCTCATTGTTAACCTTGGCGCCGGTGGCCAGCGACTTGGAGTTGGAGCGATGGCGGAAAGCCAGCTCGTACAATTCCCTATTCTTGGGTTTGAAACCCAACACGTTTTTAAAAAAGTTGCTGAAATGGTCGTCGTCCCTGTTTTTTCTGTTGAAAAGAAACACAGTCTGTCTTTTTTATTTCACGAACTTGCCGAAAGCGATGCTCACGTTGTGTCCTCCGAAACCGAAGGTGTTGCTCAGGGCGTAGTTCACCTCGCGTTTGCGTGCCTTGCCGAAAGTGAAGTCGAGGTCGGGGATGGCGGGGTCGTCGGTGAAATGGTTGATAGTTGGCGGGACGATGTTGTTTTTTATAGCCAGCACAGTGGCTATGGCCTCCACAGCACCGGCGGCGCCGAGCAGGTGGCCGGTCATGGATTTTGTGGAGTTGATGCTGATGTTTTGGGCGTGTTTCTGGAACAGTGCCTCGATGGCCTTGGGTTCCGATATGTCGCCCAGCGGCGTGGAGGTGCCGTGAGTGTTTATATGGCTGATGTCGGACAGTTGTAGTCCGGCCTCTTCGATGGCCTGTTTCATAGCCGTTCTCGCTCCGAGCCCTTCGGGGTGCGGTGCGGTGATATGGTACGCGTCGGCGGTGAGTCCGCAGCCCAGGACCTCAGCATAGATCTTGGCTCCGCGTGCCATGGCGTGTTCGTATTCTTCGAGAATGAGTGCTCCCGCTCCCTCGCCCATCACAAAGCCGTCGCGGTCCTTGTCGAAAGGACGTGAGGCTGTCTCCGGCGAGTCGTTGCGGGTGGAGAGTGCCTGCATGGCGTTGAAGCCGCCTATGCCGCAGAGCGATACTGCCGCCTCGGAGCCGCCCACCACAAAGGCCGAAGCCTTGTTCAAGCGTATGAGGTTGAACGCATCGGCGATGGCATTGGCCGACGAGGCGCATGCCGACACCGTGCCGTAGTTGGGACCTCTAAGTCCGTGGCGTATGGAGATGCATCCGGCGCAGATGTCGGATATCATCTGTATGCAGAAAAACGGGCTGAAGCGCGGTGTGCCGCCCCTCTGGCCATAGTCGAAACATCCGGCCTCGAACGAGCTGATTCCTCCTATGCCCGACGCCCATATAACACCTATTCTCTCTTTGTCCTCGGCGCTCATGTCCAAGCCCGAGTCTCTAATTGCCTCTTCGGAAGCTGCCACTCCGTATTGTGTGTACAAATCATATTTATGGCTCTCCTTCTTGTCCATAAACGACAAAATGTCGAACCCTTTCACCTCGCAGGCGAAACGTGTCTTGAGCAGCGTCGCATCGAAATGCGTTATAAAATTAGCACCACTTACTCCGGTTAACAATGCATTCCAATATTCGGGCACTGTGTTACCAATCGGAGTAAGTGATCCTAATCCAGTAACAACTACTCGCTTAAGATTCATACAAATCTGAAAGTGGGGAGTGTACTTACTTTGCTATGTTTTCTTCGATAAAGGCGATAGCGTCGCCAACAGTTGAGATTTTTTCTGCAGCTTCGTCCGGAATCTGGATGCCAAATTCTTTCTCAAGCTCCATAATCAATTCTACTGTATCCAGTGAGTCAGCTCCTAAATCATTAGAGAAGCTTGCTTCGGGAGTTACTTCGCTTTCGTCAACTCCAAGCTTATCAACGATGATAGCTTTTACTTTTTCTGTAATTTCAGACATGTTTATAAAGTTTTTGAATTAAACAAGGTGCAAAGTAACGAATAAAATTCCAATTTTCAATCATTTTTCGCTTTTTTTTTTGAGCATCGGAACGTAATTGTTATGAAAATCAAAATGATAACTTGTTGCGTTTTTAGAATTTTTTAGAATTGAAAAATGATATTTTTAATTTATTGTATTTCAACGACATATCTTAAAAAAATTTTCCAATACCCTGATTTTTAACATTTTGATTTTTTTGTGTTTTTTTCCGTTTTTTTGTCCGAAATTTGTTATTTTTGCATCGCTTTTGACGAAAAAAAATGCATTTTTTGGTCATTTTGGCAATAATTCGTTGAAATTCAGATAAATACATATAAAAATAAGCACTTGCAGAAATTAGTAAAACACTCAATATCAAGAAATTAAAATAAAAACATATTATGAACAAACCAACACGAATTGCTATCTTCGGCTCGGGAAACGGCACCAACGCGCAGCGCATAACCGAATATTTTGCCGACAAACCGGAAGTGGAGGTGAACACCATCGTTACCAACAAAAAGGACGCCTACATTGTGCAACGCGCCAAGAACCTCGGCGTGGACTGCGTTTATTTTTCGCGGCACGACTTTTTCGAGACCGACAACGTGCTCAACTATCTGAAAGAGCGCAATATCGACTACGTTATCCTAGCCGGATTCCTGTGGCTTGTGCCGCAAAACCTGCTGTCGGCTTTCCCAAAAAGGATTATCAACATACACCCCGCCCTACTGCCTAACTACGGCGGTAAAGGGATGTACGGCGAGCGTGTGCATGAGGCCGTCATCGCCAACCACGAGAGCAAAAGCGGCATCACCATACATTTTGTCGACGAGCATTACGACCGCGGCACAACCATCTTCCAGGCCACCTGCGACGTAACCCCCGACGACACCCCCGACACCCTTGCGCAGAAAATCCACAAGCTGGAGCACGCGCATTTCCCCGTGGTAATAGAAAAAGTTGTTTTGGGACAGATGTAATAAAAACGCCGTTTCTGCGTTATATCTTTTTCTACACCAAACTACAGACTGATGCGTATTGCGGTAAACACACGTTTGCTTTTGAAAGGCCGGCTCGACGGTATCGGATGGTTCACATTCGAGACGCTGCGCCGCATCGTGGTGGCACACCCCGAGCACGAGTTCCTTTTTCTGTTCGACAGGGAACCGGCACCCGAGTTCCTCTTTGCCGACAACGTGCGGCCTGTGGTGCTTTTCCCGCCGACGCGACACCCTATATTATGGTACCTCTTTTTCGAGTTCAGCGTACCGCGCGCCATACGCAAGTACAAGGCCGACCTGCTGCTCTCGCCCGACGGATGGATTCCGCTGAAATGCAAAGTGCCCACGCTCAACGTGATACACGACCTCAACTTCGAGCATTGCGACGATTTCCTCAACGGCTCGCACCAGCGTTATTTCAAGAAATATTTTCCGAAATACGCCCGCAACGCCACACGGCTTGCCACAGTGTCGGAGTTCTCGAAAAACGACATCGCCACGACCTACGGAGTGCCTGCGGACAACATAGACGTGGTTTACGACGGCTACCACAGCCATTACCACCCCTACCCCGACAACGTGAAAACCGAAATCCGCAACCGCTACACCGACGGCAAGCCTTACTTTATCTTTGTCGGCACGATACTGAAACGCAAGAACTTGGACACCCTGTTCGCCGCTTTCGACATTTTCAAGGAAACGGACACCACCGATGCCAAACTGCTTGTGGTGGGCAGCCGCAAATGGTGGAAAGGCGACATCGAGAACGCCTACCTAGCCATGCGCCACAAAAACGATGTGGTCTTTGCCGGACGGGTGGAGGCCGACGAGCTGGGCAAAATGATGTCGGCGGCAACAGCACTGGCCTACGTGTCGTATTTCGAAGGCTTCGGCATCCCCATTCTTGAGGCTTTCCGCGCCGAAACGCCCGTCGTCACATCCAACGTAACCTCGATGCCCGAAGTGGCCGGCGACGCCGCACTGCTTGTGAATCCCTACAAGGCCGACGAAATTGCCGACGCACTACGCACCCTCGCCACCGACGGCGACCTGCGGCAATCGCTTGTGGAGAAAGGCCTCGCACAAAGCCAGAAATTCAGCTGGGACAAGACCGCAGACCTTCTGTGGCAGAGTATCACCAAAATAATGCCCAAAAAATGAGAGTCGCGCGGGTACATATTATTATAATAGTATTGGCAACGACCTTTTTCCAGCCATGCGCTGTTTTCGCCCAGTCCGAAACGGGACGCAACCTGATAAGCAACCCCAGTTTCGAGAAATACCGTCGCTGTCCCGACAAGATAAACCCCGTAGGAGTGCTGAAGATAGTGAACGCATGGTTCCAGCCCACCAGCGGCTCCGCAGACTACTACAACGTGTGCGGAAGTGTGGAGTGTTTTGTGCCAAACAACAAATTGGGCGTGCAGCAGCCCCGCACCGGCGACGGCTACTGCGGCATCTACTGCTCCAAGGACAACTACCGCGAATACCTGCAAACCCAGCTCGAGCGTCCGCTCAAGGCGGGACACCGTTACCGTCTGTCGTTTTTTGTGAGCCTTTCGGAATACTCCACCGGCGGAGTGGCAACCATCGGCGGACTGTTTAGCAGGGAGCGGCTGAGCGACACCACCCGTGCCATACTTATGAAAAAGATAGTGCGTCCTATTACCTCGCGCATCTCGCAGACCACCTCGGTATATTACCAGCCGCAGGTGATGAACAGCGCAGAGCGTCCACTGATGGACACGCAGGGATGGATGGAGATTGCGGGCGAGTTCGTGGCCGAAGGGGGTGAGACATTCCTAACCATAGGCAATTTCCTCTCCGCAGCCAACTCGGGATATACCGACGACACCCTGCTGCTTACCTACCTGCTGCCCGGCTCGTACTATTATATCGACGACGTGAGGCTGTACTGCCTCGACTGCGACGACGACGATTACGACGACGAACCCCTTGCACAAAACGACACCACCTACAAAGTGGGCGCCACCTTTGTGCTGAACAACATTTTTTTCGACACCGACAAAAGCACCCTCCTGCAGCAGTCGTACCAAGAGCTACAATATCTTATTGCCGTGCTTGAATCGCATCCCAAGATGAAAATCGAGATTTCGGGGCACACCGACAGCCAAGGCTCCGACCTGCACAACCAGCAGCTGAGCGAGAACCGCGCCAAAGAGGTGGTGGCGTACCTTATGGAGAACGGCATAGAGGAAAAACGACTAAAGTTCAAAGGCTATGGTAAAACCATGCCCATTGCCACCAACGCAACAGAGGAAGGACGTCAAAAAAACCGCAGAGTGGAGTTCAAAATACTGGACTTGTAGAGAAAACCGACGTTTTTCGGCGTTTACAACCAATTGATTTAGGGTAATTTACCGATATTTTGACATTTTTTTTGTCTGTTCGGAAAAAAAATCGTACTTTTGCACCCGCAAAACGAAAGAGTTTATTCGGTCTGTTAGCTCAGTTGGTTCAGAGCGCTTCCTTCACACGGAAGAGGTCGAGAGTTCGAATCTCCCACAGACCACCATTTAGCCCCTGAAAAGGGGCTTTTTTATTGGCCTAAATTATTGAAAATCAAAGACGCTTTATTAGTTTTGGAGATGTGGTATTTTGGGCTTTTTTTACCTTGTTTTTCCCTATTTTAAGGTTTTTCTCGAGTCATCGTTGCATTCAACAAAGTGTCGGACGTAATATTGATGTTCTTCATCGTTTCCTTTTTGTATCCCTGGCGTTTGAAAACAAAACGGTAGTGTCCAGCGGGCAGTTCGCAGTAAAAGATATTATCATGGAAAAGGGCGGTATTTGTTTTTGCCACGCATTGTGTGGAGAACTTATTGTAAACCTTCACCTCTACCGAGTCGAGGCGGTTGCGGATGTTTCCGAACGTTTCTTCATAAACACTTTCACAAACTTCGCCGTAAACGGAAAAGGTGTTGTTTGTTTTGAACAAGTGGTACATAAAGTTGTGTAAGGAGTCTGTAGTGGGGTCTTCGCAAGTGTAGTGGCTGTGGTAGTGTCCGTTGTGTGCGTATTCACAAAAATATCGGTTGCCGTCGATAACCTGCCCTTCATTCACCCATTCAAGGGAGTCGATTTTTTCAATAAGGTTTAGAAGAATTTCCCATTTGCCTTGCGACAGACGGATAGTGCGGTGTTCGGAAATAATTGTGCTACATGTATATGAAGAAAACACACGGTTGTATTTCTGGTATCCTTCTTTAAGTGACACGTATGGTTTGCCCTTGTCCATACCCACATTATATATGGAAAATCTTGTGGTGGGCAAGTGATATATTGTCATTCGGAACAAAGAGATCTGCGGATTTTTCTTGCCTTTTTTCCAAATGCTTGGCTCGTTTGTTTTCTCGAAAAATGTTGTGTAAGTCTTGCTGTGCGACAGAGCCCATTCGGCTTTAGTAAGCAGGTGTTGCGTGTAGTTGCTTTGCCATCCTATGCCAAGGTCGGCGGAGGTGCCGCTTTGCAGAGGTACATAAAAATCGGAGGTGTCGGGATGCGTAATCGAAGGGTCGTGCGGTATGCCCAAGTAATGTTCGAGCTGGCAGATAGGGTAATACATGAATTGGTTTTCTTTTTTGTTGTAGAGGGTTTTCAAAAGCACCAATGCACTGTCGGCACTATTTTGGAAAGTGGGAGTGTGTACCCACAAATAAGATTCCTCATAAAAGTATGGATTGTACTCACCACCGTTTGCGTAGAGAAAATCTTGATAATATAGCCTCGCCCTTTCCATCGTGGTTTCAGCGTTCTTCATTTTGTAGAGGATATACTCATGGAATAGTGAGTCGCGTTGTCCTTGAGCTTTTGCCGAAAAACCGACCGACAGGAATACAGCAAAAAACGTCAAAATCAAGGCATGCCTGCGGCAATGATTTGAGATGTGGCTGCTATTTTTCATAGTGAGTTTTGTTTTTTATGTAGCTGCAAAGTTACGATTTTTTTTTAAAATGATGTAAGTTTTGAAAAAAACCAAAGAAAAAAATACCAAAAATCGAAAAAAAACATAATCTCCCTCGCGGTGCCTGAGCTCGTCGAAGGCCCGCCCCAATTACTCATTACTAATTACTAACTAATCTCAGTCCTATTATCGAGGCTACAAGGGTAAAGATAAAGAAAATCCGCCAGAAGGTGGCGGGCTCGTGGAACACCAGTATGCCGAGCAACACCGTGCCCACGGCTCCTATACCCGTCCACACGGGGTATGCGGTGCCTACGGGTATGGCCTGCGCGCCTTGCGTGGCACGTGCCAAAAGGTACATGCTGAGCAGCGATACCACTCCGAATCCCACGTACCACCACACCTGCTCCCAGCCAGAAGCCAGCTTTGCCTTGCCCAGACAAAAGGTGAAGCCGCACTCGCAGAAACCCGCTATTATCAGTATTATCCAGTTCATAACATTCGGTTTTTTAGAACGACCAAATCAGCAGTCCGCCGCAGATGATAACGCCCGTAACAAGCAGATCTATAATGCAGTAGCCCATGATATCCTTGGCGTTGAGTTTGGCAATGGCCAGTGCGGGGATAGCCCAGAAGGGTTGTATAAGGTTGGTCCACGCGTCGCCCCATGCTATGGCCGTGCCGGTGAGTCCTGGGTCCACACCGAGGTCGGCACCGGCGGCGAACATAATGGGTGCCTGAATGGCCCAGTGTCCTCCGCCCGACGGCACGAACATATTAAGCACCGCGGCACACAGGAAGGTGAGCAGCGGATAGGTGTGCGGGTTGGAGATGGAGATACAGGCGTTGCTGATAACGGTGCCCAGGCAGATGCCCGACTCGCCCACGCCGGTGATGATACCCATAATGCCGGCGTAGAAAGGAAACTGCAGCAGTATTCCCGCCGCACCTTTCGAGGCGTTGCCGAAAGCCTTGACGTAGGCCATGGGTGTTTTGTGAAGTATTATCCCCACAAACAGGAACAGCATTATCACCGAGTTGAGGTCGAGTGTGCCGCCACGCACAAACAGGTGAATGACGAGATAGGTAAGTCCCAGCGCGGCAACCAGATAGCTGAGCACGGGACTGTGTTCCAGCTTTTCGGCAGGGGTGTCGGTGGCGGGTTTGACGTAAGGCTCGTCTTCGGCAAGGAGCTGCGGATCGACGCTCACCACGTTGTCGCCTTTGGGATGCATCAGGGTGTTGACCACCGTAAGGACGATGATTACCAGCACCACCATTACGAGGTTATGCGGGTCGAGGATGGTGTTTGAGATAGGCACCGGCTCGGTGAGGATGCCGTTGGTGGCCTCCTTGAGTGCTGTGCCGGGTGTCGCCATGGTGAGGGGTATGGAACCCGAAAGTCCGGCGTGCCACACCACGAAACCGCTGTAGGCCGAGGCTATGAGCAGACGGTAGTCCACCCCGCGCATGGCACGGGCGATGTCCTTGGCAAAGATGACACCCACTATAAGTCCGAAACCCCAGTTTATCCAGCAAGCCACGGCCGAGACACTCGACACAAGGGCGATGGCCCCTGCGGGAGTCTTGGGCAGCGAGGCAAGGAAACGGATGCCTTTCTTCACCACGGGAGCCGCAGCCAACGTGGAGCCGCACACCAGCACCAAGGCCATCTGCATGGCAAAGGCCAGCAGCGACCACACGCCGCCTCCCCAGTGCTCGATGACCTCGACGGGAGTCTGATGACATATCGGCATGGCCAGGGCTATGGCCAGAATGGTGAGTATTACGGCAAAAATGAAAGGCTCGGGCAGATAGCGCTGAACCACCTTGACACAGAATTTTATCAGTCGTTGGAACATATTTTTTCTCGTTTTTTCGGACTGCAAAGGTACGAATTTTTTTTAATTCGGAGAGCGGAACTCGGAGTTCGGAACGAGATAGGTCTAAGATCTAAGGTCAAAAGTCTAAGGTCAATGAACAATTCGTAGCTTTCGCCGAAGGCGAAACAAAATTTACAAGATTTACATAATTTCGCTTGCCGTAGGCAAGCAGGAGAAACATAAAAAGATTTATTGAGTAATTAGTTCGCAGTTTTGAGTTAGTGCGGCACTTCGACAGGCTCAGTGACCGCAAAGCTTACTAGGTGGCTGAGCTTGTCGAAGCCACATCTGAATATCCGAAAATCTGAAAATCGTTTAATCCATCAACAAGCTGTGTAAATTCATTTTTTTTGTGTAAATTTGCAATGTGGCTTCGGGAAAGACTCTGTCTCTGAAACTACCACATAACCATCTTTAAATCAAATAGATAACACGAAACAGATATTGTAAGAAAAATGAAAAAAATCATAACATTGGCCTGCACGGCACTGCTTTTTATCACCTGTTGCAAAAGCACCAAAAACACCGCCTCGAGCGGAGAGAGTCTCGACGTGAACACCGTTTGGAGACTTAAAACACTGAAAACCAAAATTATGGCTTACGGCGAGAACGACCGTATCGTTACAATTAAATTCAATCCCGAAGCGGGACAGGTGAACGGTTGCTCGGGCTGCAACACCTATTTCGGCGGTTACAGCGAGCCACAGAAAGGCAAGCTGGCTTTCGAATCCGTTGGTGCCACCAAGATGGCCTGCCCGCAGCCGATGATGGAGATAGAACGTTCGTATCTCTCCACCCTCCGCAAGGTGAACGGCTACCAAATCACCGACGGCATACTGCAGCTGCTTCAGGACGAGAACGTGGTGCTCACTTTCGAAAAACTGGAAACCACGGAGCAGTAGCACCTCCTTTTTTGGCTTTATAACATTTTATGGACGAGCGAGTTACATACTTTGCAGATGTAGTGTTGCCGCTGCATCTACCACAATACTACACCTACCGTGTGCCGTTGGAATACAACGACGGCATAATGGTGGGACAGCGCGTTGTGGTGCAGTTCGGCGGCTCCAAAGTGTATAGCGCCGTGGTCCGTAAAGTGCACCAACAGGCTCCCGAATACGCCAACGTGAAATACATTCTCGGCATCCTCGACCCACAGCCCGTCGTTACCGAGCTACAGCTGGAATTCTGGGAGTGGATAGCACAATATTATATGTGTTGCGTGGGCGATGTGATGGCAGTGGCGCTGCCTTCGGCCTACCGTCTTCAGAGTGAGTCGTTTATCGAGGTGCACCCCGATTTTTCGGGCGAGATAAGCAACCTCTCGGCCAACGAGATGAAGGTTCTCGAACTACTTTCGACCAATGGCTCCGCCAAAGTGTCTGACATTACCAAAGCATTGAATTTCAAAAAGATACTGCCACTCCTCAAGACGATGATCGAGAAAAAAATCATCATTATGGACGAGGAGCTGAAACAACGCTACACCCCGAAAACAGAGACTTACCTCAAACTCAGTCCCGAATACCTCGACCACGACAAAGGGCGCGAGCTCTTCGACAGCCTCGAGGGCAAAGCCTCGTCGCACAAACAGCTGGAGGTGATGCTGAAATTCATGCAGCAGACCGACTTCGGCAAACAGCCCATCCGCAAAAGCATCTTCACCCGCGACAAAGAGCTCTCCGCCTCGGCGCTGAAAACCCTCATCAAAAACGGGGTGATTACAGCCTACGACCAGCAGGAGAGCCGCCTTATCGACGTGGACAAGACGCAGAGCGTGAGCAACATAAAACTGTCGGAACAGCAGCAGAACGCTTTCGACAAGATAGACATAAACAATCCCGAAGCTCCGCAAATAACTCTTATACACGGAGTTACCTCGAGCGGAAAGACAGAGCTCTACATCAAGCTGATAAACGAAGTGATAAAACAGGGCCGGCAGGTGCTGTACCTGTTGCCCGAAATAGCCCTTACCGCACAGATTATCAACAGGCTGCGCAAGTATTTCGGTACCAAGGTTGGCGTTTACCACTCCAAATTCTCGCCCAACGAGCGCGCCGAGGTGTGGACCAAAACCCTCTGTCCGGAAAACGGCGGCTATCAGGTGCTTATAGGTGCCCGCTCGGCTATGTTTTTGCCGTTCAACGACTTGGGACTTGTGATAGTGGACGAGGAGCACGACTCATCCTACAAACAATACGAGCCGGCACCGCGCTACAACGCCCGCGACGCCTCCATCTACCTCGCCCACAAATGTGGCGCCAAGGTGGTGCTGGGCACCGCCACCCCTTCGGTGGAGACTTATTTCAACGCCAAGTCGGGTAAATACGCCCTTGTGGAGATGGACAAACGCTACGGCGAGGTGCTGATGCCCGAAATACGTATCGCCGACATGCGGCAGAACGACAGAAAAGGCAGCGTGCGGTCGTTTTTCTCCAAAATGCTGCTCGACGCCATCGGCGAAGCACTGCAGAACAACGAGCAGGTGATATTGTTCCAGAACCGCCGCGGTTTCTCGCTACGACTCGAATGTCCCACCTGCGGGTGGATCCCTAGCTGCTCGCATTGCGACGTGTCGCTGGTGTACCACAAGCAGACCAACAGCCTGCGGTGCCACTACTGCGGTTACTCCATACCCGTGCCGGCCGAATGTCCGCAATGCCACAACACATACCTGAAAATGAGAGGCTTCGGCACCGAAAAGATTGAGGACGAACTCTCCATAATATTCCCCGACGCCCGTATCGACCGTCTCGACCTCGACTCCGTTTCCAGCGGAAAAAGCAAGTACGTGGACATCATCAACCGTTTCGAGGACCGCAATATCGACATACTTGTCGGCACACAGATGATTACCAAGGGCCTCGATTTCGACAACGTGAGCGTGGTGGGCATAATGAGCGCCGACAATATGATTTCGTTCCCTGATTTCAGAGCTTTCGAACGCAGTTTTCAGCAGATGACGCAGGTGAGCGGGCGCGCGGGACGGCACAACAAACAGGGATTGGTGATAATTCAGACCTACAACCCCACACATCAGGTGATAGACTACGTGGTGCGAAACGACTATAAGGCATTGTATAACAACCAGATAAACGAGCGGCGCATCTTTGGATACCCGCCCTACAGCAAGCTTATCTACCTAACACTGAAGCATATCGACGCCGAAGTGCTCGACAAAGCCGCCGCGGAGCTGTCGTTCGCCTTGCGGCAGGTTTTCGCACAACGTGTGGTGGGACCCGAATATCCAATGGTGTCGCGAGTGCGCAATATGTTCATAAAAAACATTATGATACGTCTCGAAAAAGGATTCCCCCTCGGCGAGGCAAAACGTAAAATCAACGACATTGCAGGACAGATGCTGACCAAAAAAGAATACAGCCGCCTGCGTTTCATCCCTGACGTGGATCCGATGTAATTAGTGGTAAGTTGTCAGTTTGCAGTGTGCAGTGTGGGGTTTTGAGTTAAGAGCCGCAAGGCATTGCGGCTCTTTTTTTGCGGAAATCAGTGAACTGTGAACTGGAATGGTCGCAGGTCGTTAGTCATTAGTCCTTTGACTTTAGACCTTTGACCAAACTCGTTCCGCTCTCCGAATTCCGAGTTCCGAACTAATTGTTCATTGTCAATTGTTCATTGTTAATTTTCTAACTGCCCCCTAAATACTAAATCCTGCCCCCTAATTCCCAAAAAAATCGTATCTTTGCATTTCCAACCAAAAACAAAAAATTATGGCCGACGACAAAAAAATAATCTTCTCGATGGTAGGTGTGGGCAAGCTGTATCCGCCTCAAAAACAGGTGCTTAAAAACATCTATCTCTCCTTTTTCTACGGTGCCAAGATAGGCATCATCGGTTTGAACGGCTCCGGAAAATCGTCCCTGCTCAAGATAATAGCTGGGGTGGACAAGAGCTATCAGGGACAGGTGGTGTTCGCCCCGGGCTACTCGGTGGGCTATTTGGAACAGGAGCCCCAGCTCGACGACAACAAAACCGTGAAAGAGGTGGTGCAGGAGGCGGTGCAGGAAACCGTGGACCTGCTCAAGGAATACGAGGAGATAAACCTCAAGTTTGCCGAGCCTATGAGCGACGACGAGATGACCAAACTCATCGAGCGTCAGGGCGAAGTTACGGAGCTGCTCGACCAGCACGACGCATGGGAGCTCGACAGCCGTCTGGAACGCGCCATGGACGCCCTGCGCTGTCCCGAAGAGGACGCCCTTGTGCGCAACCTCTCCGGAGGCGAACGCCGACGCGTGGCTCTGTGCCGTCTGCTGCTGCAGGAACCCGACATACTGCTCCTCGATGAGCCCACCAACCACCTCGACGCCGAAAGCATAGACTGGCTGGAACAGCATCTACGTCAGTACAAAGGCACCGTCATTGCCGTAACCCACGACCGCTATTTCCTTGACAATGTGGCGGGCTGGATTCTCGAACTCGACCGTGGCGAAGGTATCCCTTGGCAGGGCAACTACTCGTCGTGGCTCGACCAAAAAACCAAACGTCTGGCCATGGAGGAGAAACAGGAGAGCAAACGTCGCAAGACCTTGGAACGCGAGCTGGAATGGGTGCGCATGGCTCCTAAGGCGCGTCACGCCAAAGGTAAGGCACGTCTGGCCGCCTACGAGCGTATGATGAGCGAAGACACCAAAGAGAAAGAGGCCAACCTCGAGATATTCATCCCCAACGGTCCGCGACTGGGCAACAAAGTGCTCGAAGTGGAGGGCGTCTCCAAAGCCTTCGGCGACAAGCTGTTGTACGAAAACCTCACTTTCAACCTGCCTCCCGCCGGCATCGTGGGCGTTATCGGTCCCAACGGATGCGGAAAAACGACGCTGTTCCGCCTTATCATGGGACTGGAGAAACCCGACACCGGAACGTTTACCGTGGGCGAGACGGTGAAGATTGGATATGTGGACCAGCAGCACGTCAATATCGACCCCGAAAAGAGCGTGTGGGAGGTGGTGAGCGAAGGTAACGAGCAGCTACAGATTGGCGGACGCCTCGTGAACTCGCGCGCCTACCTTTCGAAATTCAACTTCGGCGGCACCGACCAGCAGAAGAAAGCCGGAGTGCTGTCGGGCGGCGAGCGCAACCGTCTGCATCTGGCACTCACGCTGAAAAGCGAGGCCAATGTGCTGCTCCTCGACGAGCCTACCAACGACATCGACGTGAACACCCTGCGCGCCTTGGAGGAAGGTCTTGAGAATTTCGCCGGATGCGCCGTTGTCATCAGCCACGACCGCTGGTTCCTCGACCGCATCTGCACACATATCCTCGCTTTCGAAGGCAACTCGCAGGTTTATTTCTTCGAAGGCACCTACAGCGAGTACGAGGAAAACCGCCGCAAACGTCTGGGCGACGACACCCCGCACCGCATACGCTACAAAAAACTGGTGAAATAATGAAACGCCTGACATTTTTCCTGCTATCGCTTGTTGCAACGACACTGCTTTCGGCGCAAAGCCTCGACTCTGTAAGAATAAAAGCTTTTGTGGAGTCGAATATCGGCGCTTTTCCAAAAAGCACTTTGCAGGACATATACAAAAGTTTTTATCAGGCGGTGTACGGACCGGAGCACCTTGTTACCGATTCCGCCAAGGTCATAGCCTATATCGAAGAAGAACTGAAACAGGATTTCGACAACAAATTCCCCACGGTGCAGTATCTTGGCATTTCGGACAAATTTGTCAGGGTAAACCTCGACATAATAGGGGCCGAAGAAACACGCATTTCCACAGAAATGCTTGCCGACTGTTTTATGCGGTCGTCGCAAACAAAGGGCGACATGCCTATCGAGGAATTTCGCTCGCAGTGGAGGCTGGTGGTGGATTATATCATAAGCAGCGACATACAGCTCGACAATTTCAGTCAGGACTCGCTTTATATCGAAAGCATCCTTGCCCAAGGCCAATACGTGTGGGTGCACTCGCCGCAATTCAAGGCCGAATACAAGCCGCACTACCGCGTTGTTACAAAAGAAAATTTCGAACAAGTGATATTTCCAGAGCTCCGTGCCTTTTCGATAGTAAGGCCCAAAACCACGCCTTTTTCGACCGATAATCCGAAGTAGTAGTTGGTTATGATGAAAGCGATATCGTTGTGCCGCAGGCTGCACTTGCGGTAAAGAAAGAGGACTAAAGCGGTACGTTACGCTCCGCAAGCGGGATGCGCTATGCCGAACAGCTCTTTAGAAGCACGAAATATATGGTTTCCAATTATTCGTATTATCTGTAATCATGATTACAAGATAATACACAAAATCTATCCGATAAATCGGTGTAATCTGTGGTTAAAAAAACAGAAACTTCTTATAAAAACCGACTAATTGCCGGTAAATCAATACATTTCGTATATACTGTCGTCGACATCGTAGCCTTCGCTAATCAGATAGGCTATCAGAGCTACATACAGCACGAAGAAAATGATGACGAAAATACCCATCACTATTCCTACTATGGAGGTGATTTTTCCTGCTTTGGCAAAGCCCACACCTTTGTAGTAGCCGGGGTATTGTTCGTTGGTGGACAAAGCTTTTTTCGATTTCGACAGGCCGATGATGGCGAGGATTAGTCCCACAATGGGACAGCCGAGAACCAACGAGCAGATACCCAGCACCATACCCGCCACGGCGTTAGGCAGGGTTTCCGTAGGCTCCTGCTGAACATTCTGATAGTCAGCGTTTTCGTAGGATTGCACCTGATTGTCGTAGTTGTTCTGGGGCTGTTCTTGCAAAAAATTGTCTTCCATTGTTTTATGATATTTGTTTTACTTACTATTGTTTGTGTTACGTGGATTTATAATTTTTTCGTTCCCGAAAAACCACTTTGCAAAGTTACGAATTTTTTCTGAATTTGCCGCAAAATGAAAAAATATTTCACAAAAAAGGCGGATGTATCGCTACACCCGCCTTCAATTATAAAACTCCTGCTCGCCGTCGGCTCACTAATAAAACACAGACTTTCAAAACAATTTTCTGTCGCCCCTTCAGGGCTCATTTGTTGTGTGTTTCTTTTTTACAGGGGCTTACGCCCCTGCCTGTAGTCTGTCGCCCTTTCAGGGCTATCCACTGAATACTGACAACTAATGGATAATTTTCACGCTTCGGTCGATAAATTTGTTGAGGGCTTCGCCTTTCAGGAGGCCGTTGCTGAGCAGCGCGAGGTCGGTGAGCTGGCACACGAGTTCTTTCTGTTTCTCCTCGTCCTCGGTGTTCAGTATCTGGCCTATCAGCGGGTGGTTGATGTTCACCACAAGGTTGTAGCTCTCGGGCATCTCGCCGTAGAATCCCATTCCGCCGCCGCCGATCATCGACATCTCTTTGTAACGGCGCATAAACTCGTTCTGGGTGATGACCATCGGCTGGTCGCTCTCCTCGAGACTTTCGAGCAGCACGGTTATCTTTTTGGTGTCCACCTCTTTTTCGATGATGGGTTTCAGCTTGTCCTTCTCCTCGGCGGAGAGCTTTTCGGGAATGGAGTCCTCCTTGGGGATGAGTTTCTCCACCACGTCGCTGTCGACGCGCACAAAACGTGTCTGTTCGAATTTGCGTTCGAGCAGGTTAACGAAATGGCTGTCCAAGATGGAGTCCATCACCAGCACGTCGTAGCCTTTTTCCTTGGCTTTGGCGATGTAGGAGTACTGCTCCTCTTTGTTGGTGGCGTAGAGGTAGACCAGCACTTTGTCCTTGTCCTTCTGCAGCGGCTCGATGCGGGTTTTGTACTCGTCGAAGGTGAAATATTTGTCGTCGGTGTTCTTGAAGAGCGAGAATTTCTCGGCACGTTCGTAGAATTTCTCGTCGCTGAGCATGCCGTATTCGATGAAAATCTTGATGTCGTCCCATTTCTTTTCGAAGTCCTCGCGGTTGGTCTTGAAAAGTTCCTCCAGCTTGTCGGCCACCTTTTTGCTGATGTGCGACGATATTTTTTTCACGTTGCTGTCGCTCTGCAGGTACGAACGGCTGACGTTGAGGGGTATGTCTGGCGAGTCGAGCACTCCGTGCAGGAGCATAAGATATTCTGGCACAACACCTTCCACCGAATCGGTGACGAACACCTGATTGCAGTACAGCTGTATGCGGTTCTGCTTGGGGTCCACGGTGCGTTTCACCTTGGGGAAATAGAGTATTCCGGTGAGGTTGAAGGGGTAGTCCACGTTCAGATGTATCTGGAACAGAGGGTCTTCGAAATTCATGGGGTAGAGCTGGTGGTAGAACTTGCGGTAGTCTTCGTCGGTGAGGGTGGAGGGGGTCTTTTTCCACGCTGGTTCGGTGTCGTTGATTATGCGGGGACGCTTTTTCTCAACGCGTTTGGGCTTGCCGTCCTTGTCCTTCTCGGTTTCGGAATCCTCCCAGTAGCTCTCGTCGCCGAAACGGATGGGCACGGGCATAAAGCGGCAGTATTTGTTGAGCAGCTCAAGTATGCGGCGTTCTTCGAGGAACTCCTTGCAGTCGTCGGAGATATGCAGAATGATGTCGGTGCCGCGTTCCTTGTCGGAAATCTCTTTCATTGTAAACTCAGGCGAGCCGTCGCAGACCCATTCCACGGCGGGGGCGTCGGTGTACGACTTGGTGCGGATTTCCACCTTGTCGGCCACCATAAATGCCGAGTAGAAACCCAGTCCGAAGTGTCCGATAAGGTTTTCGGAGACGTTTTTGTATTTTTCCAGAAAGTCCTCGGCACCCGAAAAAGCAATCTGGTTGATGTATTTCTCCACCTCCTCCTGAGACATACCGATACCTTTATCGCTGATTATCAGTTTTTTGTCATCAATCTTGACTTCTATGGTAAGGTCGCCCAGCTCCACCTGAGCCTGTCCCATCGAGGTGAGGGCTTTCAGTTTCTGGGTGGCGTCGGTGGCGTTGGAGATAAGCTCGCGCAGGAAAATCTCGTGGTCGGAGTATAGGAATTTCTTTATAACAGGGAAAATGTTCTCGGTCTGTACGTTTATATTACCTTTCATATTGTTGTATCTTTTTAGTTATTAACGAAAAAAGTATATGCAAAACCCGTTCCAGTCACAAACGGGTGACAAATTGTCATATTTTTACAAATTTTTTAGGTGAAACAGCACTTTCTTTTTCCTCTCACCCCTCTCAATCCCCTATTTACAAAGCGATTCCTTTATTACGAAATTTTTCGTAA
>JAEEGK010001304.1_pt1 | contig 62598 bp, 52 predicted proteins | sample 8958771 | NCBI WGS metagenome assembly JAEEGK01 (sample SAMN16246547, study PRJNA631951) | gut metagenome | biome: gut microbiome; feature: rumen; material: SC-attached | host: Bos | place: Iran: Karaj | collected 2018-10 | reverse complement strand
CCACCCCAAAGACATCCGACAGCACCACCGGCGCCATACAGGACATCAGCGAGGATGACACCCAGACGATTATGATGATGAAAAGAAGAATCGGCAGGAACGGGGCAAATGCTATAGCGAAAAGGCAGCCGCATCCCAACCTCCTCGAATGGGTCTCTTCTTCCGTCTCCTGGTTCTTCTTTCCTCCGATTAGGTTGAGAAGGAAGAGGATAATCTTTCGTTTCAAGGTTACCTACCTCCCTCCGTGCCAAACAATGCCTCCTTATACTCTGGCGCCTGTACCAGCAGCTTGTACCGCTCATTGCCGCACTGGAACAGACAACGGCCTTTGGATGCTGTGCGGATAACCTCAAACTCACAATCCTCGAGCTGCAGAAGGTCCTTGTACTCGTTTGCCTCGACATTTCCGGGATAGAACAGGAACCGGTGCGACGGAATGGAAAGAAGTGGCTTCGTGTATTCCTTGATGCCCGGCAGAAGAAAGTCCTCCACGTTCTGGCTGGTAAGGATCAGGAAGCTATCCCGTTTCCGGTTCCGTTTCATCATGTTTCTTACGTACTCCACCACAACCGGGCTTGTCAGGAAGAGATAGAACTCATCCAATACGCCGACGGCGTTCTTCTGCACAAGGAGCTGATCCGAGATGTAGGAAAGCAGATGGAACAACACGGCATCCTTTACATCCGCATTGGATTCCATCAGACCCTTCACGCCGAACGCCACAATACCGTCCTGTGGAAGGTTGGTGATGCCGTTAAAGAACACAGAGTCCGGTCCCTGGGACATGGAGCAGATGCCGATCAGGATGCTCTGCAACTCGTCCACACGGAACAAGCCTTCCTCCGTCAGGGCATTGCCCTGTTCGTACTCCTTCTGTTCCGCATACCGCAGACGGTCAAAGATCTCATAGACATACTTATAGAACTCACACATCGTCGGAAAGGATTCCTTGGGCAGATGGTCAGCATTCGCGTCAGAGATATCTTTGCTGTCATAGAAACTCATGAAGAGCACTTCCAACACATCCAGTTCCTTTCGCGAAAAATGCTTATATATCCGGAAGAAGTCCTTCAGGAAAGAGATGTGCATCGAAAGAGGCTTTCCGACCTGGTTGAAACTCTCAGGCGCATCCTTTGCGGTATCTTCCTCCAATGACCATCGCTTCGGTTCCAGGATGTTGATGTGATACCGTCCGCTCAGGAAATCAATGTAGGTACCTCCCAGGTTCTTTACAATGCTCTCGTACTCTTCCTCCGGATCGAGAAGAAACAGTCTCTTGCCCTGCTCAATGACGTTGGTTGAGAGGAACTTTGTAAGGAAGCTCTTGCCCTGTCCCGGGGATCCAAGGATGACGATATTACCGTTCGTGACATCAAAGGTCCTTCGATCAGGATCCAGGTAGACATCAGTTCCGTTCTCCGCCCGTCCGATCCGGATGCCGTGCGGATCCAGTCTTCCGGAGTAGGAAAACGGGTAAAGATTGGCAACACTCCCCGCAGGAAGCGGCCTGCAATAATCCAGTCCGAAGTGGTTCCTGCCAAGCGGATTGACGGTCTGCATGCCTTCCTTTTGTTGCAGGGTCAGTTCATCCGCCATGATCTTGTCTGCCATCAATGCTGCCCGGACATCGGCTTTGATGTTTTCTAATTCTACACGAGTAGAAGCCTTTATTTCAAGGAATACCGAGCAGTAAAGGATCCGTTCCCGTTCCTTCCGCATGGTACGAAACATCTCCGAAACATCGCTTAAGTTTTCCCCGGCATCGACCACATCCGACAGACTTTCCGCACGGTTACTCTCATAGACCGTACTGCGGCTGCCCCGGGTGATCAGCTTTTCTTCCTCGAGCATGGTTATCCGTTTATAAAATATCTTGAGAGAAACTCCCTGCATCCCCGCGATATCCTTCAGGATGGCCTGGGAGGTGGTCGACGGCTGGTATTCTCGGATTGCCATGTAGTGCCGGAAGGTATCCCCGACGATGGCTTCATCCAGACGGAAAGAAATGACTCCGGGCATTACCCGCTTCCAAAAGAGGGAGAATTCGTATTCTTCCTTCCTACGCTCTTTCTCCCGTTTCTTCCGGTCGAGTTCTTTTTTCGTTTCCGCTTCCTTACGGATTCTTTCCTTCCGTTTCCGTTCCTTTTTCTCTGACTTCCGGATCCGTTTCTGTTCTTTCTTCGTGAGTTCACCCCGCACACGGTGCTCGACCTCGGTGAGAGCCTTTTCTGCCACGGCCTGTTTTGCTTCCGTCGGGATCGGCGGATAATTCCATGCTCCGCGGTAGGGCTTATTGCTTTCATCCTCTTGATCTGTCTCCGGTTTCTTTTTCCGTTCCTCTATCCTGTCCCTGGTTACATACTCATAGAAGTCTTCTTCCCTCCACTGTTCCGCATACATGGAACCGGAGAAGTAGATACCGAGGAGATGGCGGATTCCGGACTGTTCGAGCATGGAGTTGGCAAAGCCGTGCTCATGCAGCTTCTTCCCGATCTCCGATGCCCTTGTATAGAGCATCTCATCCGTCCAGGAAGAATCCATGGTGAGGAGAATAAAGAACTGCTTCAGGGATGTCGTCTGCCGGTGTCTTGCCTCAAAGCTTTCCATATCCCGTTGGAGTATCTGTTTTATCTCCGGCCGTTTTTCCTCTTTGATCCGTTTCTGGAAGAACCGGATGTTCTCTTCCCCGATTTCCGATCCATCCGTACAGAAAACGCTCAGGTCATCCTCATTCTGCAAAAGCTGCTTCATCTGCTCGATCTGGTACTCAATCACGGCTTCGGGAAGGACCGTAAGGTTATTAGGCATGATCCGGAAGAAAGCAATGGTGCCTCCCTCGGCTTCCACAAAATCCCTGCGGAAGCCTTTGATCCCGAAGAGATTCATAAACTCCTGCTCCCGGACAGGCACCACCTTTGCCGGTTTTGCTCCTGACTTACGAATCAAAAGGAGAAATCCGAGAATCGACAGGATACAGACCCCTCCGGTTATAGCGATAAAAATCATTGTGGTATACCTCCGTACTTCTGCTTTCCGAAGAAAAAGCGAATGGACTGGACCAGGCGTTTCAAGATGGTATTTTCCCCGATGCGGACGGTCATGACCGCAAGGGCTATCGTTGCGTATAAGGGGAACCACCACTTAAGAAACAGGATGGAAAAGATGCTGCCGACTGCGGACAGGGAAATCCCCGCCACGGCCGGCAGGCTCCAGAACCACTGGATCGGTGTTGCGCTTAGGTTCTTCGGATATATGTATTCTTTCATGATTAACCTCGCTTTCCTGTATTTGCAGATGCGGCTGCCCTTCCTGCTCCGGCTGCGGCTGCTCTCATACCGGCTCTTCCGCCAAGCATCATCCGCATGCTTCCTGCGGCATGGACAATGGAGAAGATGTTGACATTAGCGCTCTGAACGATTCCGAAGCGCTGCATTAACCGGTCCACATTTCCCGATGCCATGAAGATGGCAAGACCGAGGAACAAATGGTCCACGCACATCTTGCTTCCGAGTGCGACTGCGATGATCTGCAGACATGCCGACAAGCCAATGCCGATGGTCTGTTTGGACCAGTCCACGAATCCGTCCATGTAGCCTCTCGGGATGGAGATCATGTATAGGCATCCCATCACGATCATGACAAACAGTTCAAAGCCTCTCTTTAGGAACTTGAAGTACACGATGATCAGACAGATAAGCATGATCAGGTGGACAATCAGGACGAGCAATGCGCGGACGGCTCCGGTCAGCAGGTTTCCGGTAAATGCATCTGAGCCCCACATGTCCGAATAGAACAGACTGCTTCCCGTGATGGCATAGCCGATGTTCTCTCCCATCTTTACGAACAGACGGTAGACGGGAACCGGAAGCGCATAGAACAGGTTTGCCGCTAGAAAGCCTTTCACGAAGTTCATGCAGTAGTCCATCACGCCCCCGGTGGATCCCTTTGTATACTGGATGGCGAGGTCAAAGACCGCCAGAATGCAGCCGATGCCCCACAGCCCGAGCCCGATGGTATAGATCTTTGCGATGATTCCCTGGATGACCGGCTGGTCAAAGATGACCAGCCCCTCGCTTGCGATCTGGGAGACCACCCAGGTACAGAACTGCGCGACATATCCGGCGACAGCTTCAATCAGCTGGTTTAAGAGCCATCCGATCATGGCATCACCTCCTTGACATTCTTTCTTTGATTTGTTACTTTGGTATTGGATAAGGGAGAGTCGTCCGGCTGTTTCATTGAAACCGCCCACTTCATGATGATCTTATCCTTAGCTCCTCTTGTGAGCGGGTAAGTTACGCAAGATTTTTCCTGCGCGCCGCGGTTTCCTCGAGGAGCTTTTTTGATGTCTCAACTTGTGCAATTTTTGCACAAGTTCCTTACCACCCACCGAGTGAGAACGCCAACGTTGCCCCTCCGCCGCAGATGACAAGACAGATCAGCAGGATGATAAGAAGTGTCCAGTTGATGTCCTGCTGTCTACGGTACTGGATGCCCTGCCAGATCAACACCACCACAAAGACAATGCCGAGGATTCCGGTCAGAAACGGGAATACGACCTGCATGATGGATTTAATCTGGGATTTCACATCCCCGATCGCACTGTTGATGGCACCGCTGATGTCCAGAAATACCGGTAATGCTGCAAAGTTTTTCATAAGTTCCTCCTTCTTGGGTTACCCCAGATGTTTATTCCCAGGCGCATACGCCTTGGTTACGACAAACAAAAAGACGGGGTCTCCTCTTCATCAGGTTCCTCGTCTTCCATGCCACTTGTTGCCAATTTGGCAACAAGTTCCTCTTCTGTTTTCTCTTCCCCTTCCGCTGCAACGATATCCGTGATATGAATGTTCCGGTAATCGGTTTCCATCTTCGGCTCCGGGAACGTCATGATTCCCTGATTCTTAAAACTGAAATACCGGTTGCTTCCCGATGCGACAATCACATGATCCACCATGGGGATGTGCAGAAGGCTTCCCAGTCTCGACATCCGGTCCGTGATCTCTACATCCTGGCTGGACGGCGACAGTGAGCCTCCCGGGTGATTATGTAGCATCAAAAAGGATGTTGCATTTGAAAGGCATAAAGTCTTGATCAGCTCCCTCGGTTCCACCAGAGCAAGATTCAAGGATCCGATGCTGCAGATGGAAAAGTTGATTGGGGACAGATCATTTTTCAGACTGATGATGCAGACGGCCTCACGGTCAAAGTCTGAGACCAGTTCTTTTACAAGCCGTGCCGCATCCTCCGGGTTCTTAACCGGAGTTTCCGACAGAAGCGGCCGCTCCGCTTTCAGCCGGACCGACACCTGTTTCAGCCGAAACGGATTCCTGCCCATCACCATTACCTCCTTCCAATGTAACGTTTACGATTGTGTCCGGCTGCATTGCCAGACGTTCCAGCTCCTTACCGAGCCAGACTTCCTTTTCTTCCGACATGGGTTTCGCCTCCCTTCCATGGCATAAAAAAGGACAAGCCTTAAAATATGCTTGTCCATAACTACGTTTGCAACTGCCTCATCAGAGCAGTTCTCTCAAAATGTCTTTCGGCTTTTCGATTATTGTTTTCGCGCCTTTCCGAATCAGGAAATCTCTGTCTCGAAATCCCCATAGTACTGAAACGCATGGGATTCCCGCGTTTCTTGCCGTCTCCAGATCCACTTCCGAATCACCGACATAAACGGATTCATCAGCATTGCTTCCGAGCTGAGTCAATGCGGCCGACACCATATCCGGTGCGGGTTTTCTTCTGATTCCGGGTTGTTCCCCGATTGCCACATCTACATACTTCCCAAAAAAACGGCTGTTCAGTTCCTTAACGGCAGAGTCGATTTTGTTCGATACGATTGCCATCTTATATCCGTTTTCTTTCAACGCCTTGAGCGTTTCCAAAATCCCGTCATACGGCCCAGTTCTGTCCAGACAATGGACGTCATAATGTTCCTTAAACACCGGAATCATCTCATCGATGACGGACTCCGGAATCTCCTTCGGAACCGCGCAACGGATTGCATACTTTATTCCGTTTCCGAAGAATTTTCTGTACTCATCCTTCGTTCTGGAAGCAAAGCCGAATTTCCCGAGAACATAATTCACGGATTCCGTCAGATCATCCAGTGTGTCCAACACCGTTCCGTCCATATCGAATACTATTGTGTTTATCGTACCTGTCATTTTCCTGTCTTTTCCTGTTTATCTGTAAAATACCATGTCGTTACGGATATACCAAACGCAGTGAATATCTTACCCAACCGCTGACTCTATTACAGACTTTTCTTTGAGCGGGCGAAGATTTTGTGCCCCCTTTCGGAGGCACAGCAATATCTTACAGTTTCTTTCTTATCCAGATGCATGTCCCGATGCCGACCGGTCCGATGGCGGCAAGACCAACGATCAGAAGCTTGGGAAAGCCGTCCCCGGTCTTCGGCACCAAACACTACTATTGATAATCCTCGTATATGTAGTATTTTTTCCTGATTTCGGAAATTTCTTTTTCCGGATTAGGATTGGTCCAATCCCCATCATAGCGGTATTCAAAATCAGTACTCTCCTCCGCTATCAACTTTCCGGATGCGTCATATGAGTAGACAGTCTCTGTCCATAAATGTAAACCGCTCATTGTTCCAATCACATACTTTGTTATTCTTCCATCTTCATCGAAATAATAATGGTAACTTGGAGTCCCGGAAAGGCACGGAGTTTCAGTTATGATTTCGCTCTTTTTTTGTCCGTTGTCGTAGTAATCGATTTGGTGAGAAATCGTACCGGTTGTATCCAGACTGAATGAGTACCTATATTGATCATCAATAAACTCAGAGATCAAATCGCCATGCTCGTTGTATTCAAATTCATTTTTTATTGCCAAACGTTCTCCCGGAATTCCATCTAATTCGTATGTATTCCAAAACTCCTCCACGGAGATTAATCTACCATGGTCATCATACGTATAGTTATCATAACTATACGCATATGCTTCAATCTCCTTTAGCAAAATGAGTCTTCCATTTTCATCGTATTGAAGGACATATCTCTCCCAAGCTGATGACCCATCGTCCCTCTCATTTTCATCATGCATAGGACTATTCCACCAGGGATATCCATTTATATATATCGTCCCGCTTTCATCATACTTAAAATCATAATCCCAGTTTATAATCCCGGTATCACAATATATTTTTGCTCTATTGCTTACTCTTCCCTCTTCGTCATAAGATATACGCAGTCCGTCACCCCCATTTCCATTCAAGCCAAGATCCGGACTAAATCGTATAGCCCCGGTATACTCCTCAATACTTTGCGAACGAATCATTTTCCCATCCTCGTCTGTGTAGTAAGCGAGTATACAAGGCCTTATCGTATCTTCCATCGTATAGTATTCAGACATTTCCCATTGTTTTATCTTTCCTTTTGAATCATAAACATATGTCTCCTTCCCAATGGGATCGCCATCCGCGGAATAGATTTGACGTTCAGTCAATTTCCCGGAGTCATCATATTTGTATATTTCTTTTGAGTCCATTTTTCCAGCAGGTCCGGTCTCATCTGTCTGAACAAATGAGACTACTTCAGAAAGCCGTGATACAGACGGAATCTCCTTATGATTGATGTTCACTTCTATATAATCTTCATCGACCAGTTGCCCTTGTTGTAAGATATATACAATATCCCCTATAAGGTTATGATGACTTGGGCAGGGAAGAATCCAACCCCAAAAATACTCAGTTAGGTCGTTGTATTCTGTTTCCGGGTAAAGGATTTTCAGTATTACACCACTAAGATCTTTCACGGAAAAAACAACATCTTTCCCATATGTTGTTGACCACATATATGGCGGCAAATTCGTTATAGGATCATCTACATCTTTCAGATTAAAAGCATTTGACATCTCTCCCACATTCATCCAAAAGAAAGCTATACAAGTATGGGGAGATTCAAATGTATAGGTGTATATCCTGTTTTTGTCATTTTTCGCCAGTTTCATTACGGTGCCGTCGATCGACAGATTGTTCGCCACTGCTCCACCCAAGCTGTATCCGGTGAAGAAAAAATAGTTTTCTTCTCCTTCCAACTCTTCTAAGGATTTGCCGGTACATATGGTGACAAAAGCCTTGAGCTCCTCGACGATATAGCTTGTCGTTCTGGAAAACATACTCGTCCCGCCATCGACGATATCCGAGGCAAATATATCCGTAGCGGTACTTGTTCCCCGAACCGCAACAGCAAATATATTCTTCCTGTTCCCATTGGAATCCACAAGCAGCTTATAGGCCATCGACCGGCCCGGTATTCCGTCATCTGAAATATTTTCCCAAGTAATATCGTAGCCCAGTGTTTTATAAACATCACGCGCTTGTCCATCATAGATCTCTTTTGAAAGAACCGCTCCATTCAGCGCCAATTTCCAATTGCACTCAGCAGAGCTCTGGTTGATAAAGTCAAACCCTTCGTATACTTTCACTTTTGTCTTACCGAATGCCTCAACGTCGATTTCAACAAATGTGCTCGGTTCCTCAACTGAGTCTTCTGCATGGGCAACAGGATTCATCAACAACGCAACCGCCAAGATGCATAGAAAAACAGAACAAATCTTACGTATAATCATTGCTACTCTCCTCAATCGATAGCTCTTCTATTCCTCCGGCAAAACCACCCACATAGCGGGGCGAACGCCTCCTTCTTTATTGTCGGCAGTTTGAGAATTAGTGGTTGCACCATCATTATCAACAACACTGCAATACGAGGAGCTCATACCGGGACTCCGGAGCCACCAATAACAGCTTCCGGTACCGTGTTCCTGCTCCCACTTTTCCACATTGTCCCGGATCATCTTTTCATCAGTCATTCCATAAGCCTTAGCGTCTTCGATGCAATAGCCCAGGAATTGTTCCCTCGCTGCACTTGTGAATACCGAGGCGCGATCTTCCGAGGTCGAAAAATACTCATTTGCTTCATCCACACTCAACAGAAACACCTTGTCAGTAGTAGTGTTTCCGCCTGCAGTGTGATAGGCAACTTCTTCCAGCCCATCCCCGGTATTCTGGGCTTTCAGAATCCCTTCCGCCGTGATTCCAAGATAATAGTCCTTGTTTTCAACGGAAGAGGTTGTCAGATATGTACGTTCTGTTTCATCGAATGCTTTCTCAATGAACTCTCCGTTTAACCATGTTCTGATGGAACCGGTCTCCCAGTTTGTTTCACCGGCAGCATTGTGGAAAGGCATTGCCGCCAAGGCATACTTACTGATTATCAGTACGCTTGTTTCCTTTACATCAAGAACAATCCATTCTATTTTTTCCGCACCGTTATCAGCTTTGCCATCCTGTTCATATTTTCCGAGGACAACAATATCCCCTACATGATACTTAGGCTCCTTAACTTCAATTGTCGGTGTGGGTGTATTTGTAGTGTCCGAAGTCGGTGTGACAGTATTTTCGGATTGTGGTGTATCCTCATCCGAATGACTTTTTTTCTCATTTCCCAGAACTTTAATGAGAATCAGTACTCCACCGATGAGTACCAGTCCACAAACCAGAGCGATTATAATCTTTTTTTTCATCAAATACGGCCCGAAACGCCTTCACTCCCTTTCTTCTTTATACTCTTTAGTGCCCAAGAAAACAGCCTGGTGTTATTACCGAAATCAATCAGTAATATGATCTTCTATTTTTTCAACATTCCGAAATTCACACATTATTTCCCACTCGCCTTGAATCAGGTGTTCAGCCAAAACATAATCAAAGAAGAGCTCATCCTGTACGTTATCGGGACTATAGCTGCCTATAAAAGCTTTATAGATTACCTTCATTCATTATACCATATCCCAGGATAATTGAACAGCAGTGTTTTCCAGTGAACTCGAGTGCTGCGCCCCCTTTCGGGGGCACAGCCTTAACTTATAATTTCTTTTTTAGCCAAAGGATTGTCCCAAATCCAGCCAGCGCAACTCCGGAAATGCCGATGATCAGAAGCATTGAGAACGAATCTCCGGTCTTCGGTACATCGTCCGGAACCTTTACGTTATAGAATGTCACCTTATAAGGCGGTTCCTCAGTCGGGGCGATGAACGAAACATCGTCCGACTGCTTATACCCAACCGGGGTGACCTTCTCGTGAATGATATACTTCTCGCCGGCGGTCAGGATTCCCTTGACTTCATGAACGGTTCCGTCAGTCGTCCATTCGTCCATGACAGTCCCGTCCTCGTCAAGAATCTGAAGCACCGCATTGTATACGGGTTCTGCGGTATCTTTGTCCTTCTTCTCGATCTCTACGCTGGTCGGGGCGTCCACCATGGTGATCTCCTGCTTCTTCCCGTCTAACGGCACCACAAAGGTGATGTCTTCTGCGAGGAGGTATCCCGGAGGGGCGCTTTTCTCATGGAGTGTGTAGGTTTCTCCTGCAACCAGCTCGGCACCGATCTCGTAGGCTGCCTTTGTGGTAGTCCACTCTTTGACGACCTTACCATCCTTATCGATAAGCTGCAGCACTGCGCCCTCGATGGCTTCGCCGGAATAATACTTTGTTTTCGGTGGTTCCTTTTCCTCTTTCTCTGCACGGGCGTGGCGAAAAAAACAGGCGAGGCTCACCAAAGCCATACAGGAGACGAACAGGGCTAAGATCCATTTTCCTTTCTTCATCTTTTATCCTTTCTGAAGAAAACGGACACCCAATGGGTGCCCGCCCTTCGCTCTGATTCTGTTTTCGGTTCCGGTTTTCTTTTCCTTCTTGCTTCTATTACTTCGCTACCTTACGGATGCTGACCGTCGTAGGCGTATCGTACATGTTGACGGTATCTTCCTTACCATCGGTGGACACGGTAAACACGACATCCGCGGCTACCGTATGACCGGCAGGAGCCTTTGTCTCACGGAGGATGTATTCTTTGCCTGCCTCAAGGAAGCCTTCAAACCTGGTAGCCGTTCCGTCGGTCGTCCACTCATAGACAACATCATTTGTTTTGGAGTCAATGACCTGGAGGGTGGATCCGGCAAGCAGTTTCATTGTTGCGTTCGAGTACTTGGCAACCGTAACCTTTGTCCAGTCATCCTTCATCTCGACTTCATTAATGCTGCCGTCGGTGGAGACAGTGAACGGGACATCGGCTGCAAGGACGAATCCCTTCGGAGCGCTCTTCTCGTGAAGCGTATACTTTGCTCCTGCGACAAGCTTTGACTTGATCACGTGGTCATCCTTTGTGGTCGTCCACTCCTCGACAACCGTGCCCTTGGAGTCCAGGATCTGGAGGACAGCCCCGACAACGACGGAGCCGCTCTTTACGCTCTTCACGGTAGTTACGGTATAGTTGGTGTCGTAGGTACCCTTTTCCACACCCTTCGTGTCTTCATCCTCTGCGGCCATCGCCACGGTAGCAACCGAGGCGACCAATACGATAGCCAGTACAACAGCGAACAGTCTGCTTCTTGCGATTTTCTTCATAAAGTGTTTCATGTGTAGTTTCTCCTTTGATTCTTTTTGTTTGGTTCATTACTTTGCGGTCTTTTTGATCTTGACCGTAGTGATCATGTTGGTGATGGTCTTATTAACCGTTGTCCCGGATACGACCGTAACCTTGCCTTCCCCGACTGCGGAGTACGGCACCGCTCTGGTCTCCGACACGGACTTGGTATCCCCGTCCTTTTCTACTTCCAGCACGGTATATTCGCCGATGCTGAGGTTCGGGATCGTAATGCTTCTTGCGGTTTCGCCCGGCTGGATGGTGATGGACTTCCACGCGGTGTAGCCCGGTCCTGTGATATAGAACCAGTAGACTTCCTTCACATCGACAGCCGTGTTGGTCTTCTTGGTAATCTCCAATCCACCGGTCTCCGGGGTATTCTTCACTTCCACTTCTCCCTTCGTCAGCTGCTTCGCATTTTCCGCGGAAATCTCACTTATGTTTGTGAAGGATGTCGCTCCCGCTTTTTTCTCGGCAACTACAATCCTTCCGTCCGATGCCGCTGTCACGGTGATCCGGAAAACGCTGTCACTCTTTATATATCCGCCCGGGGCTTTGGTTTCCTTCAGGTAGTAGGTCTGCGCATCTGATTTCAGCCGGAACTTGATCTGTTTCTTTCCATCCGTTCCCGAAACAAACACCGAAGTACCGTTCAGGTCTCTTGTGACTGTCTGGCAGGCTTCATCGGAATACAGGGTGAACTCCCCGCCTGCAAGCAGCGGACCGTTCGTTCCCTTCTTCACGATGTTGAAGCCGACCTCCACGCCGGTATTTTTCGCATCAATGGTATAGGTTACTGTCCCGCCATCCTTCGGGAACGTGTATTCCCATGTATAGGGCTGGCCGGTTGCCGGATCGATGTTGGAATACCCGGGAGGCGCTTTGGTCTCTGTCACCCTGATCTTTCCGCGGTTATCGTCTGTTATCAAAATGGAATCCCAATCCGCGCCTTTGAATACCTGATACACACCGCTGGTGCCAACCTCTTTCATCTGGTAAGTCGGGGATGTAACAAACGCATTGGATGCTTCCGACCATTCCAGCAGTGAAAATGTTGCACCGGACAGTTTTGCTCCCGTCTGTGAGTCTGCTTTGTTGATAATGATCTCGCCGTAGGAATCAACCGGTTTCAAAAGAACCGACTGCGTGATTGCTACCGTCTTTCCATAAGGATTATTGTTGACGCAGACACCGACGGTCTCGTTCAAGCACTCGATCTGCCACACGTTACTGTACTGTGTCAGGAAGTGCTTCGAGCAGCGCGGATCCTTAAACCCGGCCTTGTAGTTGTTCGCGGAAGCATCGGAGTTCGTATAGTATCCGTATCCTCTGCCTCTGGCATCCCACAGAAACGGTGCGAAATGCTGTTCCGAAATGTTGTAAGCCGAGTTCCGGACGCTGCCGCCGGTCACCTTTGTCTTATAGCTTGAGCCAAACAGCGACTCAATCTTGGCGGCCGCCCGCTCCCACGAGTTTTCCAGCGCCGTTTTCCGCTCCGCACTCGTTTTGTCCCGATAGTTTTCGGGTGTGATATCGTCAGCTTTCGGCAGCGTGAATAAAGCAACGGATACATGCCCGATATAGGTCTTGTAGGAGGACCCGATATAGTGCTCACTGAACGCCCCGTATACGACTCCGTTATTGTTCGAGGAATCATAGTTGCCGGACGAATTATGTGTCGGCAGGGAGCAGATGATACTTCCCATCGGGATATCGGTAGCGGTCGTCATGTCAACGACTTCTCCAAACTCAAAGGTAACGTTGAATCTCGCGTCCGTCTTGTTATGAAGGGTAATCTTATCGCCGGTCTTATGGCTGTAAAAGATTCCCTTAGTTCCCTGGAAGACATCCATGCCGGTCTGTGCATTCAGATTCCACTTGGTTCCGGCAGAATCGATGAAATAGTCGTAGCCCATCATCATAAGCCCGGTTACGACAAATCCGCAGCAGTCAAACATCGTATCCGATGTTGCAGTCGGATTGATCGGCGTTCCTCCCGCGGTCACATGGTAGCCGCCTCCAGAGGTGTATCCTTTTCCGACCAGGCTAAGCAGAACCTTTGCATAGTCCTTCTGGAAGTTTTCCGTAGTGTAATAAATGCCCTCAGCCGCCTGCGCCTTCTTAGGGATGTGTTCGATGATACACAGCCCTGCAATCATTGAGATCACAAGCGCAACGGCGACTGCTCTTTGTAAATACTTCATTTGCCGTCCTTTCCACGAAAAAGGAGCACTACAGTCAGCTGTAATGCTCCATCGTAAGATCAATTATTCAGTTGTCGTTTCATTCAAGCCCTTCCGGGAGATATTCGTAATACACGCAGCTTATGGTCATCACTGCACAGTAATGCCACCATTCACCGTCAAAGTATTCCACCACATGCATCACCCCAACATCAACTTCCTGTGTTTGCGCGAAATGATCATTCAGCATGTTTTTGTTATGCGCAGGTGAATTATACCATGCATCGAACAGTTGCTCAGCGATATCCTCCGCTTCCCAGCCTTCCTTTACCCTCCATGGATACCCATAGATTCCGGTAGCGATCTGAAACCCTTCATGATTTGCGGAATGCTCCATGCAGCACTTTTTTGCCACCCGAAGTCCCTTTTCATTCAAGCGGTCTCCAAGTCCCGGTGCATTCACATCATAATACACGTAAGGATTCTTGAATTTCGGAACTCCGTTGCTTTCCCGATATGCCTGTACCTTTGCCATCAGAAGCTCCGCGATATCCTTCCGTTCCTTCGGTTCCGTCCAGGCAACCGGTGCCGGGGTTGGGGTATTGGAAGGTGTCGGTGACGGCGTTTCTGTCGGAGGTGCCGTCGGTTCCGGAGACGGAGATGGCGCATTCGTCGGTGTCGCCGTTGGCTTCACAGTTGGCGTTGCCGTTGGTTTCGGTGAAACTGTCGGTGTTACTGTAGGCGTATTCGTAGGGATCTGCGTCGGCGTTACCGTATCCGTCGGCCTCGCTTCTTCGGTCGGTGTCGGACTTGGTTCCTCTGTCGGTTCCGGTGTCAGGGTCTCTGTCACCGTAGGTTCCGGGGTTACCGTCACCTCAGGCTCAGGCGTTGGTGTCGGTGTAGGGGAAAGGGTTGGCGAAGGCGTCATTGTCACCGCTACCGTTCGCTCCGGTTCCGGTGTTGCTTCTGCCACAATCGCGGTCGGCGTTACGCTTACTCCGGTTTGTACAGATTCATTGTTTCCGTTAGAGGCCACAATGCCGGCAAAGACCGCCGCACCAGCTGCTGCCGCTCCGGCTGCCCATTTCCACCAATTGGATTTCTTCTGCTCTCCCATAGTCTTGCCCTCTCTTTCAAGTATACTTCACTTGTGGACAATTTGTCCACAAGTACCGGCTGCCGTAAGTCCGCTGTCTCAAAGAGAGACAGCGTCTACGGCGTTTCTCTCCTTGAGAGGTCGGGCTTGGTTTTAGTTGTTACATAACCGGAACAAATGCTTCCTCCGGTTCTTCGTCGAGCTCCGGTTCGGCTCCGCAGATCTGCAGCTCCTGACCGCGCTCGTAATAGTACACGCTTTCGGAAAGAAGATCTTCCGGCGGTACCTGGGTCATGTTGACTTCGTGCACCATCCTTCGAAGTGCATCCACATCCTTACCGAGATTAGCGGGAACACAGATGACTTCGTGACGGCTGGAAGGCAGCAGATAGAATTCATCCGTATGCAGTGCGTCACAGACCTTATCAAGCACATCGTGATACAAGATTACGGCTGCCCCATCGCACTTTGTGCGGTTTGTTACCACATACATCGGGAGTTCCTGGGTGCCGAACTCCGTCTCAAACTGTTCCTCCGGAATGCCAAGCATATCGGACAGCACCTTGCTCATGGATGCTACTTCTGCAGGATTCCTCTTGAGTGTATTCGCCATGGCTGCGGCATCCAGTTCATCGAGGGTGCAGCCCAGGCTTGCCATATGCTCATTGTTAATCGTGATACGGCTTACATGGTCTTCCACAAGGTTGTCGACCTCGAGATAAAAGATCTTGGCCATATCGAGGAACTGCTTATACGGCTTATCCGAAAGGAACCGGTCGTTGCCGTCAAGAAGAACAAGCGAGCACTGGATATGCTCTCTCCAGTTTGCCATCGCGTCCAGCGCCTTTTTCGCGATGCCGAGTTTATCCGAATCCAGATAAGCCTGGGTGATGCTTTCCCTCACGCGGTTATAGATCCGTTCTTCTGCAGCTTCATAATCATCGGCTTCCAGATAATCCTTCCAGTAATCGTCAATCCGCAGGGACGGAGCCACCTCATTGTCCGGATCCCGGACAACGAGACCGCATTTCACAGTGTTGTTACTCTTCGCAACTTCCTGCCTGCTGAGTTCATACTTCGGAAAGTCATCGTGGATCCGTCTTTCCAGCATGTCGTAAAACGCTTCCTTGTTCAGTCTCATTACTTTTTCCCTCCCTTCCATTTCCAGTACGCCTTGTAGCGTTCAGTCAAGGCTTTCTTTTCCTTTTCCGTGGGTTTTGCCCTCTCAATCTCAACAATGTACTTGAGGGGCTTTCCTTCTTTGGTTTGCATAACTGTTTCCTCCTTTGGTTTGATTTATGAAAAACGGTCAAAGACACATGACCGGTTCTTCCGTAACTGTTTCGTCTTCCTCCTCGGCAATCTCTCCCGCTTCGGTTTCACTCTGCCGGTGCACGAAGGGATTCCGTTCGGTTCTTCCTTCTTTCTTTGCTCTAGCCAGTTCGACAAGTTCATCCAGCGTGTAGCCCATCTCTTTCTTGTAATCCCGCTGGTGGAATTCATTGAAAGCATCCTTCGGTTTCACCTTCATCTCAGACTGATCAAGGACTGCACGCTTCTTCTGGTACTCCGCATGAACGGTATCCGTCATTTTCGAAAGCATCGTATCACTGACCTGGAAAATCTCTGCAGCCATTGTCTCCCCTACCTCATTCTGCCAGCGCCGTAGGGGGAACACGAGTTTTGGCTTCGTCTCGCCCTGGTCCTGACGGAGAATGATGCTTTCGATGCGGAACATCCCGCCGACATCGACATGGGCAAACCCGACGAGAGTGCTCTTCTCCCGGAGCACCGGCGTCACCCCTGCTGAAAAGGTGATCTCGCCCGGAAACTCAAACTCCTTCATCCCATTCTGCTTTGCCTGATAGGTCTCGAGGACCTTCTCCTGCAAGAATTTCCGTCCCTCGGCTGTGACGGGGTGAAACAGATCCTGCCAAGTACCGTTCTTCCGCATCTGCTGTGGCATGGCGATGAACATCCCTTTCTCAGATTCCATGATCCGGATTGGATACACCTTCAGGTCTCCAATCTCAATCCTCGCTACACCGCGTACCCGTCCGCTCTTCTGCGGATAGGTGAACACTTTAAGCTTTTCCATCCTTGCTCCTTTCCACTTGTGGACAATTTGTCCACAAGCTGTCTTTCTCCGGTCATAACAACCCGTTCAGCCTTTTTGAACCGTTGATTCCGAAACGGGCCCGATTTCATTCCCGCTCTCGCTCCCGTTTTTATCCCCTATCTCACCTGTGGACAATTTGTCCACAAGTTTGCCGTTTCAGGAAATGAGAATGCAATGGAGATGAAATGGAGAATGAAATCAGGAACCGTTCCCTGTGACAGTGTTGTATTTCTTAGGATTTACGCCTTTTAGTCTTATTCCCTTATAGTCTTTATAGACTTTATACCGATGAACCGATTTCCGGTAATTCAGTTTCCGGTAGACCGGTTCCCGATGCCACGGTTTCCGATGTACCGGCTTCCGGTATCTCGGTTTCCGGTAACCCGGTTTCCGGTATACCGGTTTTCGGTATATCGGCGCCTCTCTTTCCTCCTATTCGGAGGTACGGACCACCTCTCCTTTGGTTCCGTAATAGTAGGTATTTATACCGGTCTTTGGTTCATCCAGGAGATCATACTCAACCCGGAAGCCTTTCCCGTTTGAGTACACATGCTGCTTAATATATCCGGCAGCCTTCAGTTCTTTCCATGCAGATTCAAACGCACATTTTCCTTCAGCGACCATCTTTAAGAAATCGCTCTTCTTGTAGTTCTTGTCGGGCATGGTGATGTACGCCTGGATCAGAACATAGAGACCTTTAGCTTTCAGGGAGAGTTTCTCGTTCTTGGTTACGGAATTCTGCACAACTGTAAATCCTTTCTTGCTTCGAAATACACCATCACTCATGGCTCTGCTCCTTCCACTGTCGTAAGAGTTCCAATATGACCAGTTCCATGTACCTGGGATCCACGCTGTCCGCGAAATACTTCTGGAGCGTGCTTTCTGTCAGAACCACTCTTCGCTTTGGCGTGGGTTCCTGGGAAAGCATCTCCGATACGCTTTCCTGCGTCAATTGACCGCTTCGGCTCTGTTTTCTGATAGATTCCGCCTGTGAAGCCGTGAGCTTCGTTTCTGAGCCTCTCAGAGCGTCACAGAGCCATTTCTGCTCCTCGGTATCGAGTGTGGCAAGCGTATACCCCTGCGAGAGACCCAGCGTTCCCCTGTCAATCATCCGGAGCAGGTCATCGTTAAGTTTTGAAAGAGAAATGTATCGCTGTATGGTCTTGGCGTTGTCCGTGCTTTCCTTTTCCATCGCCGCTACGGTATATCCGCCGCCCTGTCCCTGATGCTTCATCGCAGCGAACTTCATGGCGTAGGCTTTCGCCTTCTCGCTCGGAAGAAGCGTCTCCCGCTGGATGTTGGCATCTACCATAACGATGGTTGCTTCATCGTCGTCCATCTCACGGATCAGCGCCGGGATCGTTTTCAATCCAAGCTTACGACATGCATAAGTGCGGCGATGGCCGGAAATGAGCTCGTATCCGCCCTGCGCTCTTGTACGGACAAGAATCGGTACAAGAACACCCTTATTCCGTATGCTCTCAATGGTTTCTTCCATCTTTGCATCATCCTTTACAAGAAACGGATGGTTCGGAAAGGGATGCAATTCGGCTACGGAAATCAGCTGAACCTGACCCTCTGGCACGGTTTCATAAGAAGAAACGCCCGTCGTGAACAGATCATCCACCTTGGGGAGTTTTACATTCATAATCGGTTTAGACATCGCGTTCCACCTCCCTTACAAGTGCCTTGTAGGCTTTCGCGGCTTTTGAGTTCGGCGCATGCAGGAAGATACTCTTTCCGAGGCCTCCTGCCTCCGCCATTCGAATTGCCCTAGGAATCGGCGTCTTATAAACACGGATATCGGAGCCGTAGGTGTCGCTGACCATCTTTGCTATCTCACGGTTGTAATTTGTCCGCTCGTCCATCATGGTTAAAAGGATGCCCTCTACTTGAATCTTCGGGTTAATATACTTACGGACGCGGTTCACGGTCTTCAGTAACTGCACGAGCCCTCGCGCTGACGGATACTCCGCAAGCGTAGGGATTATGGCGCTGTCCGATGCAGCCAGCGCGTTAATGGCAATCATTCCCAAAGACGGAAGACAATCCAGGATAATATAGTCGTAATTCTTTCGTTGCTGGTCCACATACTGCTTAAGGATGCGCTCCCGGTTCATCGTATTCATGAGCGTGGCTTCCATGCTAGCCAGATCCACATTCGCCGGAAGCAGGTCAACACCCTCTTCGGTCTGAATGATGGCTTCGGTATCGGACACCGGTTCTTCGTTGATAATCTTTGCAAGCACCGTAGTAACCGTCTCGTTCAATTCGTCCGGTTCGGAAACGCCCAACATCATGCTGCCGGTTCCCTGCGGATCCGCATCAATCAGCAGAACCTTGTGCTTTCTTCTTACAAGTCCCACGGCAAGTTGCGTGGCGCTTGCGGACTTCCCGGATCCGCCCTTTTGACAGACCACACTGATTACCTTACACAATCTCTTCTCTTTCATCGTTTTTGCCCTTTCTCGCTGTTTTAATCTCCGCATACATGCGGAAGAAAATCTCGGTGTCTTTGTTGGCGTACATCGCTGACAGTGACTGGACAGTTATCTTTCCTTCTTCTTCCATTCGGAGAAGAATCGTCCTGAACCGCTGCAGTTCTTCCGGTGTACCCATCATTCGTAACTTGATCATTTGACCTCCTTTCCTGCTTTTCTATCAGTCCTGCCGTAATAGGCATCCCATATATCAATGCTGATTATTTCTTCCCATGATTTCTGGAAATCTATAATCCGCTTAAACTCAAAATCGCCATTCTTATGAATCACCTTCTCCGGAAAGCGGATAACCTTTGCCCCGGATTCATACTCGAACAAACGGATGTCACTAAAGCGAATAATGCCATTGATTGTGATAATCACATATGCCACCATGTTTCCAATGAGTCTGAAATCTGCATCAAACACAGGAATCCGCCTGTATTTAAAGGAGTACTCTATCGAGATTGGCTGTTCGCTATTAAATTCCCTACATGTCGACTTATCCGGGCGATAAGTTTTTTCAATGTTCGCTATGATTTCCTTCTTCGCCTTTGCATCAAGAATGGAAATCTGTGGCCACTTGGACACTTTGTCTTTATGCCCTCGCGGAAGGAATAAACACATCCCCCCACCCTTTCCCTTACCGATTCTTACCGGAAAGATGCCAAAGACGCCACCAAACGAGATCTTCACTACCGCACTCTTAATTCCGCTGTTTTTCTTTGGCCATACGCTGATTACATACTTTGGCAATTGCATGTATAAACCTCCTATGATTGTTGGCTTGACGGTAAACAAAAAAGACACTTTTCTAACTCAATGACATTAGAAAAGTGTCTTATCAATCTTGCGAATGATTCGGTTTGTTTTAAGAATTTTTCTGTCAGTCCTCGTCTTCACTCGTGATTTCTAACAGAAATTGTAATAAAAGTGTAATAATCCGATGATATTTGTGGTATCTCGAATACCGCAAAGCCTTGATTTTACAGGCTTTTTAGTTATCGATGGTTCTCATTGTCGGGAACAGCAGCACATCCCTGATTGCCGCGCTGTCGGTCAGCAGCATGGCGAGGCGGTCGAGGCCGTAGCCGATACCGCCGGTGGGCGGCATGCCGATCTCGAGGGCGTTCATGAAGTCCTCATCGGTCGTATTTGCCTCTTCGTCGCCTGCGGCAAGTGCCTTCTCCTGCGCTTTAAAGCGCTCACGCTGGTCGATCGGGTCGTTAAGCTCGGAATATGCGTTGCACATCTCCCAAGTGTTGATATAGAGCTCAAAACGCTCTACATAGCCCGGCTTGTCGGGTTTACGCTTCGTGAGCGGGCTGATCTCTACGGGATGGTCCATGATAAATGTGGGCTGAACCAGATGCTCCTCAACAAATGTCTCGAAGAACAGATTCAGGATGTCGCCCTTCGTATGACGGGCTTCAAACTCCACATGATGCTCCTTCGCGAGTGCCTTTGCCTCGTCGTCATCCTTAACCTGATCGAAATCGATGCCGGAATACTGCTTCACGGCCTCGGTCATCGTAAGGCGTGCAAAAGGCTTTCCGAGGTCAATCTCGGTGCCGTTATAGCTGATCTTCTCGGAGCCGCATACTTCCTTTGCAAGGTAGCGGAACATCGACTCGGTCAGTTCCATCATTCCGTAGTAATCGGTGTATGCCTGATAGAGCTCCATCAGCGTAAACTCGGGGTTATGTCTCGTATCGCAACCCTCGTTACGGAATACTCGGCCGATCTCGTAAACGCGCTCCAAACCGCCGACAATCAGTCTCTTCAGGTAAAGCTCAAGGCTGATGCGGAGCTTTACGTCCTCATCAAGAGAATTATAATGCGTCTCGAACGGTCTTGCGGCAGCACCGCCTGCATTGGCTACCAGCATGGGCGTCTCAACCTCCATGAAGCCGCGGCCGGAAAGGAAACTGCGGATGCAGGAAATCATCTTCGATCTCTTGACAAATGTGTCCTTTACCTCGGGGTTCATGATCAAGTCGGTATAGCGCTGACGATAACGCATGTCGGTATTGGTCATGCCGTGGAACTTCTCGGGAAGAACCTGGAGGCTCTTGCTGAGAAGGATCAATTCGGATGCATGAACGGAAATCTCTCCGGTCATCGTACGGAAGGCATAGCCTTTGACACCGTAGATGTCGCCGATGTCGGATTTCTTGAAATCCGCATAGCTGTCCTCTCCGATGGCATCTCTGGATACATATACCTGGATGCTTCCCTTCAAATCCTGCAGATTGATGAAGGAAGCCTTACCCATAACGCGCTTGAACATCATGCGGCCCGCAATCGAAACCTCAATCGGCTGAGCATCCATGATGGCTCTGCGCTCATTGTAATCGTTCTTCTTCACCTCACGGGCTGCGGCCTCGTCAAGTCCCTCCGTATCGGGCGCCTGACGGCCTGCAAGAAGCTTCTCCTCAAGCTCGGTGTAAAGCTTCTTCACCTCATCCGTATGGTGCGTCTGGTCATATTTCGTAATCTGAAAAGGATCCTTTCCGGCTGCCTGCAGATCCGCAAGCTTCTGGCGGCGAATCTTCAAAAGCTCGCCGAGGTCCTCATTCCGATTTTCATTGTTCTGTTCTGCCACGATAAACCTCCGCGCATCCTTTAGTTGCTTGCCTTGTGGATGCTCATAATCTTATACGTCATAACGCCCGAAGGAACCTCCACGGTAATCTTGGAACCCTTCTTGGCGCCGATGAGCTCGCGGCCCACGGGAGATTCGTTGGAAATCTTACCCTTCAGGGCGTTCGCTTCCGTAGAACCAACCAGTTTATAAATGACCGATTTGCCGGTCTCAACGTTCTGAAGCTTCACTTCACAGCCGATATTGACGGTATCAAGGTCGATTTCGTCCTCGTCCACAACCTCTACGTTTTTAAGGAGTTCCTCAAGCTCTTCGATACGGGCTTCGATCTCTCTCTGCTCTTCCTTGGCGGCATCGTATTCCGCATTCTCGGAAAGATCGCCCTGCTCTCTGGCTTCCTTGATCTTGTTCGCAATCTCCTTACGTCTGACGGTTCTCAGTTCGTCAAGCTCCGCCTCCAGCTTCTTCAAGCCCTGGGACGTAAGAATCTTCTTTTCAACATTTTTCTGTGCCATGATAGCCTCCGTGAAATTCTTTCTTCGGATTCCGACGGGAATCCTCTCTATAAACACTTTCGCAAGTATAGACTAAATCGGGACGCTTTGTCAATCTTTTTTCGCTCCCGTTTCCGGAAAATGCCAATACAAAGTATACTATATCAAAAAACATGCTGTCCTTCAAGTAAAATCACGCCGGAAACGCATAAAAAAGCCCCGGCAAATCGCTTTGCCGGGGGCTTCTCATTCGAATGGTTTACATCTCGATGACGATGTCATTTTCCTGTTTTAAAATATCGTCGCGGATCAGCTTTCCGTCAATCTTAACGCCGTTCACGGTAACGCTCTTTACGCCGTGTTCGCTGCCGTTCGGATTGTTCACGGTAACGTTCAATACCTTGCCGCGGAATACCTTGCGCATCGTGTAGTTCTTCCATGCGGAAGGAATCGAAGGATCGATGACAATGCCGTCTGCCTCGGGGTTCAGTCCGAGGATGCCTTCGGTCGTTCCGACCATGACGGTCGATGCGGTTCCGGTCAGCCAGTGCACATGCGCACGTCCTGCAAACGGGCTGTCCTTGCCTTCCACAAACTGGCCGAATACGTAAGGCTCGAGGTTACGGACCTCAATCCGGTCGTTGTAGCTTGCCGGTGCTGCCTCGGTCCAGTACTGAAATGCTCTGTTTCCGTGTCCGAGCTTGGCTTCCGCAAGAATCAGCCAGCCCTGCGGCTGTGAGAAGATGCCTGCGTTCTCCTTCACGCACTTGTTGAAGCATACCATCAAAGCGCCGTCAAACGCATGGTTCTCGTATGCGGGATACATAACCATTGCGCCGTAAGGCGTGTTCAGCTCGCGTGCAACGGAATCCATCGCGAGTTCCTGCTTCTCCTTCGTTCCGAAGTCGGCGATGACCGACCAGGACTGCGGATTGAGCCACATCGAAGCTTCGGGATCGGTTCTCTTACCGATAACCTCGCCGTCCTCCTTGTAGCCGCGGATGTAACGGTCCTCGTTCCAACAATCCGAAAGAATCTCTTCCATCTTCGCGTTCACGGAATCGAGGTAAGCGATATACTCCGTATCATTTTTCAATACGGCGTACTTCCGCAGGATCTTCACGGCATATACAAGCTGGAATGCGACAAATGTGCTCTCGCCCTTCTTGCCGAGCCGCACGCAGTCATTCCAGTCTGCGTGAAGGCCTGCCGGCATTCCGTGGTTTCCTAAGTTGTTCATGGAAAATGCGATCGCGCGCTTTAAGTGGTCGTAAACCGTCCCCTTTTCCCCGTTGTTGGCGTACCAGATTTCCTCATCAAGGAAAGCAATGTTTCCGCTCTCGGAAATGTACTTATAAACGGTCGGGAACAGCCACAAAGCGTCGTCCGCGCGGTAGCTCGGATGACCGGTCTCCTTTACGTAGGAGGCGTCGTCCGGCGTATCCTCATGACCCGGATTGTGCGTATACTTTACGAGCGGAAGTCCGGCGCCGTTCGTTACCTGTGCGGAAAGCATGAACCGGATCTGATCGGCCGCCATCTCGGGCGCCAGATGGATGATTCCCTGGATGTCCTGCACGGTATCGCGGTAGCCGAAGCCGTTACGGAGTCCGCAATACTGGAACGATGCGGCTCTGGACCAGGTAAATGTGATGAAGCAGTTGTAAGCGTTCCATACATTTACCATATTATTGAAGTTCTCATCGGGCGTGCAGACCTGAAGATTGTCAAGCTTCGAATGCCAGTACTTCTTCAATACGGCAAGCTCTTCCTCAACCACGCCGTCCTTCTCGTAGCGTGCAAGAATCTTCTGTGCTTCCTTCTCGGGCTTCTGACCGAGAATATAGGTGAATCTCTTCGACTCGCCCGGAGCAAGCTCTACAATGCTCTCCAAAGCGCCGCAGGAGTTGCCGCAGTAGTTAAGCTCACCCTTCAGACCTTCCGCAACGCCGACCGGATTTGCATAGCTTCTGTAGTTTCCTACGAAGCGGTCGCGGTCGCCGCAGTAGTTGTCGACCTTCGCGCCTGCAAGACCTAAAAAGCGCTCCTTATTGGGGTCGTGGAAGTTCTCATTTTCCTTCTGCAGAATCATATTGCCGCAGAAATACGTGTGGCTGATGAACAGCGTATACTGCAGGTTGACCTGGTCCTGCTCGTAGTTGTTATCGTTAACGAATTCGCAGTAGCCCGTGACGGAAAGCTTGCGGGGCTTCGTGTCGGTGTTGGTTACGACAGCATTCCAAACTTCATAGCTGGCGTCCTTCGGCACATAGTAAGACGTTTCGGTCCGGATTCCCTTATATTCCGAGGTGATGACCGTGTAAGCAGTACCGTGGCGGCACTCACTCTTATAGCTTTCAAGCGGCTTGCAGACCGGCGCCCAGGCTGCCGACCAGTATTCTCCGTCCGCATGGTCACGAAGGTAGATATAACGTCCCGGCTGGTCCAGCGCGACACCGTTGAAGCGGTAACGGATGATTCGTCCGTTCGCTCCGGATTTCACAAAGCTGTAACCGCCTGCATTGTTACTGATGATTGCGCCGTACTCCGGCGAACCGAGATAATTGGCCCATGCGGACGGCGTGTCCGGACGGGTAATCACATATTCACGGGCTTTTCCGTCAAAGTAACCGTAATTCATAGCATTTTCCTTTCATGAAAAGAATTCCGGGCAATGCCCAACAAATAAATTATAAAGGAGACCCGACACGTCGTCAAGGTCTCCTGCCCTCTTACTATCAGTTAAAACAAATCCTTTGGAAAATGGAATGGGAAATTACATTATTCCGCCTTTTGTGCCAAATAATCAGCAAGGCGCTCGATTCCGGGCAGACAGAAGTCCGCCTCCTCGGTCGGTTCTCCGATGCGGCACGTGTCCGCGCCGATGTTCTTTCCGAACCGGATGTCCGAACTCAGGCTGTCGCCGACGACCAGATAATGCCGCGCGTCGGGATCGCCGGTCAGTTTCACAACCGCATCAAAGAAGCGAGGGTCCGGCTTGTCCACGCCGACCTCATCCGAAATGACGATGCCGTCCATATGCTTTTGAAAGCCTGTCCCTGCGTAACGAGCCTTTTGAATGTAGGTCGTTCCGTTCGTGATGACATAAAGCTTATAACGCTTGGAAAGCTGTCTGCAGGCCTCCTCTGCCTCCGGGTACTCCACAACGGTCTCGGCTAGAAAGTCCATATAAACCTGATTCACATGCATGACATCCTCGCAGGTGAGTCCGAGTGCTTTGATGAAGTCCGAGAACCGGCCTTCCTTCAGTTGCTCACGGTTGACTTCCTTTCGTTCGAGGCGCTTCCAGTAGCCGTCGTTGATGCGGTGATATAAGGCGGTGTCCTCCGCCGTCAGTTCTTTTTGAAATAATGTTTCAAAGGTCTTCCCGAGGGCTATCCGCTCCGTCTCGTTAAAATCCATCAAAGTATTGTCAAAGTCAAGAAGCAGATACCGGTACATGAAAATCCTTTCTTACATCTGTGTCTCATCATCGGTCAGATCGTCATCGGCTCCCGGCGGATCCGGTATTCGCTCCAAATCCAGATAGGCGGCGATTGCCAACGCGTCGCCTTCCGCCAGACGCATGAGCCCTTCGTCCGTATTGCAGAACAGATGGTCATAATAATTGTCCATGAAGCAATGCTCGATGATGACCGAAGGAATTCCGACCTCCGACGGAAGCCGGACCATTAAGTATCCGTCCATCAGCTTGCCGTTCTTATCCCGCATCATCGCGCTTCTCTTACGCTTGATGCCGTCTATCCGGATTCCGATCTTGCCCATCTCCTCCAAAAGGTAAGACGCGAAAATCCGCTCTTTCTCGCCGACCTCCGGGGACGTTCCGACCAGAACCATTGCGCCGATCTGCTTTCCGTTATAAGCATTGAAATGCATGCTCAGAATAAGGTCAGCCTCTTTCTGCACGGCAAGTCTTGCGCGGTATTCGAGATCGTCGTCCGGATCAAACTCGTCGTAAGCATAATCGCCCGATCGCGTCATGTAAACGGTAACGCCGCGGTAATGCTCTTCCAGATATTCGCGAACGTATAGGCCGACCTTCAGGTTGAGGTCCTTCTCCATCAGGCCGAAGCTTGTCGCGCCGGGATATTTGCCGCCGTGTCCGGGATCCAGCACAATGACATACGTTCCGTCGCCGTCGCGATCCGGCCCGTGCTTCTCCTGCGGGTTCACAATCCGGTCCACGTCAAGCAGCGAAACCGGTCCGGGCGTCGGACGCAGCCATTCCGCAATCTGCGTGGTGCTTCCCTGCGCGTATCCTTCCACTTCCTGTCCGTCCACGGTCGCGGACACATAATACCACGGCTCGTTGAACATATTAACGCTTCTGCTGTGGATGTAAACCTTCGTTCCGTATTTCAGGTAAGTCGTCCGCTCGGCAATCCGGCTCGGCTCGCTCCTCAGATAATAGCCCATCTGGAAGAATCCGGGCGTCGGCTCGGGATAGGTCTCCACCTCAAGCTTCTCAAATGTGAGGTCGATCTCCTCCGGTGTTTCGCGGTTTCGGATCGGCTCCGGCGTAGGCGTCGGCTCGGGTGTCAGAACCGGCGTCGGCGTAGGCGTCGGAAGGAGTGCGACAACTTCGGGCGTAATCGTATTTTCCAGGTTATTCTCCTGCGGAACCTCGATATCGGTCGCTTCTTTAGGCTCCGGGGCGCACCAAACCAAGACCCCGATTAAAAAAGCGGGAATCAGGCAATGCAATACCGTTTTCGTGTGCTTTGCAGCCATAAAAAGCGTGCCCCCTGGTTATTACGCGAAAAATGGTACAACTCGGCTCGCCCACACATTACCGTCAGAATCAGCCCTGCTTTCCGTCTGACTGACGAATCATATCCTCAACAACAATATCATAAATCTCGCCGACGGAGAAAGCATACTCCAAAAGCTTCCAAGGCTCGTTGGTATGAAAATGCACCTTCACGAGGTTCTCATCCCCGACCGCGATCAGAGAGTTGCCCTCGAAATGAGTGGTTATATATTCTGCAATCTCATCCTCGTCAAGATCCCGGTCTCTCCGGTCAATCAGAAACTGGGTGTCAAAACGGTATGCGAAAGGATCGTCCTCTGCATCAATGCTGATAATCGGCTCCATGAAATACCTCCGTTCTTCCGTATTCTCTTATGAAAAATACCACTGAAAACAGTATACCGCAGATTTGCTTCAAACACAACAAAAAAACCACAGCAATCAGCTGTGGTTGAAAGCTGGGCTACAAGGATTCGAACCTTGAACTGACGGAGTCAGAGTCCGTTGCCTTACCGTTTGGCGATAGCCCAAAATGCAGTGTCGCTCGACACAAACGTTATTATACTGTAAGTCTTTACGTTTTGCAAGCACTAATTTCACAAATTTTTGACGGAAATTATGGTATTAATCTCTTCTTAATTCGGATTTCATCAGATTTTCACAAAAAATAGTAAATACCATCTTTCTTTTTTCGTCCTTATAATGTATAATGTGATTTACCACCAATGAGTAATTGGGGGGAAAAAGACCGCGAAAGGAGTATAGTAATATGAAGAATCTGACCAAACTTGCATTCCTTGCTGCTATCGCAGGAGGAGCCTATTACCTCGTGAAGACCCTTACCGCCGAAGAGCCTGCTGCTGTTCCGGCTGACAATGATGACCTTTTTGAGGGTGATTTCGAGACCGGCGAGACCGCTGAGGCTGAGGAGGCCGCTGCCGGAAAGTTCGCCACCTACAAACAGAAAGCTTCCGAAATTGCCAAGAAGGCAGGCGAGAAAGCTTCTGAGTTCGGTAAGAAGGTTGCTGCCAAGGCCGGTGAGGCTAAGGATTTCGTAGAGAAGAAGGTTGAGGAGCTCAAGAAGAAGGATGCTGCAGATGAGCTTACCGATGCCATCGACGAAGCTGCCGAGCAGGTTGAAGACGCTGCTGAGGATGCTGCCGAGTTCGTAGGCGATGCCGTTGATGAATTCAAGCCCGTTGAAGATCCCGAGGATCCCGAGGCTTAATTCCCAATCAAGTTGAAAACGAAGGCTGTCCGGATTAACCGGGCAGCCTTTTTTTGCGGACAGAGCAAAGAAAAGGATAACAGGCGTCCCCGTTATCCTCTTCTTTGCCTCATCCATTGTCTGAGGACTCTTCTTTCCCTTTTTGGTACAACTTTATTTCCAGATAATGATCGTCGGCTTTCAACCCAAGGCTTTTAATGTCTCAGATTAGGCTCACTCACATTATAATTCTGGCATGTTGATACTCTCTAGTATATCATGCGGCGGCGTCAAGTCAACCCTTTTTCCGTCATTCTATACTAAATCTCATAGCGAATGCGGTTAATAACCGTCAAATTGGCCGCTTTTTCACGGAATTCTTTCTCGGTCATCACCTGTGTGACAAATGCGAACTCGCTCGATTCGCACTCCAAAATGGAGATTTCTTTGGCAATCGGGAAGATCTCTCTGGCCTTTGCTGCTTCGGCAATCGGAACACGTACGAAGAACTTATTCTCGATATCGTCCCTTGCACCGAGAACCATCTTCTCACGCTCCCAAAGGATCGGAATGTTCACGTGGCGGTGCTTGGCTGCGTCAATGACATCGGATACGACTGCGCTTGCGGTCGGAAGCTTTCCGGCACCCATGCCGTAACATACAACATCGCCGAGCATGTTTCCGCGAACCATGATGGCGTTATAAACGCCGTTCACGGGGTACAGCGGATTCTTCTTGCGAATCATGTACGGCGCCACGATGGCATAAACGAGACCGTCCTTTAAGTAGCTTCTGCCGAGAAGCTTAATGCCGTGCTTCATGGCCTTGGCATACAGTACGTCGATGTCGGTAATCCCGACGATGCCTTCTGTGTATATATCCTCGTAATCCACCTGTCTCGCGTAGGCAAGTGAAGTAAGGATTGCAATCTTTCTGCAGGCGTCATGACCTTCGATGTCCGCAGCGGGATTCCGCTCCGCAAAGCCCTTCGCCTGTGCGTCCTTAAGAGCATCCTCAAAGGAGGCTCCCGTCTCACGCATCATCGTCATCATATAGTTGGTCGTTCCGTTCAGGATGCCGCAAACCTCTTCGACTTCGTCGGCCGTAATGGAACGAATCAGCTGTCTGATTACCGGAATGCCGCCGCCCACGCTTGCCTCAAACAGGAAGTTAATCTTGCGATTCCTGGCGATTTCCACGAATTCCGCACCGTGAACCGCAACAAGCTCCTTATTGGACGTGCAGACGCTTCTGCCGGTCTCGAGAGCTTCCTTGGTGAATTCGTACGCCGGATGGATTCCTCCCATCACCTCTACGATGATCTCCACCTCGGGATCCTCAATGATCTGACGGAAATCATGCGTCAGATAAGGTTCCACGGGATCTCCCGGAAAATCTCTCAAATCCAAAACATACTTTATGTCGAGGGGAAATCCGACACGCTTTGCTATAATGTTCTTGTTCTTCATCAAAACATCGAACACGCCGGCTCCGACCGTACCGTATCCCAAAATCGCCACATACATTTCTGTCTCCTTCGCAGCCCGCAATGAGCCGCTGCCGATAATCTGAACCCCTTTACACTACTCGCTACCGAGTATCTTAAGATAATGCACGCCCTTCAGACTGCGGAGTTCCGAAAGCAGGACTTCTGTGGAAGCCGTTTCCGGACGAATCTCCATCCCCAATGCCACAGAGGCAACCCCGCCGGTCGGAATGCTTTGCTGAATCGTCAGGATGTTGGCATTACATCCGGCAATCTTCTGCAGGATGGAGGAAAGGATTCCCTGCTTATCATCCACCTGAAGCATGACATTCAATGTCTTACCGCGGGTATTCTCGTGGAACGGAAGGACATCGTCTTTATACTTATAAAACGAGCTTCTGCTGAGTCCGACCCGGTCTGCCGCTTCTCTTACGGTCAGGCTTTCGTCACAGGCCAGCATGTGTTTTACTTCTACAACCTTCAAAAGGACTTCGGGAAGCGCGTCTCTTTTCACGATAAAGTATTCCTCGGAACCCATACGCACCTCCTGTTCTGTTTGCCCGTGATGTTTGCGTCAGAAACACATTTGTCCACGATTATAAGGATTTTACCACAAACGAACGGAAAATGCAACAAAGAATTAAATATTCATTTTTTGAAAATAGTAAAAGAGGCAGGCCGAAACAGCCTGCCTCTTCGTGTTTTTTGTGATTTTAAATTGTCAATATCAGATTCGACGGATATCAAAGCTTCCGCCCGGGGCTCTTCGTTTTCCGGGTGCCGGACCGTCGCCGCCTTCCTCGCCCCAACTGTCGACAATTACGTCCGGACAGTCAAATTCCATAATCTCGATATCAACCGGTTCAAATGTATCCTTTTCCATAGTATTCCCTCGCATATATCCTCTTTTTACGCTATCTGAGTGTCCAGTATTCATTCGATTTGATGCATACCGGATAGTAAGCCCAGACATACTCGGTGCCGTCCTTCTCGTAGTAAACCGTGAAGTACAGCGTCTCGTTTTTATATGCTTCTGCCGGGAACACAAGGCGGATGATTCTCATTCCGTCGTAGTCATTCCTGTAAGGGTCGCTCGGAAGGAGCGTCTGAATCGATTTGCCGTTCGGATTCACACCGGGCATTGCGCTGAACGCATCGGTGAATCCCTTATCGGTATCCGTTACAGATGCCTTTTTAGCCTCGTAAAGCACCGGATCCTTGGCGGCGTAACCCTTCGTCGAAACCGTGATTCTCGTGAAATCTGCTCTTTCCTTGTCAATGCCGCAGACAAAGGAAATCATTAAAAACTTTTCATCGTCGTATTTTCCGCTTTCGAGTACTGCGGTACTGTAGTCCGAACCGTTGTGCTGGATGTAATTGAAGCCCCAGTAATCATTCTCGGTCGTCTTATCGGCTTTCAGTCTCTCGACAAGATTGGGTGCCGGAATATAATGGCTGTTACGGAAATAAATGATGTTCGAATACAACCAGGGCGAATTATCGATGGTTTCCGTTCTGCGAACGGTTGCCTCGAAAATAACGTCTCTGTAATCGAAAGCGTAAGTGCTGCCGGGGTTATAGGTCTGTCCGGTCTCGATGTCACGCCATACTACCTTGTAATTCGAGTTCAGATAGTTCTCGCCAAGAAGCTCCATCTTATCATCCTGCGAAAGATCCGGGATGTTTGTAAACGTTCCGAGGCCGCGGTAGTTCTTATAATTGTTTTCAAAGACTTCCGTCTTCGTTCCGTCTGTTCCGACGAAATAGAAGGTTGCCTTATACTTCAGCGCAAGAACGATATGGTAGGTAGCCGCGACACCGTTCTCATCGAACAGGGCGCCGTCTGCCGGGAAGGAAACCTTTCCGTCTGCCTTCGTGATATCGCGGTAGCCTTCGGGAGTGCTGTAGCTGATGCCGAATGCGGCACTGTCGCCGGCAAAGTACTGCTGACCTGCGCCGTAACTTCCGCTGCCCTTCTGCTGGTTTCCGAAAAGCGGAACCAGAGTCGTATAGGTGCCTTCGTAATAATCAAACGTAACGTCTTTATTCAGTTCGCTGTCGGTCTTCGTAACCTGCGTGGCGTCACCGGTCAAGGTATTCAGTGTCTCGCGCGTTTCCGAAGTGTTGTCGGAGAAGCGCTCCGTGAGTGTCACATCATAGGAACCGGGACGCTTTGCATCCTGATTCTGCTTGTCATCCCACATAACGTCAACAGCAACCCTGGCAAGCGGGTACATGATGAAGTATACGTTGGATTTGCCAAAGGTATATGCAAGATTATCAAGAGCAATATCCGTGTGACGGGTCATGTTCTTATATTCACTTGCGTTCTCAAGCCCTTGACCATCCAGGGCATCGAACCAATCCTTGCCGTCGGTGTAAACCTCGAACTTCGGGTCGATTCCGAGCTCGTGCAGCGTCTTATAGATGGCAAATGAGGAATCCTCTCCCATAGCCTCGAAGAAAGCCTCGGAAGTAACATCCGTTGCAATCTGCTCGTCTGCGTCATAGCCGGCGTCATAAGCCACGCCCTTCTTCGGCATCGGAGCCGCATCCTGACCGATCAGGAGCTGATACATATCAGCAGGCATCTCCTTAAGCTTTCCGTCAGCCGTATAATAGAGATAATGAGGCGTGTAGTTGGTGAGGTAGGAAGCCGGCATGGTAAAGCCCAGAGCACCGGTCTCGTTACAAATCTGAACCTTTTTACCGATAATCTGTCCGGCATTATGACCGGAAGCTATAGGCCACGTATTATCCGCCACCTTCGTAATGGTAGCGTTCGGCGCCAGAAGGCTTCCTCTGGTGCTGTTATGAATTCTTACTTCAGTTGCCTCATAGAAGTTGAACAGGACAAGACAGTTGTTCTCGGAATCCTGACTAATCTGTCCTTCCGACCGTGTGCCGTGTAAAATATTGGATTCGTTCGCAATAAAGCCGCTGTAATCCACGGATGTTCCGGAGACGTTAATTACGCAATAACTGCCTTGCGGAATATTAATATCAAATCCTTTCGCATTTGCGATCTGGCTTGCGGCAATCGAGAAAATATTCAGTTTATTATTGCTACCGGTCAGAATATACTTTTCGTACCCCGGAGTAACTTCAACTGTTCCGTTCGAAGCAAATCCGCCGAGCTTTACGCTGAGAGACCTCAGGTATGCCATTTCCTTATCAAAATTGATTACGCCATTCACTGGAGTGGTATAAACATTTTTGATATTCTTATTATAGTTTGCCTGATCATATCCTCGAAACTCAATTCTTGACACTTCGTCGGAAACAACCATAGTAATGTCGTCCGGTTTGATTCCCTCAAAAACCATGCCTCGATTATCACAGACAATTGCCGCAGCTTTCGGAGAAGTGTCTCCACCATTGTCTCCGGTCACATACTTTCCCTGAGCAATAACGCCGTGAGTATGGCCTCCGACGACAGTTAACGCTTTAGCTGCCGCTCTGCCCTCAAAATCAGACCATACATTATCAAAAATAACTTCTTCACCAAACAAGGCAAAATGTCCGGCTGTTCCCAAAGCGTATTCAACTCCTGCTTGGGAACCATAAAGAAGTGCCTCCTTGTTTGCATCCGTAACAACACTCGGTGTAGGAGTTGCTCCTTGCTGTCTCAAAACACCCGCCACACTCAGATTGAGTGCGGCGCGGTTTTGGGATGCAATGGCATCACCCTCTCCGCTTTGTTCCTTCGCAAGCGCAGTGCCGGGAAGGACGGATGTGACCAGCATCGCCGCAGAAAGAACGGCAACTGTCACCTTTTTCAGTATTGATTTTCGCATAAATAAAACTCCTTTTCGGGTTTTCCGATGCAAAAGTGTAACAAATTACGCGTTTTTGCATATTCGAAAAGCTCTTTATACTACACCCGGTGGCCGTTTTTGAGTCAAAACAGTATAAAAAACTCACAAAAACTCAACCGCCACTATCTATTCTACGTCAGTCTAAAGGAAAAGTCAACACGCAAAGTAAAGAAACTTGTCAATTTTGAGGATTTTTTTCAGGCAAAATCTTTCTCCTTCCGTTCCTGTTCATAATGTTTACAATTTGTTTTCTTTTTGGTCTTAAACGATAAAAAAGGAGAAATCTTTCGATTTCTCCCTAAAAACTACATCTTTTTATATATTATCATCTATTTATATACACTTTTGCAGCATCTCCGAACCGTAACAGCCTGTCTGCGAGGGCATAGGCCTTGGGGTTCTGCTCTTTTGCAAGCTTGCAATACCCTTCCATGCTTACGGTAAGGCGGTTGCTGAGCGTTGTTCCGTTCCCGACAACATACAGCGTATATGCATTTCGGCATTCCGCCACGGAAACTCCTGTCACATCGACGCGATAGGTTCCGTTACCAAGATTCGTCCATCCGTCTGCAGGGATGGATTTGTAAACCGTCTTCCCATCCTTTACATAGGAAACATAAGCTTCCTCTCCCGCCGGCTTTCTGTCTGTTCTGATGAAAAAGCTGATCGACGGACGGTTCTCTAAGGAAAGCCCGAAGCTGTAAACCGTGAACATCTCCGCTCCTGTGCTTTCATTGGCGAAAGAAGAAGCCGACAGCTGTGCTTCCTTTTGCGTTCCGTACTTCAAATAAGCAGCTATTCCCACATCCGCAAGTCTTCCGGTGTGATACCCGAAGAAGCGCTGCGCCTCGGCGCCGTAGCATAACATATCAACCAACAGGGTACGAAGCTTGGCGTCCGCTTTTCCGCCGGTCAGCATCGTAAGCACATAATCCTCGACGCTGTAATCTCCGGATTCATACACGGTCTCCTTGCCGTCCTTCAGACCGACGAAAGAAGCTCCGACCTTCGTCGTCATCTCCTTTGCCGCAAGCCCGTAATAGGAATAGACGCGGCACTTCTTTCCGTTATAATTCTCCGTCGCATATACACTTATCTTCTCGGTTTTCGTCCCGGAAACCTTGTCACCCTCATAAACCGGTATTTCAAGCTTCAAATAGGAACTGTCATGCTTTGCGGCAATCGCATCCGAAACATAGAAGACAAGGCCGAAAGAGTTACCGAATTGGCAGGAATACGCGACGAGCGCTTCCTCATCCTGCGTGTTTCCTCCGTTCCCTCCGTTTCCGGAAACATGAACAGGCGGCACATATGTATTCTTGTTACCGTCTTTTGTGAGATCCGTTCCGCCGGGCACCGGCTTTTCCGCCTCGGGCTTCACGCTAAGGTAATCGGCAACCGTAATCTCCGTACTTCTCTCCCTGCTTCCGCCTGCCGGAGCCACACCGTCCCCGCTTCCGGTTCCGAGCACGCACACCAGATATGTCACGCCGCCCTTATTGACGCACGCGATTCCGATGCTCTTATATTCCAAACCCGTCAGCCTGCTCTTGTTCATGGCGTCTGCATTCAGTCCGGCCGCTGCCTTCTGCGGCGTGTCATAGGTTGTGCCGATCAGAACGCATTCCGCTCCGGTTGTCTGCTGCGAGCCGTCCGGCCTGGTCGGATTCAGGCTGTCATAATATACGGTAACTTCCGTTGCGCGCGCGAGCGCCAGATTGGTAAGGCTGCTGTCCCATGTAAGCGCGGTCTTTCCGCCTCGGAACGTCTCATTGATGATGCCGAGGAGCCCCGCGGCGATGTCCTGGTTCTCAACGGCCTGCACGGAAACCGTATGAGTCTTCACATAGGCTTTGCCGGTTTTCGTGAAACCGCCGACAGCCCCGCTGATATCGGTTGCGAAAGCATCTGTTGCAACTCTCAACATGCTCTTCGGAAATGCGGAAACCGAAAGCGAATTACAGCCGGCAAACGCTTTGCTCTCAATCTCCCTTACGCCTTCGGAAAATGTGACCGAACCAAGCGCCGAGCAACCCGAAAAGGCTCTCGCCGGGATTGACGTATGACAGGCAATCTCCGCCTTTCTAAGAGCGCTCATCCCGGTAAATGCATACGTTTCAATCGCGTGGACGTCCCCCGGAATCACAAGCCGCGTAATGCCCTTATTCGATGCAAAAGCGCGGGATTTCACGGTCCGCACAAAGCCCGGGATTGTAAACTCTCCGGACCATGTATAAGGAACAGCAACCAAAGTCTTTCCGTCCTTAGAATACAAAACACTGTTCACGGAGCGGTATGTCTTCTGCCCGTCCGCACATTTATAGCTTGCAAACTCACGGTTTCCGTCAAAAGCCGTATTGTCAAAATCCGTTACGGAAGCCGAAAGCGTAAACGATGTAAAATTACAGTATTGGAAAGCGCAGGCGCCGATCTTCGTGACGGAATTGCACGTAACGGAAGCCAGCGTGCTGCAGTTGGAAAATGCGAAGTCTCCAATTCTCGTAACCTTCTTCAGATCAATCTTCTTCAGTCCGAGGCAGTTCATGAAAGCCTTTTTCGGAATCGAGGAAAGCGTTGAAGGAATCGTCACCGAGCTGACACCCGTCAGTTCGGCGAAGCAGCCCTCGCAAAGGCCCGTAACACCCTCCGCGATAACAATCTTCTTAATCGTCGTCCGGTACAGATTGTCACCGGTCAGGGCATCTTTCGAATTCCACGGGGATTTCGTCACGGTGCCGCTTCCAGATATCGTGAGCGTAAAACCGTCCGCCTTGCTGCCGGAAACCGTATACTGCACGCCGTTTCCGCATGAGCCACCGACAGTCTTTCTTTCCGTCCATGAAAAATGCAACACAAAAAAGACGGTAAGACTCATTACCGCCAAAATCGGTATCATTTTCCGCAATGCGTTCTTCATGCTCTCGCGCTCCCTAAAAAACATACGCAAATACCATAGCACAAAAAGAGAGAAACCGCAACCCTCACGGTTTCTCTCACACAGTTATTTCAGTTTTTCTTTCACGCACTGAATGGCAGCCTGAAGCTGATTATCCTTCTCTTTGGGGATCTCAACCAGGGTCTTCAGCTCCTTGTCAAGCTCAACCTTGATGTCCGGCTCGAATCCGACACCGTGAATGTTCCGGCCGAGCGGCGAGAAATACTTAGATGTCGTCACCTTAACCGCCGAACCGTCGCCGAGCGGAATCAGGGACTGTACGATTCCTTTACCGAAGGACTTCGTGCCGACCAGCGTTGCCACGCCGTAATCCTGCAGACAGCCGGCAAATACTTCCGAGGCACTTGCACTGTTGCCGTTGATCAGAACCGCAATCGGAACATCAACGGTCTTCGAGGACTTCGAAAAATACTCTTCACGGTTACCGTTCTTGTCTTCCATATAAATCAGAAGCTTATTCTTCGGAAGTATCCGGTCAAGCATCGAGGTAACGGTCGTAAGCATGCCTCCGGGATTGTTTCTCAGATCGATTACCAAAGCCTTCATGCCTTTGACCGTCAGATCGTCAACTGCATCCAGATACTGCTTCTCGGTGACCTTATCGAACGCAGTGCAGATGATATATCCGATATCGTCCTCGAGCATCTCATATTCGATCGTAGGCTCTTCGACATTGTCACGGACAACCGTCAGGTCGATATACTCGGAATCCTTCGGGCGGTAAATCTTAAAGCTCACCTGCGTTCCGGGTTCCCCGCGCATCTTCTGCACAACAGCATCAATATCCATACCGAGAACGTCCTCACCGTCGACTTCGCAAAGGATGTCTCCGGGAAGAACGCCTGCATTATAAGCCGGGCCGTTCTTGAAGGGCTTGACGAATTCGACATTACCGTCGGCATTGGTCGTAACGGTGGAGCCGACGCCCGCGTAATTTCCGTTCGTCGTAAGGGCGAACTCCTTATACTCAGAAGGCGAGAAATAAACCGTATACGGATCTCCGAGGCTGTCGATCAGACCTGCATAGATGCCGTCTGTCGCTTTCTCGTAATCGATGTCGCCCATATAGTATTTTTCAAGGACGCCTTTGATTTTCTCGATCTTCATCGTGACGGCGTCATGGTCCAGATCGGTGGCCGCCTCTCCCGTCGGTGCCTTGATGTCGGTGACTTTGTTTTCATCCTCGGCCATCTCGCATCCGAGAAGAAGCACCATCATCACCGATACGAGAAGAACCGACAGGCAGCGCCTGCAAAAAGACTTCATATAACAATACTCCCTGATAACTTTTTACTGTAATTTCTGTAGATACGGCGCCGGGTCAATCATCGTGCCGTTCTTCGAAAGTGAAAAATGAAGATGCGGCGCGGTAGATACTCCGGTGCTGCCGACAAGTCCGAGGACTTCGCCCTGCTTAACCTTCTGACCCTTCGTTACAAGAATCTTCGACATATGCATGTAATGGGTCGAATAACCGTTTCCGTGGTTGACAACAACCTGATTGCCCGAAGAGCTGTTGTAGCCGGCAGTCGTAACCGTTCCGGCAAGAACCGACACAATCTGAGCGCCGAGCTTACCGCCGATATCCCAGCCCTTATGGAAGGAACTTGCGCCTGCGCACGGTGGAACTCGGGGGCCGAACTTCGAAGCCGTTCTGTGGTCTCCGGGAAGCGGCCAGATCATCTTGTTGATGTCGGTAACATCCGTCTGCGTAATGCCTGCGGCATTGTTCTGCGGTGTAACATTGGACGAGGAATTATTGTTTCCGCCGTTCTGCTGCTGTTGCTGCTTTTGCTGCTGGGCCTTTCTGGAAGCCTCTTCCATCTCTCTTCTTCTGGCTTCCTCAAGCTGCCTTCTGCGGATCTCTTCCTGTTCCTTAATGTAAGCCTGCTGCTCGGCAATTGCCTGGTCGAGTGTCTTCTGAGCGGTTGCAAGCTCGGTAAGGTATACCTCGAGGAGCTCTTCGTTGGCGCCGATCAGTTCCTCATACTTGGCGAAAGCATCCTGCTTGGCCACAATGATGGACTGAATGTACTTGGCTTCCTCCTCATACATCTGGTTGGCGGAATCCATTGCAATCTTCTGCTGCTCAAGAATATCCTTACGGGTCTGTACGTCTGCCTTCATTCTGGCATACTTTTCCAAAAGATTATGGTCATATTCGTTAATCTTTTTGATGTACTCGGAAGTATTCAGAATATCGGAAATGCTCTTCGATTTCAAATACAGCTCAAGCTGTTCCATCTGTCCGTTTTCATAGATGTAACGGACACGTTTCTTCATTGCTTCGTACTGCTTGGCAAGTGCAATTTCAGCCGCCTCGAGATCTTCACAGGCTACATTGTATTCCGCCGTAATGCGGTCTGCTTCTGCCTGAGCGGCTTCCATCTCAAGCATCGTCTCGGTCTGCTTCTTGTCTATCTCTTCGAGGTATGCAAGAATGTCGTCCGCCTGATGCTGAAGACTCTGCGTTTCTTTCTTCAGCTTTTCGGTTCTTGCCGCAGCCTCCTGCTTCTTCTGCTCAGCCTCTTTTCTCTTCTTCTCGAGCTCGGCTCCCTTGTTACTAGCCTGAACGATGTTACCGTTCAGGGCTGTGACATTTGCCTTCGCCGTATTTCCGAGGAAAGCACGGAATACGAAAACCGGGATCAGTAATCCGAGTATCGTAATTCCGCCTGCGGCGTAAAGCAAACGTTTTACTGTCTTGTTCATAGAATCCTCCCTTTCGGCCTCAGCCGGTTCGTCAAATATGACGAATCTTTCTAAGCTCACGGTTCATCGTCATCCAGCTGCCGAGTAAACCGAGGCCTAAACCGATTCCCACAATCATCGGGGAAAGCTTCATGAAGATGTCATTTACCGCAACAACATCCATGCCGGACTGCATCAGTCCGGAAAAACGGGTTCCCAAAAGCTCGATTACCTTGTAGTAAACGGCGTACAGAATCGAGAGCGGAAGTGCCGCGCCCAGAAGTCCGAGCGTCATGCCTTCGATGATGAACGGGAACCGGATGAAACGGTCGGTCGCACCAATCAGGTGCATGATGGATATTTCGTTCTTTCGAACGGATACGCCGACGCTTACGGTCGTGCTGATCAGGAACAGGGAAATGATAAGCAGCAATGCAATCAGAACGCTGGAACTGATGCTGACCACGCGGTTGGTCTTCGTCAGTGCCTGTACGAGCTGCTGCGTGTCATTTACCTGGCGCACACCGTTGATGCGCTTGATTTCCGATGTCAGTTTGCTCTGATCCTCAACCGTGTCGAAGAAAATCTCAAACGAAGAGGAATTCTCGAGCGGGTTTTCGTCTCCGAAGGACTCAAGCAGTTCCTGATCGGAAAGGTAGAGCTCCTTGAACTCTTCCCAAGCCTGGTCACCGGATACATACTTAACGAGCTTAACGCCCTTCTTAGCTTCAATCTGGTCTCTGATTTCGATCATCTGCTGCTCGGTCGTGCCGTCGTTGAAGAAAACGGTGATGCCGACATTGGCTTCTGCTTCGCGAATCATATACCGGAGATTGGTAACGATGAAATACATGATGCCGAATAAAAACAGGCAGGTTGTCATGGTCAGAACCGATGCAATCGAGAACATTCTGTTACGGCGGATGTTCTTGAAGCCCTGGCCCACATTATAGAAAAAACTATCCATAAATGTAGCCCCCCTTCTTGTCCTCGATGATGACGCCGTCCTGCAGTGTCACAACGCGCTTCTGCATCTGGTCCACAACCTCGCGGTCATGGGTTACGATGACGACGGTCGTGCCGCGGCGGTTAATTTCCTCTAAAAGGGACATGATTTCGTAAGAGTTCTGGGGGTCCAGGTTACCGGTCGGCTCGTCGGCAAGAATGATCATCGGGTTATTCACCAATGCTCTTGCGATGGCGACACGCTGCTGCTCACCGCCGGAAAGCTCGTTCGGAAAACTCTTGTATTTCTGGGAAAGCCCGACGAGGTGCAGCACCTTAGAAACCTCTTTCGGGATTTCACGTTTCGGTGCGCCGATAACTCTTTGGGCAAATGCCACGTTATCATATACGTTTCGGTCAGGCAACAGGCGGAAATCCTGGAATACGATGCCGATGTTACGGCGGTATTTGGAAACCTGACGTCTGCGGAGCTTGGCAAGGTCCTTGCCTGCGATATAAATATTTCCGCCGGAAGGGGAAATCTCTCTCATCATCAGCCGGATCATCGTGGACTTACCGGATCCGCTCGGACCTACGATAAATACGAACTCGCCTTTTCGAATCTGGAAAGATACATTCACCAACGCAACGCTGTCTTCAATCTGTCCTTCGTATTCCTTATGAACATGATCGAAAAGGATAACCGGCGGTTCGATAATGCGCTCAAGGGGATTCTCGTCAATGCCCTCGCCCGTGCCGGATGCACCGTCTCCTTTATCGGAGCTCAGCTTTTCGTAATTCTTCTCAGCCTGCTCAGACAGAGCTTCCAGCTCCTCGTCGGTTACGCCGGGAACTGCTTCGGAAATCAGTTCCGAAAGTCCGGCGTCCTCAGCAACTTCAGCAGCGGCTTCAGTGGCTTCTTCAGCGGTCTCTTTTACATTTTCTTCAACGGTTTCCGCTGCAGCCTCTTCAACGGCATCCGCTACTTCGGTAATTTCCTCAGCTACGGTTTCCGATGCTTCTTCTACCGTTTCTTCGGCCGCTTCAACAGCTTCGGCAACCTCATCGGCTGTGGTATCTTTTAACTCTTCAACAGACTCGGCTGCTTCGGTAATTTCCTCTGTTACGGCATCCGTCACATCCGAAACGGTTTCGGCAGTTTCGGCTGTCACTTCGCCGGCAACCGCCTGCGCGTCTTCAACAGCCGTCTGCAATTCTTCGCCGACAGGTGTTTCGCGCAACTGCTCCGAAACGGTTTCTGCGGCCGCTTCGGCATCTGCCGGAATCAAAACATTCTCTTCTGTCATTTTGCCTCCACTTCAGAGAACAATTAATTCTCCATGCTCTCCATATACTTCATATACTTTACCACCATCAAAGCAATCTTGAATGTGATGGCGTCATCGAACACCCTGAGGTTCAGGTTCGTGCTCTTCTGCAGCTTGTCCAAACGATAGACAAGCGTATTTCTGTGAATATACAGCTCTCTTGATGTTTCGGAAACATTCAGGCTGTTCTCGAAAAACTTGTTGATCGTAACGAGCGTCTCTTCGTCGAAATCATCAGGGGACTTTCCGTCGAAAATCTCACGGATGAACATTCTGCAAAGCGGCATCGGCAACTGGAATATGAGTCTTCCGATTCCGAGGTTGTTGTAAGCGACAACCTTGCGTTCGCTGTAGAAGATCTTGCCGACATCGAGAGCCATCTTCGCTTCCTTGTAGGATCTCGAGATGTCTTTAATCTCGTTGACAATCGTACCGTATGCGACATGCACCTTGCTCATGGCTTCGGTATTCAGCATGTCCACAATCACCTTCGCGGTACCCATCAGGTTATCATACGTATCGGACTGCTTCAGTTCCTTTACGATGATGATGTTTCTCTCATCAACCGCCGTGATGAAATCATGCGGCTTTCCTGCGAAAAGCGTCCGGACCGTCTCAAGCGCGTTGGTATCCTTTTCGTTCTTCGTCTCAATCAGGTAGACAACTCTTCTCGCCTCTGCATCGATATGCAGCTTCTTGGCGCGGTTGTAAATATCCACGAGAAGCAGGTTATCAAGCAACAGGTTCTTGATGAAATTGTCTTTATCGAAACGCTCTTTGTAGGCAACAAGCAGATTCTGGATCTGGAAGGTAGCAAGCTTGCCGACCATGTAAACATCGTCCGAATCGCCTCTTGCGAGCAGAATATACTCAAGCTGATGGTCATCGTAAACTTTAAAGAACTGGCACTCCGAAATCACCTGGCTGTCCGCCGGAGAATCGGCAAAGGCCGCAACCATGGGCTCCAGTCCTTCCGTATTGTTCATCGTGGACGCGAGCGGCTTCCCCTCCGTATCCATGATGCATAAATCCACACGGGTAATGGATTTCATCCCGTCAATCGTATTTTGTAAAATCTGATTGGAAATCATTGCAAGACACCCTTCTCCGAAAATTGTTTCCGTCTTCCGCATTGCATTTTCACGGAAAATGCAACACAAAAAAGCCCGTAAAAACCTAGTGTTATTCTAACATCATTGATTTCAATAGGCAAGGAAAAAATACCTTTGAAACACAATTATTACAGATTCGTCACGAAATGGACACAGAATGAAAGAGAAAGGAATCGGATGGCATTTTCCATAGACAAATGTGCAAAGAAAAAGGGACGGAAGTGACTCTTCCGTCCCGTAAAATTCATCATGGAGTCCGTTTTTTCGGAACCTCCGGATCTTCAAAGGGTTCGACATCGTCCGGATACCCGTTTTGGCGCCGTGTTTCGTAATTTACGGTGTCCGCGGCCGGATAATCCGACTCCTGCCAGTAATGCTCCGTCTTGCTGAAGAAAGCCGAAGTTTCGTTGAAGTAATCGTAGAAAACTTCCGTCTTTCCGTCCCAGCCCCAGCACGGATCGACCTGGTACCAGTACGGCCCGATTCTGACCATGTTCCAGCCGTGCGGATTGCGGTCATAATGGGCCTGGCCGGTCACGTCGATGCATTCGATTCCGACCATGGAACAAAGCAAATGGAACGAGGAGGAATAGCCCGTGCAGATGCCGTGGCCGTGCACCAGCGCCCCGTATGCGTTGTCGCTGTTTACCTTTTCGCCTTCCAGAGAATAGTGTCCTTGGTCGTATTTGACATGGCTCGCCACGTAATCGTATATGGCTTTCTCCGCCTCTAAAAGAGTCACTTCCCTGTCACCGATAATGTCGGAAAGAATCGTCACGCAGCAGTCATACAGTTCAAGATCCAACGGGTCGGAAAGCAGGTTCCGGTTCTGTTCCCGGTAAGCCCGGACGATATCCGGATTGAATCCGCTTTCGAAGTCCCCTGTATAATAAGGCGTCTCCTGTTTTGACGGAACCGCTGTCGGCGTAATCCTGTTTTCGGGCGTTCCGTAACGCGGCACATAATCTTTTTGAATTGCCGCGACGGCGCTTTGATAACTCGCTTCGATATCACCCGAAACAAGATAAATTACATAGGGTCCTTCCGTCAGAATCCGTCCTTTGTGAATCTTATCCGCCTGAAGCGGCGCATATCCCGTAAAAATCTCAATCCGGGCGTCGCGCCGTGTCTGAAAAGCCTTTTCAATCTTCTGCCGCTTCTCTATCGTATCCGTCACGGCAACAATGACTTCATCCGCAACGGCGCCCTCGCCTCCGATAATATAAAAGTCCGTTACATAGTCCTTAAATCCGGCGTCATAAAACATGCTTTCAAAGTATGTTTCCAATTCTTCAAAGCCGGAACCGTAGGTTCCCCCTTCCGCGAAACCCGGCGTGCCGTAAAACACGCTCATGCAGACTTCATACGCGGAAACCCGGCCGTAATCTTCCGGATTTATGCCTTCATCCTTCGTCTTTTTCCCGCCGCAGCCCGCCAACAACATGGCCGCCAGCAGAACCGGCAACACCCGTAACCTTCTCAACGTTTTCATTTCTCTTCTCCCCAAAACTATTTCTCAACCCAAACCTTCTGTCTGTCCGGCGGGAAGTACAGCGTATGCGACGGCAGATTCAGGTCATCATAATTGCCGATTTTCTTACGTTCCGCGTAGCTCATCGTATCCGCCTCGGGAAGACCTTCCTTGTCCCAATAGTGCTGCGTATCGGTCATAAACTGTTCGGTCACATTCAGGTAATCAAAGTTATACGAGCCGCTTCCGGTCCATCCCCAGCACGGATCGACGTAATACCAGGTCGGACCCAGTTTGATCATGTTCCAGCCGTGCGCCTCCCGCTCGCGGAAAGCGGTTCCGTCTACGTTAATGACTTCCATCCCGACCATCGAGCACAGCAGGTTAAACGTGGAGGAATAACCTGTACAGATTGCCACATGACGGAACAGCGCGCCGTACGGATTGTCGGAATTCACGAAATTGCCTTCGATTGAGTAATGCGTATAATCGTAATCGATATGCGTTACGATATATCGGTAAATCTCGGTCTCTGCCTCGACGGTCGAAAGCGATTTACCGCCGAGAACCTCGCTGAGAATCTCGCTGCATCGGTCATAGAGTTCCTGGTCCTGCAAATCGGTCAGAAGCGCACGGTTTTTCGTCTTATACGCCGTTATGATGAGCGGGTTGAAACCGTTCTCATACCCTGCGCCGTATGCTTTGTCCACATCAAACGGCTTCGGCTCCTCAGTCGGCGCAACACTCGGTTTGATTTCCGCCGGAGTCGGACTCGGTATCACGGGAATGACAGTCGGCATCGGCGGCTCTTCGGTCGGCGTCGGTGTCGGCGTCGACTTATTGTAAACCGGCTCGTAGCCCTTCTTCGTCACATTGTTCAAGGTCTTTTTGGCTGCGCTCATATCCTCGGCAACAACCATCACGATGTACTCGCCGTACTCGTAAACCTTGGCTTTTTCAAGCTTTTGGGCCTCTTCCGGCGCATAACCCGTAAACATCTGCTTACGAAACGCTATACGTTCCTCAAAGATTGTCTTTACTGCTGCACGGTTCGAACTCTTCTTCACGACCGCAGCGGCAACCTCATCCGCGGATGCGCCGGCGGAACCGATATAGTAATAGTCGGACACAAAGTCCAAAAAGTCGGCCGAATCATACAAGGCACTGAAAACCTCTTCCTCGTCCTCAAGCGAAGCATCCTCGGTATTGCCGAGTGCGAAATCGCTCTGACTCTCCTTCACTGCCATGCAGATTTCATATGCCGAAACCTTGCCGTACTCCTTTTCTTCTTCCTCATCGTCATCATCCGACCCGCAGGCAACGAGGCCCGGAATCGTAAAAATCATAATGGCAAATGCCATCAGCAATTTAAATTTTCTCATCGGTCTTTTCTCTCCCTCGGATTTTTTACAAAAAAACAGGGGTCGCCAAAGCAACCCCTGTTAAAACCTTCAAAACAATTAGTGAGTGATGATCTGCTCGGTGTCTTTGTCGAAGATATGCATCTTAGCAAGGTCCATAGCAATCGTAACGGTATCGCCGGGTCTTGCAGTCGTACGAGGATCAACACGTGCGGTGATATCATAATCGTCAACGGAGAAGTACAGGAATACTTCTGCGCCGAGAAGCTCGTATACACGAACGGTAGCAGCGAAGGAAGCTTCCGGATGAGCCATGATGAAGTCTTCGTTGTCCTTGATGTCCTCAGGACGAATGCCGAGAACAACTTCTCTGTCTTCATATCCGCCGTCAATGAGCTTCTTAGCTCTTGCTTCGGGAACAAGGATACGGTTGGAACCGAAGTTCAGGTATACATCGCCGCCCTCAACAGAAACAAGGCAATCCAGGAAGTTCATCTGAGGAGATCCCATGAAACCTGCTACGAACAGGTTACCGGGCTTATCGTACAGATTCTGAGGAGTGTCAACCTGCTGGATAACACCATCCTTCATAACTACGATTCTGGTACCGAGCGTCATAGCCTCGGTCTGGTCATGGGTTACGTAGATGATCGTAGCTTCCAGTCTCTGATGGATCTTGGAAATCTCAATTCTCATCTGTACACGGAGCTTAGCGTCCAGGTTGGACAGCGGCTCGTCCATAAGGAATACCTTAGGATTACGTACGATAGCACGTCCCATGGCTACACGCTGTCTCTGACCACCGGAGAGAGCCTTCGGCTTACGGTCAAGCAGCTGCTCGATGCCGAGGATCTTAGCTGCCTCGTTAACGAGCTTTTCAATCTGGTCCTTAGGAACCTTACGAAGTTTCAAACCAAATGCCATATTATCGAATACGGACATATGAGGGTACAGAGCGTAGTTCTGGAATACCATCGCGATATCTCTGTCCTTAGGTTCTACGTCGTTCATCAGTCTGTCGCCGATATAAAGCTCACCGGCGGTGATTTCCTCGAGACCTGCAATCATACGGAGCGTTGTAGACTTACCGCAACCGGAAGGGCCTACGAAAATAATGAACTCCTGATCCTTGATGTCAAGGTTGAAATCCTTAACTGCAACAAATCCGTTCGGATATGTCTTGTTAATGTTGATCAGCTTTAAACTTGCCATTTTTTGCCTCCTAAAATTTTATGTGCGCGTATTCACACAAACAGCATAGCATTATTCTACACAAGGCGAACGGAAAATGCCATAGCGCAAATAACCAAAGAACATTTCCGTATTTTGTTAAAATTGACCAACTTTGGGCTGTTGGGGGCTACTCTTGTGCTATTTGTCTAGTTTTTCCGTCGAAAATATGGCGAAAATATATAAAAAACTGCCCGCAATTGCATTTTTTGACACTTTTTGCTAAACTGATTTCATCATTTTCAGGGGGAATTTGCCATGAAAACGTATCTGATTACCGGTGCCAGCGGCGGAATCGGCTCCGGAATTGCCAAAAAACTGGCTTCCGAAGGCTACCGGCTCGTCCTGTGCGGAAATAAAAACAGTACCGCTCTGACCGAAACCGTTCAATCTCTCGGCGAGGATGCCGTTGTGAAAACGTTCCTCGGAGATCTTTCAAACGAAGCCTTTGTCAACCGGATGGTTCAGGAATCCCTTCGGGAATTCGGTAAGATTGACGGAATCGTGCATGCTGCCGGAATCGCTTCTCTCGGCCTGATGACCGACCTTTCGCTCACGGACTGGAACGATATCTTCGGCGCCAATCTGACCTCCGCCTTTCTTCTTTCGAAGGCGCTTGCACCGCATTTCATTTCGAGGAAGGAAGGAAAGATCATTCTGCTCTCTTCCGTCTGGGGCGGACGCGGAGCCTCCTGCGAGGTCGCCTATTCCGCAACAAAGGGCGGCATCGATTCGTTCACGAAAGCGCTTGCAAAGGAGCTTGCACCGAGCGGCATCGCCGTCAATGCGCTTGCGCCCGGCATGGTTGATACCCCGATGAACGGCATGCTTTCCGAAGAGGAAAAGGAGCAGATCATCGACGAGATTCCCGCCTGCCGGATGACTACGCCCGAGGAAGTGGCGGAAATGGTATCGCTTCTTTTGAAGGCGCCGTCCTATCTCACCGGCCAGGTCATCGGTTTCAACGGCGGATGGTATTAGCATTTGTCAAAAAAACGAACTCCCGGGTCATAAGCCCGGGAGTTTTTTGCTGCTATTTTGAAAACTTTTCAATCATGAACTGAGCGATGGCTTCCGCCTCGACTGCAGCGAGCTTCTTAATCGCTGCATCGTCCTTGATGTACTCGTAATCCTTATCGTTGTCCATATAGCAGGATTCGAGAATGACAGCAGGAATGTTTAGCGAAGCACCGTGGCGGCAGATGGCGTAATAGTCAACCGGCACGCCGTTCTCATCGAACGTGTCTCCGCTGTTTCTCGTCACATAACCCGTATTCTTGAGCCCGATAGATTCGGTTGCCGCCAGAAGCTTGTTGGCAAGTTCGACGGAAATATCGTGAATGTTAGGCTGTTTCGAAATGCAGACCATCGTACCGCGTTGCTTATGCGTCTCGGAAGCGTTTAAGTGAATGCTGACCAGAATCTGCGCGCCGCAGTTCTTGGCAAACTCCACACGCTGTCTGAGGTCCGGTCCGAGATCCGACGAAAATGTCTCGTTGTCCTCTCTTGTAAGGTACACTTCGAAATCCGGATAGTGCTCGTTCAGGTAAGCACGAATCTCCTTGCATAATTGCAGCACAAGATGCCGCTCCTGCTTTCCGTGGTAGATGGCGCCTTCCCAGCGACCGCCGTGGCCGGGGTCGAGGCAGAGAATGTAAGGTTTTCTCGGGATCTCCGTCGGCGTCGGAGTCGCCGTAGGTGTTGTCGGCTCGTCTTTCACCGAATTCTTTTGCACGTGATCGACATCCCCGTAATCATCCTCTTCTTTGCCGCAGGCCATTACGGCAAATGCCATGATTAGACATAAAATAATAACTAACGCGCGTTTCATGAAAAATATCCCCCCTGGATAAAAATTTAAGCCTTCCCGAGTATACCACCCGGGAAGGCTTTTTTCAATCACACATTTCAAGATTTCACAAAATATTGTATTTGTTCACGGATGCATCACAAATTATATTGTGCAGCCGAGAAAGCTCATATTTTCCTGTTCGTAACCGAACGTGACAACGTCGGCGGAAAGAAGCGTCGTATTGAATACGCTCCGTTCAAACCGGCCGCGTCCGAGTCTGTTCTTCGTTCCGATTCCGACGATTTCGGCTCCCTCGCACTTCAGATCCAGCTCAGAGCCTTCAATCCGGATATCCGCCGAGCCGTCCCGGCACCCGATTGCGACACATGTCTTCGCCTTGATGCCTGCCTGCATCTCGACATGTGAAACCGTCAGCTTAACCGGCTTGCTTCCGAGACTGCCGACTGCCGTCTGGGTATCGCCCGAGGACGTATGGTTAATCTTCACATCCTTTAAGGTCACATCGGTCTCCCCGAGAATGCTTCCGATACCGCACGCCCTGTCCGCATTGATTTCCGTCTTGATTCTCGCGTTCCGGATGACAACCGGCGCGGTATTGTTGGCAATGCCGATACCGAGCGCACGCTCGCCGCTGATGGTCAGATACAGGTTCTTGCAGCTTTCAAAGAATATTCCGCCGGTCTTCACATTCGAATACCCGCCGCCGATGCCGACGCAGTCCTTGCCGTCCAGCTTCAGGTTAATCTCGCCGCCCATATTCACCGAAATCCGCCCGATTGTCTGTGTGCTGTCGCCGCCGATGCCGTATGCGCGGTCGCCGGTTCCGTAAATCGTCAGTTTGCCTTCGCCCGTAATATTAAGGCGTGAGCTCTCGGGAACGCGGATGCCCTTGCGGTTCATCACGGCTGTTCCTTCCACGGCAATCGTGACATCACAGTTGTTTCCGATTTCGATGCACGGATGCCTCTGATACGAATCGAGACTGACTCTTCTTAGATGGATGGTCGTAACCGTATTGTCCGGCACGCGAATCAGCACGTCCGCCGGAATTCTCGGGTTGCCGACAAAGCTCAGTTCTCTTCTGTTGATAACAAACTCCGTGTAATGCTCGGTCGTGACAAGAGGCATCAGCATGATTTCCTGCTCTTTGTCAACGATGTAAGTCTTCTTCTGCCTGGATTCGACTGTCTGAAGATTAAGGGACGTGATCTCATTTTTCACGTCGCGGTCGATTTCGTCGAGGAACCGCTCGTTCGGTCTCGCGGTGTAAAAGCCCTGAATGAGATCGACGCCGAGACGGATGACCGTATTCATCTCTTCTCTCGTCTCCACGCCTTCCGCCAGGGCAAGGAAACCGTTTTCTCTGGCAAATTCGACGATATTTGCCACGAAGTACTGCTTCTTGCTGTCGGTTTCTATGCCTTCGATCAGACCGCGGTCGATTTTCACGAAATCGGGCATGTAATTGAGCAGGTTCGTGACATTCGAGTAGCCCGTTCCGTAATCGTCAATCGCGATACGGAAGCCGTGCTCGCTGCTTCTTTGGCGGATTGCCGAAAGCTGTTCCTCATTGGCTTCGGTCTGCTCCGTGAATTCCACGACGACCTGCGACAGAACGCCCGGATAATCCATCGTGAACTCGCGGAAATCGGATTCCTTCAGCGTCGCCTTCGGAATGCTGTTCAAAAACATCTTGCGGTCCGTGAAAAGGCGGCTGTTACGGGTCATGATCTCCGCGACATTCCGGAAGGTCAGAAGCTCGATGTCATAAAGCTTCCCAAGGGCTTCCGCGCAGTTCAGGATTGTTGTCGGCGTGAGCTTCTCGTCGGTTCCGGAGCGCATCAGCGCCTCATAAGCATAGATGGTTCCGGTCTTCGCGCTGACAATCGGCTGGAAGCGGTAGACGAAGCGGTTCTCGTCAATCAGCTTGCGGACAAGCTCGCGATCCTCCGCGCTGATTTCAAGCGTCTGCTCCGTCTTGACGGAATAGGTGCCCTGCTTGCGGTTCTTCTTCTCTGCAAGCGCCTCGTTCGTATACTCTTCAATCTGCGACGGGTCCGTGATTTCCTTCACGATTGTCGCGGAAACGATGTCGATTGTGTACGGCCTGCCGCCGAACTGATTAAGCGTATCAAGACGCTTCTTAATCTCCCGAAGAAGCGCGTCCGTGTCGGGCGCCTTCTCGTAAATGCCCGCAATGACAAATTCGTCGTTTCCGAGGCGTGCGCAAATGTCACGGTCGTTCATCGCATTTTGCAGAATCTTGGTCAGAATCTGCAGCGCCTCGTTTCCTTCGTCGCGGCCGTAGAGCTCGTTAATGCTCGAGAAACGGCTGATATCGAGGGAAAGGATGCTGATCTTCGCATTTTCCTTTGCAATATGCGCAAACTGGTCCTTCAATACCTCGAGGTAACCCTTGAAGTTGTAAAGACCGGTCATGCTGTCACGGATGGCATTTCTCGTATAATAGTCGCCGAAAACGGTGCGCTGGCGCTGGCACTCGAGCGATGTCTCGAGGCTTCTCATCCATCTGGCAAATGACACGTTTAACCCGCAGGGATTGTTGCCGTAGCAGACTGCCGCATAGCCGAACACGCGCGACATGAAATGCACCGATGCAAAATAGAACACTCTCGGATGGTCGCACTCCTCATAAAGGGCCGGCAGCAAAGTCTTTTTCGGGAAGAATTCCTCCGAGGAAACCTTACGCACTTTGGAATGGTTGAGCGCCAGAAGAATGTTGTCCGTGAACCCGGAAACGATGTCCGTCATGTGAAGTGCCTGCTCATTGAGGCACAGGTAACACGACTCGCACTCCTTTCCGAGGTAGCGCTCGTAGTAGTCCAAAAGCCAGAGCCAGGATTCGAAATCCTCGGCGCCGGCAATTTCTTCCTGCATGAAGTTGTATGGGGAGTCGAAATGACGGTCCTTCGTCATAAGGCTCTCCATTCGGATACGGGAATAGTCACCGAGGGCATAGAAATCGCAGCCGCAGGTGGCTTTCGGGACAAGCACGCACTCGTGCTCCCGATAGACGGGAGGATAACGGTCCTCCCCGAGAATGCTGTTTACAAGCTTTCTGGCCGCATTGACGGCCATGACGGACGGGTCACGAAAGATTGTCGTGCACGTCGTTCCGCGAAGCGTTTCGTCGATATCCAGATTGTATCCGCAGATCATGATGTCCCGCGGAACATGAATGCCGTGGTCCTCAAGAGCACAGATCAGGCCCGAAACCGATTCGGTATTGCCGCAAATGATCGCTTCCGGAAGCCCTTTTTCGCTGTTCAGCATCGACTGAACAATCTCGGCTTCCTTTCCGACGATTGCCGAGCCTCGGCGGATGCTTGTGTCGTCAACCGAAAGACCGTTTCGAAGAAGTGCCTCCGCAAAATAGCCCTCGAGCTCCTCTCGGTACGAGGCGTCCTCGATTTCGCTCGAAATGTATTCGATTCTCTTTGCATGATGAACTTTGCAGAGATGCTCGACAAGCATCGTGATGCCTTCCTCTTCCTTGAAGGTCACCGTCGGAAAATCATACTTCGGCCGTTCGAGGCAGTATACGGGCTTTTTGAATTCGTCGCGCAGCTTTAACAGGAAACGGTTCTGCTCTTCGGGCATCTGAAAAGAACCCGGGTAGACCAAAAATCCGTCGAACATCTCGGGATTGATCAGATCATAGATGGCAGTATCGCCCTTCCGATAGGCTTCGGGCATATCGGAAAGCGCAGTGGTCGTAAAAACGCAGGCATCCACGTCCATGGAAAGAAGCTCTTCCTGAAGCTTCTTGGAAGCGTTCTTGAAGAACTGATGATGCATTTCGGAAAGAATGATTCCCACAAGCAAACGTTTCTTCATATTGCCGCACCTCGCTGCAAACGATCCGTCTGTCGAATGGTTCTGCTATCTCTGATACCAGGAGGAATAACGGTGTCCCGGTCTCAATTCATCGCCGATCAGTTCGGAAACGGTAACGAAAACGTACCCTTCCTTCGAAAGCCGGTCGATGGCCAGGCAGAACGCGTCGTAACTGTTACTGTAGATCTCATGCATCAGGACGATGCTTCCGTCCTTTGTTTCTCTCATAATCCTGTCCACGGTCTTCTGGATGTTCTGCGCCCGCAGCTCTTCGGTATCGGTGCTCTTGTTCTTCCAGTCCTCCGTATCGACAGACCAGAGAATGACCGGATAACGGACCGCAGCCACCTGTTTATCCGTGAAATTGCCCCCCGGCGGTCTGAAAAGAGTCGGCTCAACGCCCGTAACCTCTTTGATCTTCGCCGCTGTCTTGTCAAGCTCATCGTCAAGCTTGTCGGGGTTTCTGTCAAAATAGAATTCGTGCGTCCATGCATGGATTCCGATCTCCATGCCCTGGTCCACGGCATACTTCAAATCTGCACCCGTTTCCGCATCAATCCGGTTTCCGACAACGAACCACGTTGCCTTGCCGCCGTAGGAAACAAGCTTATCGACAAACTTTCTCGTATAGGTGCTGTGCGGACCGTCGTCGAAGGTAAATGCCACCCTCTTCACCCCTACGGGAACCGGTGACGGGGTCGGGGTATATTCCGGTTCCGGGGTCGGCGTCGGTGTATCCGTCGGCACCTCCGGGGTCGGATCGTTGTTTGCATACCTTTGCTGCCAGTCCGGGTCCGGCTCGGCCGGCTCGGGTCCCTTAAGATGTCGGTCAATCAAAATGATACAGAAAATAATGGAATAGATAAGTGCAGCAAGAAAAAGAACCGCCAATATGCGATTCATCACAACCCTGCGATGACGCCGCTTCTTGGCCGCTCTCAACTTTTCTGACTTCTTTGCTCTCTCAAACTCTTCTCTTGTCATATAAATCTAATCCTACCGGGTTTACCCGGCATCCCCCGCGGTCCTTTCAGCCTGAAACATGGAAAAGCAGGCAACGGGAATCGAACCCGCCTCCTCAGCTTGGGAAGCTGATATACTACCGATGTACTATGCCTGCAAAGACAAATGACGACGCAGTCCGAAAGGACTCCGCGGTCCGTTTTAAACGAACAACGACTGCCCTTATATTATACAGGGCAGCCGTCGGAAATTCAATACCTAGTTTACGGCGCTTTTGCACACGCATGCGGTAAGATATGCTTATTACAGGGCATCCATCTCTTCTCTGCAAAGCTGCAGGCTCTCGATAATCGGAAGGCTCTGCGGGCAGGCAGCCTCACAGGCTCCGCAGCCGATGCAGTTGTCCGGCTTGGCATCCGCAGAAATGTCATGGCTCCACTGCCAACGTCCGTTGTTGACATTTCCGTACATTCCGTAGTTGTTCCAGATACGGAAATTCTTCGGAATGTCGACGCCGTTCGGGCACGGCATGCAATACCGGCAGCCCGTACAACCGATTCGCACTCTGGCGCGAATAGCGGCAGCGGTGTCTTCGATGGCCTTTTCCTCAATCTCGGAAAGAGGCTCGAAATTCGTAAAGGTATTCAGGTTGTCTGCAAGCTGATCCTCTGCGGACATGCCCGAAAGAATGACATGAATGATCGGACGGGATCCGACAAAACGGAGTGCCCAGGAAGCCGGACTGGCATCCGGACGAAGGGCGCGAAGTCCCGTCATGACCTCTTCGGGAAGCGTCGCAAGCGTGCCGCCCTTAATCGGCTCCATGATGACAAGCGGAATCTCCTTCTCGGTGGCAAGAGCAATGCCCCGATCACCCGCCTGGTAATCACGGTCCATATAGTTATACTGAATCTGGCAGAAATCCCAATCACGGTAATTGAGGATTTCCTCAAACACATCGTACTCATCGTGGAAGGAGAATCCGAGGTAACGGATCTTACCCTGTTCCTTCATCTCGGCAAGGTATTCCGGAACGCCGTAGGAAACCATCTCACGGAAGGAACCGCGGTTCAAGGCGTGCAGCAGATAGAAATCGATATAATCCTTCTGCAATCTCTCAAGCTGATAGTCAAGCATTCTCTTGGCGTCATCCAGGCTGTGAATCTCCCAGCAGGGAAGCTTGGTTGCAAGATAATAGCTGCTTCTTTCATAACGGTTCAGAATCTCGCCGACAACAAGCTCGGACTCCCCGCCGTGATACGGATACGCGGTATCGAAATAGTTGACGCCGGCTTTGTATGCGGTATCCAACATCGCAGCCGTACGCTCGCGGTCAATCTTGCCGTCCTTCACGGGAAGACGCATGCAGCCGAAACCGAGAAGCGAAGTCTTAATCCCGAGTTTGTCAAACAGTCTTTTCTCCATCATGGTAAACCCCTTTCCGCTGAAATCAGCATTTGCCCAATAGATTAATATAGAAAACAGTCCTATTTGGAATAGAACAGAATCCCGAGAGTTCCGGGGCCGCAGTGACTCGAAATCACGCAGCCGGCCCGTGTTGTATATACATGTTCGAAGATGCCGAGCGACGCAACATAATCGGCAATTTCCTTTGCGGTCTCATCACTCGCGGTATGCGTAATGAATACCCGGTCGGTCTCCGCATTGCGAAGCTCCGGCTCAAGGTCTTTCGCGTATTCCTTAAGCACCTTCGTAATCTTGCCGCGGTACTTCTTCGCAACACCCATCTTGCCGTTCTTCACCGCAATCATCGGCTTAATCATGAACGCCGCTCCGAGAAGCGCCGTAACCGCACTGCAACGCCCTCCGCGATGCAGATACGTCATCGTATCGATGCAGAAAGAAGCTCTCACGCGGTCGCGTGACTCTTCAAGTCTGCGGACAATCTCCTCCCCGCTTAAGCCCTGTTTTGCATAATCACAGGCGCGAAGCACCTGCAGACCGATTCCGGTCGACAGGTTTGCGGAATCCATCACATGCATCTTCGTAAAGCCGAGATCTTCGGCAGCAAGTCGCATCGTCTGCGCGGTGCTCGACAGTTCCTCGCCGATTCCGAGATATACCACCTCGTCGCCCGCCTCCATGAAAGGTCTGAGAAAATCCTCGACAAATCCGAGATCCGGCGCCGACGTCTTCGGGGTCGCCTTATTGGCGTCCGACCACGCGAACAGTTCCTTCTGCGTAATGTCCTGCCCGTCCCGGCAAGACCGGTCTCCCAAAATAATATTAAGCGGAATCACCGGGATTCCGAATTCTTCGATTAATTCAGCGGACAAATCACATGTGCTGTCCGTTATAATCCTGACTGCCATAGTTACTCCTGCCTTTCGGTTTACTTTCCGGCGGGCTGTCTTCAGCATAGCTGAAATCCGCCGTTTATACAATGTATTATATCCTCCGCTTTCCTCTCCGTCAATGCGGTATGTTCTCCAAAAGCCTCAACAATTTTTGAGGAAAACCTTCCCCAAACGGATTGTTTTCCTCCCGGAAAATGCTATAATGGAATGAGGAGCTGCGGCGACGTCGCATTTTCCAATATGCTCTTTACGGAGCAGTGAATCATATTTAGGAGGTGTATTTATGAAGAAGTACCTGGCTGAGTTTATCGGCACACTTGTTCTCGTTCTCATCGGTTGCGGTACCGCCATGCTTGTCGGATGTAATGTACCCGGCGGTTATCTGATTACCGCATTTGCCTTCGGCCTTGTCATTGTTGCCATGGCATACTCCATCGGCAACATCTCCGGCTGTCATATCAATCCCGCCGTGTCACTCGGCGTTTGCATTTCCGGCGGAATCGACGTCATGGAAATGTTCCTCTACTGGCTCTCCCAGTGTCTCGGCGCATTTGCCGGTGCAGGTCTGCTCGCGGCAATCTTTGTTCCCGCAGGCATTGAAGATAAAACCGGCGGTTTCGGAACCAATGGCCTTGCCGGTGTAAAGGACTGCATCGGAACGGGTCTTCTGGTTGAGTTCCTTTTGACCTTCATCTTCGTTCTGACCATTCTCGGCGTAACCTCGAAGAAGGCTAACCACGGTTCCTTCGCAGGCCTTGTAATCGGTTTCACGCTTGTTCTTGTGCACATTCTCGGAATCGGCCTGACAGGCACTTCCGTGAACCCTGCACGTTCCCTCGGCCCCGCCATCGTGAACGCCATCGCAAACGGCAACACGGATTCTCTTGCAGTGCTTTGGATCTTCTGGGTAGGACCGCTTGCAGGTGCCGCATGTGCTGCATTTGTTTATAAGTATCTGGAATCCGACGATAAGAAGAAGGAAGCCAGGAAAGCAAAATAAAGCAAAAACGATAAAGCGCGCCGGTTCATGCCGACGCGCTTTTTAATGTTCGAAGAACTCTGTTATGATTTCGCATTTTCCTTTCTTTTAAGCATCTCGTCATACTGCTTGTACATCTTCTGCACGCTGTTCTCGAGCAGGTAGTAATGGCTGATGTACGGGATCAGCAGGCACATGAAAGCAACCGTCAGCACAAGCATTCCGATGCTCGGCGAAGCGACCGCGAAGAAAATCGTCGCAACGGTCAGGATTGCAAACAGCACCGTCACGATCAGATGAATCAACCGCTCATGCATGAAAAAGCCGATCTGCACAAGGTGCTTCTCGATTTCCTTCCCGTAGTCGATTCCCTCCGGCGGATTCTCGAGCATTTCGTCAATTTGCTTCAGGTAATTCTTAATTCTCTCTCCCATTCCGGTCACCTCCGTTTCTGAAATTTTATTATACCATATGAGTCTTCGCAAGTAAATGCCCGCCCGCCTTCTCCTTCTGTGAAAAATGCCATAAAATCTTCGCGAAAAAGAGCCCGAAATCTCTTCTTTTCCTCCTTGACACTCTCCCACATGTTGTGTTATGCTTTAGACAAATCAAAAAGATATTGTTTCTGACGGTTCAGTGGAGTCCACCACAGGGAAGCAATATCCGTTTTAAGCCGACCGTCTGGGCAATATTTTCGAAAGAAAGTATTGCCCTTTTATATTTCATGAAACAACGCGGGAACACTTCGCCGCGGCAAAGCATCTCCGGCATAACGGAATGCGACAGGCGGAACAGTGCAAGCAAAACAAGGAGGACGAAGGTATGGAAGCATGGGAAGGATTCAAAGGGCAGACCTGGAAAGACGAAATCAACGTAAGGGATTTCATTCAGCAAAACTATACGCCTTATGAGGGCGACGGGGCATTTCTCGCGGGCGCAACCGAACGGACGAATAAGCTGATGGGCAAACTCTCCCATCTCTTCGATCTTGAGCAGCAGTTCGGCGGCGTTCTCGATATCGACACCCAGCATGTTACCTCGCTTCTTAACTATAAGCCCGGTTATCTTGACAAGGACAACGAACTGATTGTAGGTCTTCAGACCGACCGGCCGCTTCGCCGCGGCGTGAACCCGTTCGGCGGCCTTAACATGACCCGTAAGGCCTGCCAGGCCTACGGCTACGAGCTCTCCGAGAAGGTTGAGGAGGAATTCTTATACCGCACGACCCATAACGACGGTGTATTCCGCGTTTACAGTGACGAGATCCGCAAGGCCCGCCATGTCGGCATCATTACCGGTCTTCCGGATGCTTACGGCCGCGGCCGCATCATCGGCGATTACCGCCGTGTTGCGCTCTACGGCGTGGACCGTCTGATTGCCGAGAAGACAAAGGACAAAGCCAACCTTGCGGCATCCCAGCCGATGGACGCAGAGACCATCCGCAGACTCGAGGAACTGTATCAGCAGATAAACTTCCTCGGCAAACTGAAGGATATGGCGCTTCTTTACGGCATCGATATCAGCAAGCCCGCTACGAATTCACGCGAGGCCATTCAGTGGCTGTACTTCGGCTACCTCGGCGCGATTAAGGAGCAGAACGGAGCCGCGATGAGCCTCGGCCGCACTTCCACTTTCCTTGACATTTATTTTGAACGTGATCTTAAGAACGGTGTATATACCGAAAGTGAGCTGCAGGAACTGCTTGACGACTTTGTTATGAAACTCCGTATGGCAAGACACCTTCGCACGCCCGAGTATAACGAGCTGTTCGCAGGCGATCCGATGTGGATTACCGAGTCGGTCGGCGGCATGGGAGAAGACGGCCGCACGCTTGTCACTAAGAACTCCTTCCGTATCCTGAATACCCTTTACACGTTAGGACCTTCCGCCGAGCCGAACCTGACGGTTCTTTGGTCCAAGGATCTTCCCGAGAACTTCAAAAAGTTCGCAACGAAGGTCTCCTGCGATACCGACGCGATCCAGTACGAAAATGACGACCTGATGCGTCCGATTTACGGTGACGATTACGGCATCGCCTGCTGCGTATCCGCGATGCGTCTCGGTAAGGACATGCAGTTCTTCGGAGCCCGCGCGAACCTTGCGAAGCTTCTTCTGATGAGCTTAAACGGCGGCCGCGACGAGCGTTACAATATGCAGGTCGGCCCGGAGATGCCCGTCTACGAGGACGAATACCTTGACTACGACAAAGTATGCGAGCGCATGGCATTTTACAGAGACTGGCTTGCAAAGACCTACGTGACCGCAATGAATATGATTCATTACATGCATGACAAATACGCCTACGAGAAGACGCAGATGGCATTGCATGACACCGATGTGCACCGCTATATGGCATTCGGCGTTGCCGGGCTTTCGGTTTTGGCCGATTCTCTCTCCGCAATCAAATACGCGAAGGTAAAGGCAATCCGCGATCCCGAAACCGGACTCATCAAGGATTTCGAGACGGTCGGTGAATTCCCCTGCTACGGTAACGACGATGACCGCGTAGATTTGCTTGCGAAAGAACAGACCGAGCTCTTCCTTGCGGCGCTTAAGAAGACGCCCACCTACCGGAACGCCGAGCATACGCTTTCAATTCTTACGATTACGTCAAATGTCATGTACGGCAAGAAGACCGGCAATACGCCTGACGGACGCCGTGCCGGCGAGCCTTTCGCGCCCGGCGCGAATCCGATGCACGGACGCGATAAGAGCGGTGCTCTCGCATCCCTCAACTCGGTTGCGAAGCTTTCCTACAAGACCTGCAAGGACGGAATCAGCAACACATTTTCCATCATTCCACAGGCGCTCGGACATACCGAGGAGGAACGTTGCAGCAACCTGATCAGCATCCTTGACGGATACTTTGCGCAGATGGCACACCACTTGAACGTCAATGTGCTGAACCGTGAAACGCTGATTGACGCGATGAATCATCCGGAGAAATACCCGACGCTGACGATCCGTGTTTCCGGCTACGCCGTAACCTTCAACAAGCTTACGCTTGAGCAGAAGAAGGAAGTCATCTCGAGAACGTTCCACGAGGCAGTGTAAACGCTTAACGGGCGGGGCCGAATTGCCCCGCCTTTTCTTTCGGAGGCAGATATGGCAGATTCCGTAAAAGGAAGAATTCACTCGTTTCAGTCGCTCGGCGCCGTAGACGGCCCCGGGCTTCGTTTCGTTGTCTTTCTGCAGGGCTGCCCGATGCGCTGCATGTACTGTCATAACCCGGATACCTGGCTCCCTTCGGGCGGCACCGAATACACCGTCAAGGAAGTCGTCAGCAGGATTCTCCGCTACCGCACCTACTTTGGCAAGGACGGCGGCGTAACGGTTTCGGGCGGAGAAGCTCTGCTGCAGGCGGAGTTTATTACGGCTTTATTCCGTGCGCTCAAAGAAGAAGGCATCCATACCTGTCTTGATACGAGCGGCGTCATGCAGGCCGGTTCTGCCGATAAAACAGCGGCTTTTTGTTCTACTGATGTAGAAAGAATTCTCTCCGATTTGCTCTCCGTTACTGACCTTGTCATCTGTGATATCAAGTTTACAACAGAAAAAGACTACCTCACCTATACCGGAGGCAGTCTTTCCTCTGTTCTACATTTTCTTTCCCTCACACAAACTGCCGGTGTTCCGCTCTGGGTGCGTCATGTCGTAGTCCCCGGCTACACCGATTCCGAAGACGAAGTCCGCGCCATGGTCACACTGGCAAAACAGTATGACAATCTTCAAAAGATCGAACTTCTCCCTTTCCGTAAGCTCTGCGTCACCAAATACGAACAACTCGGCATTCCTTTCCGCTGCGCGGATATTCCGGAGTGCGACGAAGCAACGATTGCCCGTCTTCAAAAGCTGTTGAAATAAACGGAAATCTTCATAAACCGGTCGTTATGCCCGGCAAGTGTCTTCTTTAGACTTCCTAAAAAAACAGGAGACTCAGTCGAGTCTCCCAAGGCATTCAATTCCCTTAACCGGTTCCATGTGGGTAATCAAATTTTTAAAATATGCATATAAAGGAATCACCGTATCCGAGTGAATAAGCATTCCGCCTCCCATTTCTTCCCAAATATCCTGCTCAGTCAAAAGTTCATAAGCAGCCACATGATTGTCTCCCTCCTGATAGAGGGTAAGGAAGAAAGGTCCGGCCATGCCTTCCTCCATCAAACCGTGGGTTCCCGAAATCTCATGAAGCTGATTACATATAGTGCTGATAACTTCTTTGTCCTCTATGTTATAAAGTTTTCCTTCCGGTTGGTACATAAGGCTTATTCTTGTAATGGAGTCAGCCGGAACGGACAGGCAGATCTGTCCGTTTTCGCTCTCCTGTGCTTTAAACTGAATCCCATGTTCGTTGCTGATGTCAACCCGGATGTTGATCCATTGCTTCGAAAAATGAATCGTTACCTTTCCTTTGCGGTACAAGATTCCGTTATCACTTCCGTAATCCTCCTGCCTGTATCCGAGTTTCTCCATAACGGCTTTGATTTCCCCGGCAGTAGACAGCTTTGTTAATCCGAACACGCTCACCTTCGGATCGGTAATCATGATTCTCGTGATGTGATGCTCTTTATCGGAATAATCCGGATAAGAAGTTACCGTGTATATCACACATGCGTCGGGATCCTTCTGCTCCTCTCCTTCGCCCTCCGTCGGAACATAGCCGGTACCGTAATACTCCCACCCTCCGAGCAATCCGTATCTGCGCTGGTATTTCGAAAAATCAACATTGTCCACATTTTCCGTGAGCCAAAACTCAAGGCTGCTGCCCTCTTCTTTTCCGGGAAGCCAGTTGTCATTCTGCTCGGGCTGTTCTTTTGATTCCCCGGTAGGAAACGGGTCTGCCGGTTGATCTTTTTGCGGTGTATCCGGCAGTTGGGAATCTGCTCCCGGTTTCGTATGTGCATCATCCGTTCGCTGTACGGGATTTGTTCGATCTGTAATCAGTCCGGACTTCCACACACCCACACCGATTAGGGCCAATATACATGCACAGCCAACCGGCATCAGCACTTTCATACGTTTTGCCTGCTTGTCTTTTCTTTCTTTTTGATATTGTTCTCTTCGTTCATAGAGGTCACGAATCATTTCATACGAACTCTTCATAAGTGAAACCCTCCTTTTCCAGTTCCAGCCGTAAGGATTGTTTTGCACGATAGAGAAGATTCTTCATCTGGCGGCTGCTCTTTTTGAGAATTACCCCCGCCTCCTTAGGCGTAAATTCTTCAAAATAGACAAGCCAAAGAACACTACGGTAATCTGCCGGAAGCTTTGACAGTGCTTTATGCACCAGAATCTTCCGCTCTTCCCTAATGTATGACTGTTCCAGATTGCTCTCGTCACTCAGATAAGCTTCCGCGTCTTCGGCTGCAATCGTCGTCATCTTGGCTTCGTGCCGTATAAAATCGACCGCAATATTCCGTCCGATTGCGTAGAGCCAGGTTTTAAAGGTACTCTTCCCGGAGTACCGCGGTTTCTTCGTAAGAAGCCGGAAGAACGTTTCCTCCGTCAGCTCCTCCGCCGTATACAGGTTATTCACATACCCGTTCAGGTAAAGAATCAATCCGTCCTTATAGGTCCGAACAATCTCCGCAAACCCTTCCTCGTCGCCCTGCAGAAAACGGCGGTAGCTACTTGCACCGTTATCCATGGGAACACCTCTTTGCGACTTTCTATCGTCCTTTCACTTTTTAGTCGTATGAAATGCGAAAAAGTCTCATACATCCGAATTCACTGTGCACTAGTCAACAAAAAGTAGACACTTTTTTTCTGCTTTTCCGCACAACTACCAGCCGTGATACTCTCTGTACTGTTTCGGAGTCAGATAATTCAATGAGTATGCAGGGCGATTTTCGTTAAAGAA
>JAEEGK010001303.1_pt1 | contig 62605 bp, 51 predicted proteins | sample 8958771 | NCBI WGS metagenome assembly JAEEGK01 (sample SAMN16246547, study PRJNA631951) | gut metagenome | biome: gut microbiome; feature: rumen; material: SC-attached | host: Bos | place: Iran: Karaj | collected 2018-10 | reverse complement strand
TTCCACCACGAACTGCGAGCCGTTGTCGGCGGCATTGATCCAGGCATCCATTACCTGTTCCGAAAGCGTACGGGCGGCAATGACGGCAGCCTTGTTGATACCGCCATTGCGGGCGGTTTCCTGGTTGGCGGCAACGGCGTGCACGCCGTTCGAGAACGCGGCAATCACCTCGCCCGAATTCACGTCGATAACCTCGACACCAATCTGGAGCGAAGCCTTAATCTTCTTGCCAGCCACCTTCGTGTAGCTAGTCACCGCAACTTCACCGCGGGCAACGAAGTTCACGCCTTCCTTCTCGGCATACTTCTTGACGGCAGCGCGGTCAGAAGGATTCACGCCAGTCTTTGCGAGCGAGGGGGCCAGGGCAATGTTGCGGGCCATGTCGGAAGACTTCACGTTGAACTGCTGCTTCACGAACTGTTGCTGGAACTTGTCAACAATCTGCGCATCGGGAATCTTGGTCCAGATATCCTCGCTGTAGGTAGCCTCAGTCGTTACCGCGGTAGACTTCGCACGTGCCTTGGAGGACTTACCCGATTCATCTTCGGCGGTACTTTCCGAAACGGTTTCCTCGCTTTCGGAGTGGGTCACCTCGGTAGTGACTTCCGCGCCCTTCTTTTCCCAGGTGGTGAGCACGAAGGCGATGGAAGGGCGGGCCTTCTGCACGGCACCGTAACCATTGCCGGTCAGGTCGTAGGCAAACCCGAAGGAAGCCAAAGCAAAAATGGCGAAAAACGCCAGGGCAAAGATGGATATCTTTTTCACAGATAAACCTCGCGATAAATGAATTCTACTAGGCTTAATTTAACTTTTAGGAGAGGACAAGTCAATAGGGCAAACAAAGGCCCCCGCTAATTTGCATAAAAAAAAGACATCCCCGCCAGGGGCGGGGATAAAAGATTGTCCTTATGACACCGATTAGCGGTTAATGACGCGCACCTTCTTGATGCCCAGGAGATCCTTCACCATGTAGATGCCGGACTTCTGGAACTTGGCGGCGACAGCCTCGTTAACACTCGTGCCAGCGGCGATTTCCACCTTGCCGAGGAACTTGCCCTGCATGTCGAACACCTGCACGGTACGGGCGATGTTGTTCATGCGGACGAGCTGTGCAATCGCGGTCGTGCCGGAATCATCACCCGGACCCGGATTGACAATGATTTCTTCGCCCGGCAGAGTGAACTTCACGTAGTCCACGTTGGTATTGGCGTTGGCAATCGTGATACGGAGCGTGTGCTTACCAGCGGTAAGGGTAGCCTTGCCCGTAGAGAGTTCGTAGGCGTTCCAGTCATCCTTGGTACCCGTGAAGGAGAGAGAAGCAAGGGACTTGCCATCGATAGAAAGGTTCAACTTGCCAGCGCCGGAACCGTTCGAAACGTTGGCTTCGATATCGTATTCGCCATCCTTAGCGACTTCCACGGTGTATTCGAGCCATTCATCAGCAGCGGTGTAACCCACAGCCTTGCCCGTACCACCTTCAACGATACCGACATAGTAATCTTTACCACGGTAATCCTTGTCAACTTCAGCGTCGCCCGGGGTGTTGGTGCCACCGTAGGAATCGCCTTCGTTACCTTCGTCAAAGTTTTCGGCTTCGATGACACCAGGAATCGTTGCGGTAACGCCCTTGAACGGTTTGCGGTCAATCGGATCCGGTTCTTCAATCGGAGAGCTTTCACCGTCATCGGTCATGTTGAAGTAGGTGTAGTCCACTTCACCACTGGAGTTACCACCGGCTTCATTCATAAGCATAACTTCGGTCACCTTACCGAACTTAAGCGTTGCAGATCCACCGCCCTTAGAGCCCCTGAGCTGCTTCTGCTGACCGGTAAAGAGTTCATCCCACTTGTTGAAGTGAGCGGAAATATCGATGTGGCCACACTGACGAGCCTGCTTACGGATACTGAAAATCTGCAAGAAGGTAGAGGTACCCGTCTTGGAGGGTTCCTGCTGACGGAGGAACGCATGGATTGTGTACGTGGCACCATCAACCGTAATTTCGCCGAACTTTTCACCAACGTAGTTTTCGCTCGGCTGGCTGTACCAGTCATCCACGATGTAGTACTCGACCTGCGGATCCACGGTCCAGCCATAAACACCGATATAACCATAAGAACCATGACCATTCTTGGTGTACTTATAGTCAACCGTGTAATGCTTGGTCTTGTGGTCAACACCCGGGCCGTTATCGCCGTAGCGGTAACCCACACGGGCGAGGAAGTCGTTCGAGTTGGTCCACTTGGCAGAGAACGTACCATTGCTGTAGTAGGTCATGCTGTTGCTGCCACCGTCGGCCCACAGTTCATAACCCCACGGCGTTCCATTGATGGAACCCGTCTGGTTGCGGTTCACCTGAGTGCCACCGCCGTTGTGCCCCATTGCATCGCTACAAGCGTCCGCAGCAAAAGCACTGTTCACGCAGAGGCCAAATGCCAGTACCGCCCCCATCTTGACAATATTATTAAAGCTCCTATTCATTTTCTAACTCCTGAATGTTTAGGTTCTATTCCAAAGATATATCTGCCCATTCCAAATTGGAATAGTTACAACAAAAAGGCGTTGTTGCAAAAAACAACGCAATTTTCGTCAAAAATGGCGATTTTAACGAAAATTCCCCGCTTTCGCGGGGAACATCGTTCAGGAGTATCTGAAGATTAAGCGTTTTTTACGGAGTCACCTTCACGCGGAGGAAGCTCTTGCCCTGCTTCACGAGGTAGATGCCCGTATTCTTGAACTTCGCCTTGATGGCAGAGGCAATCGTGGAGCCAGCCGGCACTTCGATAGCGCCGAGGGTACGGCCCTGCATATCGAACACCATGTACGAGCCATCCTTCATATAATCGAAACCTGCCACCGGGAGGGCATCCGGGCCGCTGCTGCTGGAGTGGAAGCTCCACGGGCCACGGCTAGAGCTAGATTTTGCGGTGCCGCTGGAGCTAGACTTAACCACGCTGGAGCTGGATTCCGGGGTAGCGACTTCAAGCGGATGCGCCTTGTCGGTCATCTTGAAGTAGTTAACATCGAACGAGCCCGAGCCACCACCGGCTTCGACAAGCACCTTGGCTTCGTACATCTTACCCATCTTCATGCCGAGGGATTCCCACTTCTTGAAGTGAGCCGTGATGTCGATATGGCCACAGGAACGGGCCCCCTTACGCTTGCTGAAGTACTGCGGGAAGGTAGCATTCCCCTTGATAGAGGGTGCGTTGTTACGCTGGTTCTGGTAAATTTCGTAGGTAGCACCATCAACCGTGAACTCACCCTTCTTCTGGCCAAGGAGGTTCGGACCCGGCTCGCTGAACCAGTCATCGACGATGTAGTATTCCACCAGCGGATCGACCGTCCAGCCGTAGATACCGATGTAGTTGTAGCCACCGGCGTTGCCACTCTTTTTCCAGTTAAAGTAGGCATCGATGGGGCCGAGATCTTCGTGAGATTTGTCTTCGTTGTACTTGAAGCCGACACGGGCAAGGAAGTCGTTGGTGCCACTCCATTTGGCAGTGAACGTACCGTTGTCGTAAGAGGTCATGGAGTTGTTGCCGCCCTGGTACCAGATTTCGTAATGGTACGGAGAGTTACCGACTTTACCCGTTGCGCTCTGGTTGTCACGGCCATTATCAACCTTACCACTGCCTTCGTGGCCCATCTGATCCTTGCAGGCGTCAATCGTACCGGAGTTAGAACCGCCGCCACCCTGAGAAGAGCTGGACTTGGCCACAGAAGAGCTGGACTTCGGGGTTTCACCGCTGCCACCATCATCCTTGGCATTGTCGACCATGTTGAAGTAGGTGTAGTCCACGGAACCGGAGGCATTGCCACCAGCTTCGGTCATGAGCATCACTTCGGTCACGCGGCCGAACTTGAGCGTCATGGACTGGCCACCCTTCGAACCCTTCAGCTGCTTCTGCTGGCCGGTGAAGAGTTCATCCCACTTCTTGAAGTGGGCGGAGATGTTGATGTGGCCGCACTGACGCGGAGTCTTGCGGATGCTGAAAATCTGGAGGAACGTAGAGGTACCCGTCTTGGAGGGTTCCTGCTGACGCACGAATGCGTGGATCGTGTAGGTTGCGCCGTCGACGGTGATTTCGCCGAACTTGTCACCCACGTAATTTTCGCTCGGCTGGCTGTACCAGTCGTCCACGATGTAGTATTCGACCTGCGGGTTCACAGTCCAACCATAGACACCGATGTAGCCGTACTGGGCAGAACCGGTCTTGGTGTACTTGTAGTCAACCGCGTAGCTCTTGGTTTTGTGATCGACGCCGGAGCCGTTGTCGCCATAGCGGAAGCCCACACGGGCGAGGTAGTCACTCGTACCGCTCCAGTTGGCCTTGAACGTACCGTTGTCGTAATAGGTCATCGAGTTGGAACCACCCTGGGACCACTGTTCGAAGCCCCACTGAGTTCCACTGATGGAACCGGTCTGGTTACCGTTCACACCGTGGCCATTACCGGTATGACCCATGTTGTCGTTACAGGCATCCGCCGCATAGGCAGACACAGCCAATCCTAGCATCAGGGCAAGGCCGAAACCGGCCATAGATGTTTTTTTCATAAATCACTCCTCTGTGTTTTCCCTTTCAGCTAAATTTACTCTCGTTTATCATTCACATTATGGACAAAAAACACAAAGTGTTGTTGTAAATTGCAACATCAAAAACGGCGTAAAATCGCCATTTTCTGTAAACTTTCGCCCTTCACCATATAAACGCCCGGCCTGCCAAATTTTGCAAATACCGCACTCTCGACACTCGCTCCCGCAGGCACCGTTACCTTACCCAGAACGCGGCCCTGCATGTCGAAAACGACAAGGTTGCGGTGGGTCGGGCTAACAGCCAATTGTGGCACCGCCATAGTCGAGGAGGATTCTGCAGAAGAACTCGATTCCGGCGTCACGGAACCGGAAGACCCGGCTACAGAGCTGGAGGAATCCTCGGCATCCCAATTACTAATAAAGTCCATATAGGTATATTCGATGGAACCCTTGGCAGAGCCATCGCCAAAGGCTTCGACCGTAGCCATCACGCTGGACAAATTGCCGAACTTGAGCGAAACGTTCTTAAGGGTTCCCTTGAGATTCGGGATGCTATCGGTCTGCCCCGTAAAGAGTTCGGCAAACTTGTTTAAATGGGCCGAAACACTGATATGACCGCACTCGCGCGGAGTCTCGCGAATGCTAGTAATCCGCATAAAATAGGTATATTCCCTAAAGGCCTCCCCTTCTTCGTGCAACAGGGCATAAATCGCGTATTTTGCGCCATCGACCTCAATTTCGCCAAATTTACGGCCGAAAGATTCAATATCGCCGACCCAGTCGTCTATAATGAAGAACTCGTTAAGCGGTTTTGTAGTCCAGCCATGGACACCGACATAAGCGCCTCCGGACTCAACGTTCTTCGTATACCTGTAATTCAAGGAAAAATTCTTGGTTTTGAGGTTTACACCATCACCATCATAGCTGAACCCGACTCGGGCCAAGAAATCATAGGTATCATCCCACTCGGCCTTGAACAAGCCGCCATCATAATAGGTCAATTTTTTCCCGTTGGGCGTATTCGACCCGTCAAACCACAGCTGGTAACTCAACGCCGATCCAGGGAAAGAACCATTCGTGCTGCTAGTCACAACGTGAGCATCACCCTTGAGGGGCGTTTCTCCGGCAGTGCACGCATCGACCGCATAGGCGGAAACCGAGGCCCCCATCACGAGGGCAAGACACAAATTCATCGTTTTGTTTTTCATTTTCTCATTCCTTCTCCACCTTCTACCCCAAATGTAAAATCTACACCAATCCCCCCGAAAAAAGCCTTTTTTAGGAAAATGACGTTGTTCTAAAAAACAACATCATAAAAAAGACCCGTCCCCTAAGGGAAACGGGCCTAAAACGGCTTTTATCCTAAAATTAACGGTTCTCTACAGAAATCACCGTGCTAGAGGCACCACGCTTAAGCAGGAACGTTCCGGACTTGCCGAACTTGGTCAGCAGGAGTTCCTTGACGGAAACGCCGGCATTGAGTTCGACGGTACCGAGGTACTTGCCCAGCATATCGAACACCTGGGCGGAACCGGCCATGCGGAAATCGGCCCTTTCAACAGGGAGCGCAATCGTAGAAGAGCTGTTCACCACAGAAGAACTGGATGTCGGGGCGATAGCACTGGATGCCGGAGCAACCGCGCTGGAAGAGACGGCTTCGCTGGACGAGGAGACGGAGCTGGAACTTTGGGGTTCGCCCTGGACGTACACCTTGGCGTAGTTAAAGTCGATCTTACCGGAAGCACCCTGCTTTTCCGGATACTCACCAGCTTCACCCAGGACCTTCGCCTCGTACAGGGACGAGCCAAGAGCAATGCCCTTGCTCTTCCAGGCCTTGAAATGTTCCGTAATGCTGATAGTACCGCACTTACGAGCCGTCGCCCTCAAGCTGTAAATCTGGTCAAATTCCTTGTAGCCTTCAATCGTCGCACGGTTTGCACTCGCCGTGAAAATTTCGTATTCGGCACCGTCAATGGTAACCTTGCCCCTCGACGTTCCAAGCCAGTTCGGCCTGGCGGCCGGGCCCCAGTTGTCCACGATGTACCATTCAATCAGCGGATTCTGCATCCAGCCGTAAATGCCCGCATAGGCATAAGAAATGGACTTGTCATTGGTAAAGGTCTGGATGCTATAGTCGGCAACGAGGTTGCCCACAGAGAGCGGATCCTTGCCGCTGTTCTGGCCGTAGAAAACGCCTTCACGGCACAGGAAGTCGTCGGTGTTAGAGAAAGTGCACGAGAAAGAACCGTCTTCATAGAAATCAGTCGTTGCGCTACCGCTCTTGTTCCACTGTTCATAATGATAATCGCCGATAGGGCCCGTTTCCCCCTTATCGGCACCGGCACCCACACTGAAAGAAACCGTCTTTTTCGAGCCGGAATGTTTCGCATTGCAAAAATCCTGGGCAAAGGCGTCAGAAGCAATGAAAGCCACACAAAGGGCCGTAGCCCCCACCATTTTTGAGTTCATAAAAACCTCCGAATTACACATGAAATATAAACAAATTATAAGAAGTCCCTCGTTCTTTTTGGCTTTTTGTCGTTTTTACGTAACGTACGACACAAAAAAGGGCATCCTTTGTCAGGATGTCCCTTTTCTACAGTTTTTAGAACAACTTAATTTGCGGAATCGTCAATGACCTCGACGCCCTCGACCTTGTCGAAGGTTTCCTTGGCCTCGGCGCTGTCGTGCTCGATGTCCTCGACGCTCGGGAGGGCAGTAGCATCTTGTACCAGGTCGCCTTCGCGCAAGGTAATGGCCTTCACGCCCTGGGCGTTGCGGCCCGTGAGGCGGATGGAATCGGCCTTGATGCGGATGACCTGGCCTTCCCTGGTCGTGATGATCAAGTCGTAGTCGTCGGCAACGCTATCGACGAAGACGGCCGGGCCAATCTTGTCGGTAACGTTCAGGTTCTTGACGCCCTTGCTGCCACGCTTGGTGACGCGGTAAGAGCCCGGCTCGCTGCGCTTGCCGTAACCCTTCTCGGTAATGGTGAGCACCTTGTTGCCCGCCTTGAGCCACAGGAGCGAAATCACCTCGTCGCCTTCGGCAAGCTTGATACCGCGAACGCCGTGCGTGCCGCGGCCCATCGGGCGGAAGCAGGTAATCGGGAACGTGACCGCCTGGCCGTTGCGGGTGGCAATCATCAGCAGGTCCTTCGGAATCGGGCGTGTTTCGAGGGATTCATCGCCTTCGGCGGAATCCGCTTCCTCGGCGGCATTCTCGACTTCGGCCGACGAATCTTCGCTTTCGCTTGCATTCAGGGACTCGTTGTATTCCTCTTCGGTCATGCCCACCAGCTGCACCTTCACGAGTTCGTCGCCCTCGTCGAGGCTGATGGCATTCACACCCGCCTTGCGCGGACGGCTAAAGAGCTTGAGATCCATCTTGTTGATGACGCCCTTCTTGGTCACGAACACCAGGCAGAAGTAGCCGCCGAACTTGCGCACGGGCACAATCGCCTGGACCTTTTCGCCCTCGGTGAGGCCGACAAAGTTGACGATCGGGCGGCCCTTGCCGTTGCGGGTGCCTTCGGGCAGGCGGTAGACCTTGGTCCAGTAGGCACGGCCCTTGTTAGTGAACACGAGCAAGAAGCTATGCGTGCTCGCCGTAAAGATCTGGTCGACGTCGTCCTCGTCCTTGAGGCCCGCGCCAATGATGCCCTTGCCGCCACGGCTCTGGGTCTTGAAGGTGTCGATGGGCAAGCGCTTGATGTAGCCTTCCTTGCTCAGCGTAATCACCTGTTCCTCTTCGGCAATCAGGTCTTCTTCGTCGCTGTCGTCGATGGCTTCGCCAATGGTGGTGCGGCGTTCGTCACCGTACTTCGCCACGACGGCGTCAAGCTTTTCGAGCATGATGGCAATGCGGCGTTCGCGCTTTTCGAGGATGTCCTTCAAGTCGGCGACAGTCGCCACGAGCTCGTTGTATTCGGCTTCCAACTTTTCCAAGTTGAGGCCGGTGAGCTGGGAGAGGCGCATGTCGACGATGGCCTGTGACTGGATTTCGTCGAGGTTGAAGCGCTGTTGCAAGGAGGCCTTCGCGATTTCGGTCGTCTGGCTCTGCTTGATAATCTGCACGACTTCGTCGATGTTCTGCGTTGCGATACGCAGGCCCTCGATGATGTGCAGGCGGGCTTCGGCCTTCTTCAAGTCGAACTGCGTAGCGCGCGTAATCACGTCGAGGCGGTGGTCAATATAGACCTGCAACAGTTCCTTGAGCGTGAGCACCTTGGGCAAGTTGTTGATGAGCGCCAGGTTATAGATGCTGAACGTCGTCTGCAACTGCGTGTACTTGTACAAATTATTCAGGACAACCTCGCCCACTGCATCGCGGCGAAGTTCAATAACGATGCGGATATCGCGGCTGGATTCGTCGCGGATATCGGTAATGCCGTCAATCCTCTTGTCGCGAACCAGGTCGGCAATCTTCTTGCAGAGTTCCGCCTTGTTCACCATGTACGGGATTTCGGTCACAATAATGCGCGGCTTGCCCTTCGAATCGGTCTCGATTTCGGTACGGGCGCGCACGCGAACGCGGCCATGGCCCGTGAGGTAGGCTTCGCGGATGCCCGCACGGCCACAAACGATGGCGCCTGTCGGGAAGTCCGGGCCCTTGATGTAGTCCATCAGGTTCTCGTCCGGGAGGTCCGGATTTTCGGCCAGGGCATGGATAGCGGCACCCACTTCGCGCAGGTTATGCGGAGCCATGTTGGTCGCCATACCCACCGCGATACCGGACGTACCGTTCACAATCATGTTCGGGAGCGCCGACGGCAAAACGAGCGGTTCTTCGAGCGACTCGTCGTAGTTCGGGCCCATGTCGACGGTATCCTTTTCGAGGTCCTCGAGCATGAGCGCACCAAGGTTGTTCATCTTGGCTTCGGTGTAACGCATGGCGGCAGGGCTATCGCCGTCAATAGAACCGAAGTTTCCCTGACCGAACACCAGCGGGTAACGCAGCGAGAAGTCTTGCGCCATACGAGCGAGCGTCTCGTAAACGGCGGAGTCGCCATGCGGGTGGTACTTACCGATTACGTCACCCACGATACGCGCAGACTTGACCGTACCCTTGTTCGGAACCACGCCCAGCTTGTGCATACTGTACATCACGCGGCGGTGCACCGGCTTGAAGCCGTCACGCGCATCGGGCAAGGCACGAGCCACAATCACGCTCATCGAGTAGCGGAGGTAGCAATCCTGCATGTCCTGTTCAATCAGGCTCTTGAACTGCGATCCGGGAACCAATTCTTCTGACATTATTTTTCCTCTAATTATCCACCGGCGTTGCCGCCAGCATCTCGTTTATTACTTTCAAACTTTTTTCGTCGGTCTGGTCGATGCGGTGGGGCGTGACCGTCGCATAGCCCTGACCCAGCAGATAGTCGTCGCTATCCACGGGTTGCTTGTCCCACAGCTTGTCGCCATCCAGTTGCCACAGCCCCCCTTCGTGGGAGTAGTGGTCCGTAAACATCCCGAGAGCCATCTTGGTTGCCTTGAAACCCTTGAAGGTTTCGGCGGTGGCCTTTGGGAAATTCACGTTCCAGAAAACGCCGGCGGGAATGCGTTCGAACAGGCGGCCTTTCACAACGGCCACGGCAAAATCGAGCGCCTGGGGAAGCATATCGCCAGATGTCCCGCGGAGCGAAAGGGCGATGCCGGGAACGCCCCAGAGGGCAGCCTCTCGCGCCCCCGCGACCGTCCCCGAGTAAAGGGACGACACTCCGGAATTCTCGCCCACGTTTATGCCCGAAAAGCACACGTCGAAGGCTCCCGGACCGGCCCCCTCGGTAGAAAGCCCGTGGGATGCATAATGGCCCAAAGCAAACTTTACGCAATCGGCAGGGGTCCCGTCCATCGAAAAAGCCTTATAATCGGCCGAAACGGGGCATTCTTGTACATGAAGTCCGCGACGCACCGTAAAAGCGTGCGAAATGCCGCTCTGCTCCGATTTGGGGGCAAACACGAAAACCTCCCCTAAGGGAGAAAGGGCGCCCGCGAGGGCGAGCATATTCGCGCTTTCTACCCCATCGTCGTTAGAGATGAGGATACGCGGTTTCCGTGCGTCTTGCATGTAATATATAAGATAGTAAAATATGTCAAAAACTAGTCCAAACTGAGGATTAACGAATCCAATTTGGCCGTAAATTTCTGGGCTCCGTCAATACACAGATGGTCATAGTCACCGGCGTTCACGTAATCGTGATTTCCCATTTTATTTTCGTCCATCAAGTAGAAATTATCGTACTTCTGCTGCAGGGAACGAATTTGTTCAATCAGCAGGGCTCCGGCCGAGCGACGCATGCCGTGGCGCCCATAGGCACCCGTGTTTTTGTAATACGGACTTTGCGGGAAAACGACACCGATAACCTTGATTCCCTTGTCACGCGCAGACTCGATAACCTTCTCCATGTGGACTACATTGTAGTCGGCCCCGCCAGTGATGTCGCTGTAGGTCGAGTCGTCGAGGATTTCCACATAGCCGCGCCCCTCAGACGCCCAGTCATCCACGCAATCCACCCAGCGCCAGCCCCTCGAAGCCGTATCGATGGCGAGGTCAACACTCATCTTGGCCGTTTGCGCCATCCAGTCCACAAAGTAATCGTCTATGCCGTCCAACCAGTAGCCATGATTCTTGTCGTAGTTGAAGCCCCTGGAATTCTGCGTGGCCTGCTCGATAAGCGTAGACGCATTGAGATATTGCCACATGTCGGGATCAATGCTCAAGACAAGGTATTTCAGCTTAGGCATGTGCGCATACAGGTAATTGTTCGTCATAAACTCGTAGCAATCCGCATGGCAACCGAGAATAGCCATGTTAATCGCGAACTTGGTCATCCGTTCCGGAATCATTCCCGCCCACAGGCGCGAAATCCCGAGGCCCGCCACCTCGACGGAATCCCTGTACTGCCACATCAGTCCCATCTTCTGGGCATAAAGCGGGCCCGCATCCCCGTAAAAGCCCAGGCTGTCCAAGTCCCAGTTGACCGCGGTCGACGGGGCCGCCTTCACCCACAGGCAAGGATGCCAGATTTCGTCGCCCGAAACAAGCTCGACCATGGCAGAAGAAGCCACGTCCACGGCGACAATCTTCTGGTGCGCCCCGTCGCTGTTCGTCAGGGTGGCCACGAACTTGCCGCTGGAATTTTTAAGCCATTCGGCATGGTCAAAGGTGAAGCCCTCGGGAGCCTCGACATAATTCACGAGCTGGCCCATGCTATCGGCAACAAGGGCGACCTCGTGCGTCACATAGCTGTGCCCCACGAACGACTGTCCGGCGCTCCCGGCAAAATCAAGGAACAAAGTCTGCTTCAGGGAATCCATTCCCAGCGACACGTTGCAAGCCTGTTCGCCACCGTACCATGTCTCCACGGTCCCGTTCTTGTTGGCCTTCAGTTCCTTGCTCCCGGTCACGGCGAGAGTCCCGTCCAGGGAAACTCCCCCATGGAACGCCCCGTCGAACAGCTTCTCGGGAGTTCCGAAAGCCCCGTTGGAGAAGGGCACCTGCCAAGTACTCGCGCCGCTCCAGGCTTCCGCCTTGTTGTCCCCCGCATAGGTAACGTAGACTATAGCCGTATCGCCGTTTTTGAGAACGCGCCAGCGCGGGATGGCGGCATTCTCCACCTCAAGGCGGACAAGCCCAGAGCCCGAGGCATCGAGATTGCGCACGTACACCGACGATTTCCCGGAAACGCCCTCGAACCCGGTACTGAAAGCCACCTTGTTCCCGTCCGGAGAAATTTCCGGATGGTAGCTGTCAATGGAATCCTTTATTTCGACCAGGAGGGGATTGCCGTACGAGAAATCGACATAGGACAGGTTGCCGGAGACATCGTCCCTGAACGCAAGCTTCGCATAGCCCTTCCCCGTCAACTTCCTAACCGCCGAAGAACCCACCAGCACCTTGATTCCGCCCGAATTGTCACCGCCAGCCCCGTTGGACCAGGAGGCGGAAGGAATTGCGCCAAAGGCCAGGCGGAAGCCGACATAGTCGGATTTCGAAATCGGGGTTACAAAATAGACATCGCCGCGGCTATAGTAATTGAGTCCGGACTCCGCGTTCCTGAAGGAGCCTCCCTTGATGACGATTTCTTCCAGATTGGCCGCCTCTTGCCTGCCAATAAAATCGACGTACTCGGAATCATGCAGCGGCGAGAGCCTGTCGTTCACCCATTCCATCACGTTGCCCGCCATGTCGCAAAGGCCGTACCTGTTGGGCTTTGCAGAACAGACCGCATGCACCTTGTAATTGGAATTGCCGCTATTCCAGCTCCTCGACGCATCCCAGTCGCGAGTGGCCGCAAACACCCATTCCGCCTCGGTCGGCAGGCGGTACGCTTCCTTGGCAGGGTCAAAGGCCAGGCCTTCCAAATTGACACAGGAACCCTGGCCGTCGAATTCGGCCTTAGTATAGGTGTAGGCCGTATCGTAGGATTGCTTCTTGCTCAGTTCGTTCGCATACAAGATGGCGTCGTAATACGTCACGTTTGTCGCCGGCAGATTCCTGGCGCACGAAAGTCCCATCTCTTCGCATGTCACCTCGTGCTTACCGATATAGAAATCGTAATCGAAAGAAACGGCCATCGCCGGGCGGTCATTCTTGTTCGCATTCTCGTTATTCGTCCCGAGAGTCACGGACTTTCCGGCAGCATCCATCTTTACCAGGCAATTACCCTCCGAAGGGCACATCGTAGGGAGATCCAGGATTTCCCAGCCGTCATAGCTTTGGGAATTGGAACAGCCATTCCACAGCAACATGGAAGAGCTCAATGCAAAAAGGACGAATTTTTTAATAATCATACTTCAACAATATAGTTTTTATCCCCGAATGCTATATTTTAGGCTGATGTATACCGAACCTAAATTCTTGGCCATGAAGGAAACTTCCAAGGCCAAACGCATGGCAGAACTTCTGCGAGTCATCATATTGCAGCTGGGCGACGACGTGCCCCGCGCAAGGCGCGAATTCGAGACCTACGCCGAATGGATGGGCTTACCCGAAAGCGAGCGCACCACGGGCATGAACCAGGCGCAAATGATAGACCTGTACAAGACTTTCCGCACCCGCGCCGGGCTCGGTTTTGAACGAGACGTATACCTGGAGCAGGAACCGGGCGACAGGGAAACGCCGAACGAGGCTCCCCTCCCCTTCGCCGTGCTGGTCCACAACCTGCGCAGCGCCTTCAACGTGGGCTCCATTATCCGCAGCACGGACTGTTTCGGACTCGAAGCGGTCCACCTGAGCGGTTACAGCTGCGGCCCCGACCACGTGACCGTCAAGAGCGCCGCCCGCGGTTGCCAGGAATGGATAGACATCAAGCGCTGGGACAGCCCTTTCGAATGCATCAAGTGGCACAAGGAAAACGGCTACGAGATTATCGCACTTGAAACAGGCGAAGACATCCCGAGTATAAACAAAGTAACGTGGCCCGCAAAGGGGCTCATCATCCTCGGTAACGAGGAACTGGGAATCGCCCCGGAACTCATGGCCGAGACCACCATGAAGGTGACCATCCCCATGGCAGGCCGCAAGGCAAGCATGAACGTGGCCGGAGCGTTCGCCATCATGGCCTTCAAGATACGTTCTGCACTGGGCAAAGCCAACTAAAAAGCTATATTTGCGCCCGTATGGAAATTATTGAAGACAAGACCAAGGTAGGTATCGCGTACGTCCTCAAGGAGATATCCGGAAGGATTCTCGAGGAAGTTCCGCCTGCATACCCGTTTGTCTATATCCATGGCTACAACAACATCATCCCGGGCCTAGAAGCGGCACTCCTGGGCCGCAGGCTCGGCGAAAAGTTTTCCGTAGAAATTCCCTGCAAGCTCGGTTACGGAGAATACCGCAACGACCTCGTGATGCAGGTTCCCAAGGAAGAACTGCGCGAAGTCGGCGAACTCTGGCTCGGCATGGAACTCGAGATGTTCCAGGACAACGACATCCGCGAATTCCAGCTGCCCGAAACGCCCGACGAGTTCTGCGACGACCTGAACCTGGACGAAGAGGAAGGCGACGGCATCTACACCGTCAAGGAAATCTACAAGGATACGGTACTTGTGGACGGAAACCATCCCTTTGCCGGCAAGGACCTCATCTTCGAAGTGGAAGTGGTGTCGATAGACGCCCCGAGCTTTACCGAACTCGAATCCGGATTCCCGGACGAAGAAGACAATTTTGACGATGACAATTACGATAGCCGCTACGACGGCGACTACGGCGAGAACGAAAACAGGAGATGGCACTGATGGCATCGATGGATGAACTCAAGAAGGCTGCCGGCGTACGCGCGGCGGACATGATCAAGGACGGAATGACCGTGGGTCTCGGTACGGGCAGCACGGCGGCCCACATGGTGAACCGCCTCGCCGAACGCATCAAGAACGAAGGCCTCTCCGTCGTGGGCGTGAGCACCAGCTGGAGCACGACGCTCCAGTGCAGGAGCCTCGGCATCCCGCTCAAGGAAATGGGCGAAGTCAGCCACCTCGACATGGTCATTGACGGAGCCGACGAGATTGACGACCAGCGTAACCTCATCAAGGGCCGCGGCGCCGCCCACCTGCTCGAAAAGATTGTCGCCTCGATGACGGACAACTACGTGATTATCGCCGATTCCGGCAAGAAGGTGAACAAGCTCGGTGAAAAGTTCGCCGTTCCGCTCGAAATCATCCCCGGCGCCATCGCCGTGGTGACCGAACGCGTGAAAAAGCTGGGCGGGGACCTCAAGGTGCGCATGGGCGCCCCGGGCAAGGACGGTCCAGTCATCAGTGATTCGGGCAACCTCATCGCCGACGCGAAGTTCGGCATCATCGAGAATCCGGACAAACTTGCCCGCGACCTGGAACATATCGTGGGTATCGTGGGTCACGGCCTCTTCGTGGGCATGGCGACGAAGGTCATCCTCGCCGACGCCGAGAAGGGCCTCGTGGAATTCTAGTCCCGAGGCGAGCCCCGCGCTAGTCCCGAACAACACGTTTTAGCAAACAGAAAACCTCCGGTCCTAAGACCGGAGGCTTTCAATTTTTTGCGCATTCGCGCGTGTTATCGCGAATTAGGCTTCGTCGTCGGCGAGTTCCGGAGCCTTCTTGATCACGTTGCGGCGGCCGTAGCGGACCTTGGACGGATCGAAGGTGGTTTCGACGGGAGCGACTTCAGCAGGAGCGGCAGCAACAGCCACTGCGGGAGCGGCTTCAGCCACCGGGGCAGCCGGAGTTTCGACCGGGATACGCGGAGCGAGCGGACGGCGGGCTTCGGTATTCACCGGTTCAGCAGCGGCGGCGGGAGCTTCAGCGGCCGGAGCGGCAGCGCGTTCGGCTGCAGGGGCTTCGGCGTTGAATTCACGACGCTGGGGACGACCTTCGCGACGGTCACGGCGGTTGCCGCGGCCTTCACGCTGTTCGTTGCGATCACGGCCCTGACCCTGCTGGGACTGGCCGTTCTTTTCAGCGCGGTTTTCTTTATTCTGACGATCCTTGTTGCGATTGTCCTTGTTGCGGTCCCCGCGCTGAGCCATTTCCTGAGCACCGACGGGGCGGCGGGAATTCGGCTTCAAGTTCATGTCCGGGGTGAGCTTTTTAACAATCGGAGTATGGAGATTGTCGAGAATCTTGTTAACCTTAGATAGGATAACGACGCACAGAATCACTGCGACGAGTGAAAGTGCGATTGCGATGTAGTTTTCCATCTGGGCACCTCATAAGTAAGGGTTAAACCGCAACGGAAGGCTGGAAAAGACCCGCCGAAGGGGCGATTGCCAATGTGTGATGTTAGGGGCCATCTTAATAGCGCTTCTATGGAAGCTTGACGGCCAGGGGGCTCCGGTTCGCGGACAAAGGCCAGAACAGGGAGCAAGGCAGTTTTCGCCGCAGCGACAAACCGCAGGGGGCAATCACGGGCGGAAATTTAACAAATTTTTCTGTCAAAAAAGGCTAATTGAGCGCTTTTTCGACAACTTTTTCCATTTTTTCGGCCATCGCGTCCCAACTCATGGAAAGGGCCCGCTCGCGGGCATTGCGTTCGAGCTGGGAGAGGCGGTCCTTGTCATGGAGGACGGCCGCGGCCTTCTGGCAGAACCCCTCCGGGTCGTCGTTTTCGTACAGGAGGCCGGTCACCCCGTCCACCACCGAGTCCTTGAGGCCAGCGACGTTGTTGCTCATCGAAATCGTGCCGCAGAGGTTAGCCTCGATGTTGTTGATGCCCCAGCCTTCCTTGAACGAGGGGTTTATAAACAGCGACGACCTGCTCAGGAGGTCACGTTTCTCATCTTCGGAGACGCGGCCGAGGAACTTCACGGAGTCGCGGACGCCGAGCTTGTCCACCAGTTTCTCGAGTTCGGAGCGGTAGTCTCCCCCACCAGCGACTTCGAGCACTATGCCCGGTACCAGTTCACGGAGGCGCGGCATGGCATTGATGACAAACTGCGCATTCTTGTACTTCATGAGGCGCCCCACGTACGAAATTACCGGAGGGTCGGCCTTCTTCTCGGTCGGGTGGAAGTATTCCGTATCGATGCCCGGCTCCACCACCTCGATCCACTTGGCCTTGATACCCATGTCGACAATCTCGTCGGCAGTGCTCTGCGAAATGGCGAGGAAGTTCTCACCCTTGTAGAAGAGCGCCACCGCACGTTCCATCAGGTACACGTAAAGCGCCATCGGGAAGAACGCCTCGCGGAAAATCGACTTGCGGAAAAAGTGCATCACCATGTGGAGGCGCTTGACCTTCGTGTTGCACGGCGTGAAGAACGGAATCTTGTTCAGGTCTTCGACGATAAGGTCGTATTCGTGCTGGTGCTTGCGGGCGTAACGGTGCGCCGTGTAGTTGAAAAGGAACTTGTTGCCCGTGCGGATTGTGCGCATGCCGTCGACGACTTCTTCGGCGGGGAGGCCCTTCACGCTATGCGAAAGGACGGTCACCTCGTAGTTGCGGGTGTTGATGCGCTTGAAAATCTCGTGAAAGTACAGTTCGGCGCCGCCCGCTTCCGGGTTCTTGATATCGCGCCAGTTGATGAGCAAAATCTTTTTCTTTTCCACGTTACGACCTAATTTTTATCCGCGTGTAATATACAAAATTCTCTCCACCGCTTCCTTGAACTGCGCCGGTTTCTGCAACAGAGAGACCACCACCCAGCCGTCTTCATCGAAATCGAAGAAGAAGCCCGGCTGCACCAGCACATGCTTTTCCTTAAGCAGGCGGAGCGTGAGTTCCTCGTCGTCCTCCCCCAGGCGAACCACCGCATACCAACCGCCGAGAACCTCGGGGCAGTACTTGGACGGGAAGGCTTCGCGGAGTGTCTGCCAGTTTCGCAAAAGGCGTTCCTTGACGCGCGATTCGTAAGCCGCGGCCTTGGGCAGCAGCGAAATGCCAAGTGCCTGCGCCGGGGCGGATACGCTCAAGTAGGCGTCTTCCACGAATTCAAGTGCCGCACGGATTTCTTCAAAGCGTTCGCGCGGGGCGTAGAACGCCATCCAGCCTAATTTGATCTGCGGGGAACCCACGGCCTTGCTTAAACCGTTCAGCCAGAAAATCGGGCACTTCGGACCGTCTTCCGGGAGGTTGACGAAGTCGTTTCCGCCAGCATCCCAGAGATTCTTCGACTCCTCTTCGTTTTGCTCAGGATGACAAGGCGCCAAAACGTATTGCCACGAGCGTTGGACTTTATCCGAAAAAGCGTAATCGCCAAAGACTTCGTCCACCACGAGAATTAAATTATGTTGTTCACAAAAAGAAACAATCTCGTTCCACTCGGTACGCGAAACGCAGTGCCCCGTCGGATTATGCGGGCTGACCAACAGCAGGATTTTCGCACGCTCCGGCACAGCCAGCAGGCTGTCGGTATCGAGGACGAATCTAAATGAAGTGCCCTCTCGTCTCTCGTCTGTAGCGAGCCTGCGAGCGTTCTCTCGTCCAATCTTCAAGAAATACGGTGCGCATTCCAGATGCTCCAGCTGCGCAAGCGTATCGAGCAGCGGATACCCCGGCATCGGCGTCAAAATCACGTCGCCCGGGTCGCAGAACGTCTTGAACAGCACCGAGTACGCTTCGCTGGTGCTCGCCGTAAGGATTATCTGGCCCGCGGTAAAGTTACCGCCGCGTTCGCGATAGTACTCCACCACCGCTTCGCGTGCAGACATCCACCCTGCCGCATCCGGATTCCAGCAACCGAAATCCCCTCGAGCCTTCTCCACCGCTGCATCCAAGTCAACCGGAAGCCCCGCCTTCACAGGCGAACTTACCGTCATGTCGATAAACGAAAGGCCTCCCTCGGCAGCATCCTTTTTTGCGCATGCCTTTACGCGTTCCAGCTCGGCAAAAAACTGAGACGGCGAAAGATCTTTAGGCAAGCGGGAAGAAAGCATGGGAGAAATTAGCAGCTAGTCCTTGATACAGCGGATTGATTGGCCAAAATCTTTACCATAGGGGCCAAAATGAGTGGTTTCATCCGATGAAAAAATATTCATGCGGTAGGCTCGTCCTTCTTCATCAGAGAAAGAACTCCAGAAGAAAGCATCTGCGCCGCCATACAGATAATTAACAACATCGGGGTTAGGGATAAAGCGCCCGCCCGCAGGAATCGCCGAGAAACCAAAAACGTCCCTTCCATTCCAGGCTGTTTTCGACTTGAGGATTTTGCCCGCTTTCAATTTGCCGCCGAGCAACTCCACCAACGCAGTCCATTCATCGTAATTCGGCAAATGCCAGCCTTCAGGGCAAATCCCTTGAACTTTTTCCGGGAGCGAACACATTTCTCCATCACCGCACACCATCGGATTATTCTTATCCGAAGCAAGCTTTACGGAGTCAATCGCAGCGGCCCAATTATAGAGCCTTCCGCCAACCTTGCAATTATCCGGATTATCCTTATAGCACCAGTTCCGACTCAAAAGGCTGGGTGTCTTTACGCTATCCGCATAGTTCAAATTTTGCGCCATCCACACCTGATTCCTGATGGCAACAGTCTTATAGACCTGCCCGTCACGAGAATCAACAATTGAATCATACTTGATTCTCGGATTTAAAAAATCGTTTTTAGAGGCATCAACCGGCCAGCCATCATAATCGTCAAACAAGTAGACTCCCGACGAGCTAGACGCCACCGATGACGAAGATACATCAACAGAATCCTTGATGCAACGGACACTGTTACCTTCTTGTTCATAGGTACCAACAAAAGATGCATAAGAAGGTTCGCCAAAACGAACAGCATAAACCATGTCTAACGCTTTTCTTGACGTAGTCCACAACAAGGACACATCACCTTGGCCCACGTCATCGCCCTTTTCCAAGGAATATCCTGCCGGCAAAACGCCAAACCCGTACGAGTCGGCTCCTTCCTTAACCCCCGTCCATACGGTGTCGGACTTCAGCTTAAAGCCGGCATAGTCACTGCCCCCAATCGCCTTGAACAGGGCTGCAAACTCCGTCGAATCTGGCAAATGCCAACCTTCGGGGCACGCTCCGCGCACAGGAGGCGTAGGCGCGCAGTAGTGGCCGAACTTTCCACAGCCCCAGCCATTCGTACTGGATTCTCCGGCGCTATCCATCGCCGCAGCCCATGAGTAAAGGCGTCCGTACTTTCTGCAATTGGCCTCGGCATTGCCGTAGCACCAACTAAATTCCGATTCAAACTTGAGGTTTTCGGCCATCCACCATTGGTCGCCGATTTTCACGGTCTTGTATTCCACGCCATCACGTGAATCGACCACTGTACCATATTCGCAAGTATCGGTTTTCTCGGTCTTGCAACGGGCCAAGGTGTTCGATCCACCCGACGAAGAAGACTTGCCCGATACCGAACTTGACGACGTCTTGGAAACCGAAGACGAGGCAGAGGAAGACACGGAACTGTCTACCTGGTTCGCAGAACAGGACGAACTGGAATTCTCGCCCCCTTTAGAGGATGTCGCCGAAGAACCGGATTCATCGCCAGAGGATGCTTCGGAAGAGGATGATTTAGACGACGGCGCCGAAGAAGACGGAGAAGAGGATTCCGAAGAAAGTTCCACTTCCTCGCTGGAAACAGGGTCGTCGTTCACGGCAGGGTTACTCGATTCGTCGTCACCGCAAGCAAACAATACGGCCGACAAAAGGATGCAAGCAACGGACAAAAATGTGATACGCTTATTCATAAGCATTCCTCCTAAATATCACAAGTATCACTTAGACTTACGTCTCTTCAAGACCCCCGCAATCACGACCGCAATGAGGATGCCCGCAGGGAGCACGACCGCGATGGTCAACAGGATGAGCTTCTGGAAATCGGAGAGGCCCTTGATAGACTTCTTGAAATCCTTGAGCTTGACAAGCAATCCGGGCTTGCCGCCCGAGGTAGAACCGTCGGATTCCTGGCCCAGGTCCTCGGAGCCCGCGAAGGCGGCACCCTTCGGGATCATCGCATACAGCTTGGACGCCGATTCCTTAATAGGCCCGACAAAACCGTCCACCCTGGCGCGGTACTTGTCGTAGTGTCTCTTGAATGGGCGTTTCAGCTGTTCGAGCATGCGGATTTCCTTTTCTTAAAAGATCCCCGCCTTCGCGGGGATGACAATTAGGCCTTCTTGTACAGCAGGTTCACGCCGCCGAAGAGGGCGCGCATGTTGGCCTTGAGCGTATCGCTAGAGACGCCGCGGCCTTCGACCTCGACATCGCCCGCCTTCAGGAGCATGCGGCTAAGCCCGCGACCAGCCCACAGCTTGTCCTTCTCGGGAACGACGAGCTGGCGGTACTTCACGAGTTCCACCGGCATGCCGATTTCGCGCATGAGCATGAGGGCGGCCTCGATCGGGCCTTCTGCCGTAATGGACCTCACCAGCGCCTCGCCATCCTTCTTGAAGTGGAAAATGAAGCGGTTCTCGTCGGGGATGACCTCGATGTTGTTGAACACCAGGCGTCCGTTCACGTTCACGCGCTGCTCGCGGAACACGTCCAGCACGCGCTCGGCGCTGAGTTCGCCTTCCTTTTCGCTGCAGGCCTTCAAAACCGGCTGCAGCTCGGCGGCTTCGGCGAGCGAGAGCTTGTAGCCGAATTTCGTGATAATCTCGTACACGGCGGTACGCCCGCTCTGGCTCGTGAAGCTCAGGGCGTCGTTCTGGTGACGGCCGATGATGGAGTAGTCGATGGGGCGGTAGGCACCCTTCTTCATGTCCTTCGTCTTGGAGGCGCCATCCTGGTGGATGCCGCTACGGTGCACAATTGCCTCGGCGCCAATCAGTGGGGCGCGGCTGTAGATGTTGATGCCGGACCACTGCGAGATGAGAATTGCCGTCTCGTAGATGCGTTCCATGTGCAGGCCGGTCTGTACGCCGGAGTTGTGCAGCGCGACCGCGACTTCGTAAAAATTCGTGTTGCCGCAGCGTTCGCCCAGGCCGTTCAGCGCTACTTCCAGCTGGGTTGCCCCAACGAAGAAGCTTTCGACGGTGGCGGCAGTCGCCATGCCCAAATCGTTGTGGCAGTGCACCGAAATCGTGATGTTCTTAGGCAGAGCCTCGTACACCTGCTTGATCTGGTTCACGTACAGCGAGGGACGGTAACGTTCCACCGTGTTCGGCAGGTTGATGGTCGTCGCACCGGCTTCAACCACGGCCTTCAGCACGTCAATCACGAAATCCATGTTCTCGAGGCAGTCGCCGAAGTGCTCGGCACTGAATTCCACGTCGCCCTTGTCACCCACGAGCGACTTCGCGAACTTCACGCAATGAACCGCCTTCTCCTTGACCTGTTCGGGGGTCAGGTGCAGCACGTGCTCCATCGAGAGCGGGCTTGTCGCGAGGAAGGTATGGATGCGCGGATGCGGCGCAAACTGAACCGCCTCCCAGCAGCGCTGAATATCGCTTTCCACGCAGCGGGCCAGGCCCGAGACAACCACGCGCTTTGCCACCTCGTCGCCTTCTTCGGCCATCTTCGCGGTCAGCTGCGCCAGTTCCTTGCACGATTCAAAGTCCATCTCGGACGAAGCCGGGAAGCCGACTTCGGCACCCTGCACGCCGAGCTTCAAGAGCTGCAGGTAAACGTCCTTTTTCTGGGCGTTGTTCCAGGGCTTCGGGAGCGCCTGGTTGCCGTCACGCAGGGTGACATCGTAAAAGAAAGGTTGTCTGTTCGCCATATCGGCACTTACATTGCTCATTTTTCATCTCCTTGCCGGCTTCCATGCGCCGCAAAGTCCTTTTTCCTGTTCAAAAATAGCATTTTGCCATAAAAAAGAACCCGCTTCGTCACGGAAGCGGGCCTTTTAAGTTAATTCCTATTCAAAACGAAATAGCCTAAAACCTCGCTCCGTGGGCGATACCAAGTAGAAGTCGAAGGTTAAGGTTCTTTCTCATGCTATAGAATATACAAAGTTTCGTGTGAAATGGCAAGGTACCGGTTTCGGGATGCCCGCGACTAGCACTAGCGATTCTCCCAGATACCGTTCGGGAGCTTGCCTATGTCACGGAAATCCAGTTCACCGCCATTCGAAGCCGAAGAAACATTCACCAGGCGCGCAAGCGGCTTGCCCGCACGCTCGATGACGATTTCTTCTTGCGAAAGCGAGACTTGGTTCAGCAAATTGCCGAAGTTCTGCCTCGCCTCCATGGCGGTAACGGTCTTTGCCATAAAGTTACTTCGCAGGCTCCGCGGCAGGGGCGGCAGCCGGTTCGGCAGGAGCAGCGGCAGGTGCTTCGGCACCCTGCTGCAGGGCCTTGTCCTGAATGACGAGGTCCACGCGGCGGTTCTTCTGGCGGCCTTCCTTGGTGCTGTTGTCGGCAATCGGCATGCTCATGCCGAGGCCCTTGGCAGTAAGGCGGTTAGCGTCGATGCCCTGTTCCACGAGGAAGTTCATCACGTTGTCGGCACGCTGCTGCGAGAGCTTCATGTTGTGCTCGGCAGAACCCGTGTTGTCGGTGTTGCCTTCAATAGAGACGTTGAACTGCTGGTACACGGAAAGGATACCCGCGACCTTAGCAAGGCTCGTCTTGAGGTCGGCCTTGAGGGTCGCCTTGTTCACGTCGAACAAGATGTCGGACATGGACAAGATGATACCGCGGGCGTCCTTCGTCACCTGGATGAGCTTGGACTGCAGTTCGTTCAGCTTGTTCATGGCTTCGGCCTGGCGGGCTTCGGCCTTGGCGCGTTCCTCGGCGAGAGCCTTCTTCTCGGCTTCGAGCTGCTTCTGCAGGTCAGCCTGCTGCTTCTGCAGGTCGGCTTCGCGTTCGTTGGCAGCCTTGAGGGCGGCTTCCTTGGCGGCAGCTTCGGCCTGGAACTTTTCCTGGTTCTGCTGCATTTCGGCCTGGAGGCGGGCTTCCTGGTCCTTCATCTTGGCCTTTTCGGCTTCGAGGTCGTTCACCTTGCCGCTACGGGCCTGGCCAATCTGTTCCTGGATAGCTTCGATAGAACGTGCAGTTGCGGCACGCTTTTCCCAGTTCTCGGCCATGTGGTTGCGGAGAGCCTGAGTCTCGGATTCCACGTGGAGGATCTGGACATACAGCGAGCAGGAGGCGGCCAGCGACATGGACTTCGCGGAAACCGGGTCGTCCTCGACGGCAGCCTTGAGTTGTGCGGCAACGCCTTCGGCCTCGACAGCGGTCATCTTGGCAGAGACGGCGTTTGCAGGAATCTTGGACTTGCTGGCATCAAGCGCCTCGCGGCACATGTCGTACACGGACGGGATGGCAGCATCTTGCGCAAAAGCGGAAGCGGCGGCAAAAGCGCCCAAGGCAATAAGGGAATTGATCTTCATTACTTAGCCCCCTTCGTTTCCTGGTCCAAAATGCTCTGGTAAATAAGCTTGCGTTCCACGTCGCCGCGGAGTTCGCTTTCAAGGCGGGCATCCGCCTTCTTGAGGGAATCACGCTCGGCGGAGAGCACGGCGAGCTTGTATTCGAGCGCGCTCTTGTCGGCGGCGGCAATAGCCAGTTCTTCTTCACCCTGTTCCGCATAGGCCTTGGCGGAATCCAGGTCCGCCGCAGCGTTTGCCGTCAAGGCAGCATCCAATTTCGATTCGTCGGCAACGGTCTTTACACCTTCCGCCTGCGACAGCGAACGTTCCATTGCCTGTTGATTGCCGGCACATCCCACCAGGGCCACGGCGGCAATGCCAATCACGATTCTAGAAAGTTTCATTATTACTCCTTAGAAAGGTCCTGTTTGTATTATAACCTGGCCTTTAATTTAAAAAATTTTATTTTTTCAGACCGGAATCTTATCAAAAAATTACGAATGGAAACAGCAATCCGCTCATATTCGGTCAAAAGCTTCCTGACGTCGGTCAAAAACAAGCTGAGCGAAGCCCCGCCCGTCTGGGTCCACGGGGTCATCACGCAATTTACCGAAAAAGGGAACATGGTATACATGAGCATCGCCGACTTCAGGGAAGGCGACGTCAAGCCCGAAGCGACCATCGCGCTGAGCTGCTATGCCGGAAGGTTCGCGGAAATCCGCGCCAAGGCGGAGCTCTCCCCCACACCATTTACCATCAAGGAGCAGCTCAAGGTCTGTTTCCAAATCAAGGCGGACGTGTACATCCCCTTCGGCAAGCTCCAGGGGACCATTCTGGACATAGACCCCGTCTACACCATGGGCGAACTTGCGCTCACCAAGGCGGCCATCCTCAAGAGGCTCGCGCTCGAAGGCCTGCTCGACAAGAACAAGAACCTGGAACTGGCCGACGTACCGCTGCGGGTGGGCCTCATTACCGGCGAAAAGACCGCGGCCTACAAGGACTTTACCACGAGGCTCGCGGCAAGCCCGTTCAACTTTACCGTCACCGCCGCCTATGCGAGAATGCAGGGCAACGAAACCGAATCGAGCGTCATCGCGGCACTCGAGTCGCTGGTGGCCCGCGGCGACCTGGACGTTATATGCATCGTGCGCGGGGGCGGCTCCAAAACCGACCTGAACTACTTTGACAGCGAAGCCCTTTGCCGCGCGGTCGCGAACTGCGGCATTCCCGTATTTACGGGAATCGGCCACGAAATTGACAAGAGCCTCCTCGACGAGGTCGCGTACCTCTCGTGCATCACGCCGACCGACTGCGCCAAGCGCCTGGTGGAACGCGTTACCGACAGCTGGAACAGACTGGTACAGACCATGCAGGGCATCGCCGACGGCGCAAGGGCATTGCTGGACGAAGAAGGGCACACATTGACGCTTTGCGGTTCGCGCCTGCAACAGGGAGTCCTTTCGCGAATCTACTCCGAAAAGGAACGCCACACCCGCATCCGCACCTCGCTGCAAAAAGACCTCGCCCACCTCGTCAAGAACGAATCCATCCGGCTCGACCGCAACGAAGAGGGCCTGCGTCAAGGTTCCCGTAAAATCCTGGACCTCGAGAAATCGAGATTCGAGTTGATGGAAGTACGCGTGAAGGGCGCCGACCCCCAGACGATTATCGCGAGAGGCTACACGCTCACCACCGGGAGCAACGGAAAATTCATCCACAGCGCAAGCGAGCTCAAGAGCGGCGACGTGATGCGCACGCGGTTCCGTGACGGCTCCGTAGAATCAGTTGTACGTTAACGGTGTTCGTTCGTAGTAGGAACCAAGTCGCGGAAAAAGGCTAGTTCCGCAAAATCATCCTTCAGCATCTCGACGCAGGCGCCAATCATGTAGAGGCTGCCCGTAATCAGGAGCGGCGAGTTGCCATCAGCATGCAACCCCGAGAGAATCTTGTCGATATACCCGCGAGAAAGTTCTTCCGCGCTCTCCACGACGCCCCCGGCTTTCGAGAGCTCGGCGCATACATCGGCCAGCTCGCGGAACCTGGGGTAAGGCGTCTTGGTGATATGCCAGTGCGAAATACGCGGCGCCATGAGGGCAAGCATCTCGCCCACGTCCTTGTCCTTGAGCGCTCCAAACAGGCAATGGAATCTTTGACCGGGATAATATTCGTCCAGCGTCTCGACAAGACGGCGTACCGCATGGGAATTGTGCGCCCCGTCCAATATGATGCGTACATTGCCGTCCGGACCGCGAAGCGTCTGCATGCGGCCCGCCCAGGAACGCGTCTTGAGCGTCGCAAGCGCGAGCGCGTCGTTATACGCAAATCGATTATCGCGGGCGATGAACCGCTCCGCCGCCGCAAGCGAAAGGCTCGCGTTCTCGACATAGTGGCGTCCGAGATTCGGGAGTTCGATACCGCCACGCACCTGCGGGAACTCGCAAGCGGCACCGCGGGCAACGGCAAAAGCCTGCGCCTCGGCCTTTAGCTTGTCCGAAACGCCCCCGACAATGAAAATCTTGTGGGCGACATCGCCTCCGGCATCGGCAACCGCCATCTTTTCCTTGAGAATTGCCTCTTCGGTAGGGCCCAGCACCTCGGTATGTTCAAGCCCTACGCTCGTCAATACCACAATGCCACCGCAGGCAATCGCGGTACTGTCCAGGCGCCCGCCCATGCCCGCTTCCATCGACACCACGTCCACGCCCTGCTCCGCGTAATAGAGGAACGCGACAAGCGTCAGCACCTCGAAAAACGTGGGCTCGATGCGTTCACGCTCCGCGGCATTTTTAACCGCGAGCAGGAGGCGTTCCAAATCGGCTTCGGGAATCGGCTTGTCGTTTACGCGGATGCGTTCCCGAAGGCTCACCAGGTGCGGACTCGTAAACAGGCCCGTCGTGTAGCCGTGCGCCTGCAGAATGCCCGCGAGGTAGTAGCTCGTGGAGCCCTTGCCGTTGGTGCCAACCACATGAATCGTCTTGAATTTTTCTTGCGGGTTTCCAAGCGCCTCGCAAAGCCTACGCGTCGATTCGAGTCCGGGGACCATCCCGAACATCAGGCGCGACTCAAGGTATTCCATACCGGCAGTTTGCATGGGCACAAATTTAGTTTTTTGGCGGCAACTAATTATCTATATTCCCTTCATACACACTACGGTTTTTATTATGAGATTATCGGCACTTCCACTGCTCCTGGCTGCGTGTTTTTCTATTGCTTTTGCGAAAGTCGACCCCGAGGCCGCCCCGCAGCACTACAACTACCGCGACGCGAGCAAGCAGCTACGGCGAGTGTACTACGGCGAACTGCAGGAGACTCTCTACTGCGGCTGCAAATACGACGACAAGAAGAGCGTCGACTTTTCGAGTTGCGACTTTAAGCCACGCGACAATCCCAAGCGCAAGAGTTTCAAGCGCGCCGAAAAAATCGAGTGGGAGCACATGGTGACCGCACACAACATGGGGCACTTTCGCCCCTGCTGGAAAGACGGCGGGCGCAAGAACTGCAGCGCGAACGACACCACGTTCAAGCTGATGGAAGGCGACATGCACAACCTGTGGCCCGCCATCGGCGAGGTGAACGGAGACCGCAACAACTTCATGTACAGCCAGTGGACAAACGATCCCGAGCCCATGTACGGCAACTGCAAGACCATCGTGGACTTCAAGGGAAAGAAGGCGCAGCCCCGCGAAGAGGCCCGCGGCATTGTCGCCCGCGCGAGCTTTTACATGGAAAAAACGTACGGCGTAAAGCTGTCGAATCAAGACCGCAAGCTCTTTGAAGCCTGGGACAAGATGTACCCCGTCACCGAAAAGGAATGCGAACGTGACCGCCGCATATTCAAGGTGCAAGGTGACCACAACCCGTTCGTATACGAAAGATGCCCGCATTGACGCGGGCATCTCGAAAAGCGGTAAGAATGATTACATCCAGCCGCGGTCGGAAGTACCGGAAATACCGCGAATCTTGAGGTCGAAATCGTCCTTGTTCGTCGCGGCGTTCATCGCGGTTTCCAGCGTAATCTGTCCACTCTGGTAAAGATTCAGCAAGGCCTGGTCGAACGTCTGGCTGTGATACTGCATATGGCCTTCGGCAATCGCCTGTTCCACAAGTTCGAGCTTGTCCTTGTCGCGGATGTATTCCTTGATGGCAGCCGTGTTCACAAGCACTTCGGCGGCCGGCACACGTCCCTGCCCATCGGCAGTCGGCAACAGGCGCAGCGAAATGATGCCCGCAAGGACTTCGGCCAAGAGCAGGCGGATTTCGTCGTGCTGGTGCGGCGGGTACATGGAAAGCACACGCTGGATAGTTTCGGTAGCGTTCGTCGTATGGATGGTCGCGAACACCATGTGGCCCGTATCGGCAGCGGTAAGCGCAATCTGCATCGTCTCGAGGTCACGGATTTCGCCCACGAGGAGCACGTCCGGGTCCTGACGGAGAGCGGCACGCAGGGCGTTCGCATACGAAAGCGTATCCACGCCGATTTCGCGCTGTGAAATGATGGCCTTCTCGTCCCTGTAAAGGTATTCGATAGGGTCTTCAACGGTAATGATGTTGACGGCTTCGCGCTGGTTGATGTAATCCAGCATGGAAGCAAGCGTCGTAGACTTTCCGGAACCGGTCGTTCCCGTCACAAGCACCAGGCCGCGGCGGGTCAAGGCCATGTCACGGATAATTTCGGGCAGGTGAAGTTCCTCGAATGCGGGAATCTTCGCCTTGATGTGACGAATCACCACGGCAATCGTACCGCGCTGGCGGAAAACGTTCACACGGAAACGGCCCATGTCGCGGGCGCCCACGGCAAAGTCGCATTCCTTATTTTGTTCAAAACGCAGCTTCTGGTCGCGGTTCATGATGTCGTCCAGGAAGGAATCCATCATGCCGGGGTCGACACGCGTATCAAAAATCTTGGTCAACGAACCATTGATGCGGTAAATCGGCGGAACGCCCGTCCTGATGTGCAAGTCGGACGCCTTATGGTCGACCATCGCACGCAGGAGCTGTTCAATCTTCAACTCAGCCATTCGATTCGCCTCCGAACTTTTCGCGGTAAGCCTTCTCGACTTCCATCAGGCGGTTCATGATTTCTGCATTCTCGGGTTCCTTGCGGGCAAGGTCCTCGTAGATATCCAAGGCCTTGTCTACCAAGCCCTGTTCGAAATAGATTTCGGCAAGAGTTCTCGTGTTGAGGCTCTCGTCCAGTTCGGCAGGACCGCGATCCAGCGGTGCGGTCGGATCCTTGATGAGGCCCGAAGAAACTTCGTCGTCCGAATCGCCGGACATCAGGAAGTCAACGCCCTTGTTGCCAGCAGGATGTTCCTCGGGCAACTCGTCGTCGGCATCGAACAGGCCCTTGAAGGCACCGTCCACGGCCTTCTCGAGAGATTCGGTCTCTACGGGAGCGGGAGCGGCGTCGGCGAGAGTTTCGTCGGCAGGCGCCTGGGCTGCAGCGGGTGCGGCATCCGTCTTTGCGGCAGGGCCGTCTTCGGGAAGGTCGTCTTCACCGAACAAAGTACTGAAAGACTTGTCGATATCGGCCTCGATGGAAGCCTTCTGCAAGGATTCTTCCTCAATCGCGGCACCGGTATCTTCTTGCGAGGGAGCTTCACTAACGGCGGGCTTGGATTCGGGAATATCGAGATCGTCGTCTTCACCGAAAATGCTGTTGAGCGCGGCGCCTGTTTCCTTCGCGAAATCGTCGGTCTGTTCCTTGGCAGGTTCTGCCGCAGGCATGCTCAGTTCGTCTTCAGCCTGCGTCACCTGTTCGGCAAGGGATTCGCTCGATTGCTGTACAGGTTCGGCGTCCGCAGTCTGGGGCTTTTCTTCGGGAAGGTCGTCTTCACCAAAGAGCGCATCGAACGCGCTGTCCACACTGAAGGGCTTGTCGTCGGCCGGAGCGGCAGGTTCTTCCGCAGCGGGAGTTTCCTCGGTAGCGGCAGGGAGTTCCTCGACAGCCGGAAGTTCGAAGTCTTCAGCAGACTTTTCGAACAGCGAATCGGCATTGCCCGTAACAGCCGGAGCAACATCCGCAGCAGGAGCGGAGTCTTCGGCCGGGAGTTCGAAGTCTTCGGCAGACTTTTCGAACAGGGAACTCTCGGAAGATTTTTCAAACAGCGAGTCGGCGTTGCCCGTAACGGCGGGAGCTTCATCGGCAGCCGGAAGTTCAAAGTCATCGGACGGAAGCTCCAGGCTATCCGCGGACTTCTCGAACATGGACGACTCGGAAGACTTCTCGAACAGAGAGTCGGCACTAGCAGCCGGCTGCGGCTTTTCTTCAGGGAGTTCGTCTTCGCCAAAGATGTCGTTAAAGGCGCTGTCCACGCTCTGAGGCTTGTCTTCTTCGGCGGCAGCAACCTGAGGCTTTTCCTCGGGAAGTTCGTCTTCGCCAAAGATATCGTTGAACGCGCTGTCCACGCTCTGGGGCTTGTCTTCTTCGGCTTCCTGGCCAAAGACGCTCTTTGCCGAAGAATCCTCGGCAGGCGCAGGTTCATCGATCGAAGAAGGCAGGTCAAGCTTCGCAAACGGAGATACCGGGGCTTCCGGTTCAAGGTCGTCGTCGTCACCGAACATGTCGCTGAGGGCGGAGCCCACATCGTCGCCGGAGACTTCCTCGTCGGCCGGGAACACTTCCGGCGCAGACGGTTCGTCGTTCAAGAAGTCCTGCATGGCAGAATCGAGCGAGGACTGGAGGCTGTCCATGGCGGATTCTTCCCCACTGTCCTGCGTAGCAGCCAGCGAGGCAAAGGCGGCAAACGGGTCTTCCTCATCGGAAGCGTCGGTAGCGGCATCGGTAGCCGCAGGTTCTGTCGCGGATTCGGCAGCCGGTTCGGCCGTCGCCGTTTCGGCGGCTTGCGGAGCGGCGGAGGCATCCATCGTAAAGTCGTCAGGCATCGCGAAATCGCTATCGCTCATGGCGGCAGCAGCCGCAGCGGCAACAACGGTCTCCTCGACGTGGTCGTATTCCTCTTTCCAGAACGTATCGAGCGGGTCCATGTCGTGGACACGGCGGTAGCACTTGTTGCGCTCGTTCTCGTTGCCCAGCTGTTCGTAGGCATCGCCCATGCGTTTTTGCGCCGAAAGGCAGAACGGGTCGTACTTGAGCACGCGTTCGCATTCCGTGATGCAGCCCTCGAAATCGCCCTTCTGGAAAAGGATCGTGGAGCGGACGAGCATCGCGGGGACATCGCTCGGGTAAAGAGTCAAGCCGCCGTCAACGCGCTCCAAGGCGGTATTGAGGTCGCCCGATTCGCGTTCCAGGTCGGCAAGCCAGGCAAACGCCTGGGAATTGCTCTTTTTCTTACCAATGCTCTTTTTTAGGGAATCCAACAACGCTGTTGCCATTATGCCCTCGACGGAAGAATGATTGCCTCATCGGACAGTAAAACGGGAATGCCCTCACGCACAGGATAAACCCGGCTACCATCTTCGGTAACAAGGGCTTCTTCCAGTTTTTCCGAAATCTTTTCACCGGCCACGTTCGCCAGGGTGCCAGCCGCAATGGATTCGTTAAGGGACGCCAGGCAGGCGTCGTCTGCAAGCTTCAAGGCACCCCGCGTTTCGGGGCAACACAGAATATCCAAAAGTTTAGTATCGAACATAAGACCTTTATAATCAACCACTTAGACTATAAAGTAAAAATAGCTCAATTTTTGAAAAAGGGGAAATATCCCCCCTATTTTAATGCAGATATTTAAGGTCTACGAGGGCAAAATTGCCGTTTTTCCCGTTCCCGATGAGCAAATAGACCCTCAAACCGAGGCTATCGAGCCAATTGATGTCAAAATCCTCGCGATAGCCCGAAAAATTGGACACCACCAGGAGCTCACGGCAGCCGGTACGGTTGCAGATGGATTCCATGTCCGAAAGCTTGCCCAGGAGGTGCTTGCGGTTCTCCTCGGAGAGCTTTTCGGGTTCGCCGCTCACGCAGCCGAGAATCTCGATGCCGGGAATCACGTTGTAGCTGTCGAACCAGTTGTTGAGGGAATCCTCGCGGCCGCCGAGCAAAATGGAACGGTGGCGCTTTTTCGCGAAGATGCGGTAGAAATAGTTTATCCAAAACGCGACGCGGCGCCATGCGAAGAGTGCAAACGGGATGAACAGGCTCGAACAGGCGACATATACGCACCACCCAATACTGGGATAGATTGTAGAACGGCCTCCCGGGTCATAAGAAAATTGCGCAAAGTAACGGAACACCTCATACCCCCCAACGGCAAGAAGGTTCAACGGCACAAGGTACCGCAAGAACTTTTCGCCCTTGAGGCTGGATTCTGTGTATTCCCCACGGAAAATAAGAAGGACCATATTAATAAAGGCGACCAAGCCGACAAGCCACCAGTCTTCAAACGTCGTTATTATCCCTATGGATTCCTTAATGGATGTAAAGACGCATTCATCGTTTCCCAAACCGGGCAAAAATACAAGAGCCCACAGCGCCACCACGCCCAAATCCAGGAACATCTTCCAGAACTTCGGGATCAGACGCGAGAACATACCCACGAAAGCCGCGAAAAGAATACCGAAAGACACAAGGAAATTTGGAACAAAGTAAAGTCCCTTGTGCTTTTTCACGAAGATGAGCATCGCCTTGTAGAAGTCCAGGTAGGATCCCCAACGGCGCGTACGGCAGCTCTGACCCTTAAAATGCAGGATGTTCGTTGACGGCGTGTAGTAATTCTTGTAGCCTGCGACCTTCGTCCTAAAACAAAGATCGAGGTCTTCACCGTACATGAAGAAGTCTTCGTCAAAACCGTTCAAGGTCTCGTAAAGTTCACGCTTGATGCAGAAGAACGAACCACTGATGGCATCGACCTCGATAATCTCGTCGGGGTCGGCATAAGTCATGTTGTAGCTGGCGAGCAGCTTGCTTTTCGGGAAAAGTCCCGCAAGACCGATCGTCTTGGAAACGGCCGAGACGATTGTCGGGAAAGACCTTCGGCATGCCCACTGGAGCGTTCCGTCCTCGTTCAGGATGCGGCATCCCACCGTACCGGATTCCGGATGCTCCGCCATAAAATCGAGCACCTTGGTAAAGGAATCACGCGACACGACCGTATCGGGATTGATAAAGAACAGGTAGGGCTTGGTCGCCTGCTTTTCGGCCAGGTTGCAGCCCTTACCGAACCCTAGATTTTCCTTGGAATCGAGCCACAGGACTTCCGGAAAGAAAGCCTTGATTTCGGGGAGGATCGGTTCTGCCGAACCGTTATCCAGAACAATAATCTGCGCATCGATTCCATCGCACGCATCACGAACGGACTTTAGACACGCCGGAATAAAGTCACATGAATTGTAAGCGATGATGATGATGGAACAGGAATACATGGGCGTTATGCGAGTCCCAGCCTGAGTTTAAGTACCAGGAAGAACGCCTCCGAGATGATTCCGCCGCTCATCTTGGACGTACCGCGGGTGCGGTCCGTAAACACGATGGGGATTTCCTTCACGCGAAGGCCCTTCTTCCAAATCTTGAACGTCGTCTCGATCTGGAAGCAATAGCCGTCGCTCTTCATCTTGTCGAGGTTCAAGGCCTGCAGGGCCTCACGGCGGAAGCACTTGAAGCCGCCAGTCGCATCGCTAATCGGGAGCCCCGTAACAATGCGCGTGTACACGTTCGCACCGTAACTCAAAATAAGGCGGCGCAAATCCCAGTTCACCACGCTGATGCGGTGATTCTGGTAGCGGCTGCCCAGCACCAGGTCGGATTCCTCGGCAGCTTCCAAAAAGCGCACGAGGTCGGTCGGGGCATGGCTAAAGTCGGCGTCCATCTCGAACACGCGTTCGTAATCGCGTTCAAGCGCCCACTTGAAACCGGTAACGTACGCAGAGCCGAGTCCCATCTTGCCCTTGCGGCGCAAAAGGTGGATACGGGGGTTCCTTTCGGCTTCGGCCTGGACCATGTCGCCGGTACCGTCCGGGGAACCGTCGTCGACAACAAGTATTTCCAGGCACTCGTTCTGTTCCAAAATAGCCGACATGATGAGGAGGATATTCTCCTTCTCGTTGTAGGTAGGAACAATCACTAAACTTTTGGGGAACTCCATAATCATAACTCCACGTACAATCTACAAATCAAACGTCCCGAAAAGTATCCGAGACAGGGAAACTATGCTTCTTATTGCCCACCATCATCTCGCCAAGCAGGCCCAGGGAGCCGAACTGGACTCCCATCACGAGCGAAAATCCGCCCGCGAGGAGCAACGGACGCACATGCATGGCGCCAGTCTCGAGCCATTCGTAGCCGAAGTAGCCGCAAACGCCCAGGCCGACCATGATGAACAGGAGTCCGAGCAGCCCGAAGAAGTGAAGCGGCTTGGCCGAGAAGCGACGCATGAACACCAGCGACACCAAGTCCAGGAATCCGGAAACCAGGCGCGATACGCCGTACTTCGAGACACCGTGAACGCGGGCGCGGTGAGCGACGGGCATTTCCGTAACGCGGAAGCCCTGCCACTTGGCCATGACGGGGATAAAGCGGTGGTAGTCGCCGTACAGCTCGATATAGCGCACGACGCAGCTACGGTAAGCCTTGATACCGCAGTTGAAATCGTGGAGGCGCTTGCCGCATACGGCGGAGACGGTGAGGTTGAAAAGCTTGGAAGGCCACGTCTTGTGCCACGGGTCCAGGCGGCGGATTTTCCAGCCCGAAACAAGGTCGAAACCGCTCTCGAGAATCTTGATCATCTTCGGGATTTCGAGAGGATCGTCCTGGAGGTCGCCGTCCAGCGTCGCGACGTACTTGCCCTTCGCCTTGGAGAATCCGAGCGCGAGAGCGGCAGCCTTGCCGCAGTTGAACTGGAAGCGGTACCCGCGCATGAAGGAATATTCCTTCGAGAGGTTCTCGAGGACATCCCACGTGTTGTCGCGGCTGCCGTCGTCGATGACGATGACTTCGTACTCGAAGCCCGTAGGCGCCATCGCCTCGACAATCTCTTTCATGAGTTCCGGCAGGTTTTCGCTTTCTTCCTTGACCGGAATGACCATGCTTAAATCCATCATCACCTCGAACTAGTTCGCAGCGGCAACCACGGGAGTGGAATCCGTCGCAGAGGAATCGGAAACGGCGGTATCGACCGTAGCCGGGACATCCGCTTCAACCTTGAGCGGTTCGTCGGACATCTGGTTGATTTGCTGCTGACTCATCAACAGACGGGCGCGGCCACCTTCGTCGAATTCAGGAACGTTCTTGAGACCGCGTTCAATCACCTCGACCGCTTCCTTCTTCATGCCGGCAACTTCGTAGATGAACGCGGCAGCCCAGTAGTTGCGCCATTCGCGCGGGAACTGCTTCATGCCGAGTTCCAGGTACTTGGTCGCGGTAGCGGCAAGGCTATCCATTTCGGCCTTCTTGCTGGCAGTGAACGGAGAAGAACTGCGGAGCGCAGCCATCTTTTCGCGGATATCGAAGGAAATCTGCAGGTACAGCGACACGTAGCTCGAAAGCAGGCGTTCTGTTTCGGAATTGATGTAGGCGGTGCCGTCGCCGAGGCCGCGGAACTTGAACGTGCTGTCGATGAGCTTGGCCGTGTAGGCGGCATCGAAGGAGCGGTCGCGTGCCTTGAGGTCACCCTTCACGAGGTTGTACACGAGGCCTTCCTGCACCATGTACTTCTCGAGGCCCATGAAGTTGGACGTACCGACGGTCGTCGAGATTTCGATAGGCTTGTCCATGTTCTGCAGGGCAAGGTCAATCACGAGCTTGTGCTGGGTAAGCATCATGCCGCTGCGGGTACGGGCGGCCCACTCGTTGAAGGCGTCCCACACCTGGTAATGCACCTTGAACATCTTGAGCTTGGTGGAATCGGCCGAAGAAAGTTCCTGGCCTTCCATGGCATCAATACGGTTCTTGAGCTGCGGCATCAGGCGCTGGGCGTTCTTGACCCAAGTAGCAACCTGGTGGTTCGGGTTACCGGCAGAGCTGTTGTCGAGCACCATGTCGCGGTCGATGGCAGCCTTGTCGTAGCTGAGCTTGAGGATGGGCTCGTTGTCGAGCATCTGCTTGATGTACCAGTCGGTATTGCCGAGCGAGAGGTTCACCACGCGCACGTCCTTACGGACACCGGCCACTTCCTGGGCAAACCACAGCGGGAAGGTATCGTTGTCGCCGTTCGTAAACAGAATCGCGTTCGGGCGGCAGCTGTTAAGCAGGTTGAAAGCGTAATCCCACGGGACCCACAGGCCGGAACGGTCGTGTTCCTCGTAGTTCGAGATGCAGGGAACCGCGAACGACACCACGGCAAGCAACACGGCGAGCGGGGTCGCAAATGCGGCAGCTGCAGCCGTCGTCGCGCACGTGAGCACGAGGATACCGGCACCAACACCGAAAATAAGGCTCATGAAGATAAAGGCCGGCGTGTAGAAGTAGTCACGCTCGCGGACTTCCATGTGGACCGCCTCGGGGAACGGAGCGCGCTGCCCCGCCTGGGCGAAGGCGCTTTCAATCTTGTTCCAGTTGGTCCAAGCCGTAGAGCTCTGCAAGTCAGAGACTTCGCGTTCCACTTCGGCAATCTTAGTTGCCGGAGCATTGCGGCGGCGCAGGGACTCGACGCGAATCTTGGCGCGTTCAATCTTCTGGCGCAAGTCAATCAGTTCGTTCGGGTCCGGAAGGGCGGAGATGTTCGCACCACCGCGGTTCAGGTCCATCACGTTACGGCTCATCACGGCTACCCAGTAGTCGTGTTCGCGCTGTTCCATGCGGCTGCCGTCGGCAAAGTTGATGTAGAACAAGAGGCCGAAAGAGCAGAGGGCATAAAGCACAGCCATGTAGATACCCACATGACGGTTACGCTTGATTGCGTAGACGCATACCATCACCAAAAGGCCGTTCATGATGAGGAATATCAGGAGCTGCGGGAGAATCGCATCGCCCATGAAGCTCATCTGCGTGGGGAACTTGATGCCAAAGCGTTCGAGCGGTTCGTTTTCGGAAGCATCGAAGGTGTACACGCCGTTGGCATAATTCACGCCACCCACCTTGTAAGGCAGGTACTGGGCCATCTGGTAACCACCGTAGCTCATGCTCGGGAAAGCGAGCACCTGGTGGGCAATCTGGGAGCGGCGGTAGAACGCACGGCTGAGCATGCTTTCGGAACCGTACTGCTTACGTTCCACGAAGTCGTTGAACGCCTGCCAGTTTTCGCTCTTGAAGAGGTTACCGAGCTGCAGGTTACCCGCATCGTCACGGATGTTGATTTCCGGATTGTTCTCGTCGATAATCGGGTTGAGTTCGGAACGGATAGGAATGTAGAGGTGCGTGCTGTAGCCGATGAGGGCAAAGAACGAGAAAGCCAGGGAAAGACGCACGGCCTTGTTAACGTTCGGGCGGAACGGCTTGGCAGCAGTCAAGATGGCAAGCACAATCAAGCAGCCGAGCGAAAGCTCGATAAACGCGGAAACCATGTAGATGACGGAACAAAGGAGCGTACCCGTAATCCAGACAGGAATGCGTTCCACGATCTTCTTGGGCTGGGCAACGAGCAAGAGCACGAACACGGCCGGGACCGTGAGCATCGTGTAGAGGTGGGCACCAACGCCGAGGAAGGCGATGTAGCAGATAAAGATGAGCAGACGGTCACTTCCCTCTTCTTCCCTCTTGTTGTACCAGATGAGGCCGAGGTAAGAAATGAGCATCAGGATGAACATGGCGATGCCGTAGACTTCGGCTTCAACCGCGTTGAACCAGAACGTATCGGAGAACGTCAGGAGGAAACCCGCCACGAGGGAGGAAGTGCCGAGCACGATGGTGCGGACCTTCTCGGAAATCTTTTCGGCAAGGGCATCGCTCTTGAGGATCGTCGAAAGGAGTTCCCAGGCGAAGAGGGCGGTCAGGTAGACCGTCGCGGCGGAGCTCACCACGGAGATGTAGTTGACGCGCTTCGCGATTTCACCCACGAACGGGAGCAGCACGATGACCGCACGGGCCAGGAACACGAAGAACGGCGTTCCAGGAGGATGCGGGATGCCGAGCGTATTGGCACAGGCGACGAATTCGCCGCAGTCCCAGAAGCTCACTGTCGGAGCCATCGTCATCATATAGACAATCAGCGCCACCAGGCAGGTAGCACCTGCAAAGATATGCTTCAACCATTTTTCCTTAATCACGATTACGATTCCTTCTTTGTAGGTTTAGTAACAATTTCGTGTTTCTGCATGAATCCGGCCAAGAGGCCGTTCACGAAAGTCCCGGAGTTGTCGGTGCTGAACTTCGTCGCAATCTGGACGGCTTCGGACACGGCAACCTTGGTGGGAACATCGGGCACGTACAGGAGTTCCACCATGGCGATACGGATGACAATCCTGTCGATTTTCGCCATACGGTCGATTTCCCAGTGCACGGATGCAGAGCGGATATCTTCGTCGAGCTCTTCGCGGTGCGCCTGCACCAGGTCGACGAGGTTCATCCCGTATTTTTTCTGATCATCGGCGATAGGCTGGCTTGCGAGGACTCCCGGAAGCACCTCCCCCGCCGTTGCCCCGGCAATTTCCATGGCATACAGGAGCTGCATGGCAAATACGCGGGCTGGTCTGTAACTTACTCTTGGCATAATTAGATGGCCTTGTAAAGGTTAGCCATTTCGACGGCGGTGGATGCCCAGTTGGCACCGAGGTTACCCGCCTTGAGGCCGGCGCGGTTCATCGCCTGGTCAACGGTATCGGTCGTGAGAATCCCGAGAATCACGGGGAGCTTGCCCTCGGCGGCGATGTTCGCGACACCGCCGGTAGAGGCGTTCACCACCACGTCGTAGTGGGATGTCTCGCCGCGGATGACGGCGCCGATGGCCATCACGGCACTGTACTTCTTGGAATCGGCGAGCCTGCGGCACACGCCCGGGAGTTCGAATGCGCCCGGAACGCGCACGACGGTCACGTCCTTGTCGGCAACGCCCAGCAGTTCGAGCTGGCGGAGCGCACCTTCCAGGAGCTTGTCGGTCACCACTTCGTTGAAGCGGGCGACCGCGATTGCAATCTTGAGGCCAGAGCCATTCAGGGAATTCTTGATTTCTTTAGCCATCTTATTTTTCCTCTTTCAAAACTTTTTCGGACTCCTCAGCCACATGCAGCTGATGACCCATCTTCTTCTGCTTGGTGAGCAGGTAGAACAGGTTTTCCTTGTTCGGCTTGACTTCGATGGGCACGCGTTCCACGATCTTGAGCCCGTAGGCCGAAATGCCCGAAATCTTGCTCGGGTTATTCGTCAAAAGGCGCATTTCTTTCACACCGAGGTCCGCCAATATCTGGGCGCCGGTGCCGTACTGGCGAAGGTCCGACTTGAACCCGAGGTGCAGATTCGCCTCGACCGTGTCCATGCCCTTTTCCTGCAGCTCGTACGCACGCAGCTTGTTGCAGAGCCCGATGCCGCGGCCTTCCTGGCCGCGCATGTACAGGAACACTCCCCCATGCTCGCCAATAAACTTCATGGCGGACTGCAACTGTTCGCCACAGTCGCAGCGGAGGCTTCCAAAAATGTCGCCCGTAAGGCATTCACTGTGCACGCGCACGTAAACCGGTTTGCTGAAGTCGGGGTTGCCCGCGACCCAGGCCACATGTTCCACGCCATCGGTCTTGCTCTTGTAGGCGTATGCGGTAAAGTCGCCGTACTTGGTCTGCACGTGCGGGGCGGCCACACGCTGCACTAACTTCTCGTTCCTGAGGCGGTAGTCGATAAGGTCGCGGATGGAGATAATCTTGAGGCCGAACTTCTTCGCCACTTCCTGCAATTGCGGCATGCGGGCCATCGTGCCGTCCTCGTTCATGATCTCGATGAGGGCGGCCGCGGGCCTAAGTCCCGCAAGCTTCGCAAGGTCCACCGCCGCTTCGGTATGGCCGGCACGGCGGAGCACGCCTTCTTCCTGCGCATACAGGGGCGAAATATGACCCGGACGGCCGAAATCGCTCGGCTTGGAGTTCGGGTCGGCAAGCGCCAGGATGGTCGCAGCGCGGTCGTGGGCCGAAACGCCGGTAGAGCACCCCTCGATCTTGTCCACCATGATGGTGAAGGGCGTCCCGAGAATCGAAGTGTTCTCGGCAGTCTGGCGCGTGAGGTTGAGCTCATGGCAGCGCTTGATGGGCAGCGGGCAGCAAAGCACGCCACGGCCCTCGTGGAGCATGAAGTTCACCTTTTCGGGCGTAATCTTTTCGGCGGCGATTACGAAATCGCCTTCATTTTCGCGGTCTTCGTCGTCGACCACGATCAAAAACTTGCCGTTCTTGAAATCTTCTATGGCCTCTTCAATCGTATTAAGCAAGGTCACGTTCCTTCAGATAATTTTCGATGTACTTGCCGAGCATGTCGACTTCCACGTTCACGATGGTCCCGGCAACCCAGTTGCGCAGGTTCGTGCGGGCAAGCGTCTCGGGGATGATACACACGCGGATGGAATCCTCGAACTTCTCAGCCACCGTAAGGCTGATGCCGTTCAGGGAGATGGAACCGCGGCGGATAATGTAGCGCTTGAGGTCCGCAGGCATCTTGAGGTCGACTTCCACGCCCGTTTCGCGCGGGGTCACCTTGATGACTTCGGTAATGCAGTCCACATGGCCCATCACAAAATGCCCGCCCATAAAGCTATCGGCACGGCACGGAAGTTCCAGATTGACCAATTTCCCGACGGCGGCCTGCTTGAAGGCGGTATTCTCGACCGTCTGGTGCATCAGGCAAAAAGTGGCTTCATCTTCGGTACAAGATTCAACAGAAAGGCACACGCCGTCGTTCGCGACGCTATCGCCCAGTTTGCAATTCTTGAAAAAGCCCGGCGACCTAAGACGCATCGAAAGCGCATCGCCCCGAGACTCTATCGAGACGATTTCGCCGGTAGATTGAATAATTCCCGTAAACATACGGGGACAAATATAGAAAAAGGCGAGTGCCGCGCCAACACAAGTATTGCGTTGGCATGGCCGAACCGTACTAATCGCGATGGATTAAAGTTCGTCATTCACGCAGCGGGCGTAATACCGGTCCGTTTTTAAGGAAACACTTCTGTTATAGTTGGTGATAAAACTGAATTTCTTCGAGTCTGCGTAATTCAACGGCTGGTAACGAACGTATACCATGCTGGCACTATCAGGGTCGACCTCGGTAGAAGTCCACCAGGACGAATATCTTAAAGCTCCACCTAGCAATTTCATGATAGATGCGTTCGAAGACATGCCATCCATCGCTTCGAACATATTCCACCATTCATCAGAAGTGGGAAGCCTCCAGCCACTCGGGCAAAAGTCCTCTTTCGAAACTTCGTCCCAAGAAAAACGGGCCGTATCCGTCTGCATATTCTCCATCATCCAATACAAGCCAGCCACTTTAGTGGTCCTGTATTCCTTATTGTCGCGGGAATCCTTCAAAACGAGCTCATTCATTTTCCACTGGTTTGAATTGCAGACATACTCAAAGATCGAACCCGCCTTGACAAGTCCATCATTATCCGTTCCGCAAAGCCCGCATTCTTCTTCGACTTCCAAGGGGTAACGCCAGGTTCCATGGTCGCACACGTACAGTTTGCCCGTTGTCGGATTGGTGATTCCGCGGTAATCGGCGCTGCCGCAATCCTGCATGTAAGCATTTATTTGGAGATCGTTTGCCCGTACCCAATTCATTTCGCTTGTGAAGCCATCACGCCTATCGGTGCAGATAAAATAACTGGCAGCAGTACTCAGCGAATCCCTGTTTTTCGAGACGACATTGAAGGAATCCCTGCCGCAAGGCCCTACGCCATAATCGTCTTGCCAAAACTTGTAAAACGCCTTTTTAAATTCCGAATAATTCAAGTCAAGATCCCTGTCAAGGCGATCAAAATCAGATGGCACACGCACATCTCCATGCAGACGTTCAAACGACATGCTATAGGCGCAATCCGCCAATCTGGTCGTCGCCTCGCCAAAGCTTCCCTCTTTTTCATACACGCTTAAAAGAGAATCCGCCATCGAGGAATCGCGCGAACAGGAGTGGGCAATTGCATTAATCGCCGCAATCTCTTCAGGCGTCTTCGCGGAAGTTTCGGAAGACGACGATATTTCGGAGGACGACAAAACACTGGAAGATGACACCTCGGAAGACGACGAAACGCTAGAAGATGACGACGTCCCGGAAGACGACTCTTCGGAAGATGAAGAAACTTCTTCGTCCGGGCTGTTCGAAGCCGAATCCGAAGAACAACCAAAAAACGCCCCACAAAACAGAATGTGGAGGAGAACTAACCCAAAAAACGGAACTCGCTTGTCCATAATTTGAATATATACTTTTTTTCGGCTACGGACAAGCTACGTGCAAAAAACCGTGAGCACGTCGCGGCCGACCATCGCGGATTCCTTGGCGACGGCACTGGAAGGGAGGCCTGGGAATTCAAGGCCGCATTTTGCCGAACCCGATTCAATCAGGCGTTCGAGAGACGCTTCGACGGACGGATCCGTGGACCGCCAAAGATCCAGGCGGTTCCAAAGGGGCGCATCCGGAGAAGCGTCGAAGATTTCACGCGCCAGACGTTCACCCGGTTCCACCATCAGGCGGTGCATCCCGCGGGCAGAGAGGTCGTCAACCATCGCGCGCCAGTTTTCTGCGAATGTCCCGTGCGAAAGGAGCACGACCTCGACATCCGAAAGGAATTCCTTGCCAGGCTCCGATACCATACGGGGCTGCGGTACGCAAGCATATATCAACCGCGGGGCGCGAGACTCCCCCGGGATTCCCGTAAAAAATTTCAATCCGGAAATTTCCGCATCCGTAAATTCGTGATGGCCCGCCCACACGACTTTCACGGGGCTGTTCCCCTGCGCATAACGCACATCCAGGCTCGGATTATCGGCAAGGAGCGTACCCGCACCGACGAGAACCGCATCGCTCATGGCGCGCAGCTCGTGATTCCAGCAGTTCGCGCCATCGCCCGTGATTTTCAGCGGGAGGCGACGGCCGTCCGGAGCGCTGCATCCCATGAACCCGTCTTCGGAAACGGCGGACTTCACTTCGACAAAAGTTCTTTTATTACAAACAAAATAATCGTACGCTTCGAAGAAGCGTTCCACCTCGGCAAAAACGCTGCGACCTTCCTGCTTGGCATCGGCCGTCGACTCCGCGAATCCGAGCACGCGGCATTCTCCGCCGTCGGCGCACGCTCCCGAAAGTTCGTCGAGATTCTCGGAGGCTGCGTTGGAGGAAGCGCGGATACAGGCATCCTCGCCCTCGTACACCGCGATGCCCGCCTCCTCGAGAATGGCGCGGGACTTGCCGCGCACGAGCGGATTCGGGTCCGCATGCGCGAAATACACCTCGGCGATGCCCGCTTCGATGATTGCTTTCGTGCAGGGGGGCGTGCGGCCATAATGGCAGCACGGTTCGAGCGTCACGTAGATGGCCGCCCCGCGGGCGAGTTCGCCCGCGTCACGCAGCGCCATGACTTCGGCGTGGGCACTGCCGGGGCGCTGCGTACGCCCCCTGCCCACGACGATACCGTCCTTCACCACGACGGCACCCACCGCCGGATTCGGGCGGCTGACACCTATCGAGAAGAACGATTCTTCAAGTGCAAGCTGCAGGTAGTTCACTGTATTGCAGAACTGGATCCTTCGTCTCCGCGCCATGCGCGTCACTCAGGACAACGATTACTAATTCTTCGGGAACGCGAGGAAGCCACCGACCACGTTGAACACGTGCTCGTAACCGTTCTGAATCAGGAAGTTGGAAACAGCCATGCTACGCTTGCCGCTGCGGCAGAAAATCAGCAAGTCCTTGTCCTTCGGGAATTCAGCAAGGCGCTGTTCGGCTTCCTGGAGCGGGATGTTGATGGAACCCGGGGCCGTACCTTCGGCCACTTCACCCGGGGTACGCACGTCGATCAGCACGCCACCGGCCTGCTGCATCTCGAGAGCCTTCGCCCAGTCAATATTCGTAATCTGTGCCTTCGGGGCTTCCGGAGCGGGCGCGGCCGGGGCGGGAGCTGCGGCAGCCGGCTGCGGTGCCGGAGCGGTCTTCTTCTCGGCGTTAGCTTCGTTGCAACCTGCAAGCAAGACAGATGCACAGAACAGAATACCCAGTAAACTTTTCATCTTTTCCTCTTTATTTGAATTAGATTGTTTCACCAAATTCTTCGCGGTCCAGCACCATGTAAACAGAAAGCATGCTCTGAACCTCGTTGCTCTCGTTCTTCAGGGGCACCGCATTATACAAGATGACACGTCCGCTCTTGCCAAGGCGGCCCTTCCACGTGATCGTACGCCCGGAATGGAAAATCTCAAGCACAATCTTCGAAAGATAAGGCAAGAAATCTCTCGTGACCACCTGGTTCAAGTGCTTGCCATTAATCTCTCTCGGATTGATAATCTGGAAATCCGTCGCGAACGCCTGGTTACATCCCAGGAACTTGTAATCGCGGTCCATCCAGAACATGCGGATATCCGGGAACGCAAGAGCCGCCGAAAGCATGGCGTCGCGTTCGCGCATCCCGCCCACCACGGTATTGTCGAGCACCACGTCCATACGACGGGCAGAACCCTGGAGCACCAGACGGTTGTTCTCGTCCATGCACAACTTGCCACGGAGCCCGTACCATACAAGCGTCTTCTCGGGGCCATAAAAACGGACCTTAATCGTTTCGAACGGGTCTCCACGAAAACCGAAATTGCGGTAGTCCTTCACGCGGTCGTTCAGCACGCTGTCCAAAAGCGCGTAGTCGCCATCGGGCATCATCTTGTGGATATCCACGTAGCCCACCGACTGGGGAATCACGCGGTGCTCGTCGTCCATCATGGGCGTAAGGAGTTTCATGCTGCGGTCTTCGACATCGAAGCTCCACAAGAAGTCACCCGTATTCTGCAACAGCGAATCAAAACGTTCCTGCAACATTTCCCTTTCACGACGGCTCTCGTTTTCCCTGGAAATATTGCGGATGAAACATACGTAGTAGAATTCCTCGGCGTTTACCCTGTCCAGCGAGACTCGCATCTCGTACCACAAGGACTTGGCCGTATCCGCATTTCCGCCAACATCCGAAAGGAGCGAAAACAGGAAGGGCATTTCCATATGCTTTTCGATTTCATCGAAATAGCTCTTCATGCGGTTCCAGCTGCTAACACCCAAGACCTCCGCAAAAGTCCTGCCATGGCTAAGCTGCATGAACAGGGGATCCGACATGAAGGTTGGCAAGCCGTAAAGGAATTCCATCTTCTGCGAAAGCACGACTATGAATTCGTTCAGGCAGCCGTCAAACCGCTGGTAGAGACGCTGCTTGTTGCGGCTGTCCCTCAGGAGCAGCACGCAGATTACAGTCGAGATGAGCAACATCACGCTGATAAATGCCCAGACAATTGTCGGAGTTTGCGAGACCATGTGATTAAGATAATCATTTTTTCAACGACCTGGTAATCCAGAACGTATTCCAATTCATATCATCACCGCCAAACTGGCGATTTCCGCCCACATTCCAGCCTTTACAGCCAAAATTCAAGCCAAGGGACACCGCAAAACCGGGAAAGCGCCCCGAAAAGTCAACCCGCAAATGCGAAAAGGCAAGCGAGTAGCCCACCGTCGCAGAGCTAGACTCGACAAAGCCAAAAACGCGAAAACCTTCCGAAGGCGCCCAGAACAGCGAACCGATAAACTTTGGCGGGCTGTCGGCAAAGCCTTCTACGCCCAAATCCAAGGCAGCAGAACCGTACCGCGCAAGCAACCCCGCCTCGTAACGGTGGCGAGTCCAGAAGGCATCCGACGGGATCCACTCCACGGACACGCCGTAGCCGCCCCGCACCCCAAAGTTCGTCCACAGCAGAGCCGCGGGAAGGCTCCAGCGACTCAGACGGTATATGGAATCGAGTTCGGCGTATTCGTAGGCGAAGGCACCGCGGTAGCGCCCGTATTCCCAGACACCCCAGGCATGGTAGTGAGTCTCGTCCACATCATCCCCCGCAATGCGGAGGGCGGCACCGAATCCGGGGTCTCCATAGACTAGAGTGGACGGCGAAAAGAAGAACGGCACGGCGGCGGCACAGGCGCCCCCGGGAGCGACAAGCGCCAAAGCGCAGGCGACAAGAATCTTACGGACGCACGACAATTCCCACCACCTTTTCAAAAGCCCCGACAGACATCGACACATAACAAACACCGATACCACAACGCTCCGCCGCGGGGACTTCGTGCCACGAGGTGGACATCGGCCCGATACGCTCGCTCCATACGGCATGTCCCGTAGAATCGAGCAGGCGCAAAAGCAGCTCGGACTCGCTTTCCACCGAAACGCGCAAGGGCCCTCCCCTCCGGCTCACCACCCTTGACGAAAGTTTGTACGCAAAAGGTTCTTCCAGAGCCTGCTTAGCGCCGGGGCGCTGGTAACCGGGTGTATTCTCGGCACGGGCATAGAGCGGGTTGAAGCCGGACGGGCAGGTGACGGTATTCTTTGTCCAGGCGGCAGAGTCCACCGCCACGGAATCCAGGCACAGCGAAAGGCTCCCCGAAACGTTGTTCAGAATCCCCATCGACGTCTGCACTATGCGCACATCCCTAAAGCCAAGGAACTCCCGGAGTTCCGCCGAATCCTTGGTGACAAGTACACTCTCGTAAGGGCGCAAGGAATCCGCAGGCCTTCCCCATAGCCCGCCGCGACCGCAAAAACGCAAACGCGAAAGCGGCAACGCATAGCGGGAGCGGTTGTAGACCTCCACCCATTCAGGCTCGGGCTCCGAGGGGCAGTGGTGGATCTCGGTAAGCGCCACGGGAGACATCCCCTCCGCCACCAGAAACCGGTCCACCGAATCGTTCGACGGAGCCGCATCGCCGGGCAGGGCAATCCGTATCCACGCCGAGCCCTTCGCGACCGCCTCCAGCCCAAACCGCCCCGACAGCGAGACCTTCTCACGCCGCCATCCGCCAGCCGAACCCAAATCCAGCAACTCGAACATCGCCCCAGACGAATCGCAACCGCCCAGGAATCCGCGCAACGCCCAGCCTACCCCCTCGCGCCACTCCGCGCTATCTAGCCTTACGCCGCAATCGCGAATCCCGAGTTCGTAATCTGGGTCTGCCACGCCGAAGGTCCCCGCGGTAAAGGCCCACTCGTCCGTCTCGCCAACGCGCTGCAACGCCTTGCCCGGCTTGGGAGCGGGAATCGTCACCGAATCGGTGCACGTACCGGAACGAAGAATCCACACGCTCTCGCGGGAGTTCGGCAAAGTGTAAGTCCCGAGTAGCCCGCACGCGAGGGAATCGCGGGCAGGGCACGCGGTGCTGTCGTGGACAAGCGCCACACGGTTCGCCGACCGCGGGAACGGGAACGCGAGCGGTGCCTTCAGGTCGAGCGAGACGAGGAGGGACTCGGCGCGGAAATCGTCCAGCCGGATTTCCACATACTCCCCCTCGCCGTCGGCGACATCCGTCGGGTCGGGGAAAAATTCAACGAACATGGGACACGCAGGCAGCGGGACCGCCACCGCGAGTAAAGCAGCCAAGGCATAACGCATGGCTCACCCCCAAGGGTGTTTCCCGATACAGCCGCCGGCCAAGCCGGACGCCGCCCTAAGGGACTGCGGCGGGATCAGTCGACCGAGTGGTCGCCTGGAAGCATATAGGCAAGAGGATTCACCGGAGAATTGTGGACCCAGACCTCGTAATGGAGGTGCGGGCCAACGGAACGGCCGGTGTTTCCCATATAACCGATAATCTGGTAACGGTGGACGAACTGTCCCGGATGCACGACGGACATCTGCATGTGACCGTATCGCGTACTGATGCCGTTACCGTGGTTGAGCGTCACGAAGTTTCCGAACGTAGAACTGAGCTGGGCCACATCGACCACACCGTCGGCAGACGCGTAAATCGGAGTCCAGCGGTCGTTAGCAATATCGACACCCTGATGCATCTTGCCCACTTCGCCCGTCACCGGATGGATACGCGGACCGAACGCGGAGGCATAGCGGCCCCTCGTAGGCGAAATGGACGGAATGTAACGCCACATCGCCTGGTTCTGGTCGATATAGCGCGTCAGGGAATTGAAGGAAGCGTTGTTGTTCTCGAGCTTGCCGTGCAGGCGCTTGGCAGTCTCGCGGACTACGGACATCTTCTCGAAGACCGGGGAAGACTTGCGGAGCAGCACCGTGTCGGGGGCGATATTGCCACCCGTACCGAGTTCGCGGGATTCCGCATCCGGAACCGGCAGACCGAACTTGGAGTGGAGGCGCTGTTCGTCCTTCAAGAATTCAGCCGACGTCCCGGAAAGGTAGTCGAGCGTCCCCTGAATCTGGGAAAGGTCCTTGTCCAGCCTGCTGCGGTCGGACAGCGCATGGTGGAGCACCCCGTCGTAAACGGTAGTCGTCGAAAGCTGTACCAAGAACAGGACTAAACCGACCAAGACGACCACGCGCAGAACAGGCCATGCCTTGAAAAGTATCGCAGGCACGTGCAACGTCATCGACGAAGACGAGTTCTGGAAGTGTATGGTCGTCTTATAAAACTTCACGGGGAGGAAAGATAGTAAAAAGGCTTTTTCTGGCTATCGGGGTAAGGAAAAAATAACCTAGACCGGATTGTCGATGTCCACGAATTTTGCCGAAATTTGCAAAATTTCGCTAATTTCGGCAGCCAAGGCCTGTACGCCAAAAATCTCCGTACGATGGTGCCCGGCCGATATCAGGTTGATTCCGAGTTCCTCGGCGGCGATGGGAGCCTGCTCCTTGAGTTCCCCGGTAATGAACGTATCGCACCCGAGCTGCACGGCTTCCTCGATACCGCTCGCACCCGAACCGCTGCAGATGGCGACCTTGCGTACCGCCGACGCCCCATGCAACAGGGCATGCTGCACGCCGTGCTCGAACACGCCGCCCACCAGGTTCACGAATCCCTCGCGCGACATCGGGTCGTCGAACTCGCCCACAATCCCGACGGTCCGTTCGCCCTCGCGCATGAACCCCTCGAGGTTACCGAGTCCGAGCGCCCTCGCGATGAGGGCGTTGTTGCCAATTTCCATGTGGCCGTCGAGCGGCAAGTGGAACCCGTAGAGCGAGATGCCGTGTTGCATCAGACGGCGCATACGCTCGCCGAACTTCCCCACCAAGACACGGTCTTCGCCCTTCCAGAAACCGTTGGGATGATGAACTATAATACAGTCGGCTTTCTTCTCGATGGCGGCATCGATCAGGCGGTCACGGAAAGACACCCCCGTCACGACACGGGTCACCTTGTCGGATGCCTCCACGCAGAGACCGTTGTTGCAGTAGTCCTTGAACAGATGCGGCTCCAGCAGGTCGTTGAGCCAGGCGGAAAAATCGGAAATATTCATAAGCCCTATCACCAATAAAAGGTTGTACCTATACAATATAGACTTTTTAATGGAAAAAGCCTAAAGCACGTCTTTTTGGAGTTGTCAAACTCTATGCGTTTTTGTAGATTTATGCATAGAAAACATATAAACACTCAGGAGCCACAATGGCACATTATCTTTTTACTTCTGAATCCGTGTCCAAGGGTCATCCGGACAAGGTTGCCGACCAGATTTCCGACTCCATCCTCGACGCCTGCCTCGCACAGGACCCGAAGAGCCGCGTCGCCTGCGAAACGCTCGTGAACACGGGTCTCGTCGTTATTTCCGGCGAAATCACCACTAAAGCCGTTGTTGACTTCCAGGAAGTCGCCCGCAACACCATCAAGAATATCGGTTACGTGAATCCGGAACTGCAGTTCGACTACAAGGGCTGCGCCGTGCTCGTCGCGATGGACAAGCAGTCCCCCGACATCGCGCAGGGCGTGGATGCCAAGGCCGCCGACGGCAAGAAGGATGACAAGCAGGGTGCCGGTGACCAGGGCATGATGTTCGGCTACGCCGTGAACGAAACCCCAGAACTGATGCCGCTCCCGATCAGCCTCGCCCACAAACTCATGGAAAAGATCCAGGAACTCCGCGAAACGGGTAAGATCAAGTGGCTCCGCCCCGATGCCAAGTCCCAGGTGACTGTGGAATACGACGAAAACGACAAGCCCGTGCGCGTCGACACCGTCGTGATTTCTACCCAGCACGATGAATTCGTGAACGGCAAGGAACTCAAGCACTCCGTGATTGAAAAGGAAATCATCGAGAAGCTCATCAAGAAGGTCATCCCGGCCAAGCTCTTGGACAAGAAGACCCGTTACCTCGTGAACCCGACCGGCAAGTTCGTCGTGGGCGGCCCGCACGGCGACTGCGGCCTCACCGGACGCAAGATTATCGTGGACACCTACGGCGGCATGGGCCGTCACGGTGGTGGCGCGTTCAGCGGAAAGGACCCCTCCAAGGTGGACCGCAGTGCAGCATACGCCGCCCGTTACGTGGCAAAGAACATCGTGGCTGCAGGCCTCGCCTACCGCTGCGAAGTGCAGCTCGCCTACGCCATCGGCTACTCCAAGCCCGTGTCCGTGCTCGTGAATACGTTCAATACCGGCAAGATCGACGACCGCAAGATTGAAGAAATCGTCGCGAAGAACTTCGACCTCTCCCCGGCCGGCATCGAGAAGATGCTCGACTTGCGTAAGCCCGGCTACGTGGCTACCGCCGCCCTCGGCCACTTCGGCCGCACCGGCAAGCGCTTCACCTGGGAAAAGACGGACAAGGCCGCCGCTTTGAGAAAGACCGCTCGGCTCTAAAAGCTGGCAAAGAACCTCTGGTAGAGCCTCGCTCTCGCCACCACGACTCGTATAAGACGAGTCGCTTGTGGCTCACGAAGAAGGCCGCAAAAGTGTAGCCGCCGCTCATTGAACAGCGCAAGCGACACTCAAGATATGAAAATGGCCCCGAGATTTCGGGGCTATTTCATACTGAAGCAATTCGCGCTTATTTCACTGCGGTAAAGTAGCTCCTGCTTACGCCCGGAGCGGTAACGCGTACCAGGTACACGCCCGCGGGGAGGCCTGCGGTCAGTCCACGCGTGTCGCAGAGCATCGCCTGCGAGACATTGTCTACCTTGCGGATAAACCTGCCGTCGGTCGCATAGACGCTCATGCTGTATACTCCCTGAAGTACAAGCGCGGAGGATTTCATCGCGACCCCAAGTGTGGAGCCCTGCCCGGTCGTATCGGCAGCCTTCACGAGAGTCACGTCGAACTGGTCGATGTTCGGGCCGTCACTGCCGCCGACCGTCGCGAACTTGACCGTATTCTCGCCGGCGACCAGGTCCAAGTTCACCGATTCCGTTACCCACGTGGTCCAGGAGATTGTGGCCTTGAAACCGAACTCCACTTTTGACTCTCCTGCGCTAATGGCGAGCGCGCGTTCTTCGCCCGAGCCGTTCGAAAAATCGATATCCAGCTTGTAGAGGCCCGCGACATCCACCTTCACGGGAATCGTGAAATCGCCGCCCTTATTGAAATTCACGTATCCTTCGCCATTGAAACCGACATTGCTGTTTTCGACAACGCCACCGTTAATCGAGCCCTTTTCGGCCTGGTAAGCTTTTTCGGCAAGCTTTTCTACGCTGCTGGAACTCGCCGGGGTCACGGATGAACTGGATGCAGGGGTCGATTCGTCGCAGGCGGTAGGACTTGCGAGGTTCGCACCGGCGCCCACGCGAACAGCTGCCTCCACCTGGTTCGCAGGAAGGGCGAAGGAATAGTCGTAGGGCGGAGTGAAGGACGTCCCCTGCCCCTTGGTATTACCCGAGCAGTTCGTAAAGATATTGTCGATGACTTCGTTGCCGCCGCTGCCGTCAGTATTGTTGCCGTTGTAAATCGGGTCGTTTTCGTCAATAAACACGTTCTTCTCGGTGCGCACGTGACACTGGACGCCGGCGGAGACGCCGAGGACCGCTGTACCCGCGGTGATGGAGGAGTTGCCGGTGTAGAGGTTGTTGATCACGTGGACGTTGCCGTAGCGGCAGCGGGGCTTTCTCTGGTTGGCGGCCACCCACCAGTTGAACATGAAGGTGATGTTGAGTTTACCGACGCTCGCGGGTTCGTCGTCGGAACTCGCAATCAGGTTTGAAAGATTGTGGGAGCTCTTGCGGGTATAGCCGAACTTGCACCAAGTAAACGTTACGTTGTCTGCACCCTTCACCACATCGGCGTTACCGTCCTGGCCATCCCAGAATTCGCAGTGGTCCACCCAGATGTTCTGCGCGTTCTCGATGTTGAAATTGTCCCACGCCTGGTCGGCGTTAGAGCCCGGGCCCTTGATGACGATGTTCCTGAGAATGATGTTGGACGCCTTCTTGATGTAGACCACGGCCTTGAGTTCCGTACCCGGCCTTAGGCCAATGATGGTCTTGTTGCTACCGGTGATGTCCACGCGGTCGCCGGATTTTCCGTTCCAGCCGCCACCCAGCGTACCGTCGATGTAGATAACCCGCGGGGAAGAATCCTTGGCGTACTTTTGAAGGTCTGCCAGGGTTGTCACGGTGATAGGGGTCGCGTTTCCGCCTCCAGTCACTTCGAAGGGGGTCGACGTACGGCCCGAACGGGTCGCCCAGCCGATGGGTTTGCACTGGTCAACCGCGGCAGACGCGCATACCGCGAATCCAACCGCAAGCAAGAATATTTTCGACAGGATTTTCATTCCAAACGTCCCAAAAATGACGCCAGCCAACGCGGCTGCAGTCCTGAATAAGAAAATACTCTCTTTTTAAGGCTTTTTTCAACGGAATCAACGATTTTTTTCTTAATCGTTGTACGTTCTACAACTCCGCTAGAGCACGAAAACGGCCAACGCCACCGTCAATCCCGCAAAAACGAGGAATATGGGCAAAAGCAGGAGCATGCACAAAAACCCGACTTTCAAGTCGTAGAAGAACATTTTCCACCAACCGCGACGCGTCTTGCAGGTTTCGGCACGGCACTCGGGGCAGATATTCCCTACCCTGTTACGCACACGGATAGCCATGTTGCTCTGCAAGGGGGACATTCCCACCTTGTCGTTGAAGGGCTTATTACATCTGGAGCAGGTTGCTTGCATACCTGAAATGTAGTAAAAACAATCTGAAACACATGTAAGTGGTTCACTTCCGCTTCACGACGATGAGCAGGACGGAGCCGAGAATCAGGAGTATGCCCGCGACAAGCCTTCCCGTGAGGATTTCGCCGAAAACGAGCACGCCTATCGCCACGGCCGTCACGGGTTCAAGCGCACCGAGAATTGCCGTGGGCGTAGATCCGATAATCTTGACCGCCTTCACCATGAATATAAGCGAGAGCACCGTCGGCACGAGGCCCAGCATAAAGCCCCAGCCCCAAGAACTCGCCTGCGTAAAGAGCGGCGGGAGCCCCGAGCCGAGCGTCACCGAATAGAGCAGCAGGAACACGAGGCAAAAACAGATGGCGTAGAACGTCATTTTCACCGCACCCATCTGGAGGTTCACGCGGTTTGCCATCACCATGTAAATCGCATATGAAATCGAAGAAGCGAATACGAGCGCAAGGCCAGCCGTGCTGAGCGGCACTCCATTGCCACCGCGGTACAAAAGCGCCACGCCCGCCATCGAGATAGCAATAGAAACAATTGTCCACGCCTTGATTTTCTCCTTGAAGAAAATCGCCATAAGCACCGAGACTTCGAGCGGGTACAGGAACAAGAGCGTTGAAGCAAGCCCCGCATCCATATATTTAAACGAAGCGTAATAGGTAAGCGAACTCACCGCAAAGAGGAATCCGAACGCGACAAGCGCGCCGAATTCGCGAAACGAAATTTTAAAGTGCGAACCCTTCGCAATGACAACAACAAAAAGGAGGAGCGCCGCCGTAAAGAAGCGGTAAAAGAGGACGCTCTCGGGAGAATAGCCCTGCGCATACAGGTTCAGCGCACCGAGCGGGTTCGTGCCGTAACAGATGGCGGAAAGAGCCGCAAAGAGGAATCCCTTTAAAACGGAGATCCCCGCCTTCGCGGGGATGACTATATGAGGTGTGCGGTGCATACTAGATCGCGAACTTGGTAGCGTCGGCAAGCTGCACGCTGGCGATGCGGGAAATACCCTTGATTTCCTGCGTCACGCCGTAGAGCATATCGGCTTCGGCCATGGTACGCTTGTTATGCGTTACCACGATGAACAAGGTCTGCTTGCTGAATTCGCGGAGGAGCGCCATGAAGCGGCCCACGTTGGCATCGTCAAGCGGGCCGTCGACTTCGTCCAGCACGCAGTACGGCGAGGGCTTTTCCATGTAGATGGCAAACAGCAAGGCCGTCGCGGTAAGCGCGTGCTCACCGCCAGAGAGCGCCTTGATACCGCGCATCTTCTTGCCGGTCGGGCGGACGTTGATTTCGATGTCGGCATCGAGAATGTCCATCGGCTTGCCGTTCTCGTCGAGTTTCTCGACAAGGTTCATCTTGGTTTCGCCGTTCAGGAAAAGCTTGCTGAACACGAACTGGAAGTTCTTCTGGATACGCTCGAACGTCTCGAGGTAGCGGCTACGGGCGATATCGTCGAGCTTCGCGATGGTACGGTCGAGCGAGGCGCGGGCACGGTCCAGGTCGTTGAACTGGATTTCCACTTCTTCCAGACGCTTCTTCTCGTCTTCGTAGTCTTCCATCACGTTCACGTTGATGGGGCCCAAATCCTTGATTTTACCGCGCAAGTCACGAATTTCGCGGTCGGCCTCGGGCTGGCTGTATTCCACGCGTTCAACGCCCTCGGGATTGGAGAGGTCCACGGAATAATCGTTCGCAATGCGTTCGTTCAGGCGGTCGAGATTGGACTGCAGGGCGTCTTGACGGCGGCCCACTTCATTCAGTTCCTTCATCTTCTCGATCATTTCATCGCGAATGCGGTCCAGTTCGTCGCGCCAGGAATTCAAATCCCCGCTCACGACTTCGTAACGTTCGCGGGCAATATCCCTGCGGCCTTCGAGTTCACGCAACGCACCGTCCTGGGATTCAGCCTTGCCCGAAAGCTCGCGCACGTCGTCTTCGGACTTGGACATCGAAACGATGTTCTTCTCGATTTCGTCTTGGCGGGAACGTGCCGCATTCTCGAAATACTCGACCTGTTCCGCGATACTGCGCAGGCGGTCGGCGTTCTGGGCGAGTTTCGCGCTCTTGTTCTGCGCGGAACGTTCCAGGTCGCGGACTTCTTCGTCTTTTTCGCGGTAAAGCGTCTCCTGCTCGCTGAGCTCGTCGTTCACGCGGGAGTAGCTGTCTTCGGCTTTCTCCGCCGCGGCTTCGGCTTCGGCGAGTTCGGCATCGCTGCTCTTGGTGGCGGCGGCAGCTTCGATGCGGGACTGCGCCGCAGAAATTTCGCCCTGCAGTTGCTGCAGGCGGCGGTCAAGGCCGTCGGCGACGTTCTGCTGGATCTGGATGCCGGCGTTGCCGCCGCGGACGCATTCCGTCTTTTCACGGATTTCTTCGGCAACGGATTCGAGCATACGTGTATCTTCGTCCACCAGGCCCTGCAAGCGCTCGATATCGGATTCCTTCTGGGCGATTTCGCCCTGGACGCCTTCCAAAAGCTTGGTCGCTTCGGCAATCTCGTTCTTGCGGCTGAGCGTTCCGCTACCCGACGCCCCGCTGCTCACGAGCCCGCTCGTACGGACAATGGCGTTCGGGGCGACAAAGCACAAATCCTGGCCGCGGAATTCACGGGCCAAGGCAAGCGCATTTTGCACAGAATCAACAACAAAGTAGCGGCTGAGCATCGCCGAGACAAAACCGGAAATCTGCTCGTCCGCCTTCACAAAGCGGTTAAGGCAACCGACAACACCCGGACGTTCGATACTGCCGGAATACGGCTCGGCAGAACCGTCGGCAAGCGCCATCAGGGCACGGCCCACATTCTCGCCTTCAAGCGCCCCCGCAATCTCTGCGGCAGCGGAATCGTTCAGTACAACGACGGCATCGAGAATATCGCCAAGGGCGGCCTCCACGCGGGAAGCGTATTCGGCATCGGCCTCGATACGTTCCGAGAGCAGCCCGCCAATCAAATTCGGCTTATTTTCCTTGAGCCAACGGCTCGCATCGGAGCCCTCGTTCGCCACGCTCTGGAGCACGTCGATTCTCGACTGCAGACGGGCGTCCTCGTTTTTCAATTCCTGTAACTTCTGCACGGCCTCGTTCAGTTCGGCCTTCTCGCCTTCCAGGCGTTCCTCGCGCGACGACTTCTGCTCCTCGAGAACCTCGATTTCGCGGGAAGCCTCGTCGACTCCCCTGCGGATATCGTCGATAGCAGACATGGCCTCGTCCTTCTGCCCGGAGACGGTCTGCAGTTCGGCATTCCATTTTTCGAGGTTGCCGCGGAGCATGTCCGTTTCGGCGTCCATGCGTTCAAAGCGCCCTTTCAAGGTGTTCAGCCTGTTGGCCGCCTGCACGCGTTCGTTCGAAAGTTCGCGGGACTGGCTGCGAAGGTCGTCGAGCCTGTCGCGCATCACCTGGAGCGTTTCGCGTTCGCGTTCCAGCAGGGCGTTCATCTCGTCAACATCGCTATCGCTGCTGAGGACCGCATTCTCTTCTTCCAGGCGGGCCTTTTCGGATTCCAGGTCGGCAATCTTGTTACGGCCAATCTCGATTTCGCTGCGGGCCTTCTCGTTCACGCCTTCCAAGGCCGAGATAGAGTCGCGCAAGCGCATAATGTTGTTGTTCAGGTCGTTGAGCGCGATAGTCGCGTTCTGCACCTCGCGTTCCAAGTCGCGGAAGGCATTCTCGTCTTCGCTAATGGCGAGTTTCTTCTCGTCAATCTTCGTCTGGAGTTCCGTACACTTCGTTTTCGCGGACTCCACCTCGTGGTTCATGCGGCGGCTCGTCGTATCGAGCGTCGCTAGGCTTTCCTTGTAGTCCTCGAACTTGTCGAGACTCACGGACAAATCAAGTTCACGCAGGCGCGTATTGAGCTTCTTGTACTCGCTTACCTTTTCGGCCTGGGTCTCATACATGCGCACGGAGCGGCGGACGCTTCTCAGGTTGTCCTCCACGCGTTCCATGTCCATCTGCACGCGTTCCAGCTGACGGACGGCTTCCTTCCTCTGCTGGCGGTACTTGCTCACGCCGGCAGCTTCTTCAAACAAGATGCGGCGGTCGTCGGCCTTGTCGCTGAGCACCGCCTTGATCATGTCGGCATTCATCTGGGAATACGTGCTCGAACCGAGGCCCGAATCAAAAAGCAGGGCATGCACGTCACGCAGGCGGCATTCCTGGTTGTTGATGAGGTATTCACCGGAACCGTCCCTGTGGACGCGGCGGGTCACGATGACTTCGGAATATTCAGACGCCAAGGTTCCGTCACTATTGTCGATGACTATAGAAACTTCGGCAAGGCTCATGGCGGCACGTTCTTCGGTACCGCTGAAAATCACGTCCTGCATCTTGCTCATACGGAGCGATGCAGCCTTCTGTTCACCCAGCACCCAACGGATGGCGTCGGTAATGTTTGACTTTCCGCAACCGTTCGGCCCGACCACGGCGGTAAGGCCCTTAGTGGGGAAATTGATTTCGGTCCTTTGCGCAAAGGACTTGAATCCAAAAATCTTTAGCTTTGTAATCTGCACTGATTGTTAATGTAGCAAAATAGTAAGCAGTAGTTAGTGAGCGATAATTGGTGGTTAGGGGTTAGGGTTGCGTCACTTGAATTCCAGGTGCAACCTGTGCCCTTTTTCGCTATCCGAAACAACGAGAAACTCGCTTCCACCGTCGAATTCCAAATCTTCGATATCGTACGAACCTTCGATCGAAGCCTTTCCGGAGGCTGGCTCAATAACCCGGATACGGATATTGAACGTTCCGACCCAATCTTCCTCGTACACGCGGCTGCGCTCTCCCGGGGCAATCGTATCGCGAATCCACGGCCTGATGGACGAACCGTCTTCGGACACGACATCGATACCGACGATGGTGCTCGAGGAGCGGTTTTCAACCTGGAGGCGCGTCGAAGGATCCAGGAACCAGTGGCTAAGACAACCGGTAAGGCCGAAAGTTGCCAAGGCGAATACGGCCAACAAGGCCAAACGTCTCGCGGACCTAATCATGCTGGAGAAAATCACTTGGCACCTCCCCCGTACGTAGTCTTTTCATAACGGACACCCTTGGCCTCGAGCGTCTTGGGAGCCGAGCCCGTAGCCTGGTCGAGGTGGATCTTGCCATCGTCCTTCGGCCAGTTGTCCTTGTTCTTCTTGTCGAGTTTCATGGTTTCCATCGGAGCGGACCTGGGAGCACCGCGGCTAAACAGGAATCCGTCGATTGTCGCCATGCTGAACTTGAATTCCGCGATGAACGTACCCTTGGCACGGTAGAGATGGTTGTACTCGTACGCCGAATTGTAACCGATTCGCACAAAAAGCAAGTCGATGGCACCGCCCCACAAGAGGTCGGCAGCACCGCTCCGCACATTACGGCGCAGGCAGGTCGCCTCGAAACCAATCATGCGGGAAGGGTCCGGATAGTACTTGAGGGCCGCAGAATGGAATTCACGGCTCGGGAAATCAAAAGAGACTTCGCCATAAAGGCGCTGGGCAATCAGGTTCTGTTCCCAGGTAACGCGCACGGAATCGTCGCCGTCGTCACCGCCGTTATACAGGGCCACCTCCAAGTTGGGCAGGTAGGTCAGGGGGCCGCTGCGGCGACCGCCGTAAACTTCGCGGGATTCCAAATCCATCGAGATGCGCAGGCTACGCCAGTCGGTCCGGTGGAAACTTCCCTGGACACTCGTATGTCCCCAGCGCAAGTGCGCCCAACTGTAGAGAAGGGAATCGTTCTCGTCGGGATAAATATCGCCCACATGCTCGACGTTCTGGTGCTGCATACCGGCCGCCACGGTAAGGTCCATCGCAGCCTGCGTGTAGCTGAAGCCCCACGTGGTCACGGAGCGCACCGCCGAGAAATCGTTGTAATACGGGAACAAAACAAAGTCTTCGCCGTCCCATCCCGAACGCTCAAACCACAGCAAGAAACCGAGGTAGTTGTTCTTCGAGATTTCGCCAGCACCGAATCCGGCCATGTGGTGACGGAAAGCAAAGCCGTCATGTTCGCCATACTCGCTCTTGAGGGGCGTCTGGGACACGAGCGGCATGTAGTTGAAACCGAAGTCCAGGTACCCGCCACGGCCGCCACGGAGCACGTCTCGGATTTCGCCCAGCTGGTTGTCGCGCATCGTCGCACCGCCAACGGCAAGCGCATCGATCGATACCGCATCGGCAAGGGCCTGCCCCGCCAATAGCGGCAACGCACAAGCAAAAATCTTTAAGGTATTGCGAAGTTTCATCATGATAAATATACTAGAATACCACTAGGTCGTTCTTGTGAATAAGTTCGTCCGGGACATCCTTACCCAGGATTTCGTGGACCTGGGCGGTTTTCTTGCGCAAAACGAGCTTGAGCGTCTCGCTGTCAAAGCCGGCCACGCCACGCGCGACAGCGTCACCCGACGGGCTCAGGACTTCAATCAAGTCGCCCTTGTCGAAATGTTTCTTCACCGCACACACGCCCACAGGGAGCAAGCTCGAGTGCTTTTCGCGCAGCGCCTTCACGCCGCCCTCGTCCACCACCACGGCCCCACGCGGAGTCGTGATAAAGCTGAGCCAGCGCTGGCGGCTGTTGAGCTTTTTCTTGGAACCCACAAAGAGCGTACCCTGCGCATTTTCGAAAAGCACCTGGTGCGGCAAAACCTTCATGCCACTCGCGAGGAAGGCGTTGCAGCCGCTCTTGGTCACGTTGCGTATTGCTTCGAGCTTGCTGCGCATGCCGCCGGTACTCACCGCGGAGCCCGTCTCGCCAGGCTTACCCGCAAGGGCCAAGACAGCAGGCGTAATCTCGGGCACAAAGCGCAACAATCGGGCGTTCGGGTTCTTCTTCGGGTTGTCGTCGAAGAGGCCGTCTTCGTCCGTGAAAATCAAAAGCAAGTCGGCATCGAGGAACAATGCCACGTCGCTCGAAAGCTTGTCGTTGTCGCCCACCTTGATTTCGGCGATGGCAAGCGAATCGTTCTCGTTGATTATCGGAACAATCTTACGGGCAAGCATCGCCTTGATGGTGTTCTGCAAGTTCTTGTAGCGGGTGCGGTCGCGAAAATCGTCGGCCGACAAAAGGATCTGCCCCACCGAGAGCTGCACCCAGCGGAACATTTCACGGTAGGCGTACATGAGGTCGATCTGGCCAACGGCGGCGCAGGCCTGTTTTTCGGCAAGCACCGTCGGCTTTTCCTTGTAGCCCAGCTGGCTCATGCCGGTGCCCACGGCACCACTCGTCACAATCACGACTTCCTTGCCCGCTTCCATGAGGCGGGCGACGGAATCGGCGAGTTTCTGGATATAGCGGGTACGCACCCCGCCCTTCTCGGAATCGACCAATATGCGCGAGCCGATTTTCACCACGATACGGCGGGACTCATCTAAAATATTCTTACGAAGTTCACTCATACAACTAAAAAATAGAATGTATCAGCGCAACGAAAAAAGTTGTCGAGGAAAAACTAGCGGAAAATAGCCGTTAGACCATTTTCAAACCGGACGAGAACCGGTTTACCCTGCGTCTTGAAGTTCCCTTGCCAAGTACCGTCGTAGAGATAGACTCCGTTCAAGTCAAATACGCGATACCGCATTCCCGGCACAACGGACGGCGCCATAAAAGTCACCGGCTCAAAAATCCGCAAAGGCTTCTCGGAAGTATCCGCAGCAATCCCCGAAGAATCACCCACCGAAGCCGACGATTCTGCAAGAATCTTTTTTTGAGGGAGGCGGGCTGCGTCCTCATCGGAAAGTCCGCTACTCAAACCGCCTCCATACGGTCCCCAATTAGGACACTGCGAAGGATCTGTATCACATACTTTTTTATGGAAAATATGGCAATTATTCATATGCAGCGTATCCGGCAGAACGCGATCCAATAAGCGCTGAGCACTGTCCTTCGTCATAACGATAATTCCCCATTCGACCCATTTTATGAACTCATAGCGCAATATTTCCGTCAAGGAACGCGTATTCGGAGCCGATTGCAAGGCATAGACAGAAGCTTGTGCAATACGAGGCATAAAGAACACTGCAACAGCGGTATCCAATGTCGAGTAATATGCCAAACCATTTTCAAGCGAACAGTTGATATAGGACGTATCAACATTGCACGTTTTTGTCGTATCAATATTCAGATACCCGTTCTCAAAACTAATGCCGGCATCAATAGAGAAAATATTAGACCACGCCGAAGCGGCAAGAAACACGATGCACGCCAACAACAGTTTCATACCACGCCTCCATTGTTAAACCAAGTCTATAACCATGATTATGCGGATTCACGACTAGCGGAAAACGGCAGTCCTTCCGTTATCGAACTTGAGAATGACCGGTTTTCCCTGTGCCGTAAAGCTACCGTTCCAAGTGCCACGGTACAGATAAATTCCGTTCATGTCAAAAGCCTTGTAGATGGTTCCCGGCGGAACGTTTCCCATGCCCTGAATTTCCTTGCCAAATTTATGTGGCAAAGAAGTCGTACCCGGATTTTCGGATTCCGCATTCAGCAAAATCTTTTTTTGCGGGAGACGACCCGCATCCTCTGCAGGAATACCGCTACCACCGCCGGCAGCGCCCGTTGCATGATAACAGTTTTTGGGATTTTCTTCACATTTCTTTTTAAAGAATATGTCCATATTGACTATATCACTTGATTCAGGAACAATCAAATCTATCGTCTTTTGAGCGCTATCCTTTGACATAACAAGAATGCCCCATTTCTGCCAATTCATGAACTCATAGCGCAAAACCTGTGCCATTACATAATAGAGCGAATCATGCGGAACCCAGCAATAGATTTTAATTTCAGGAACACGAGGTTTTGAAAAAACAGCACAATTGGTATCCAATGTTGAATAATACGCAAGGCCATAATCAAGCCAGCTACGAACATACATGGTATCAACATCAGGCGTTTTTACCGTATCTATATTCAGATAATCTTTTTCAAATTGTAGGCTAGAATACCAAAGACCTACAACAGACCACGCCGAAGTAGCGAGGAACACGACGCACGCCAACAACAGTTTCATACCACGCCTCCATTGTTAAACCAAGTCTATAACCATGATTATGCGGATTCACGACTAGCGGAAAACGGCAGTCCTTCCGTTATCGAACTTGAGGATGACCGGTTTCCCCTGAGCCGTAAAGCGACCGTTCCAAGTACCGCGGTACAGAAAAATTCCATTCATGTCAAAAGCCTTGTAGATGGTTCCTGGCGGAACGTTTCCTACGCCCTGAATATCCTTGCCGAATTTATGAGGCAAAGAAGTCGTACCCGGATCTTTGGATTCCGCATTCAGCAAAACCTTTTTTTGAGGGAGGCGGGCAACGTCATCTTCAGAAAAACCCGGAGAACCACTCCCACCCCAAAGGATCTCTCCTTGGCATGCCGATAGCATTTCCTCGTCACAAACCTTTTTATGGATAATCTTACGTCCCTGAACATCTCTCGATTCAGGCAAAATACGATCCAGCAAACGTTGAGCACTATCCTTTGTAATCTTGATAATACCCCACTCCTGCCACTTCATAAACT
>JAEEGK010001299.1_pt1 | contig 62685 bp, 72 predicted proteins | sample 8958771 | NCBI WGS metagenome assembly JAEEGK01 (sample SAMN16246547, study PRJNA631951) | gut metagenome | biome: gut microbiome; feature: rumen; material: SC-attached | host: Bos | place: Iran: Karaj | collected 2018-10 | reverse complement strand
GCTTGGCCGTGTCGAGGTCAGCATCTGCGACATCGGCACCCTCACCCTCGACGACTTCGACCTCCGGAGCGGCGAGAAGCGCCTCACCTATCCCGACAGAGGCATGAGAAAGAAACGTACTGCAAAAACTATACAACAATGAGCAAGATATTTATAGGAATCGACAACGGCGTGACTGCCACCGTCGGGATTGTCGGCGGCGCACAGCCTGTGATGGTCAAGCTGCCCACGAAGAAGGAGCAGAACTACACCAAGAAGAAGGACAACATCACGCGCTTGGACGCGAAAGGCTTTGCCGACCTCATCGGCGGCTACGACCCCAACGAGGTGATGATAGTGATGGAGCGCCCGATGGTGAACCCCACGCGCTTCAAGGCCACCACCTCGGCCTTGCGGTGCTTCGAGGCGGAACTGACGCTTGTCGAGCACTTCGGGTTCGCCCACTGCTACGTCGACAGCAAGGACTGGCAGAAGGTGATGCTTCCGAAGGGCGTGAGCGGCGACGACCTGAAGAAGGCTTCGCTCGACATCGGCAACCGCCTGTTCCCGCAGTTCCGCGATTTCAAGCACCCGGACCGCGACGGCATACTGATAGCCGAATTTGCAAGGAGGGCCAACCTGTGAGCGAGGTTTGGAAAGACATAAAGGGGTATGAAGGCTTGTACATGGTAAGCAACCTTGGCCGCGTGAAGTCCTTGGGCCACAAGGTCAAAAGAGGTTTTTGCACCTGCATGACCGAGGAGAAAATATTGACTGCCAAGAGAAAGAAGTCGAAGAAAGGTGATTGCTATTTTGCCATGCACCTTTGCAAGGATGGTGTTTTCAGGAACTTTCACCTGCACCGGCTGGTTGCCGAGGCGTTTGTACCAAACCCGAACAACTATCCCCAAGTTGACCACATAGACGGCAACAAGGAGAACAACTGTGCTTCCAATCTAAGATGGTGCAGCCAAACTCAAAACATCAAAAACGAGAACACCTTTTACAATTGGAGAAAACTTGTTGGCGTCGAGTGTTACAAGGACGGCGGACTCATTGGGACATTCAAGTCCTTGGCGGAAGCGAGCAAGGCGACAGGTATTCCCGTTTCAACCATCAGTTGCATAGCGAACGGAAAAGGATGCAGCGGAAAGAGAATCGGCTATACATTCAAGAGAATCGAAAAACAGAACCTTTAACAATTCACCAATAAATAATTACCATTATGGACAGAAAAGAGTATTTACAGAAGATGCAGTCCTACAGGGAGGAACTGCAAGCGGAGTGCAAGAGAAACCGCGAAACGCTCGACAAGCTCGCGAATGAGCACAGGGAGCGGGTAGGAGCCGAAGCCGACTTCTACAGGAAACTGGTCAATGAAGTTCGTGACGCTCACACCGAGAAGCAACACGAAGTTGAACGCAAGATGCACGAACTGAAAGTGAAGTGGGCAATCGAGCATCCAGTAGAAGAAGTGATAGTAGTAAACAATGGCTGAAATCAAAACAATCAACGGTCCGACGAGAGAAGACGGCTCGCCGCTTTTCAGCAAGAACCTCCGCAAACAATGGAACGAGGCTTGCCTCCAGACTGGCATACCCGCATTGATGCTTTCGACATGCGCCAGGATAATGGCGATACTCTACCACTACGGAAACAACGAGGCAATGGTCTTGTCGCCCCATTTCCGCGCCGACTGCGAGTATATACAAAAACGCTATCACCTCAACGGCGGCGAAACGCCGGACCTTGATTTCGTCGAGGAATACGCCGAAGTGAACGCGCTTCTTGAGGACTGCGACAAGCCGCCACAATGGGCAGCAACCCTGATGAAAGAAATGTACAACATCGAAATTTGAAACAACAATAAACAGTATGAAACTTGAGAACATAGAACTCGTAGAAGAGTTAATCAACAGAAGGAATGTTTTGGAGAAAGTGTTGAAAAGACACAAGACTTGGGAGAATGGACATTTCGAGTTTACCGAACATTGCGGAAACGCCCCGGACAGAATTAGCATTACCTATTTCCCAGAACTTACGGAAAAGATGATTGACTGCATCAAAAACGAAATTTTCAATATAGACAAGAAATTGGAACAATTATGAAACTGAAACACATTACATTCACCGGCATTGATGCAAAGACAGACATCACTGCATTGGAAGAAATCCAAAAGCAATACCCAATCGCTGAGTTTGGCGTGCTGACGAGCTATCACTGGTACGAGAACGGCAACCGCTATCTCGACCCGAAAAACATGAGCCTTCTTTATGGCAGCGGTCTTAAAGGAGATCTTAATCTTGCCCTTCACATCTGCGGTTCTGCCGCCCATGATGCAGCCACCGGATATTGGGATAAAATCGACAGGTTTACACGCCGTTGCCTCTGCATGTTCAATAGAATACAACTCAACATTGCCAACCGAAAAGACAATCCGAAACATTGTTGGATGCCGTCTGTTGTTGGGCAGGAAATCATCATTCAGCAGCGAAATGTCCACGAACTTGATTTGTTCAACCACACGACGGAGGAACACAAACACAGGTTGTCCCTTGGATCATTCTCAGTGCTTCTTGATGCTTCAGGCGGTCGTGGCATTGACACCCCTATTGAAGTGCTCAAAGGCAATTACAAGGTTGGTTATGCTGGAGGCATGAATCCTGATAATGTCGGCGAGAAGTTGTCGTATCTCATGGAAAATGTAGATGGCGACTTCTGGATTGACATGGAAAGCGGGGTCAGAACCGACGATTGGTTTGACCTTGACAAAGTACGGAAAGTGCTCGAAATCTGTACGCATACTATTCAACAATACGACAAATAAACAACTAAGTAAAACCTTATGAACTACGATGAATTAAAACAAGCGGCTGTTGTCTTTAACCGAATCAACACCATTAGAAGCCATGTTTCGAAAGACCGATTCGCTAAAACAGCACAATGTCTGTTCGGAATCGAAGACGAGCGCGATTTGGATGCGATGTACGGGATGTTCAACCTTATTCCGAAACTCGTCTATTACATCGCTAACGACGACAACAAAGTTGCCAAATATTTGCCAAAAGCCTTGGAGATAGCCGAGTCTGCATACTCATTAAATGTCGGGCATTGTGAAATCGACACTCTACCGAGTATAAATGACGGCCCATACATCAAAGACATACGTCGCTACTTCTATGTCGAGAACGACAAGGTTCTTCAAGTTGACATAAACCTGAAAGAAAGTGACGATATTATTCTGCTATCGAACTTGCTGCAACGCAATGGCGTGAAAGTTTTAGGCGTGACATACTATATCGGTGAACTCGAAACAAAAGAAATGGGTCCAAACCATACCCGTGCCAAAGTCCCTTACTTTGATGGCGACATCTATTTCCTTTACGGGGATCCGACCGACAGGATTTTCTACGACTGGTATTCACATGGCGATGATGCTGGCGTTTACCTGGCCACGGAGGAAGGATGGAGGAAGTTGCTTTACACTCCGAGCCGTGGGTATCTTGACAAGAAAGGAGAAATTGACTTCGCTGATGACCATCGCTATTCTGACTATATGCTTGAGGCATCTGGGAAAGATTTTATGTATATAGGCAACATCCATAAGGACATATCGGTGCTAATTGACAAGAAATGAACACAAGAACGACTAACCATGAAAACAATCGAACTATCGGACCAGGACTATGAGTTCCTGAAAGAGCTTCAGCACGAGCTGAACACACAGACAACCGACGGCAACGCCCAACCCGTCTTCTGGGGCGTTATGGAAACCAGAGAAGAAGGCGTGCCAGACGGCTATGGCGAGCCTCGCGTCTACATGGGCGACGGAGGCACGCTCAGCCTCGACGATGCCATTGAATACACGGAAGAGTACATCACCGACAAAAACCGTGAACAATGGGAACGGCTTGACAAGACCAGCATGGATGGCTTCGTCGGATTCTGCAATGACGCACTCCGATGGAGCGAAGTGAGGGTTGTGGATGTAGAAAGGAAGTCGAGACTGTCGGACACCACCGGTGCGTTCCTCACCAAACGCGCCTGCCAGCAGTATATCGAAAGATACGGCTACAACCACAGCAACCCTCAGACATACGCGATGACAGCATACCGCAACTTCGAACTGGAGAGACTACTCACTATTTTGAGGAACCTTTGACATGGGGACCCGCCGCCAAGGAGATATGACCCAAGACAAGCCGATATACACCGAGGAATCCATGCAAAGGCATCTTTCGCGGTTCTTTGCCTACAGTTCCGTCAAGTACGACATCGACGGCCTGTATGTGTTCGGGTGGGAAAGCGACAAGCTGCTTGAAACCCGGTCGGGCTACATCTATGAGTTTGAAATCAAGATCAGCCGTGCCGACTTCAAGAACGACTTCAAGCACAAGAGGAACAAGCACATCGTCCTCAACTCGCCTTTCACCGGCGAGAAGTACCTGCCTGAGTTTTGGGATTTCTACGAATCCAACAAGAGCAGGTTCGCTTCTGTTGAGGCTTGGGAGGAGTATTGCGAGAAGCATGGCAGGACATGCCTCGTCGCCAACCACAAGAAGCCGAACTACTTCTACTATGCCGTCCCGCCCGATCTGATAGCCGTTGACGAGGTTCCGCAGTATGCCGGTCTGGTCTATGTGAAGGACTATGCTTTCGACATCATCAAGAAGGCCCCGCTCCTTCACAAGGAGAAATACACCGACGACCAGTTGGGGTTGGGCGAGAAGTTCTACTACAACATGGTCTCGTGGCGGCAGAAGTGCAACACGGCCAGAGAAGAGCGCGACATGTACAGGGAGAAACTGGATGCCGAAATCAAGGCCAAGGGGCAGGAGGGGGCGTATTTCGACCTGAAACGGGAGTGTGAGAACATGACCAGCCTTTTCGAGGAGTCTCAGCGCGAATTGAGCGAACTCCGGAAGCTCAGATATGGGGAAATGAGGGACCATAGGCGCATCGAACGCGCTATGGCTGCTGAAATCAGGAAGCACGACCCCGGCTTCAACTATGTCAAATTCGAGGAAGAACTATTAAACGACGAACAGAAATGAACATTGAAATCCGCAGGAACCAAGACATAACATTCTCGTTCGACATGGAGAAAAACGAGGAGTTTGTAAAGAAAATGATGGAGGATGTGCCTCTGCTCACTGAAGAGCAAAAGAAGATGATGAATGAGGCTGAACGGGTCCGTCGCGAAATTGAGGAGCAGATTTGGGCCTACATTGAGGAACATCCCGAAAACGACCTTGACGGCAACCCCATCAAGAGAGAGACCCATGAAATCGGTTTTGACATCGAATACAAGGAAGTGGATGGATTGATGTATGGTTTTGCCAAAAACATCTATGTCCGCCCAAAGAAAAGCGAGTACGACAAAAACTGAACAAAATGGTAATACGTACACTTGAAAGAAACGGCAACTGTCTTAATGTGTTTGCAGATGCGCAAGGCGACATTTATGTTAGCACCAACTTCAATTCATGCGTCCGAATAGGAGGTCCAGGCAGTGGTCACACTGTACCAAGAAAGATACGTCATCTTCTAATGGAACTTGCAGAAGAATTTGAGAAATACAAGGATGTTCGATATGAAGATGAAGCATTTGAATTAGAAAACAAATCAAAGAGTTATAAGCCATGACAAAGACTTTCATTGACCACGAACCATTTGTTGCCGCGCTCAATGCGATGATTACCGCACGGAAAAGAATCATGTCCGGCAGCAGCTACTCGCCCGAAGCAAAGCAGAAGGCAGAACACGAAACGGGTGTCATCAAGCAAGTGCTTGGAATGACAAATGATTCGAGATACAGAAAGGAGATTACGCTATGACACCACTTGAAGAATGGCAGGTAAAAGATATCGAGGACACATTGCGCCTCGTGTCAAACATGATGGATGCGCCAAAGCGTGAATCATGCCTTGCTCGTAAGGTTATGGTATGCTGGAACTGGGTCACGGACGCACTCAACGATGTGCCGATTGATGAAACATCGAAAAACGGTGTCATGTATCGAATGAGAATTGGCCAAGTACCAGGCGATAACAACAAACGAATAAACAAAAAATAACCATGAGTACACGACCATTAGGATGGACGACCTTAGAAGAGTCCGAGAGATTAGTGGAGGCTGGATTAGACAGCAATACCGCTGACATGATGTATTATCAGACACCGAGGGATGTGTTGGACCCGAAAGATGGGTATAGCAACTTCGGGATCCTGTTGAACATGTACCCCGATTTCAATGGGTTGAAGAAGAATATGGAGCACTTCTATTCCGGCTATAAGGGGCCTGTCCCGATTTTCTTCAAGCCTTGCTGGTCCCTCGGAAAGTTGATAGATATTGCAAAGCAAACACAATACAGAGCAAGTTGGGATGCAATGATACAATGGAGCGTGTTATCTCCAATGGAATGTGTTGTTGACTTAATATTTCATTTGCTCAATGAAGGATATTTAGAAAAAAATGCTAAATGAATGAGCAATGCGCCTGGTACGACCCGTTCTGGTGCGACCCACCCGAATGCAAAGGATGCGCATCCTTCATTAGAAAAGAAACGGAACAACAACTAACACTTGAACTATGAGCCCATTCGCAACAAATACAGTCAAGGTCGACGTGTTCACCCAATCCGGGTGGCAGACATTCGACACGATAAAGGAAGCCGCAGCGCACATCGGAGTCTCGCATTCGTGCCTGACCGTTGCCCTGCGCAAGGAAAAGCCATGCAAAGGATTCACTGTAAGACATCACGAAGAAAACACATGACCATGACACCCGAAGAAAGGACAAAAAGAATAGCCGAAGATGTCGGCATGTGTTATGGTGTCAGGTCGGATAAAAATGCAATTACAATACTATGCGACATGCTATACCACATAACCTTGCGTTCCAAATGGCATCATGATGCAGTGGTAGCCATACAGGGCGTATGCCCAGAATATTTTGAGAAGCCCAAGGAAAAGGAACCGGAAGTATGCGACAAGCATAAGTGCGGCCAATGCGGTTATTTCATGCGGTATGTAAAACACGATGGCACTCCAGACCACGACGGCGATTGCGCAAGCATTGGCATGAACAAGGAATGCTATGAAGGCAAGAACCCGTTTACCAGCGAATGTACTCCGATTCTACAGGTCGATGAAAGAGAAGACGCTTGCGGTTTCTTTCGCTCTACGCGGACAAAGCGTGTGTTAGCGTATATCAAAGAGCACAAAAGGTACTATGTACAAGATTAAAACTGATATGATGTCAAAAACAAAGGGAGAAACAACATGAAGAAAGTCTATCAAAGAATTATGGACCCCCAACGTGGCGATTGCGCAATATGCTCGCTATTCGGTCTTGATTACGAAGCGGTTCCGAACTTCTCCGAACTGTACGGCAGCGGCGAATGGTTCGTGCAAGCATACAAGTTCATCGAAAAACTCGGATACGAATATTCGGCTGACACCCTGTGGAACCCCAATGTCCATTTCCTCGAAAACCCGACGGACTGCTGTTTCAACGATAGGATTGTCGCGGCAGACAAAACCCTCGACGCGCTGACTCTGGAAGACGGCATTGACGGTCTGTTCCTGGCCTCGGTGTATTCTCCTAAGTATTCTGATCCGAATGAGCACCCGATGAGCCACTTGCACGCAGTAATATGCGACAAGAACTTCAACATCGTGTTTGACCCGAACCCCAACTACGACGGCATATTGTGCTATCCATACTCGAAGCTGATCGGGTACAACGGGATAAGAGCCATTGACACGTTCAACAAATTAAAGCAATAAGCCCATGACACCATTTAGCCTAATAGAATTTTTGAAAAATCCAAGTCGTCCAGTCTACACAAGAGACGGAAGAAAAGTTGAAATCCTTAAAATGAATGCAAAAGGTAGTAATCCTATTATTGGGATTTATCAATACTCGGAATACGAAGATATGGAAAAGTCTTGGAATGTCAACGGTAGGGTTGGAAATTACGAAAGTTGTCTTGACCTTTTCTTCGCAGACGATAAAGAAAGATTAAGCGAGTTTGAGCAAGCCATGACTGATTTTGCGTATGAAATGTTTGACAAAATTCTTGACATCAAAAAAGATGTAAATCTGAAAGAATGGAAAGACAAACTTCTCGACCTTGCAAGAAAGGAACTTGAAGAAAAGTATCGTATTCATTTAATTGATAAAGACGATAGTGACTGGGAAGATGGTTATAAGAAAGGTAAACAAGATGCCTTGAAGGACTTGCCGAAGTGGAAGAGAGATTGTTTTCATAATATCAATTCGGCTGTTGATGGCAGACTTTATTACAACGGTTACTATATCGATATTAACGAACTAAAACTACCAAAAGAAGAGTGAACCATGAAAAAACTAATCTTATTATTAGCACTTGCATTTGTGATGTGTGGGTGAGTATCACAGAACCAAGACGGGTCAATTAAATTAAATACAGGTAATTCAAGCAACCCACAAGTTATAATTATTGACTCTTGTGAATACATTCATTGGAATTATGGGCTTTCACACAAAGGCAACTGTAAATTCTGTGCTGAAAGGCACAAGAAAGAACAAGAACTAATTCGTAGATTAAAGGAGGACTAAATATGCTTAATAAAGAAGACTTGATGAAACTCAGTAAAGACCGTCTTGCAGAACTTCTTCTTGAAGAATGGTCAAAAAGAGATGCGCTAAAACTTTGAGTTCCAATTCCCTGGTAGATATGATTGCTATCATGGTGGACCATGTACAAATCCGTATCATGATTGCATCAATTGCCCAAGACAATTTAGTGGTTGCACAATATCAACAGACGGAACAAATTTAAAATAAGTAAACAATGAGCAAGATTGCAGAACAAAAGGCTTTGGAAGCATATCCACCTTGTATTAATTCAAATGGATTTGATTTAGCGGAAGCAAGAAGAGAAGGCTATATCAAAGGTTACGACAAAGCCATGCAAGATATATTTGATTATATTGAAGCTCATATTCCATGTGGAGAACTATCATCTGGAGATGTACGAGGTTTTATCAATGAATGTAAAAACTACATGCAAAATGAAAGCGAGAATTAAAGGAACAAACATAATCGTAGAATGTATCAGAATAGATGGATTCTTCGGAGAAAGAGGTAAAGGAATTTATTGTCAGTATATCAATGGAGAGCATCCAGGAGCCTATGAAACAATTCCAGGTGATTGCCTAATTGAAATAGAAAACGGCTTTGATTGGCAATCCTTCCGCAATCAAGCAGCGAAGGATATTCTGTGTGCTACTTTAAGTGGAGGAACAGCATCTGGAATGATTGGTATTATCCCAGAAAAAGAAACCATTGTAAAAGCGTCTATTGAAATTGCCGATGAACTTATCAAACAACTCAAAGAAAAGGAGGAGAGATGCTGGTCAAAATGGTCGATGTTGAATACAGTGATCCTTGCCCGGCTTGCCAAGGTAAAGGCTATTTGAAGAAAACAACTGAATGGAGGTGAACAATAAACGAAATAGCAAGATACCAGTACCACGAAACTATCTACAAGAAAAATAAACTGTAAAAAAATGACAAACGAAGAAATCATTTTCAAATTCCCACCACACAAACTGATTTGTCGAGGCGATATTCGTCCGGTTCTGGATGTGATTCTCAAATCGGCGAAAACCTACCATGAAATATGCCCTGCCATCTTGAAGAAGTGCAAGGAATTGTTTCCAAAGCCAAACGGACTACTGCGATTCGACGGGCTTACGGATGAGGACTGGAAGCGCTATTTCTGGAGCCAGTACGACGAAAAGCTCAAAAAGATAGTAGAACCACCTATCATTGAATGGATTAGTCTGGTCGAAGACGAATTTGTGGCAAGGCACGGCAAGTACCATACGTTCGATGAAGCCTGCCGTATCGCTGCCGACAAGTGGTGCGAAATGTGCTTCGGAAACCATATACAGGATAATGGCGATAGATCGACCACTGGCTTATTCGGGAATATGCTCGCGACGATTGTCGCCGACAAATACCGAGAAGGCATCGGGGAAGTCACTATAGGAAAAGTGCGCGAAAACCTATACGAGTATTATAAGGGAGGGTGCATGTACACATTCGATGACGGTAGGCAAACATTTTCGGTTCCCAGTTGCGACTATAGCCCGAACTTACCTCTTTTCTACGCTTTGAAGAATGCTGGACTTGACGAAAAAACCATTGATTGCATCTGCCCGATAAAGACAAGCATTCACATAGACAAAAAAGACAATGCCGTAGTTGTCAGAGGGTATCAAGAAGAGGAATACATCTGACGCAAATAAAGATGGAAGAAGCCATGAAAAACGAAGGAGGAACCAAATGAGCACAAAATTTTGGAAAACGGTATCGGTTATCTTTTTGGTACTATGGTGTGGGTTAGGATTCCACGGTATCATTAGAACCTATAAAGAAGGGAAATATTGGTCATGCTCATTTTATGCGGTGTCTGAGTACCTACTTCTTAATGTGACGAAGGATATAATCAACACAAAGGTAGACGAAGACGAAAACAAAGGAGGTGAGGAATGACTGAATTTCCGAAGAGTACAGCGTTTGGTGAAAGATACGTCAAAGTGATTGTCAAGATACAGACTTGGTGTATTGTAGAGGACTTCACAACCTTTGACACGGAAACAAATCAATTTGAAATACCTAACGGCTACCAAGTAGATGCTGAGGTTGTCGCTTGGAAATATGCCGATGGGAAACGGAACACGGTTGAGATACTTGACAATTATGCGATGAGCGGAAACTATATTCTAAGGAGGTGAATGATGAAAACAAAGACAAGCAGGGCTGACATCGAAAGGAAGCAAGTGGCACATGGAATGTGTTTCGGCGACAGGTACAACCCCAAAACCGGCAAGACCGAGAAATGCCAGCACCGTGACGAATGCCAGCTTTACCATCGGTATGAAATCGAATTGGATAGAAGAGAAAAATTCCCACCCTACTTCAATTCCGTGATGGATTACGTCGGGAGCCAATACATAAAAGATTGGCGCAAGTGCGAAGTATGGAAAACACACAAATCTACAAAGAAATAAAACACTGAAACGATGGATCCAAACAGCAAAACAATCATCGACCCCTATGAAGAGGAAATGGAACGCAAGCAAATCATGGAAACCATTCGATCCGAAGGCGACCAGCTTGCGAAAGCCATCATGAAAATATACAGCAGCTCCCCACAAATCGTGTTGTTCGTGCCAAATGAAGCCAACGGAAAAACAGGTGCCTTTGAACTCCAAATCCAAACGGACCCTAAAATCAAGGAACTCACCGACCTTTACACCAAACGCTGGCACGACATGGTGGAACAGCACAACAAGAAATTCGGACTCGACAAAATAATGATGTAAGAAATGGCTGACAAGACCTTCCAAGACTACATTATGTCGAAACTCGACGAGTTGCACAACGCCAAGGTCGGTAAGATAGCACCCGACTATGTGACTCTGAACGAACTGTCATCAGCGGTCGTCACTGAACTCCGAAGAGAACTCAATAACCTGTTCAGCCAAGGAAAAATCAAGGTCGGTGACACACTCAACGGAAAATACATAGTATCTCACAGATGGGAAAATTCGAGCAGACAACAGCATACTACGGCGCATACTACCTCGGAGCACTGATTGCGGCCAAGAAGATAATCGAGGCATATCCTCCGAAAGCCAAAGGTGACGACGGCGCTTATACCAAAGCCGAACTGGATTTGATAACGCGAGACAAGGCAAACATGCAGAAGTTCCTTGAAGGATGCCATCGAATCGGATTCCGCAACCATGTCCGCAACGCCAAGGGCAAACTCATGAGCTGCGAGGCATACTGGTGCGAAGAGCCTGAAAAGAAAAACGCATTGGAGTCCAGCAACTTATGAAAATAGCAGACAACAAGTCCAGTTCAACCCATTGCCGTGAATATTCACTTTTGTAATTTTGCCACCGAAAGTGAATATCAAAAAGCAAACACTATGGCAAAGAAAGGACAACTCACCACGGCAGAATGGCTTGAATACGGCGAATACCAACGCCTGCTCACCTGCCTCCACAACGACAAGGAATACCTTTGGGAAACCTACGCCCGGCTCGGATTCTGCACCGGATGCCGCATTTCCGACATCCTAACGATGAAATGGAAGGATGTGCTCGCCGCCGAATGCACGGTCATCGAGAAGAAGACCGGCAAGGCACGAAAGGTCAACTTCAACGAGTCGGTACATGCACGCCTTGCCGAGCTTTACGTCCTGCAAGGCAGCCCTGACCTGGACAACCTGGTCTTCGAGAGCAACCACGCCAAGGCACACGCCGTCTACCACAAGCCGCACCATTTCTCGCAGCAGCACGTCAACCTCAAGTTCCGCGAGTTCAAGGCAAGGTACAACCTCAACATCGGCAACTTCTCATCACACACCTTCCGGAAGACTTTCGGACGCTATGTTTACGACAGCCTCGGTCGCACGGAGGAAAGCATAGTCCTTCTCAACCGCATCTTCAAGCACTCGACGATTCGTGTCACGATGACCTACATCGGCATCACCGACGACGAGGTGCGCAATGTCTTCGACTCCATCAAGTTCTGACGCAATGGAATGGGTTGAAGGGAGCAAGGTGTATTTCTCGTTGAGGAGGTCGTATAGTCACAGTTCGGTGTTCACGGCCACCGTCGGGCCGGAACCAGGCGCAAACCAATACATCTACATTGCCTCGCAGCGCATCGCCGTAAACGTACACGATGTTGAAATGATAAAGGACCAAGATAAAAGATGGGCGGCGAGGGAGGAACATCCCGATATGCCTTACGTCGTATTCGTGGACTATATCACGGCAAAGAAGATAAATGCCCGACGTAAAGACAACTCAGACTGCGACTTCAAAGGCTGCCTCGACCGATACCACTGCATCTGGTTCAATCCCGACTCGGAGAAGGACAAAAAAGGCAAGAGGAAACCCTACAACAAAATCCCAAAGAAACACCGCATAGGTGACGAACAGTGCCCAAGGTTCTTCAACAAGGCGGATGTCAGGCTCGTCAAACGGACCAAGCCAGAGCCACCGCCGCCGCCACCAAGACCGCCGGTCGTCCTTTACTTAGTTGAATGAAAAAAGAAGCCCCCTTGAAGGGCTTTTTTTTGTATGCGGACATGATTCTGCAAACAATTGAAGCCTCGGCGGACTATTCAAAGGAAAAAACCGCATCTAAATGGCAGTCGACACCTCTGACAAAGAGAAATTCAATATAGAGCTTTTGGAGGCCATTTTCAGGACCTCGAAGAAGACCATACAGGAGTATGTGCGCGAGATTGAGCGCTACAACAGGTTCAAGTCTGTGCAGAACGCGCTTGGCGCTAACGGCTGTGTGATGGACGACCGTGGCAGGCTGATGGACCTGTATGATGCTTGCGTACAGCAGGACGCCCACCTCTCAGGTGTCATCGAGACATTGGAGTCGCAGATCATCGGCGAGCGCTATATGTTGTGTCGTGTGAACGAGAAGGGCAAGTTTGTCAAGGATGTGGATGCCACCGACAAGGTGCAAGGCTCGCAGTTCGACAAGCTGATCAGGGGTGTCATGGAGGCGAAACTGTACGGCTACACAGCCATCGAGATTCTACCCGACATTGACAAGTGGACCGGCAAGCTGAAGACCATCAACCTTATCGAGCGGCGCAATGTGCTGCCAGACCAGAGACGTATCGTGCAGAGACAAGGCATCTGGCTCCCCGGATGGGACTTCGACGACCGACAGTATGAGAACAACTATATCCTCATCAACAGCGGCTCGCTCGGGCTGTTCTCGGCCACTACGCCGCTGATTCTCGCCAAGAAGTTCACCCTGGCCAACTATGTAAACTTCTCGCACACATACGGACAGCCCATTATCCACGGCAAGACGGTATCGGAAATGCAGTCGGACCGCAAGAAACTCGCCAACGACATCGCAAGCGCGGCCCAGAACAAGGTTATCGTCACCGGATTGCAGGACGAGGTTGACATCAAGACCTTCACCATGTCGAACTCGGAGAAGGTGTTCACCGGACTGATGGAGCTGGTCGACCGCGACGTGTCGAACCTTATCCTCGGCTCAGAGTCGATGGCCGGTGCCACGATGTCGTATGTGGGTGCCACCCGTGCCCACCAGGACATCTTCAGGGACAGGGTGGAGTCGTACCGCCGTTACATCGAGAATGTGATGAACGAGGAGGTGCTGCCTCGCCTTGTGGCTATGGGCTATCTGGAAAAGGGGTTGGTGTTCAAGTATGCCAAGCGCCTTGAAATGAGCGACCAGGACCAGATCCAACTGTATGATTTCATTACCGACAAATACGAGGTGTCGGCAGACGAGATCGAGAAGACCTTTGGCGTGGTGGTCGGCAAGCAGATTAACCTCGTTCCCGAAGGTGGCGGCGGTGGCGGCATGACTGGTAATGATGACGACAACCATATCATGACGGACGAGGAATACTATAAGAGGTACGGCCATCGTCGCGGAGAGCCTGCAAATTTTTTCAGGGGGAGGCAGTGAAGGCGGCACACGGCGTCCCGGTGAAAGCGCAGGAAGACATAGAGCCGACGGAAGACGACCTTGACGAAAAGGCGTATGCCGCATTGTTGGCCATTTTTGAGAACTTCATCAAAGGCATTGGAGAACAAATCACCCTTGACGAACTGATTGAGGAGTTGGCGGCCTTGCGTGCAAGGTTCGGCATCGACGCGGCGCTGAAAGGGTTTGAGATAGACTTCGAGACCGCAGTGGCATTGCTCAATTCGGATGTCGCCAAACTTACCGACGAGCAGAAGAAACGCCGTGACGTGCTTCTGGCCGCTTTCGACAACATCATCGACTTCGCTGTCGCAGAGGAGTACCAGATGATTGAGGAAATGGACGACATGAACGGCGAAATGGGTTGGGGCATGGACTTGGAGGAAGGCGAGCTTGACGGCATCATGGATGTCTTCGAGAAATACAACCTGAATTATGCGGCCATCGAGGACGGCGACATTGAACACGCGATGCACATCGCGCTGATGATGTACCTTATCGAAGACGGAACCGTGCTGACCTACAGGACACAGCTCGACGACCGTGTACGGCCCTGGCACCTGGCACTGGAAGGCGTTTCTGCGCCAAAGGCCATCTTCCCCGAGTGGCTGATACCGCCCATTGAGCATGGATGCCGCTGCTTCCTTGAAGAAGAGAACATGCAGGGCAAGATCGGCGATGTCAAGGACGTGGTGTACGAGGTGCCGCAGATGCCTTCGTGGTTCAACAGGACTTTCAAGGAAAGTGTGGCCAAGGGCGGCAGAATCTTCTCCGACGAGCATCGCTATTTCGATGTGAAGGACGAGGATGTCGAGAAGCTGCAAGGCATGACTGAACGGATAAAGAAAGGGTATTGGAATGGCGATTAAGGTGACACCAGGTCAAGTGTCTGCGCAATGGGCGCTGTTGAAGCATGTGTTCAACGTGAACGCATGGAACTTCGAGGTCGCTGCGTCGAAGGCTGCCGTGAGCACATTCAGAGGCTCGTTCTTCCTCAACAGGCTCAACAGCAGCGGAAGCTCGCCGTGGCCTCCGAGAAAGAAGACGCCGAAGCCGTACCATCCTATGCTTCATGAGACGGGGACGCTGAAGAACTCAATCACGTCGAGGGTAGACGGAAGATGGAGCATGAAAGGAGGGAGGCACCTGCAAGCGCACGCCTTCACCGACCACAAGAAGTTCGGCTCCGCTGCACGCCACAAGGGGTTTTGCTATGCTGCGGTACACAACTCACCAGACAGCTCATTCAGGACCGGAAGGGCGGCAGGCATCGCGCAGCGACAGTTCATCGGACACTCGACAGTGCTCGACAACGAGCTGCAAAAGTTGACCAATCTGATATTCAGAGGTTTCCCGATAACGAGGAAGATACCGCATACCGCAGTAGCGGTGCCATTGAGTTTTGGTTTCCATTAATAAACTAAGGTAGGGCAATGATAGTAAGCAAGAACAATACACAGACCGAGGAAACCACAGCAGGGACCGAGGTCATAGCAACCCAGATGAATCCGCTGACGGCGGCCTACAATGCCGTGCGTGAGATTCTGATGACCATCAGGGAAGACGAGAACGACCCGGACAGCCCGCCGTATTTCAAGACAATCAAGTTCGATAACGGGCAACTGGCGAGGGTGAAAGGCAGCAAGCGCAACCTTGAATACCCGATTGTTTTTCCTGCGGTATTCATCCACTTCATCGACGTGAACTACAATGTGGGACAGTCGAACATCGCTGAGGGCAAAGGGTCGATGCGCATCCACTATGTGCTGAACCGGCTGAACAACAGCGACGATGTGGTTGAGACCGAAGTGCTTGAAATGTTTTCGCGCATCAACGGGGCGATTCAGGAGCAGAAAGGGAAGTACCCGGCGCTGTCGAAGCGTTTCCAACTGGCATATTGGGACCAGCCGTTGAGTTTCGACGACGGGTTGCAGCCATGCTGGATAGAATACGACATCTGGTTCAACGACTACACGGCATACACACAGCGCAACTATGTGGAGCGCTATATCGTGGTCCCGCCGTTCACCGACCACAGCGACCAGATAGAGGAACACCGCAACGGTCACGAAGACCACGACGACCCGCTTTACGAGGACCTTCCCGGATTCGTGGAGGTAGGGCAGGAATCCGCTTTCCTGCTCTCGAACAGCGGCGAACATATCATTGACTCAAACAACGAAATCATAACAACAACAGAGTAATGGCATACCAAATCAAATACTCGGGTAAAGAGATTGAAGAAAGACTCGATCAGATTCCAGAAAAGGTCAATAAGGAACAGGTGAGAGACATTGTACTGAGCATTCTCGAAGAACTTGACGCTCCAAAAGACGGGAAAAAGTACGTCAGGATTAACGGTGAATGGGTGGAAAATAACGGATAAAAAACCTTTTTCGACCGTGCCATCTATTGCCTAATAAAGCGAGCGCTTAATGGATGTAAACAACCTGAAACATGTGGTCGGAAGTTACGAGCAGGGCAAACCTGCCGTAATCCGGTTCTTTGGTCCTGTCGATTACTGGACCGTAAACGAGTTCAATGAAGAGTTCCTGTGGTTGCAGGAATGGGTGAAGCCCAGCAAGATTATCGTCGCCATCAACTCCGAGGGCGGTTCGGTCATCTACGGGATGAGCACATTCTCGCTGATCAACAGTTGCCCGATTGAGACCGAGTGTGTCATCGAGGGCATTGCCGCGTCGATGGGTTCCATCATCTGGGCTGCTGGCAAGCGCCTCTACATGCACGACTATTCGCTGCTGATGATCCACAACCCGTTCATCGAGGATGCCACCGACGACGAGAACACCAAGCGTTCCATCGAGGTGTTCCGCAAGCAGATTGAAACCATCTATGTGAAGCGCTTCGGACTGAGCGAAGACCAGGTGAAGGACATCATGGACGGCAAGGAGAACCTTGACGGTACCTTCTTCTCTGCGCAAGAGGCCGTTGACGCAGGCATCATCCCTGAAAGCCATGTCATCGAGACCGAGAGGGCCGTGACTGACAAGATTGGCGATGTGATGGCCGAGGCCAAGGAAGGTGGCAAGGATGTGCATGTGCGCGAAATGTTCACCTCGATTGCCGCAGAAATCAGCAATGAAAAACTTATTGCGAAACTCGAAACTATTACCAATAAAAAACAACCCCAAACACAACACTTAATGAACGAGAAGGATTTCAAAGAAATCGTGGCGCAACTCGGACTGAAGGAGGACGCTACGATGATTGCTGTCTCGGCCAAGGTAGGTGATCTGTTGAAGGCACAGAATGAGTTGACCGCGTTGAAGGCAGAGCATTCCGAGCTGAAAATCAAATTCACCGGCAAGGAAACCGAGGTCAGCAACATGAAGGGCGAAATGGCGACCATCAAGGCTGAATTGCAGAAATACAAGGATGCCGAAGCCGCCGCCCTGAAAGCCGAGATCGAGTCTGTGGTTGACGCTGCTGTCGCCGCAGGCAAGATTACCGCCGAGGCCAAGGAATCGTGGATTCAAATGGCCCAGAACAACTTCGATACGGTCAAGGCCACCCTTGCCTCTATCGAAGGTCGTAAGGTCGTCAGCGAGGAAATCGCCAAAGACCCGGAGAACCGTGAGCAAGCCCAAGCCGCTTTGACCGACGCCGAGAAGCAGATGCAGGAGAAGGTGACTGAGGTCGTGGGTAAGAACTTTGAACTGAAGAAATTCTAACAAAACAAGAACGAATGGCTACTATCAATTATGCAGGTAACACCTACGCAGGCGAAGTCCTTGAAGATTTGTTAGTCTATGCCGCACAGGGCAACGACACCTACAAGGAAGGCCTGATCCACATCGAGCCCGGCATCCAGAAGAGAAAGGTCCTTCCTCACATGAGCTTGGGCAAGATCATCCAAGACAACCAGCCGACGCCAACTTCCACCCACGGTGGCAACAGCAGCGGCAACTTCAACCAGTACCAGGTTTCGGAGCGCTACCTTGACCCGGCAGACTTCATGGTCTACCTGGAGTTCAACCCCCGCGACTTCGAGGACTACTGGAAACCGTTCCAACCCGACGGCAAACTCGTCTTCCGTGAGCTTGACCCGAAGGTGCAGGCCACCATGCTGCGCCTCTTGCTCGACCGCAAGGACCAGTACATCGGCGACGCCATCTGGTGCAGCCGCAAGGGTGGCACCAACGCCGCTTTCGTTTCCGACAGCACAGACAACGTGACTCTCGGTGGCGATTCCGACGCTGGCCCGATGAAGTATTTCGACGGTGCCGTGATGCGTGTCATCAACAACATGCTCGCCGCCATCGCTGCCAACCCGACCGATGCCGAAAAGAACGAGGTCGCCTCTGGCAAGTTCGTCATTGCAGGCAACACCGCCCTTTCGACCGGCGCCCAAGTCGAGGCCGCTTTGAAGGCCATGCACCAGTCGTGCCCGAAGAACATCCGCAAGAACCCCAACCTCTGCTACGTCATGGGATGGGAGGCTTGGGACCTCTACGATGCCTACCTCACGGCCAAGGACGTGAAGTACACCGAGAACGCCGACGTGAACAAGATGCGCTACAAAGGCCACCGTATCGTGGTCATCAGCGGCATCCCGGAGAACACCATCTTCATGGGCAAGTTCACGAGAGACATGAACTCCAACCTGTGGATGGGTGTTGACTACGCCACCGACGAAGAGTCCGTGAAGGTTGAGCCTTTGCAGGCCAACTCCGAGCTGTACTTCTTCCAGATGCGTCTGAAGATGGATGTCAACTTCATCCTGCCTTCGGAGGTTGTGGTTTGGACCACCTACCACAAGAACATCCTGACTCTCGCCGCAACCACGGCCAGCGTCGCCCAAGGCGCGAGCACCACTGTCGCTGTGTCGGCCTCCAACGGCCAATGCAGCGTGGAGTCCTCGCAGGCTAAGCTGACGGCCTCCATCAGCGAAGGCACGATCACCATCGCCGCCGCCGCTGACTGCCCGACCGGTACTCACACCGTGACTGTGACCGATTCCACCGGCGACACCGCCGAAATCACCGTCACTGTGTCCTAAGCGAGTTTGACGCAAACCTGACAACGGGGGCGGGCGCTCAACAAACGAACGCCCCCGTGTCATAAAAACTTAACCAGTATGGCAAAGAAGAAGACTGAAACAGAAACCCCGAAAGAGGAGGAAGCCGTGGAAACCAAGGTGGTGGAGGAAACCGTCACCGAGGAAACCCACGACGAAGAACCCCAGGGAGAGGCTGGCGAAGAAGCCCCTGCCACCCAAGAGACCACGGAAGAAACCCCGAAAGAGGAGGAAGCCGTGGAAACCAAGGTGGTGGAGGAAACCAAGCCTGAGCCTGTGGCCAAGGAGCAGGACATCCCGGAAGATGTGCTGAAGACCCTCGCCGTGTTCCCTGAAATGGAGTTCCTGTATGTTGGAAAGGGCGGAGGCATCTGGCGCAACGGCACGCCGGAGAGCATCAGAGGCAAGGCTGTCCTGTACAAGAATCCTTATTTCAAAAACGACAAAACTGAAAAATAATGGCATTAGGTGGAGTATTCATGACCGACACTGACGGTAACATTGGAAGCGAAGTTTCCAACAATACCGAGCATATTTGCGGTCTCTTGTTCGACATTTCCGGCCAGCCTGGTTTTTGGGATAGCGGCTATCCGGCTACGGTTGCCGACACTCTCAAGGACACGGTGGTCGAGTTCAACACCATGCAGGATGCCGTTGACGCTGGCATCAAGGCTTTCGACGCCGAGACCGACGCCACCAGCAACTTCCTGCACGGCGTTCCCTACTACCACATCAAGCATTTCTTCGATGTTGCAGGCGGCAGCGGGCGTTTGTTCGTGATGTTCGCCGATTGCAGCGCCAACTGGAATGCCTTGATTACGATGCAGAAGGCCGCTTTCGGCGTCATCAACCAGTTCGGCGTGTGGACAGAGCAGTACCTTTGGTCGCACATCGACAACACCAGCCCGCTCTACAGCGTGCGCATGGCTGGCGAGTTGAACTCCGTTGCGGTTTCTCTTGCAAACGACTACAACGCCCCGGTGAGCATCCTTCTCAACGCCAACGCCGCCAAGGTGCTTGGTGCCACGTCGACCACCACGGAGTACAGCTACACCGTGGTTGACGAACCGACTGGCAACCCGCACGAGCAGGGTTGGTACAAGTCGGACGGAAACGGCGGCTATGTGGAAGCATCCGAGACGAGCGTGGCTGAAAGCACGGACTACTATGTCCGCACCAGCACCGAGACTTCGACGACAGCCGTCTACGACACCGTGGACCTGACGAAGATCCCGACTTGCATCATCGACAAGCGCTATGTCAGCGTCCTGCTTGGCCAGGCCATCGACAACGATGTCGCCGGTATTCAAGCCAAGCTGACCTCGAAGACGCCTGTCGGCAACGTGGGCGCCGCCTTGGGCATCCTTGCAGTGGCTTCTGTGGCCGAGAGCATCGGCTGGGTGGGCCAGTTCGACGTTGTGAGCCAGTTCCCCGACATCGAGTTGGGCTTTGGCGACTCGACGATCAATGCCACCACGGGCAAGCTGAACAACACAATCTACTACTCTTCGCTGTCGAGCGCTCAGATCGACACGCTGGAAGACAAGGGTTACATCTTCCTCTGCCGCTATGTCGGCTATGAGGGACATGTGTTCTTCAGCAGCGACCGCACCTGCTCCGACCAGGACTACCGCACGATTTCGCGCAACCGCGTCATCAATAAGTCGCGCCGTGGCGTGAGAAAAGCCTTGCTGAGATATGTGAACAGCCCGATCAAGATTGACCCGGCAACGGGCCAACTGACCTCGACCCAGATTGCGATTTTCTACAATCGCGTGAAGGACGTGCTCGACCTGATGGTCGCGGCCAACGAGGTGAGCGGTATCGGCAACATCATCATCCCGGCGAACCAGAACATCTTGAAAAACGACAGGCTCAACCTTTCGTACACCCTCGTTCCCATCGGTTGCTCGAAGGAAATCAAGGTCGAGGAAGGCTTGGTCTTAAAACAACAGTAAAGCAATGGCAGGAATAGTTATCAACAATGTGGCCTACAACTGGGCTATGGTGCAAATCGCCTCAGAAGACCTGACTGGCAACACCGACATCAACCCCACCATCCTTCAAGGCGTCAGCGCCCTGAGCTGGAACAAGAAGCGTGAGGTGAAGAACAACTACGGCCTTGGCGGAAACTGTGTCAGTCGTGGCTTCGGCAACAAGGTGTGCGAGGCAAAGATCACGATGGACTACCACACCCAAGACCTGCTGCGCAACGGCGCCGCTTCGCTGATGGACATCGGCCAGTTCGACCTCATCGTCAGCTTCGCCGACCCTGTGACTTCCACGGGCGTCAGCACCTCCGGCACCGACCCCGGCAACGGCGAGGGTTGGACCACGCAGACGATCACCTTGAAGGGTTGCATCTTCAACGAGGACGGTATGGACTCGCAGCAGGACGATGACAACATCACCAAGGAGTTCGACCTTAACCCGTTCGATATTGTTATCGGCAACGGGTAATCAGACAGTTTCTCTGATTCTGTCACTTTTAATGTGGAAAAGTGCGCCCCTGAAAAGGCGCACTTTTTTTTGCGTTCTGGAAAACCTTGACCGACGGGGCTGTCTATTATATAAGCGACACACTAATCATTAAAAGCAACAGACTATGGAAGAGAAAGAAACCATCACCATTGAAGGGCTGACGCCCGAAAGAATCAAGGAAGTCGAGAACAAGATGGCCGAACTGAAGGCCGCTAACCCCAAGAAACGCATTTTCCCGTTAGCCGTCGAGGGCGACCCCGACTTTGACGAGAAGGATGTCTACATCGGCTACTTCAAGCAGCCTTCGTTCGTTGAGTTCAGCAAGTACCTTGCCGCTTCGCAGAAGGACCAGGCTGTGGCCATGCGTACGCTTGCGAGAGACTGTTTCCTCGACGGCGACAGGGCGCTTATCGACGACGACTCGCTGTTCCTGTTCGGACTGATGGGCCAGTTGAGTGAAATCATCAAGATGCGTCAGGGCAAGCTCGTAAATTTATCGAAAGCTGGGAAGTAAGGAAAGACGACTACATCAGGCAGAGACTGATTCTGATTCGCCATTACTTTCCAGATGTAGACATTGATACAATTGATGACGAGCGGTTCGCCGAGCTTTCTGGTGATGCCGAGTGGCTACATTCGCAGATGATGCTGATGAAGGCTAACGCTATCGGTGCCATGATGGGAGCAGGCGACGCCAAAGACAGTTAAATCTTCATTATCAAGGGAAGGACACCGCCGTGACGATTGTCACGGCGGGTCTTTTTTTTGTGTGCTGTCTGCAAACGGAAAGCGGGTTTTGACACTATTAACAAGAAAATAGGATGTTCACACAATGGCAGGCGAGGCATATCAGGTAGATTATATAATTAACTTGCAGGACAGGGCTTCTGCGGGGATTGCGAACTTTTCGAAAGCGGCGAGTAAGCTGACTGCTGCGGCAGAGAACCTGAAGAAGTTCGAGGCTACGTTCAACAACATCGTCGGGAAATTCAGTAAGCCGTTGAAGATGAGCATCGACACGGCTAATGCCCACCGAAGCCTTGACAAGATTCTGAAAAAGATTCAGAGGATTCAGACCGAGGCCCGCAAGGTCAACGTAGGAGTGGTCGGAAATCCTGCTGGCAATGGTAGCGGTAGAGGCGGTGGCGGCAACAGGCAGGCGCCCGTTGTTGCACCTGTTCGCAGACAGGCACCGAGACCGCTTGTCGGTTCGAGAGCCGGGCAGCCTCTTGTTCCGAGAAACCTTGAATACCAGGTGTTGGGTCCTACCCGTCTGGGCAACGTGGCCATGCTTGACATGTTCAAGGGCATGGGACTGATGTACGGTATTTCGGCAATCGGTTCCGGCATCCGTGACATCATCAGCCAGTCGACTGATTATGAGAATATCATGCAGACGGCCAAGAACATCCTTAAGACCAACTATAAGGGTGGCAACTTCAACGCCAATTTCATTGACCTTGAACGCATCGCCCGAGAGGTGGGCGTGGAAACGAAGTTCACCGCGCCGGAGGTTGCCGATGCAGTGAAATTCTTGGCAATGGCCGGTCTTGACCTCAATGCCATCAAAAAGTCGATTCGTCCTATCGCAGACATTGCCTTGATTGGCGACACAGACCTTGGCCAAACGGCAGACGTGATGACCAACATCATGACTGCCTACGGCATCAAGCCGGAGGACATGCGGAAGACCGCAGATGTGATGACCAGAACCTTCACCATGTCGAACACGACATTGATGGAACTGGCCGAGTCATTCAAGATGTCTGGTTCTATGCTGCATCTTGCCAATGTCCCGTTTGAGACTGCTGCCGCAGCTTTCGGTGTCTTGGGTGACGCAGGTATCAAGGCGACGATGGCCGGTACTACGATGCGTACCATCATGAACAACCTGCGCAACCCCACGAAGAACCAACAGAAGTATTGGGACATGCTTGGCGTGCGCAGGTATGACGACTACGGCAACCTGAGAGAAATCAATGATATATTTGCAGACCTCAACAAGCTCAACGGCAACGACGCAAGGTCGGCGAAAGCCAGGGAACAATACGAGGCGTTGCAGAAGCAATATGCACCGAAGTTTGAGGGGTTGCAGGAAGGCAGCGAGGAATGGAACAAGTTGACAGCGGAATACGACAAGGCCAGCGAGGAGATACGCAGGAAGTTTGGTGGTGTTGACGTGTTCAGGCTGTTCCGTCTGACTGCGGCTTCTGGAGCCGGTGTACTGATGAACAGCGTCGAGAAGTGGAACAGGGTTATTGAGGAGAACTTCTTGTCGCAGGGCCTTTCAGAGAGGCTTGCCGAAGAAAAGAAGAACACCATCGCTGGCATGTGGGCGCAGTTGAAGTCGGCGTTCCAGGAGGGCGGATTGAAGGTGTTTGAGGAAAACGACGGGAAGATTCGCGGGTATCTACAGCGGGGTATTTCTTGGTTGAAAAGCACGGAGTTTACGGATTTGCTCAGGTCTGTATTTGACCTTGTGGCAGATCTGGGGAATACTTTGCTGTGGTTTACAAAGCATATAGTCACATTCTATGACAGATTCAAGCCACTTATCAATGGTTTTCTGAAATTCCAGCTCATTTTGAAGGGCATTCAGTTGCTCGTTGGGTCTGGTAAAATGGTCGGGAACGCGCTTCTCTACACTTTGCAACCGTTTATGAATGCGGCAATAGGAAGTCCTTGGATTCAGCGTAAAATGCCAGGCGTATTTGGCCTTTCAATGGCTGCTACAGGGCAAATGGCATCAGCCAGCGCTTACAATGGTATGCTTAACGGAATGAATCCTTTGATTGCATGGTGGTTCACTGGAAGAAAAGGGAAAGGGATGCCGTTGGCACCTGTTACCATTCCGAAGCAAACTCTTGCTCCTTATATTCGTCCAAAGATGCCTATGGATCCAACGCAAATATCTTTGCTTGGTCCAGTTATGTCTCAGCAAGCGAACGCCGTTTATACAAAGCAACTTGCCGCTTATAATAAACGTGTTGCACGCGCAAATAACATGCAGAGAAATGCTGGTTGGTCTGGAATGGCTGGTGCAGTAGTTGGGTCGTATCTTGGTAATGCCATTGCTCCTGATTCTGATTGGGCTGGAGCGATAGGTGGTATTGCTGGCTCTTTGGGCGGTATTGCCTTGTCTTCTATGGCAATACCAGGAGCGGGATGGATAACTGCCGGTGTTATGGGAGCGGCAGCAGCAACCGCCGCGATTATTAAGCACATACGGGCTGTAAGAGAAGCAAAGGAAGCTGCCGACTTGTATGTTGAAAGCATGAAAAAACTTGATGTTGAATCGTGGAGTATTGGTAGCCAGCAAGACTATTTTGTGTCGACCATGAGAGTCAGAGGTAACGTGTTGCTATCAGAACAGAGTCGGTTGAACGCAAGCATAGAACTTTGGAGGAAGTATTACAGAGCCATGAACGGAGAGGAAGAAGAAGCGAATCCGTCAGCAAAAGGCTATATGTATGACAATGACTCGAATTTCAAAACGCTTGTTGATAGACTGACAGGTAAAGGAAGCAATGCGTTTCAAAACGAGTTGTATGCGCAGTTGGTTGCTAATGGAGACTATGCAAAGGCGGAACAAGCCTTACAAGATATGTTTGGTGATGAAATCAACGGTTATGGAACACCAAGTTGGCAGGAATTGCTTGGCATGGGTTTTGGAATCGCTGAATACCATAACAATTTGTACAAGTCTTTAACGGACGACAACGGTCTTCTACTTGCCGCTTCCGCCATGCACCCGGAGAACAAGATTATCAGCCAAGACATAGGACAATGGCTTGAGAATGCTTATAAAGGAATCGGTAATGAGCAGGATGTGGAAAGGCGAATTGCTGAGTTTCAGAAAAAATTCATGACACCAGCGGGTGAAATCATGTCTTTCAGTCAGCAAGCAGAACTTCCGATTGAGGATTATAAAACAATGTCGCACGCCGAATTGTTGCAAAATCCGACTTATTATGCCTTAATGGTTCCACAGCTTCAAAAAATACTTGATGAATACAGGGAGAAAGCAAGCGCGTTCTTCTCAGACAATGAAGCATCTGCGCAAAGTTCAGTCATAAGTAATTATATGCAGCAAATTTTTGGTGGCATTGGTGAAAATGTTGGTACTTTCGGGGATGATACTTTTAAGGCTGCGTTCGATACTTGGCTTAATACGGTTCCAATAGACACCAAGGAAAGGGAGTTAATGCCTCAAACCGCATTTGCCAATGCGTTGAAGATATTTGAGAGTTTGCCAGATGCACAAAAGAAATACATCCTTCCGGTATTAAATCGAAATTACTGGGAAGATGTTCTTGGCGTAGACTTAACAAATATCGAAGGTGGGTTTAATGCGCCTACGGAAAGCACGCCAAACCCATACGGAGATATGTTCAACTGGAACGCCGAGAAGGGTATTTGGGAATTAGAAGGTATGCCTTCACTTCCTGGCATTTGGAACTATAAGCCTGTTGGACCTGTCATGCCCGAAGCAACAAACAATACTGCGACAAACGGGAATGCTACAGTTGCAATGGGTGGTGGGTTTAATTCATGGTTTTATCATCCAGCATGGGAGCAAAGCGATTCCGTGCCTCCTCTTAACAACGATGCTTTCCGCCCTTCTGAAAGAAGGATGATGTATGACACGTTTGCCCAGGCCACTGTTAATAGGCCGATCAACATATACATCAATTCGGACGCGCTTATCAAAGCAGACAAGATTGACGCAGAGGCAGACGAGGGCAAGCTGCAAGAAAAGGTCCACGACTCGCTTGTCAACATCCTGGACGACGTGGCCGGAATGTTCGGAGGTCAATTCAACACAGGCGTAGCATAACAACTAAAAAGACAAGAAAATGGGAATGTTGGATAGTTTTCAGGAGTGGTATCAGAACAACAGTTCTGGGGCATGGAAGCGTGTCATGCTCGTCTATGCCACCCAAGCGGCCTACCTTTTGTCCCGGGCCGCCACAGCCGATTCGATGGAAGCCATCAGATACAGCAACTGGACCGGAAGACGCACCATGCTTGCACTGAAGCGCGTCGGCATGAGCCTCGCCAATGCTGCCAGCGTATCGGAGGCGGTAAGCCACTACAGCCATTACCGTTCGCTCAACGAGTTGAAGAAAATCCGCGAGAAGCAGCAAGAAAGGAAGAAAATCATAGATAACAAGCGCGATGCGAGCGCGAACAGATATGGTGAAGTGGAGCTTGACGGAAGGACGTTTCGCGCTTATGACGAGCGTATGCAGGTGGTAAGGGAGGCGATGATACTCCACTATAAAGGTGAGAATATCATAACGAGAACTGTGTTTGACGGCACGAATGAAAGTGCAGGAGGAAGTGCTGAGGAGAATTTCACAACCCAACATGTTGTGTTCATCGACCTTGCGCCTCAAATCTCCGTACAGACGAAGAAAAACCTTGTGCTTACCACCGTACAGGGCCGCGACTATACCAGAAAGGAGTTAGTGAGTGGCGGCGACCTGGTGTTCAGTGTCAGCGGAAACATCGTGTCGAACATCCCGGACATGTACCCTGAAAACGACGTGAAGAAACTTATCAGCATTGTGGAATACGGCGGCATCATCGAGGTGAACAACATGATATTCGACCAGTTCAATGTCAACCGGCTTCTCATCGAGGACTTCCGTCTTGAACGGCAGGACTGCAAGAATGTGCAGCCTTATTCGATGACCTGCGTGGCCGTTGAACCCGACACTGATGTTGTGGTTGAGGCAGACACCATCGACCTGATAGACTATAAGATCAAGCAGAACAGCCCTGACAGGATTGTGCGCATGGCATTGAACACGGCACTCAAATTCACCGGCCTTGACTACAGCATCGCCGACTTGATAGGAGATATTATCTAATGATGAAAGCAGTAGCAGACCAGCCGAGTTTCAAGATTCTCATCTGCCTTATCAGGCTGTGGGATGCCAACGATGCGTCGAGCCTTATGACCATACCGGCACAATGCGACATGATTACAGAGGTGTCGTCGGTGGAGATTTCGGAGTCGTTCACCGATGTGATTGGAACAGCCAAGGTGAAGTTCCCGAAAGGGACCGTGCTGCGCAAGACCTTGGATGAAATCAATGCCGAAGAATCTGTCGATGAAATCAAGATGAGCAGCACTGGTGTTGTGGAAGTCCTCAAGTCGAAGGCGCAGATTGCAAGGGTAGGTGATTTCTCCGTCGGAAGACGGATAAGGATCCAGCTTGGCTACACCACAGACCCTGCCATTGCCGCATTGACAAAGGTCGGTGACGGACGGAAGAATATCTATAACACGGACTCGTTGAAGCAAGACTACATACAGGCGATGAACTACACTTTTGACGGCTACATCGTGAAGTGCGGCATTGAGGAACCTATTGAAATCAAGTGCGAGGACTTGGGACACATGCTGAAAAAAGTGATGTGCCCGCGCATTGGTTCCGTAAAGGGATTAAAGGTGAACGACTTCCTTGCATCGGACGGAAAATACAAACTATTGGAAGACACAGGGCTTGAACTATTACCAGCCTCAAAGGATAAAAACCTGAACATAGGAAAGTTCAGTCCTGACGACAACATGACGGTGTACGAGTTGCTGACCTCATGGAGCAAGAAGAAACTCCACTCTTTCGTGGTAATTGAAAACGACACGCCATATCTTGCCGTTGCCAAGTCATACCTTACCAACGCCAAGGATGACTCGGTTATCAAGATCATGGAGAAAAGTACAACGGTTCCAGTCGTCGATTTTGGCTATCATGTGGCCAACAACGGTCTGACGCTTTCAAGGATAGACCCTTTGTTCCTTGCTGTACGCGCCACGGGAACGGATTCGTCGGGGAAGCACCTACATCTTGTCCTGATGCTCAATCCCGAATACGGCACCAATCCCGCTGCCGAGAAATACCGTGTTGTCAACGACAGCAACCAGAGCAAGAAATCGAAGAAATCCGGGCAGTCGAGCCAAGGTTCGAAGGTCGACTTGAAGAAATACACCGTTGTGGATTTCCATTCCGACACCGAGAAACTGACCAAGGACAAACTGAAGACCGAGGCGATAGAGTATTTCGAGAGCTACAACCAAAACGGCATGGACGGAACGCTGACGCTGTTTGGCGACTTCAGTGACCAGGAGATATACACGGGTGGCAAGGTTGAACTTGCCGACCCGAGACAGTCGGCGAAGAACGGCGTCTACCTCATTGGAGAGGTGGTGACGCGCTTCGGCGTGGACGGTTACAGAAAAGTGTTGAAACTCCCATATTGCATTGCATTGAAGAACGACGATGAGTGACCAGACTATAAATAGAAAGAACGACCCGTCGGTTGGCAACCATCACGACATATCGGAAGCCATCAGGAAGATTGCGCTGAAAGGCATCGCCGACCCCAATCAGGGGTTTGTGTACGGTTCAAGGCGCATCACCGGCTATGTCGCCAAGGTGAACGACGACCTGACCATCGACGTGCAGGAATACCTTGACGAACAGGAGTTCAAGGGGGAGAAAATCGGCTACCACGAAGGTGTGTACCTGAGCGCGTTGGAGTCGAACCCCAACGGCTATGTCATCGTGCCGAAGCTGTATTCTGAGGTGGTCATCGTCAAAGACCCGGTGTCGAAGATAGAGTATGTCTCGATGTTCTCGCATGTCGATGTCATCCAGCTTGAGTCGAGCGACAAAGTGACCATCGGAGTTGTGGAGCGCGACGAACTGAACCTGAACGACGACAACTCGCCCGATGTGGACGAATTGGAGGCCACAGGTCTTTCCGGTAAGACCACCTACACCAAGGAGGAGGTCCTGACCGAGGTCATCGACGAGGACGGCAGCAAGACCACATCGCTTGACATGAAAAGCGACGCTTTGGACATCAAGGTCAGCGACAGCGACGAATCGACGATGCACATGGACAAGTCGGAAATCGTGTTGGAGCGCGGCAAGTCGAAGACCACACTGAAGGACAGCGAGAACACGATGGAGAACGGAAATGAAATGGTGAAAGTCACCAATTCAGTGGTATATCTTGGAAAGGATTCCGGAACCAGCCATGCTGTACTTGGCGAGGAACTGGCTGACATCCTTAGTGATATTGTCGACTATTGTTCGCAAATCAAGGTCACTACCAAGATCGGGCCACAGCCCGTACTTCCGCCTACCATCGTACAATTGATAGCGTTGAAAACCAAGATTTCCGTATGGAAGAGTGCAACAAGTCAATTCCTAACCCGTAAAGTGGAGATACAGAAGTAATGGCACTACCAGTATTAAATCCAGGCATTGCGAATCTCAGCCAAGATTCCGCCATCTACGACCTCTATACGAGGTACTACAACAACATGGTTGCGGCCAATGACGTTGATACTCCCAGCTTTGATCCGCTTCCAAGTGAGATAGAAGCCAACGGTGACTTGACACAGGAGTATTACGACAGGGTTAATGCAGGCTTGGCATCGTACAGCGAGATACAGATGAGAAATGCCGCCTATAACTCTGCCGTGGCCGTGTTCTCGTCACTTGGTGGCGGCAGTGGTGGCGGTAGCGGGAGCACCAGCGGCTTTTTGGCCCGTGCGGGCGACAGTATGTTGGGCTTGCTTCAGGCGAGATACGGTTTCGAGGCAGGTTTCGACAATGTGAAGATTTTCGACACGACCATTGTCGATAATGTCAATACCGCTCATGTGTACGGGACGCTCATTGTAGACAGCGATGCGGAAGTCACTGGTAAGATTGTTGTTGGTGACGATGGTATTTATTTCGGCAACGACCAGACATTATATAAGGATGATTCCACGGGCGATATAGTTCTTGCAGGAACCAACATTGTGCTTGACGGTGCCGTTGAGAGCACTGGAAGCATAACCGTTGGCGATGTTGTTGTCGGTCAGAGTTCCATCACCAACAACGGCCATGTGTACTACCATGCCGGGAATGCAAACAACCAGTATGTGGATTGGGCGTCAGACGACATGGAAGTGTTCGGCGACCTTACCGTTCACGGCGACCAGTCGTTCGGCGGCATGTTAAGCGCCCTGAACGGCTTTGAGTTGGGCGCCGACAATACGGTGATGTTCCAGTCTGTCGTTGTGGAGAGCAACGGCGTAATCACCGACAAGTGGCTTAATCTCAAGTCGATGATTGACTTGGAAGGCGGTGCCGGATTGAGTTACAACGGTCATCCCATCCTGAAAGCATATCGTGACGCCAATAACAACAACGAATACAGGGTGGATTTCGGCGCCCCTGGTATGAACATGTACCTTGGCGCTTCGGATGGCAACATGCTTACTACGAAGGTGTTTCTTGCTTCCGACATCTGGAACTACGCAAACACCTTCCGTATCGTTTCGAGGTTCGGCGACGGCAACTTTCCCAATTCGTTGAGCGCTGGTTGTGCCACTTCAGGGCCTACGGTATTGCAGACCTATTTCGGTTCTCAGTCGGATTGCGGCGTGGTGTTCCAGAAACTCATCCGCTTGAACAGTGTGAACGGCCCGTCATTATCCATAGGGGCAAGCGAATACGAGGCGAAGATAGACCTTCCGTATCAGCATGTGGTGAACGACATGAACACCTTGGAGCGGTTGCCCATCGTGTTTTCGTTTGAGCCTACGACATCGTTGTTCGCCGACAGGTCGTTGTCGTGGTCGGCAAGCCTTGGTATAGACTTGGACGACGAGAACGCTGAATTTTTCTCTTTCAGAAAGCCTGTCGAGGCCGAGTTTTTTTCCATAATAGGGGAGCAGTATAAAACCAAACTGGGCGAAAATGTCCTATTCTTTGACGACGGAGTTTTCCTCGAAGGCATCGTTGGAGGCATATACCATTCGGGCAACGGCACCTTCTCTGGCAGCATAAGCTCACCTACTTTCGCAAGTGGTTTTGCCGGGTACGGATGGGCTGTCAAGCCCGACCAACTGTACGGCGGCTATGAGGCCACTTTTGATTCGCTTGTCGTAAGGAAGAAGATGCGGGTCTATGAGTTGGAGGTGCAGAAGATTTCGGCCACCAACGGCTCCTTGTGGGTCAGCGACTCATGTTCTGGTGACACCGTGACGGAAATCGTTTGATATGGCTGTATTCAATTATCGGAAGTTCAAGGTTCTGCTCGACGCAGACTCGAAGAAGACGCAGGGGTTGAGGACCGGCGACATCGTTAGGCGCCAGTATTTCGACGGCCAGAATGTCGTCTATTCCTTGATGTGCGTCTTGGGCTATGGCATCGAGGAAACAGTAGATGCCGAGACCAACGATGTGATTCGTCAGCCTTATTTCATCGGCGCACTTCTTGAAGGTGACGCTCCGCAAACCAGCCAACTGCTTGATTTCGTCAGGGTGACAAGCCTTTTCGACACCGACAGGAGCGGAGCCTTGTACCTCACGGCATCGGATTCGGACGCGCCTTTTATGGATGTCATCGACGGCATAGGCAGGAATATGAGCCTGTGCTGGCCGACAAACATAGCCAACACCGATTCCATCGACTCCAAGACGCAGTATGTCACGATAGGAAACGAATACATCACCTCCGAATACATGTCGTCACTTGACGGCAACGGCAGGGTGTGCCATATCACAAGAACTGGAGAAAACGCGCCTCAAAATGAGGCCATCGGCATCAGACAGGACTTCTACAACTACATAGCGAATCCGAACCGTGTATTGGTGTCATTCAAGGTGAAGGCGAGCAAAAGGATGAACGCCAATGTGTCGCTGAAATACATCAACGGCTTGCAGACCGACGGGTCGATAGACTTTGAGGTCACAACGGATTGGGAGTACAAGTTCTTCGCCATCACCGTAGACTACTCTGGCAGGCATCTGCGCACCCTGTCCGTGGCTTTCAGGAATTTTTACGCCAACGACGAGGCATGGATTGCGGACTTGAACATCATCCTGCTTTCGAGCGTTTCATCATTTGGCGACGCGAGCCAGACGAGGATAGGAAAGCTCGACGGCATCGTGGATCCAGTGTTCGGTCGTCTTGACGGGTATGGGGGTTATCTTCAAAAGATGTTCGCCTCTGGTTCCGCTCATGTGTCCGGCACGTTGACCGCAGGTGACGAGAACGGTTTCGGGGCAACTTTCTATGCAGGAAAGATACACAGGAACGCATTCCTCAATTCAATCATGCCCGCGTTTTTGGGTTCCATTGAGCCTTCGGAAAACATGGCCAACCCAACAGGCATGGGAGAGGTGTATGAATTGACTGGAGATGCCACGATGTCGGCACAGAGAAGCGACTGGCTTATGCCGAGAATCGGAACCGAATACTGTTTCTCGTGTTGGATATATGCCAAGAAGGAATGCCTGCTTTCCATCTACCAGAACGGGTCGTTGGTAGGCATTTTACAAATCCCGTATTCACAGGCACACGCATGGTACAGGCAGAGTGTTTCGTTCAAGTTGCAGGAGCCTGCCAATGCCGAGGATGACATGCTGATCACGCTGAGTCCGACGTTTATCGACACGCCTTCGCGTGAGGTGACTAACAACGAGGCCGTGCTTGCGCAGGACCATATCATGCCGGACGAGGATGTCATGTTCTTCGCATCGCCACAGGTCGAGCTTGGCGACACTGCAACGCAATACCAGCCTACCGACAACAAGCTGAACTATACCGACGACTACGGTGCGTGGTTTGCCCGTGGCGGCATAGGCGGAACCATTCAAAACCCGCTGTTGCGGCTCAATTACGACGGCAACGGAAGCATCGGAGCGAGAGGCAATGCCTTTGTGCTGAGGAACGACGGAAGCGGACATCTGGCCAACGCAAACATCGTTTGGGACGAAGACGGCAACGTGACTTTCGGCGAAGGCGTGAAGCTGACCTGGGACAACATCGGAGGAACACCTCCAGAGGAGTTTATCCACAGGGCTGTGCGGATAACAGGGCAGGACACTTTCGTAATATCCAGTGAATTTGGCGTTGCGATGGTGACACCAGAGGCCATAACACTGACAGTAGCCGAAACCAACCTGTCGAGCACGGCCGACCAAAGGCAGTGGTATTATTCGGACGGACTCAACTTCTATCCTATACCGAACGCAAAACTGAAGACATTTGTTCTTGCACACGATTCGTATTTATGGGACTATTCACCCAACGTGCTTGTGCTGAAATATGAAGTCAACATAGACGGCAATATCTATTACGACACCATATCCATCAGGAAGCAGAGGCTGGATGGCTACGAGGTGAGAATCACGTCGCGTCAAGGTGAGCTTTTTGGAAGTGGTGTGTGCCATACCGTTTTGGAAGCGAATGTGTATTACCAGGGCGAGCTGATGGAAGAAATACCACCGGCGCTCGGGTTCAGGTGGCACAAATACAGCTTGCCAGACACCGACAACGAAGTGGAGGACTGGTGGCTTGCCGTTGAGGACGGAGCAGGTAACATTATCATGCCCGAAATTGACAGGAACGCAAAACAAATCACCCTTGACTACACTATTATATCAACGGATATGTTTGTGTGCGACCTGATCATGGAGAACAACCAATTCCCGTATTACTTACCCATAACATTCTGACAATGGCGTTAGATTTCGGAAATAAGATTCAAAACTTGGGCGCTACTGCGCAGGGCAGGTTGACTGCTGCGGAGTTTAACGCGATTATCCAATTGATCAACGAGCACGAAGAATTGATCCACAAGAAGTGGGTTGGCTCTGAAAGCGAGTATGCGGCATTGGTAGCCAGCAACCAGATTCACGACGACTGGCTGTACTATATCTACGAAGACGATGAACCCGGAGGCGGCGATACGCCACAGACCGAGCAGACCATTGCCATAGAAGGCAGCCTGATGACGATACAAGGCGCAGAGCTTTCGGCAGACGGCGAGACCCTTACGGTTCATGGATCGCTGTCGTCAGATGGCGAGACATTGATATTCTCCAGTTCGGCGCAGCAGGAACAGCAGGAAGAGGAACAACAGACTCAACAGGCAGCCATCAGCGGCGAGCTGATGACGATACAAGGCGCCTCGCTGTCGCAAGACGGCGAGACGTTGACCGTGAGAGGCGCATTGTCATCGGAAACATTGGTTTTGACAAACACTTAAACTAACGATAAAAACAGAATGCAATGATTAAGCAAATCAAAGTCATAGACGACCAAGGAAACGAGACCACCGTTGAAGTGGGACAGTTGGCAGCAGAGATTGCCGCTCTCATCACGCTGAGTTCGAAGAACAACCTCGAAATCACATCGCCGAAAAGCATCAACGTCGAGCCGACGAAACATGTCAAGGTGAAGCCAGGCGATGGAGGACAGATAGAGTTGCTTGCGGACCATACTGGCGACTTGGACGAAGTGCTTGTCAAGGCTTTGGTCAGTGTTGACGACCAAGGTGTTGACCTTGCAAGCGAGTTGCCCATCAGGTTGAAGCTGAACTCGACCGAAATGGAGTTCAACACCAAGGGCGCAGCAGACATCAACGAATACGACGTGAAGTTCAAGACCGGTGTCAAGGACTCTTCTGCCGGAGAGCACTACTGCCAGACCAAGATGAAAGGCCGCTCGTTCGACATACGTTGCTACGAGCACGGAGGCATAGCCTTGCAGCCCTGTGGTGAGGACAGCAACCACAACGAGAACAAGATCAAGTTCGAGAGTTCAAGGACCAACGCCATCGGACAAGCAGGACAGTACGATTCAGAGGGTGGGCAGGGCCTTGAGTTTGGCACATTCAATAATGAGCACACATCTCTCTATACAGGAGATTACAGATTCAAGGCCGACGGTAGGGTGATTGCCGTTACCCGTGGCACCATCGCTCAGGCGGCCAGCGGGAAGACCGACTATCCGACCCAAGACGATGACTTCAAAGATATCCCGCTCACCAAGGAAGGTTCTCCCTGCACATGGGATTCCACCAACGGTTGGGAGGCCCCGTCTGGCGAAACCATCCTTTCCTGCACATGGGAGGACATTATCAATGCCGTTTTGTTCCTGAAAGGCAATGGCTCAATTTAATCGGAAAGACGTAGTAGACGTCAAGTTTGGCAGAAGACAGCTCGTTGAAATCAGGAGCGGCCTCGTGACCGTTTGGGAGTTTTTGACGGGCTTCATCTTCACGTCTGACGGCTATGTGTGCCAGACTTCGGACGGCTACATTGAAAAGTGCAACGACCAATAGAAACAAGCTATGGCTAAAAAAACCATCAACATACCGATATTGTCCGATAAGTGGCTTGCCGCCTGGACACAACTGAAGGACTATTTTGCCAACAACACCTTCGCGCAGAAGTTCATCCGCCATGATGAGAGGCCTTTCGTGCGTTGGTATGACGCAGGAAACCGTGTGTATCGCGAATTTCCTGACGAGGCGAAGATGATGGCGTGGGTTGATGCCTACGAGAACGGCACCCTCGACGAACATCCCGAGATCAGGGCATACGAGTTCACCGAGGGCTTCACCGCTCCGGCACCCTATACGATTTCCTTCATGTCGCTGAAAGACAACCAGTATGTCCTAATCGGTGACGACGGCAAGACCAGCGGCGTGACTATCGGCTATTCCTTCAAGACTGTTGATGGCAACGGCAGCGAGCTTCCTGAGTCGGTTGACGCCTACTATACTTTCCAGAGCACGAGCGGAACGCACCAGACCTCGAAGATCTACAACGCAGGAACGACGGTCAATATGAACATCGACGAGTTTCTGCATCTTGGCACCAACACCATCACGATACACCTTCGCGGTCGTTCCACTGGTGCGACGAGGACAACGGTAGTGACCTACTATGTCGTGCAACTGAAGATTTCGACGACATTCGACATTTCGCGCAGCATCCTGCCGAACATGAACTTCTCTTGCACCTATACCGTAACTGGTCAGGCCGACAAGACAGTGCGTTTCTACATCGACGGTTCCATAGTAGGCACCTCAACGGTTTCGCAACTTGAATCGTCGGCGACAAGGACGCAGATCTTCAATAACACGGACGGGAGGTATCAGCCTGGCAAACACACCTTGCAGGTGCAGGCTGAAATGATGGCTGGCGACAGCATCTTCCTTTCCAACCTGCTGTATTATGAGTTTGTCATCACTGGCATCGACCAGACTGTGATTCTCATTGAGAATGTGTTCCCGAGGACACAGCCTGTGCTTATCGGCGAACAGCCTGGCCTCACAGGAAAGCAATATATCACGAAGAGCCTCAATTGGGCCTACTATTCAAGTGATGTGCAGCAACAGTCGGCAACCATCACATGGAGGCTGTTTGCTAACGGCAACGAGACCACCTTGGCGACGAGAAATGCCGATGTTGTCCATGCCGAGACCGACCGCAAGCCAGACCCGCTGACCTTCATGCCTACCGAATACGGGACCTATCAACTTCAAGCCCTTATTGGCGGCGAAGTCATCGAGCCTTCGTATTCCATCGCCATCAGCGAGAACACGGAGATATTCGAGGCGAGAGAGGGTCTGACGATGAAGTTGAGCGGCCTTGGCCGTTCAAACGACGAGCCGCAAGAAACACTCCAATCGTGGGCCGACAGGGGATATTCCTGTCAGTTCAGCAACATGCCTTTCAATGGCAACTCGGGCTATTTCGACGACGCCGTGGTGTTCAACAACGGAGCCACTGGCCTTATCAACAACAAGCCGTTTGCAGAGGAAATCGCAGTGCAAAGTCGTAACGGCAATGTAGTTGAGATTGACTTCATGTCGTTCAACGTGGACGAGAACGATGCCGTCATCTTCCAGATCGGCGACCCGTCTATCGGTCCAGCATTGACCATCTATCCGACCAAGGCGGTCCTGAAATCGCGTGCAGGAACTGAGATTGTGGCACGCTTCAAGGCAGACGAGAGAGTGAAGCTGGCTTTCATCACCCATCCCAACGCACAAGGGCACACGCAGTACCCGCGTTTTATGACGGTTTCGAATAACGGTGTCCTGGCTCCCGCCGTGGTATATGACATCACGGACAATTTCAATATCGGTCGCATGGCCGATACCAACGACACCTACGGCATGATCCGCATCGGCAATGCCGACGGCAAGGCTGGAATCAAGATATTCTACCTGCGTACTTACGATGCCGTCATCAACGAGGTGCAGGAATTGAACAACTACATCATTGACAGCGGCAAGGACCTGGCCGCCATGATTGCCAAGAACAACATCTACCAGACCGGTTCCGTTTCTACCGTTGACATCGACAAGATCGAAGGGATGGTGCCGCTGGTGAAGATTACCGGCGATGTCACGCCGATGATTGCCACACAGTCCAAGGCTACCATATTTGGAGCGATGGAGATCACCTTCCCTGAAAACCCGGAGTTGAACATCAGTTGCTCGAACGCGCAGTTCAGCAATGCCGGTCAGTCGACGCTGGGCTTGCACATGCCTCCATCAATGCACGTCAAACTCGACAAGAACGGCAATGTGGTGTTTGACCGTGACGGGAACCCGCTCTATAAGAACAGATGGGCCTTCCGTAAGGGCAATATCCCGGAGAAGAAATTCCGCCTGCAAGCCAATCCGATGGACTCGTCTTGCTGCCACAACGGTTCGTTCCTGCGAATGGTGAACGAAACTTACAAAAAGGCGCAGGTCAACGGTGAGTATGTGCTTCGCATCCCTGCCCAGCAGTATGTGTTGAGCGGGCAGTATGCTTCTGACATGGCGCAACGGCATGGAGGAGAGGCGAAGGACTATGAGTTCCCCTACAACATCAACTATGTGCCTGATTCAAGGCCGTGTGTCGTTGTGTGGAGAGCGAACGAGAATACGCCTTACACCATGCTTGGCTTGTATGTCATCATGGAGGAGAAGAAAGCCAACTATGCCAACGGCATGAGGAGTATCTACGACAAGATTGCCACCGACGGCACGCTTGACCCATACGACTTCAAGTCTGGCACCAAGGGTACGCGCCTTTGGGACAACGAGGGTTGCAGACAGGTCGAGAACCTGCGTAACGACATCTACACGCTCTTTACTTCCGCAAACGGCTGGGATGCCAACGCTTCGGCAAGGGAAATGGCCTATGAGCTTATTTACCCGGATCCGGACGACATCATCGCTGACGGCGGTGACGTGGATGACTATTGGGAGGAGTTTGGCGAAGAGGTTGTGAAGCCCATCGCCGCGACATACAACAACCAGTCGGCATTCGACGCCATCATCTTCGACATTATCGACAAATGGCACACTGCGGCCTATTACAGCCGTGTGATGCGCAACACCTGTTCCGACTCTTTGGTTCGTAACCTCGAATGGACGCGATACAGCACCGGAGGCAAGTGGATTCCGAAATGGTGGGATGTCGATATGCAATGTGGATTGCAGCAGTCTGGTGCCTGCGACGCGGAGCCGATGACCGACCGCGACACCATGCAGAACGGAAACTATGTGCTTTCTGGCCGCGACACCGAAGGTAACTCGTCGTGGTTGTGGGATGCTCTCGAAAACAACGACGAGTTCATGGATGCCGTGCATAAGATTGACCAAGCCTTGTATGCGGCAGGGTGGACCTACGACAACATCGTGAAGATGCAGGACGAGGAATATGTCCAGAAGTGGGCACAGTCGCTTTACAACAAGGATGGCATGACCAAGTATGTGGAGCCGTACTTCAACGGTTACGACTACCTGACCATGTTCCAGGGCGACCGTACTTCGCACCGTCACTGGTTCGAGCGCACTTCCTATGACTATTGGGATGCGAAATGGGCCGTCGGCGAGTTCAAGGATAAGAGCGTGTATGTGCGTGCCGGTGGTGCCAACAACCAGAACACGATGTATTTCGTGGCCGGTGCCACTTCGTATTTCGGCTACGGCCAAACCCAAGACATCGCCTTGTCTGGTCTGTATTACGAGAAGGGTGATGCCTTCAGTATGCAGATCCAGTCGCCAACGCCAATCTTGGGTAACGACCCCATCCAAATCTACGCCTGCGACAAGCTGGACACCATCGACCTGCATGAAATCGCAAGATACATCTGGTCAACGGTGCAACTTGACAAGTGCTATGACGAGGTTACGGGTACGCTGCTGAAGAAATGCGTCGTTGGCATCAGCAAGGAAGACATGGCCGAAGGCATAATCAACCTGAACGACAATATCGCGTTCACTGGTCTCGACAAGCTGTCGCGCATGGAATGGTTTGACATCCAAGGATTGTCGGGCGTGACTTCGATTGACCTCAGCGCCATGTCGAACCTGAAGAAGTTCTTTGCCGCAGGAAGCGGGCTGTTGTCGTTCAACCCTGCCGACGGCGCCGACTTTGAGGCTGTGGAACTGCCCGTCACACTGACTTCCATCGTTGCCAACGGAGTGAGCTTCACCGACAGCCTTGGCGACTGTGCAATCACATGGTGGGACGATGCAGACGAGGACGAGCTGCCATCAACATTGCTTGTGCTTCGTCTTATTGGCATGGGCAGCGACTCAGGAACGCATGAGTTGGTACATCAATGGTGCGCCATGCTGCGTGACAACCCGTCGCTCATTGCCAGTGCACAGATTCAATACCGCAATATCAACTGGACCGACATCGACATCGACGACTTGCTGACCCTGGCACAGATTCCTGCGGCGCAACGTGACCTTACGGGCTATGTGAAATGCACCACGGAATACACCACGGCGCAGATGTCGGCCTTGATGGAGGCTTTCGGCGAGAATGTGTTCACCTTGGCCAATGCTTCGAGTAGCCTTTGCTGCGACTGCGACAGCAGAAACATCATCGTTTCTGCATCTGGCAACGGCGTTTCCGTTGACGCATACGGCGTGATCGAGGTGATGCAAGGCGAGTCGGCACAGCTTCAAGCAGTCGGTTTCCCCATCCTTGGAGAAGCACCTGTGTATGAATGGCATGTGCTGATTGACGGCGATTTCCTGTCAGGATCAGACTTCAATCCGAACATACCGTTCGACAGATGCACGCTCGGCTACCTTACGGGTATTCTCTCGACCACCGAATGTTCGGACGACGACCTTGAATACACCATCTATGTTGAACGCAACACCGGCGGTAACGGAACTGCCACGGTGCGTGTCAAGAAACGCACCTATCCGACGGTCGCTATGATAGAGTTGACGCACTCGCAAGCACCTGTCAGCGAATTGGAAGGCGTTCTACAAATCCTTTCAAGAGGCCACTACCTGTTTGACGCATCGCACAAGCGTATCGTGAACAATGTTGAGGTTCCCTATACTGGTCGCATGGCCTTGGTGAACGGTGGCGTTTGGAATCTGGTCGGTGCCGACTCCGACTATGTGGCGGCCTGCACCTCGGACTACCTGGAAGGCAAGACCGGCTTTGACGAGTATTGTCTGCAAGTCGCGGCGTTGCCTGAAGAGGATGTCAACATGAAGTTGCAGTACCAGTCGAACTGGCGCAACGGCCTTACGCTGACGGCGCAAGAGCTTGACATCTGCCTGACGACCATCTTGAACAATGTCGTGACCAACTCGGCACTGACGGGTAACGTGCCGTTGTTCAATGCGCTTGAAGCGGCAGAACTGGCCCATTCGGACGAAAACTCGTTCAACTCGATGGAGTTGAAGAATCTCAGCGGCACGCTGTGCATCAGCGACCTTATCACGCCGTCGCTGCTGGTCAATTTTGAAAGTTCAGGACGCAACGTGCTGCCTTTCTTCAAGAATGTCAGCGGCCTTGATGTCAGCGGCTGCACCGGCCTTACTGGTATCACGCTTTCGCAGATGACTTGGCTCACAAGTTTCAAGGCAAAGAACTGTTCCGCGCTTGTTATCATCGACATGGCGGCTCTCACGCATATCACGTCTATCGTGTCGGAGTGCTTCATGGGATGTTCGGCATTGCATACGCTTGTCTTGCCGACGACCGTGACGACATTAGGCAGCGACGCATTCACCAACACAAGTGAAATGCTTGAGGTGAAATATGCTGCCGACCGCGTGCTTTCGTTGCAGAACACGGGCATTGTGTCAGCCAAAGGATCGTTGTTCGTCAACGACAACAAGGTGTCGTCTTATACCGGGTATGAGGACGTCGTTGAGCCATTATCGGATTGGGGCGAGACGGCCCTGATGTGGGGCGATGGCACAAGGATTCGCTTCGGCAGCGGCGAGACCGTCTTGCTCGGTGACGAAATTGCTAACTAATAAAACAACCACTATGGCAAGTAAGAAAATTGATGATTCTTTATTAAGAGCCTCTGGCAATGTGAGTGGCGGCTTCTTGATTCCAACCGTAGACCCGCTTTCGCCGAATGCCCCTGCCGTTTGCACGGCTGAAGACATATTCAAGTATCTTGACTCTATTCTTGGCGTGGATGCCTTGCCGGAATACAACGACTCGGCCATCTACTTCAAAAATCAGATCGTAAAGCGAAACGGCTCGATTTATCGTTTTATTGAAAACAAGACGAGAGCCGGTTGGGGAGCGGCGGATGTCGTTGAAACGGACATCAAGTCGGAACTGCTGGCAAGGAGTGTCGAAAAGGAGATTGTGACAGTGACTGTAACAGTTGACGACGACGGTTTTAGCGTAGAGGACATCGTTGTGGCCTGCCAAACGGAGGTTGGCACAATGCTGGCGCAGACCGACAGCAACGGACAATGCACGTTCGAGGTGGAGAAAGGTCTGGCATATTCTATCGCCGTCAACGATGTGGAAGGATATGACGGCATTGCCCCGAAAGAGTTTACGGCCACAAAAGTGTCGAGACAGGTTTCAGTGGTCTACACGCCGCTTGAAGACACAGAAGAGACGAATGTGGAGCATGTGACGGTTGTGCTGATGAAAGGCAACGCCATCACGCCTTCGGCTCTCACGGAGGCCAGTGGATTGAGCGTGAGCTACTTCATCGAAGGCGACAGCAATATGCACAAGGCAAAGGTCGGAAGCGACGGCAGGGCCTCGTTTGACGTGCCATACGGCGCGACATGCACGGTTGAGTTTCCACAGGTGGAGAACTTCTCGAAGCCTGGTAAACGGGTGTTCACTGCTTTTCAAAAGGAGCGCACCTTGTGCAGCAACTTTGCATTTTCAACAGACAACACGGACAGTTTCCTTCTCGTCGCCGACGACGGCAAGGAGTATTCCGTGGAGAATTTCGCCGCTTTGTCTGTCCAACCTACAATAGTGGCGTTCCATATCAACACGCCTGAATTGAGAACCACCCCCAGCGGCCTCAACGACGGCAAAATGTGTGATTTCTATATCAAGAGCACTCTCGAAGTCGGGTCGTATGCCATGCAGAACGCTAACGCTACCATCACCGACATGACGACGACAACGACAAACAACACGGGCAATTCAGGCTCATGCCATTTCAAGTACACTGGTGCCCTTGACACCAAACGGCTCAAGGATTTCATGACTCAGATACATAGCGGCACTTGGTACAATTCCCCTGGTTGGGTCAACATGATTTCGGAACGCACACTCACGATCAACGGGAAAACGATGCAGGCTTTCATCCCGTCTTTCGGCCAATTGTGGGCTTTGAGACAACTCAATGCCGAGTTTGTTTCGGCCCAGCAGATCATGCACAATGGTGTCATGACCAGCATTGCAAGCGGAGATTGGTGGAGTAGCACGCAGTACAACGCCAACAATATGTGGCGTCTATCAGGCGGCGCGGCAGGGAACACCTCGAAGACGACCGCATGTATCATCTTACCAGTATATAACTAATAAAAACCTCATACTATGGCAGGAATTAAGATTAACGACTCAAATGTAAGGGTCAGCTCCGTATCGGGTGACAATCTCATCCCGACAGTGGACCCGCTGCAACCGAATGTGCCGAAGGTAATCACGGTTGACAACATGTTTGGCTACATTGAAGAAGCACTCGGACTGGATTCAATCCCGGAGTTCGACCCGACCGAAACCTATGACGTAGGCGAATACACGAAGTACAATGACAAAATGTACCGTTTCATTTCGGCCAAGCCAGCAGGAGCCTGGGACAGCACAAAAGTGACGCCTACAGACATCTACAGCGAGCTTGTCGCAATGCGTGACGGTGATTATGAGATTGTGACCGTCACCGTCACCGAGGAAGGTACGCCTGTGGCTTCGGTTACAGTCAATTGTGTAGCCTTGACGACCACATCGGCAGTCACCAATGCGTCAGGGCAATGCACTTTCAGCGTGCCAAAGGGCGTGTTGTACACCATCGGCCTCGACTCGCAGCCACAAGGGTATTATCCCATCGGTGACAAGGCATATCTGGCATCCTACGCATCAAGAAACGTCAATTTCGCCTACATTCCATTGTCGAATGCAGCATTACAGGAGGAAGTGACGGTGTTGCTGTTCAGCGGCAGCGGTAGCGGCACGTCGGTGTTCTCAGCCGCTGAAGGTTCCAATATCACTTATACGATAGATGGCGACGCAACTGAGTACACGGCTGCCGTGAACTCAGGCGGTGTGGCAACATTCAATGTCGCTATGGGTTCGACATACACAATCTCATTCCCGAAGATAGCCGGTTTCGCAAAGCCAGCCGACAGAAGCTATACGGCGGTGTTTAGCGAACGAACGGTTGTGCAACGCTGCCCCATCTATGTAGGTGAAGACGAAATCACTATTCTTTGCGAAGACGGGTTGGAGTACACCTGTTCCGCCTACCAAGCCCTTGAAACCAAGCCTGCTGGCGTGGCTATCCATGTCAAGCCTGCCGTGCTTTGCAACACCCCCAGCGGCCTCAACGACGGCAAGATGTGCGACTTCTACATCCCCAAGGCTTGGCAGGCCACGGGAAGAACTTATCTCAGTTCAAATGTGACCATCACCAATGTGACCACAACGACAACAAACGACCAGTCCAATGTCAACTCGTGCCACTTCAAGTACACGGGTTCACTTGACACTGACAGGCTCAAACAATTCGTCTCTGGTGGCACATACACCTCTCAGGCGTACACTTATGTAAGCGACAAGACCCTGACATACACCGACGCAAATAACAACACTGTGACGCTTAATGGCTTCATTCCTGCGTTCGGACAGTTGTGGATCATCAAAACCGCTCTGACGACTATTAACACCGCTCTCGGGCTGATAGGAGGCAATTCTATTAATATTAATAGCGGCAACTGGTGGAGTGCCACCCAGTCTAATAACTACGGCATGTGGAACATGAACGGTGGTAATCCCAGCTACAGCAACAAGGGCAACAGTTACAATGTTCTCGTCGTGTTCGCTTAATCAATCCATCACTTCCACAGGGCATCGCGCAGCGTGCCCTGTGGACTTTATCACTTTAATAATTTGTTCTTTTCCGTTTTTTGAATAAAAACGCAAACAAAGTGATTTGTGTGCTTGGAAAACATTATTTTTGCACGCTTGTAAAAGCGTGCAAAAACGGTTTTTGAATGGCACTGACAAAGGAACATAGAATACACAAGGATTGCTGCAAGTTGCTCCATTTAGTGGATGTAGCCGTGGCAAACATGGATAGGTTTCAGAAGTACAACATCGGCAACAGGATGTTCAATTATGTGCTTGATATGAGGGAATGTATTGGGCACGCCAATAGAACGGCAGGCAAAGAACGTAAAGACGCACTGAACATCTTGCTGGAAAAGAACGACGGCGTGGATGCGCTTGCCAATTATTGTCTTGAGTTCAGGTATCTGAGTTTGCGCCAAGTATCGGAAATAGCGAGTTATGTTGAACTAATCGGAAAGCAGGCCACTGCTTGGAGAAATTCGACAAAAGAAGAATAGAAGAAGAGTAATAAAGTAATAGATGAACAAAAAGAGGAACGGAGCCCACGGTCAGATTCGTGTTGGCGCATTGCACCACCGAGAGCACTGCGGGATGGATTGATAAGGGCATACTACCGCAACTCCGTCAGGAGGACGGAAACGGTTACTTCAAATAAGCGTATGCAGCAACGGCAACTGGTGGAGTGCCACCCAGTATAATAACAACAACATGTGGAACATGAACGGTGGTAATCCCAACAACAACAACAAGAACAACAGTTACAATGTTCTCGTCGTGTTCGCCTGTCTTACCTACGCATTACTGCGGGCAGGGGTTCCTCTTTTTTTCTTTGATTTGTAATGTCAGATTGGGTAACGATAGAAGACATTGAAGAGGCATACTTCGATTTCCTGCATCACAAGCGGAGCAAGGAATCGGCTTATTTGTTTTCAACGACCGCACACCACGAACTATCCAAACTGTGTGACTCATTGAACAACCGTACCTACGAGATAGGTGTAAGCGTGGCATTTTGCGTAACCAAGCCGAAACTTCGCGAGGTTTTTGCCGCCGACTCTGCCGATAGAATTGTCCATCATTTACTTATAATCAAATTCAACGACATGTTCGAGCACTACAGCATCGACAATTCGTTCAACTGTCGGAAGGGGAAGGGCAATACCGCTATGACCGCATTTGTTCACAAGGCACTGCTTGATGTGGGCAAAAACGGATGGGTGATGCGGCTTGATGTGAAAGGATGCTTCATGAGCATTGACAAAGATATCCTATGGATGAAACTTGTAGATGCCGTGTCCAAATGGTGCGATAGCCACGAGGAACTATTAACGCATAAGGAAGACTGGCTATGGTTATGGAAAAAAGTGGTGTATCATCGTCCCGAGAGACACTGCGTCATCCACGGCGACCCAAATCTTTTCAAGAAATTGCCTGCTGATAAGACACTGTTCAAGACCAAAGGCAAGGGTCTTGCCATCGGAAACCTCACCTCGCAGATACTCGCCAATTTCTATTTCTCAAACCTGGACCATCGCGTCAAAGTATTTGCCAAGGCACACGGTGGCCATTATGGAAGATACATGGATGACATGTTTTTCACCTTCCCAAACAAAAAAGACGCAATTGACGCCATCCAATTGGTCAAGGAAGAACTGTCAGATTTGGCGCTTCACCTTAACCCAAACAAAGTGTACATCCAAAAGGCTTGCCTCTCCGTGTCGGTCATCGGTACGGCACACTGCGACGGAAGAATATATGCTGGCAAAAGGACTGTTGGCAACGCATGGAACCTTCTGAAGGAGATTGAGGGATATTCGGATGAATACTGTGAAGAAAACGCCGAGAGCATCGCATCAAGGGTAAACGCATACATGGGTTTCATGCGCGAAGGGCAGACATTTAAGAAAAGGCTTTGGCTCTGGAACAACATACCGCATAATTTCAAGCGGTTGACCTATTGCAAGAATATGAAAGTCGTGAAGGTCAAGAAGGCGTATAAAAAGAAGTACAAACGCGAATTGCTGCTGCATAAAATAGCCAAACGATGAAACCTTTTTACCGTCGGAAAGCCTATTCTTACAAAAGATTGGCTTTGAACGATGAGTCTCCTTGCGCAGGGTTCCATATTACTTTCAGCTATTGACGATGCCTATTCGGTCACTATGACGCCGAACAACTGCGTCATCAATGCTTCATACGATGGAAACACCATCGATCTCAACGACGCTTTTTCGGACATAAAGGTGTTTCGCGGCGAAACGCCGGAGGCTTTCAGCATCAGCCTTGATTCGTCGAGCAACAGCGACATCACATACACGGTGACGAGCATCGACAGCTTGGTGAAGCGTGTCAGGATCACCGGCATTCCCAACGGAGCGGTGAGTGGTTGGCTTACTTTTGTGCTCACCACCGCTTTGACAGAGCATGTTGTATTGGCTACGCTCAATTTCACGGTGATGCGTGAGACGACCATGTTCGATTGGATTCTTGATTGGGAAAACAACAAGACCACAATCGGCGACACCTATATCATCACCCCGAAACTATTTGTCGGACACCGCACGCCAGGAACTGGCCTCGGTACGCTGAGCGGCGTCTACATAGGCCCGGATGACCAGAATATCGGTACTGCTGGTATCTACGGATTGCATGAGGGCAATGAGATATTCCACATCAACCAATACGGAGGCTCCATTGGTGGTTGGGTTATCGGAACCGAATACTTATACAGCTCCCATGTGCTTTTGGGCGCCAACACGTCATACATCGGCCTGTCACCATACGCTTTATCAGAATCCATAGTGACCGCGCAGGGTTTCTCTCACAGGGATATCGTGCAGCGTAACGGTGGTGTGGCCATATTCTACAACACATCCAGCGACTACGGCCTTGAAGGGTATCTTCCTGCTACTGGCTCGGGCAACAACCTCACGCTACGCAAGACATTCTGCCTTGGCGACGAAAACAAGATTGCCGGATGGTCTTTCGACACCGACGCCCTTTGGCTGGGCACCAAGGTCAATACAGCGGGTTCCAATACCTCCAATTCTTCAAGCATCACCATAGGGACAAACGGTCTTCGTGGCTACAAATGGAGGCTTGAGTCAAATGGTGTGGCCGTGTTTGCAGGTGGCGCCGTGTCGTTTGCAGTTGACGGTAGCGGGTATGTCGCAAACCAGAACTTGAGTTGGTCGACAACGGGAGCAATTTCGGCCTGCAACGGGAAAGTCGCTTTCAACACGGACGGCAGCGGGTATGTGGCCAATCAGAACATCATCTGGGACTCGTCGGGGAACATCCAGTTTGCCGGGTCTTCTATGGAACTTACCGGGGCTATCTATGTCAAGGACACGAACAATGTCATCAAGGCAGGTATGCTCGCTTCGGGTACTGGTGCTGCTGGCATCAGGTTCTTCGCTGGAGGTTCAACTCCGTCGTCCGCTCCTTTCAGGGTCGATGAGACAGGATTGCTCTATGCGTCGGCTGTCAACCTCACTGGAACTGTCAATGCAAGTGCGGGTTCGGTCGGTTGTTGGACGATTGACAGCGATTCGTTGTACAAAGGCACCAAGGCGACAACGGGTTTCACTTCTGCATCAGGATCCATCACCATCGGCAGCACTGGTCTTCGTGGCTATAAGTGGCGCATCGAGTCGACAGGCATTGCCGCTTTTGCCAACGGAAACGTGTTGTTCAATGCCGACGGCTCGGGTAATGTGGCCAACGGACTTGTCAGTTGGACCACGAACGGAACGCTGACCATCGGCGGTTCCAACGGAACGACGTTGCAGAATGACATGGTACTTACCGGTGGTATCAAGGTAAAGAAGAACGGCGTGGTAAAGGCAGGTATGCTTGCAGACGGGACAGGCACTTCCGGCATCAGGTTCTTTGCCGGGTCGAGCACGCCTTCTTCCGCTCCTTTCCGGGTCGACGAAGATGGTCTGCTGACATCGACCAATGCCGTTATTTCGGGTAACATCACGGCAAGCAGCGGTTACATCGGAAACTGGATTATCAACACTGCGGCCAATGGAGGTACAATAGTATCTGACAACTCTGGCACACCCAAGGTGACTCTTGACGCTTCTGGAAGCATAAGATTGTACATCAACAGCATGGATTCATGCGTAATGCACATGGTTTGTGGAGGCGAGGGTTACGACCGTGGCATAGGTTCCGAAATCAAGCTCGACGCAGACCTGGGTATTATCAAGATAAGAACTGTCGGCGATGTTTCCGGCGGAGTAGGTTCTGTCCTGCTTACCCCAACTGGTATTTATGCTGACAGGGCAGGTATGCTTGCCCCCACAAGCGGTGACACCTATTCTCAGCGAGCGGCTATCGTTGGTGATGGTACGTCGACACTAATTGAATCGGAACATAACAATGGGTCCGATGAGAACTGCATCATAGGTGTTTATGGATGTGCATCGAATACAAGATTGTCTTCACCGGCTCCAAGCTATGGCGGGTTTTTCGACGCTTTGAAAGTCCGTGGACTGTATCTTGGAAGGAAAGTCATCACATCGACAGGCACACACCAACTCGACGAGAAGGACACGCTTGTCATCGCCATCCCGCAGGCGAACGGTACGGCAGCCAATATCTATCTGCCAACGGAAGGCGCATACGAGGGCCGCACTATCATTGTTAAGCTGCTGAACAATGGTGAAGCCAATGTATATCCTGGAAGCGGATCATACATGAACTCGACATCAAACACCAGCGGGATTATGATTACAAACCAGGAAACGTGGGTGTTTATCCTTGTGAAAATCCCTGTGACAACCTCTGGCAGTGGCACCGGCCATGAAGTGTCGGTTGGTGTCGGCACTACTACTTATTACAATGTTTGGACATCAATGAAAGCAAGCCAGCAATGAGAAGAGACATAGAAGTAAAGGCATTGACATGCGACATGACGCTTGTGAACGGCAGGCGATTCATTACCTATCAGTTCGAGTGGGTGACGAATCCGACAGGTCAGCAACGCTATATCTACGGCGAGATAACCGTTCCTGCCTATGTGCCTGAAAATACCTTGAGGCAGAACGGCATGTACTTCACGATACCATACACGCCAAAATACAAGGAAATCATGGTTCGTGTCAAGCGGATGGTCAGCCAGACATCGTTCGTCTATCTACAGAATCCTACGGACGGCTCGGACTGGTTCCTTGTCAAGACGGGAATCTACGGCGGAACGCTTCAGAACGCCTACGCCTCGCAGCTCATGCTTATCTCGGAAGGTTCGCTTTATATGACCGTTGACGGAGGCAATGCCATCTTGTACGGCGCCGAGGAGTTGGATTGCAATATCGTGAGAGCCAACAGGCAGAACGGGCAGATGCTGTTGAAATGCGTGCCCACGAACAACTACCGATACCCGGTGACAGGTGTCGGCCTTATCAGGTGGACCCACTCGAACATCGAGTACACGAAACTGTCGGAAATCCTGCAACGTGAGTTCCAGGACGACGGAGTGACGGTGATGAACGCCTCATACGACTTCGACAGCAGAGACCTCTATCTTGACCTTGACACAACCTTTGTAGATTTGGAATAACAATGGCTACCTATACCGTAAAACCCAACCAGAATATCTATGACGTGGCCATCATGCTGTACGGCAGCATAGAGGGGCTGTTCGACCTGATGATCAGCAATGAGTGGCTGAACATGACAACCGAGCTGAGGGCCGGGATGGAACTTGAATACCACGATTTCTTCAAGGTGAACGACGGCATCGTTTCGGAGATAGAGAACAACGGGTATCTTGCAGCCAACGGAGAGCGTCATGTGTACCATAAGGTCACTGACCAACCGCTTGTATTCGTGTTTGCCATCGCAGACAGCGACGAGGAAACCATGTCGTTCGCCGTTTCAGCGGAGGGCGGCACCATGATTGTAGACTGGGGCGACAATTCGCCTTTGGAAGAGGTGTCGCTCACAACTTCGGTGAAGAAGGTTGAACATTGGTTCGACAACAGGACCGACAAGCGCCGCGTCAGGGTCTACGGCGATTTCCAGCTTATCACATTCGACGCTTCAGGAATCCCTGGGACTGTATTTGCCATGCGTCCTGTGACGGTCGACGAATTTTCGTGCAACAAAAACAAATACCCATTGGATGCACTATTTCTTTTTGAAGGCACCTATTCGGTTGACCTGCGTGGCGCGAGGGTTACTGACCTAACGCCGGTAGGAAGCATGAGCCTGCAAACGCTCGACCTTCGTGACGCCCAAATCGGCAGTGAGACGATAGATGAATACCTTGTCTACATCGTCGAGAACTACGGAAGCAGGCGCGATTGCACGGTCCTGCTGACCACGGAGCCGTCAGCGGTAGGAATGGCAGCGATACAGACCATCATAGGGGAGGAGAGCTGGAACCAGAGCGGGCATTGGGTCTTCAATATCAACGGAAGGATATACACATACACCGGAGAATAAAATGGCAAGGACACTGACAGAGATATACAGCGGCGCAAAGGAGAAACGCGACGAATACCTTGAACTGACCGAGTTTCACAACAGCTCGAAGATGTCGGTTCTCGATGCTTTCACATGGGTGGCGTCGGCCTGCATCTGGACCTTTGAGAACCTGCTTGACGTGTTCAAGGTCGACTTGGCCAAGGACTTGCAGTACCGCATTAACGGAAACGCGGCCTATTATGCCAACGCCCTGCTGAAATACCAGAGCGGCGACATGCTGCAAATGAACGACGACGGTACGCAGTTTTCCTACCCGAGCATCGACCTGTCGAAGCGGATCATCACCAAGGTGAGTTATTCCGAGATTGTCGAGGACGGGTTCAACGACAAGAAACTGTATCTGAAAGTGGCCACTGGAGAGCCTGGGGCCTACGAGCGCATAAGCGACCTTGAATTGCTTTCGGTGCAAGCCTACCTCAACCAGATTTCTTTTGCCGGTACACACGCCGTAGTGGTCAGCCGCAACGGTGATGTGCTTATTCCCCGCCTCACAGTCTATTATGACGGTTCCGTGAGTCCTGAAGACGTGTATTCCAATATCGAGGCTTCTCTTGACGACTTCGTGCAGAACCTGCCGTTTGACGGCGTGGTGTATGTGCAGAAAATCATCGACGCCATACAGAAAGCCGAGCATGTGGTTGATGTGTATGTCGGCGAGAACCAAGGTATCTTCGTAGCGCAATACGACAGCGACAACCAGCTTGTCGTACAGGACACCGACGAGAACGAGCAGCCGATCTACGAAATGAAAGTCACCCGCTCGTTTGTGCCTAACGCCGGATTCGTGAAGCAGAGCACGGGTGAGGATTTGGAAGAACGCTTCCAGAAATGGGCGGAATCCATCACGCTTGTGGTTGAAGGTCAAGAGGAGAACGAATAATGAGGTATAGGATAGACTTCGATAAGACAGTGAACCAGCTTGTGCCGCACTACATCGGAGGCAGGAGGCTGATCCTGTATCTGCAAGCCCTTGTCAGCCCGTTGCAGTCGCTGAACGCGGAATTTGTCGAATGGGCCAAGGAAACGCGCATAGAAGCCTCGATGACCTCTCAGATATTCAAGCTCGAGTGGTTCCTGAACAGGAAGTTCAAGAAATACTTCGCCAACCAGGACTCGAAAATCACGATAAGTAACGGCTCTTCGCTCGGTGTTCCGCTCTACTGGCAGTCGGAGAACATGCCCAACACCACGCTCTATCACCAGGAAGACGACGAACAGACAAGCATCGAGGATAATCCGGCATTCTATTATAGCGACGAGAGGCTTACCGGGAGCGGATTCAGCTTCGTCGTCCATTCTCCAAGACCGGACACTACCTTGATTTCACAGTCCTCATACGACAGCCAGTTGAGGTACTGGATTGACCGATACAGACTTGCAAGCAAGACTTACAACATACAATATCATAACTAATGAAACAGTTTAACGCACAGACCGGCGGGCGATACACCTACGTTGATGACATCATCAACTTACAAGACCTTGCTCTATCAATCGTGAGCATCTTTGACGATTGCGATAATTTCATCATATCGGGATGCGAGGTTTCAGGTGACACGGTGTCGCCCGGTTATGTCTATATCAACAAGAGGATTCGTTGGTTCAACGGTGCCACGGGCGTTGAGTTCCCGTGCTACATCTACGAGCAGAACATGGCAGAGACCATGACCTATGCCAATGGCCAGGATAAGGTTGGAAGGCATATCTACGGATGTGCGTTGGCTGCATCTGTCCCGTCAAGCAACGACCCGCTGACCGACGCCGCGCCGCAATACATCCAACTGACAGAGCGTGGTGGCCTGCGTCTCAACGAGGCGTTCTTTGGCACCAACAGTCTGATGTTGTCGGCACCAGACCTTCAGATTGTAAGAAGCGACGTGCTCTTTGCGGCGAACGTGTCGATAGACGGCTCGCTGAACATCAGCTCGCTGACAATCGTCAACGGCAACTCAACGGGACGCCTGTATCACGATTCAAATGGCAGATTTGTCCTTTCGAACAAGAAAGGTTCCGGGGCCACTTATGGCATGAGCATCGTGCATGACACAGGCTTTGTGTTCGCCGCCGACGGATCGAACATCTTGAGGGTGCATTCGAGCCAGGTGACGGCAACCGTGCCTTTCACGGCACCGAGAGTGAGCACATCAAATGTCGCCATTGTCTCGGACAACATCTACGAGAACGCCACCAATACCGACAACGGATGCCTGAAAGTCAATATGCTTGGATATAACGGCGGTTCGGGCAAATACCGCGACACCATGATTGGCGACGGCAAGGGTACGGCCATTGTGTTCGTTGACGGTTCTGCTGCAAGAGTACAGGTCAATGGAACGATTGCCGCAAGCAGCTCCGTAAAGGAGGCGCTTGTCCTGAAAAGCACATATCCCTGTTCCGACGAAGAGAACTTTCTCAAGACCCTCGTGATCGAAGACTCGGAGGCGGTCGTTGCCGCTATCTTCGGTTACAATTCAGCATCTGCTAATGCACAGTCGAGCGACAGAGGCAATCTTCTGTCAATCATCAACAATGTCGGTAGCATCAACATCGTCGGAACGGGGTATGTCAACATCGGTCCTGTCATCCAAGAGAACGGCGTTGCGCTTTCGACGAAGTATATTCTCAGGTCCGAATTGCCGTCATGGGTGTTCGGCAACGCACCAACGAGCGGTATGACACAGGAAATTGCCGATGGCAGGTATGCGCGATTGACCAACGGACTGGCACAATTCATCCGTGGTTCGAACACCGCATCGGTGCTTTGCAGCCAGATAGGAGCCATAACGCAGATGCAAGCAGACTCAAGGTACGCAAAGCTCAGTTCCTATCTTGCTGACATGGCCCGTACCGAGGCGGAGAAGTCGATTATCAGACATAATATCGGAGCCGCCCCGTCTACGTCTATCACAACAATCTACGACTCCGGATGGAAGGATTTGAGAGGCGGGTTGCTATGGGCCAGACAATGGGGTAAAGTTGTCACCCTTCAAGGTACGCTTGCCACATCTTCTGTCGGTAATACTGCGTTCCTTATCCCTGCTGGCATAGCCCCGCCTGCTTACGATGTCGAGCTGGTCGCTTTTGAGGCGACCAGAAGCGGGGATGCCCGCTTGTTTAGGGTGAAAATATCGGCAGGACAAAGAAACGGATTGATAACGCATTGTCCGGATGCTATTGTCAATACTATTGTTACGGTCACATTAACTTACATGGTAGCATAATGTTTAAGGTACACAGACACTTGTATGATGCCGCACAGATCGAGCATCAGGAAAACACAGAAAAGCATGACATCAAACCAGAACCCGCAGCCGCAGAACCCGTCGCCGTCGAGGAGAAGGGGGCAGGAGAAAGCCCAAGAGAAAAAACGGCCAAAAAGACAGGGAAAAAGAAAAAAGCCAAGTCGTAAGAACTTCGAGGACATCCGACTTGGCTATCTCATGCGCTATCACACACCGATAGAGTTTGCTATCGTCATGGACTCCTGTAAGGGAGCGGCGCCGTCGGCAGACGTTATCGAGAGCCTTGGCTATGTTTCAGGAAACAAGTTCTTCAAGACCGCACTATTCAGGAGGGCCTTGGCGGATTATCGGAAAAATGGTCTAAGGACCAAAAAGGCTTGGTGTGTAACACACAAGCCAAAGAGCTGATTTTTAATTATTTTCGCGGAACATACGATTATTGTGAAAAAGTGTTACTTTTGCCACAAATTTGATTCGTATAGTTTTTTGTTGAATCCAACAATCAAAACTTAATGAACAAATGTGGCCGCGAGAACACTTCCAGGCCAAATTCCGACAAAAAGAAGGAGCTTTTCAACAAATATGTGATGCCGCACTATGATTTCGTAAAGAAATTGTGCGAACGCTATACGGCATCCAGACAAGATGTTGACGAGAATTTCAACGATGTCCTTCTCAACCTTTACATGTACATCGAGACCTATGACAAGAGCCGCGACCTGAAGACATGGCTGCATATCGTCACCAAGCGCTATGTGTTCAATATGAACAAGCGGCGCCTGGTCTACGGCAATTCGATGCAACTGACCGACTCGTTTTCCGGTAGCGGTATGGAATGCGACGACAAGCCATGTGAAATGGCTTGCTGTGACAGCGGCTATCACGACGGGATCTCCGTTGCGCTTGACCTGATGCCGCAGATACACCGGAAAGCGTTTGAAATGCAGATGTCCGGCTATTCCTTAAAGGAAATTGCCAAGATACTCAACGAATCCGGCGAATTGGATTCGAGCAACATCAACACCGTGAAGACACGGGTGTTTACCGCGAGGAAGTTTCTCAGGGAGCATATCGACAGGGAAGGCAACCTCGTGATGACGAAATGAAACTAAAACACACAAAAGAAAGAGACATGGAAGAAAAAAACACATTGAAAGACGAACCTATCGTACAATTCAAGATGATGAGCGATGTCATGGCATTGCAGGTGAAGAACCCGGACATAGACGAGCCTCTTGCTGAGATCTCGGGCTATGACCTCCGCGTGAGCTTTAACTTCAAGTATCTCAAATCACTGGAAGACGTGGAGATTGCATCTGCGGCCATCGGCGACCTGTTCAAGCAGATGATGCTTGAGGAATTGTTGGGCGATAGAAAACCGAACAACCAGGCCCAAACTATTACAGAATAAAGAGAAGAAGGTATGCCGTCATGCGAAATAGTACCGGTTGTGGATGCTGAGGTGGTGGCTTCGGAAGAGAAAGGCGTCATAGTTCCTGACCCGACGGGGCTGTCAAAGAAAGAGCAGATGTTCTGCGAGCTTTATGCCGCAGGCAATGCCCCTTTTGCAGGCAACATGGCGAAATGCTATGAAGAGGTCTTTGGTGACAGCGAGCTTGACAGTGGGATGCGAGCATATCTGCTGCTGTCGAGGCCGGATGTGCAGCGATACCTATCCGAGATAAGCGCCTTGGGTTACGAGAGATCCAAGTACATGAAGGAATTTCTCAACTCCACACTCATGCACATCGTCGACGAAATGGCGTATTGCAAACCTGCCGTCGACAGGAACGGGAAGCCGATACCTGCTTCATCGAGCCGAGGTGTCGCGGTGAGCGCGGCGAAGCTGCTGATGGACTTGAATGGACTGAAGGCCGGTGGACACGAGAACGAGTTGAAGATCAAGAACGAAAGCGGCGGTAACATCACGTTCAATGTCATTGTTCCCGGCAGCCAGAAAAAGGAGGAGATTGACCAATGATAGAAGATGGCCTCGTCATCGTCGTGATACCGTCGAGGGATTTGGATGAAATGGGGATGTCGGCGTTGGCCAACCACAAGATGGAAATGACGGAGCCGGTGTTTTCGAAAGACGGCAGGATGATTGGATGCTGGGCGCAACTGATAGACGAAACCTTCCTCGGAGAAAAAGAGTGGTTTATCCCATACGAATCAATTTTTCTAATCAAATAAAAGCATAATGGATTGGACAACAATTAAATCAATGACTGCGGTAATCGGAATGGCCTGCGTCATCGTGTTATTGGCTATGATGGTGGATCTCGTCAGTGGACTGCACAAAGCGAAGATGAGAGGGGAGTTCCGTTCATCTTGGGGGTTGAAGAGAACATTGACGAAGTTCATAACCTACGAAGGCGGCGTAATTGTAGCCGCAGGTGTGGATATGCTGCTATACTTCTCACGCCTGTTTGAACTGTTCCGATTGAATGTCATCAACGGCGTTCCGGTTATCACCTGTCTTGTCGGTATCTATCTGCTCGTTGTCGAGATAATGAGCATACGAGAGAAAGCCGACAAAAAGACAAAAAAGGACTTCTCAGAGGCCGGAGAGTTCATTACGAAGTTCCTTGAAAGCAAGACATTCAAAGACGCTTTCATTGCGGCAGTAAAGGCACAGACTAATAATAACAACGAAAATACAGAAAACGATGAAGAAACTACTTGAAAGATTTGCCTTATGGCTTGAAGAACACGCGATCGCGGTTGGTGACTCGACGAAAGCTATCGTTGTGAGCATTATCGCATTCGTGGTGTCATGCGTGACGACCTGCATCTTTGCGGCAAAGGGATGGCGTGGTATTGGATTGGAAACCTTATTTGGTGTCTTCTTTTTGGGCGGCATGTTTCTGCCACCTATCATCGAAGCCATCCGTGCCCGTGTGAAAAAGACCGAATGGAAGCCTTGGTATTGGTTCCCCACGGTAATCGGGTGCGTGTTTGGTTGCTTTTTAGCAGCGTTCATATCCTTTGTCTTTGGGTGGCATGGTTGATCGCATCAAGAAATTGCTCTACGGCATCAAGGCTGACAAGCTGCTGCATTTCATTACAGGCTTGCTTGTGGCGCAGGTAGCCTTCCTGTTGATCAACATCGGCATGGCGAAATGGGCCTCTCTGCTGATTGCGTTTGTCGTAACGGCATTGGTGGGCGGCATCAAGGAATTTGCCGACAAATTCACCGGAGGCGTGCCCAACTGGAAGGACTTTGTTTTCACCCTTGCGGGTGGTTTTGTTGGACTTTTAATAATGTCATTATCATGAAGATTGTATTGATAGACAATGGCCACGGCAAAGAAACCCGTGGAAAACGCAGCCCAGACGGGTCGCTCTTTGAATGGAAGTGGACCCGTGAGATTGCGGTGATGCTCGAAGCCGCGTTGAAGGCCAAGGGCATTGACGCACGCCGTATCGTGACAGAAGATACCGACATCAAACTGAAGGAACGCGCCAGCCGTGTGAACGCCGTATGTTCAAAAGCTGTCGCAAAGAATGTGGTACTGGTGTCAATCCACATCAACGCCGCAGGAAACGACGGCAAATGGCACGATGCAACAGGGTGGACCGGATGGGTGTCGAAAAAGGCAGGCGAGAACAGCAAGCGTTTTGCACAACTGCTCTACGACGAGGCCGAGAAACGCGGATTGAAAGGCAACCGTTGGGTGCCGAAAGAGCGCTATTGGCAGGCCAACTACACCATCATCACCGACACATTGTGCCCAGCCGTGTTGACCGAGAACCTTTTCCAAGACAACCGACAGGAAGTGTCCTATCTGTTGAGTGACGAGGGTAAGCAGACCATCGTCGACTTGCATGTGGCGGCCATCCTCAAATACATCGGGCTATGACAAAGAAACAAGGAAAAATCTATATCATTATTGCTGCGGTGATTATTGCGGCACTGATGATGCTTGCGTCTTTTAACGCCGGATGGAGGTATCGCGGCGAGCAGATACAGACTCTTGCCCCAGATACGGTCACGATCCACCATTGGGACACCACTTTTCTGCCGTCGCCGCCAGACACCATAAATAGCGTTGAGGAAAAACCATATCCAGTACCGTACTATATCAAGGACACCGACACCATACACGATTCCATCCTCGTTGTCCTGCCTTACGAGCATCACCAGGCAGATTTGGAAGATGTTGCTACGGTATGGTATAGCGGATATGACACAAAGATTGACAGTGCGTTGGTTTACAAACATCATACTACACAGATAATCCATCAGCCCTACGAGGTCTTCAAAACCCCACGGCTGACCGTCGATTTTGGGGTCGGGAACCACCAATGGAAACAACTCGACCCCTATGTCTTTGCCAGGGCGACTGTCAATGTCAGCAATTGGAAGATAGAGCCTTATGCAGGCTATTCATACTCGCGGCAGGCTATGTTTGGAATAAGCGTGTCAAAGTGTTTCGTCTTGATTAAATAAAAGCGCTTTTTCTCAAACCTTGGACACAGTTTGTAGCCTATTCAATAAAGAACCCATAAATTTCAAAAATATGCAGTTACACATTAAAGACAGAATCTATTTCCCGAACATCCTGCCCAGGACCGGCACGTTCATGGAGTTCAACCTGAAAAAGTCCATCATCAACAAGGTCGCCATCAGCGAGGAAGACAAGGAGCGCTTCAACATCAAGACCGACCAAGAGAAGGGTGCCATCACATGGGACAGCGAGAAAGACCTGGCGGAACCGCTCGAAGTGAGCTTCACCGCTGAGGAACTTGATTTCCTGAAGAAGTCCTGCGAGAACCTGACAGAAAAGGAGAACACGGACGACTTCTGGATGGTGGTTGAGAAGATTTACAACTCACTGTAATTTTTTCATCTGTATATCTTGAACGAAAGCGTGCCCCGTAGGTACGCTTTCAATTTGTAGGACAATGGCCAACCAACTCAAACACCCAGGAAACTTGAAGATAGACTTCGCACCGTCAGAGCGGCAGTACGAACTATGGAACTATCTTCAGCCCGACCATTGTCCGCATTGCGGAAGCGACGGAAGCATTGAGAATGTCTTTGTCGGATATGACAGGGAAGGGAACCCTCAATACAAGCCAAGGTGCAGAAATTGCGGCACGACGAATCTACCGCAGACCATATTGGGCGGAGGAGCCGCAGGTGGAGGTAAGAGTTACCTTGGAAGTTGTTGGGTGATTAGCAGTTGTATGCGATTCGATAACATCCGTGCTGTTGTTGCGCGTAAGACCATCAAGTCGCTGAAGGAATCCACGTTCAACACCATCAAGACGGTGATGACAGATTGGGGGTTGAAAGAAGGTGAAAACTACAAAATCAACAATCTGGAAGGCGTTGTGACATTCTGGAACGGCTCCGTCATCATCTTGAAAGAGTTGGAGGACTTGCCATCCGACCCGAATTTTGAAAGGTTGGGGTCTTCAGAATACACCATAGCTTTCATTGACGAGGTAAGTGAAATCTGCGAGAAGGCCGTAGAGGTGTTGTCTTCGCGTATCAGATGGAAGGTCCACGAGACATTCAAGATTCCGCGTCTGTTCATGTCAACAAACCCTTGCATGACATGGGTGAGATCGAGGTTTGTCCAAGACGATGATGGCAATCCTGTCGAATGCGATGAGACAGACATCTTTGTGCGTTTTTCGCTTTATGACAACCCTGACATTGAGTTTAGGAAGATATATGAGGCCAATCTGAACAAGATCAAAGATAAGGCCACGAGAGAACGTTTGAAGTACGGCAATTGGGACTTCACCGATACCAATGTCTCTGCTGCCTACTGGAACTTCGACGGCGACAAACACCTTATGCCGAACCTGAAGGAACGTGTCTACAATCCGCTGAAGCCTATCATAGTCTGCTTCGACTTCAATGTCATACCCTACATGGGGTCGCTGTCGGTGCAGATTGACTATGAGAACAAGAAAATCTACTTCCTGGAGGAGATTCTCGGCAAGCAGGAAAACAAGGAGAACAATACGCCAAAGCTGTCGATGAAGGTAAGGGAAAAGTTCGTAAAAGAGAAACACCTTGGCGGCATTCTCGTCACGGGAGATCCGGCTGGACTGGCTCGTTCGACACAGACCGACGACGGGACGAATAACTTCACCATCATCATGAACAACATGAAGAATACCACCTTGAATCCGCAGCTCAGGCTTCTCAGGAAGCAGCCGCCGCTTGTGGCAAGGCTGGAGTTCGTCAACGCAATACTCAACGGATATGACGGGTGGTCGGTCCTTGTCGACATAAGATGCAGGAAGTTGACCGAAGACCTGATCAACCAAAAGAAGAACTCTGACGGCACCAAGAACAAGCCGAAAGTGACCGACCCGAAGACGGGAATGAAATACGAAAAATACGGGCACCTGTCCGATTGCCTCGATTACGTCCTGTGCTATTTCATAAGCAGTAGCTGGAACAAGTTCCAGATGGGAGGGAGTTCAGGCATCGAGACCGTGAGTGCCCCAATCTATAACGAATTTGGATTCTAATGTACAGAAGATTTCTCAACAACAACGACTACAAAGGTCTGATTACAGAAACGGCTCTTTCTCAAATGACGAGAGACGACGAGGAGGACATCCTCAACGCCGAGGAAGCCGCAGAACAATCCATCATCGAGTATCTGTCCGAAAACTACGAGATAGAGAAGGTGCTTGAGGTGGGCAAGAAGATCCTGCCGTACAACAGGCAGATAACCTACACCGTCGGGAGCCATTTCCTCTACACAGTGAACAATACTCTTTGTGTGTGCGAGGCTCTGAGGACCATCAACGGCTGCAAAGCGCCTGCGACGGAAATCTATTGGGTTGAGACGAATACCGTCGACAACGAGGAAGAGGTAAGGCCCTATTCCCAAATCGAGACCTATTTCAAGGGCGATGTTGTCCGTTTCGCGAACGGCTTCTACATCTGCACCAGCCCCAACGGATATGGCTTCAACAACATCCGCGTGCCCGGTGTCGTCGGCTGGGAAGAGGTGGAGTGCTACGACTGGGAGGCGAACCTGGACTATGCCATGTGGAGTGTTGTCCGTTATGGCACCAAGTTCTTTGCCCTAATCAACCCGAGCGGTGTTGACTTGACCGTCAATCCTATGGATTCCGACAACTGGGGCATGATCGGTGACTACGACAGGGAGTACAACTTGTACGAGTTTTCAGAGACGGAATATGTGGTGTACAACGGAAAGGTCTTCGCTCCGGTGATGAATGTCAATTCAGACAACATCGAAATCGAAAACAATTTCCGGAAGCACGACCCGCGCAACCCGAATGTGAAGAAGCACATGCTGAGGCTGGCCGTCTACGAGCTGACGAAGATGATTTCGCCGAACAATGTCAGCGCCGCCAGGATTACCGACTACGAGAACTCCATCGAATGGCTCCGAGACGCATCGAGACTCCGCATCAACCCGATGATACCGCGCAAGGTCGACGAGAAACAGCAATTCGAGACTGACTATGCGATTGCCACCTTTGCTCGGGACTACGACCCGAACAACAACGCGTGGCAGATATAGTTGGTTGTGCGAATGTTGTGCAAAAAATTAAGCCGTAACCTGATTTTCAGCAAGTTACGGCTTTATTTGGTAGCCCATAGCGGAATCGAACCGCTGTTTTAAGTGTGAGAAACTTACGACCTAACCGCTAGTCGAATGGGCCAAAAAAAGGTTCTTTTT
>JAEEGK010001297.1_pt1 | contig 62749 bp, 38 predicted proteins | sample 8958771 | NCBI WGS metagenome assembly JAEEGK01 (sample SAMN16246547, study PRJNA631951) | gut metagenome | biome: gut microbiome; feature: rumen; material: SC-attached | host: Bos | place: Iran: Karaj | collected 2018-10 | reverse complement strand
TAATTTACATCTATTTTTTCCATATCTTTATCTGAAATTTCTTCTATTTCATCTTCAATTTCACTTTCTTCTTTTTCTTCTTTTTTTTCTCTTTTTTTATTTTTTTTATTTTGTTGTTTCTTATATTCTTCTAATTGTTCTTCATCTGTATAAATTTTCTTTATTTTCTTCTTTTTATATACTTGACCTTTTATCATGTATGGTTCATTTTTTTCTTCTTCTTTTTCTTCGTTATTTTTATTCTTTCTTTTCTTTCTTTTTTTCTCTTCTTTGAAATCATCTTTTCCAATTCCATTAAAATTAAAAAATAAATCTTGAATTTCAGCATTTGTTTCAAATTTATCTAATTCCATTTATATTATTTTTAAATAACAACTTTAAAAAAATAAAATAAAATTTTTTTTATTTAAAAATATTAATCATTCAAAAAAATTATTAACTTTTTCTCTTAATTGATTTTTAATATCATTATCTTTTTCAAAAATATGATCAATAGTATTTAAAAGAATATTTTTAACATCATTAACATCCCATTTAAAATTAACACTAACTTCATAATATTCTTGACTCACATCACTTAAAATAAGCATAGTATCATCAGTGTTAATAGAAATATTTTTGAAAATCATTTCATTTCCATTTATATCAACAATTTTTTTATTCCAAAAATTTCTTAAAGGAATTTTAGAAAAATCAGTTTGATGAGTAATTTTATATGAACAAGTTGGACAAACTTCAATATGAATATTTCTTTTTAAAATTTCTAAATAATGTTCTTCTTTTAAAAAATAACAATGAGAAACTCTATCAGGAATAAATTTATCAAAAGGAAAAATTTGATAATTAGGATTTTCACCCATATGAATTGTTATTTTTAAACCTTCATTTCTAAATTTTTCTAAATAAGGAATTAATTCTTCATATTTATGTTTTTCATTTATTTCATTACCTGAATAATCAATTCCAACTATTAATTTTTTTAAATTTTCATCATTCAAATTTTGATATATATTATATGTTTCTTCATAATCATTTAATTCTTTTTCTCTATCTAAACTTATTATTAATCTTGTTATCATTTTTTTTTCATTATTAAAATTATTGATTTCTTCTAAAACTGCCTTTAAATATTCTTCTTTTGTAAAAATTTCGGCTTTTTCTTTTAAAGATGTTCTTATTTCTAAATATATTACATTATGCTTATTCCAATCTTCTAACATTTCTTTTGTTATTCTCCTCACTATTGATAAATCTGTTATTATTTTTGATGATATTTTAAAAAATTTCATTGCATTTGGAAAATCCATTTTTGATAATAATTTCTCTAATTCATTTTTATCACTTATTGATAAATTTTCTAATAATGTCTTTTTTCTTATACTACCATTTAAATGAGCGTGAATATCTATTTTTGGTAAAGAATTTGATAATGTAAATAATTGAATTTGTCTTTGAATGTCTGCTTCCATTTTAAATATCAATAATAATTTTTTAATATATTTATTATTTCAAACTTAAATTATATTAATTAATTTATTAACTTTTAATATAAAATAAAATTTTTCCAATATATAATAAATTTGATTATATACCATATATACCACTAAAAAATTAATAAACTTTTTAATATTTAAAATTTTTATTTTCTTTAGAAATATGATTATTACCATTATATAAAGATTCTTTATCTTTAATATAATTACTTTGATTATTTTTTTTATTTGAAGAATCAAAATTTAAATTTCCGACTTCTACACTTGAATAAGCATTATTTATTTTTTTATTTTCTGGAGAATGACCTTTTCCACAAATAATATTAATTAATTTTGACATAAATTCTTCTTTTTCAATTTCAAAACATCTACTTATCATAGAAATAATATATTTATGATTATATAAATTTTGAAAATATTTCTGATTAGTTATTGAACTTTTATCTCCTCCATTTAATTTTAAGTTATTATATATTATTTCATAATTTATCATAAATTCATCTATTGATTTAAATTTATTTTCTTTTAAATTCTTTTGAACTATTTTAAGTAATTCTTTTATACTTAATCTTATTCTTTGTGTTATATCATATAAATTTAACCATTCATTTTGTGGAGTTGGATGCTTGTTATTAAAAGATAAACATTCACATAAAAAATTTTTTAATTCTGGTGAATAATATTTTAATAAATCTTTCAATAAAAAATCATTCTTATCTAAATATTTTTCTTCAATATTTATTAAAGTATGAAATAAACAACAATTATTATTTTGTTTAATTTCTTCATAATATGAAAGTAAATATTTAAAACAAACTAACTTTAAATTCCCACTTATCATTGTCAACATTAAATAACCTAAACAAAAATAAGGAGAAATATTAATTTTGAAAATTTTAGAAATTTTAAACAAAAATTTTTTACAATGACAAAAAGAATTATTATAAGTAATATTTCTTAAAAAAGGAGGATAAATTTTAATTTTATTAAATATATCAAAAAATAAATCACATCCACAAAAAATTTCTTCATTAACATCATATTTCATATTTTTAATTAATTCGTAAATTTTTTGTGAAACGCGAGATAAAATAAAATTATCACAAAATCCAATTGAATTAATATAATCATTAATTGTATCTCCAATTGGTTGTTCAATTAATATAGAAAAAAATCCTTCTGGATTGTTTACAAAATATTGATAAATTTTTAAATAATTTTCATGTTTATTATATACTTTATTCCATTCTTTTATTTTTTTTATTAATGTTTGAGAATGAGAAAAATTTATTTCTTTTATAAAATATAAATTCACTGTTGGAATATGAATATAATATTTATATCCATTTTTTATTTTATATGTTATTCCATCTTCTAAATTTAAATTATTTTTATTTTTATTATTATTATTTTCTTTGATTAAATTATTTTCTTGATAAATTAAACTAGAATCACTTTCATTAAATAAATTTTTTGGAGTAAAATTAGAATGAGTTTTATTCAAAGAAATATTTGTACTATATGAATTTTTCATATTATCATTTTTATTTCCACTTTGTTGATATTTTATATTTTTCCTTTCTTTATTATTATTAAAATTTAATTTTATTTTACTTCCATTTATATAATTTATATTATTACTATTAATAAAAACAGGTTTTGAATTAAAATATTCATTTTTAGAATCATTACCTTCTGTTTTAGTTCTTTCAATAGTGTTTTCATTATATGAATATTCTTTTGGAGGAGAAATTTCTTTTTTATTTTTTTGTCTTGGGACAGAAGAATGTCTAGTCTAAAAAAATAAAATAATTTAAAATACTCTTTTATTAGAATTATAACTATCATAATAATCATCATTATTTTTAGTTAAAATAATTTGAGCAGAATCATTTCTTCTTTTGTGTATATTTTCTCTTGTATTTGTTTGATAAATTCTTCTTTGATTTTCAATAGTACTTTCTCTATAATATATTAAATAATATTTTTACTTTGGTTTTACTGTAAATGCATCTGGTAATCTATTTGTTAATAATTTCGGTTTATCTTTTACTTCTGAATCTTTTATTCTTGGAGTAAAATATGTTATTCTGTCTTTTTCTGATTTGTTTTGAACATAATCTCCTCTAAAATAATTTTGAATTATTGGTTTATTTTGATTATTTTTTATATCTTCTGTTATCACAAATTTAAAGTTATTATTATTATTTTCTTTCATATTATATTATATAGTCATTTTATTGTAATATTAATCAATTTTTATTGTATAATTAATATATTTTTATTAAAAAAATTGGATTAAAAATAAATTTAAATAAATTAATGTTTAATTAAATAACTTAATAATTCATTAAAAAAAATAAACAAAAATTACACATCTTCATTAATATCTTCATCTTCATTTTTAACTTCCTGATACTCACTATCCAAAAACTTAAAGAACTTTTGCATATGTTGATATACATCATCACTTAGTCTATCAATATTATTATGTGAGGTACCATCAATAAACAAAGGTTGGAATTTATTTTTACTAGCTTTATATAATTCCTTTCCATGATAGAAGGGAATAATTTCATCTTTAATAGAATGAAAGACACAAACAGGACATTCGATATTTTTCATTCTATCAATATTAGGAAATAAATCTCCAGGAAGAGTAAATCTAAATTTAAAAATGACTCTAAAAATACTTAAAAAACCACAATTAATAATTAAACCTCTAATTTTCTGTTTTTCAGCTAAATAACAACTTGGTCCAGAACCAACACTTCTTCCATAAGCAACAATTCTATTAGGAGGAACATTTAATTGTTCAGTTAAATATTTATAAACAGCATCAATATCATTATAACAATATTGTTCTGAACATGTAAATGTTTCTTGATTATTTGTTCCATATCCTGTATATTCATACATTATTATATTCACATTCACATAATGACTTAATGATTTTAATGCCCAATCATATACTCCATAGACATCTTCAGCATTTCCATGTGAAATTATTAGATATAGGTAATTCTCATTTTTTATTATTGTCTTCACTTGAATTTGACTACCGTGAGATGTTGGAAGGAATATATCATTTTCTGAATCTTGGTCGTGAACTTTTAATTGGGGCATGAATACTATTTTATTTATTATTGAACCCATTTTTTTTATTTTTTTCAGAAGATTTATTTTTTTTTTTTGGTTTTATTTATATTTAAATTGTTTTTTGAACTATTTCATTTATAAATTCACTTTTATTTTTTTAAATAAACAATAACAAAATTCAAATATGAGTTTAAACAACAAATTTACAAAGTTCAAATATAGTTTAAACAACAAATTTACAAAGTACAATTTCCTTTAATTGCTTTATATAAAAAGATTACTTTTATGAGAGAATCCATTATGGAAAGTATTTAAATATCTAGAATTAACTTTATTAAAATGGGTGTTTCCCAAAGTTAAACTTTTAAAAACAGGCAAAATAAAATACATTTCATTTTTAGTATAAACTTTTCCATAAAGTGGTTTTCTACTTCCTCTAGAAACACTATACAAAGGACTTTTTTTCCAATCACTTCTAACATTATCTCCAAAGAAAGAAAAATATTTTCCAGGACCAATAAATTTAGAAGTACCAGTCAAAATACTAATATTATTATTATTTCTTTTAAATCCAAAATTAAAAGAAGAAGAAATAGGTCTAGTTAATTTTAAATTAGGATTATAATTTCCAGGTCCAGGAACATTTTCTCTTTTAATATGATCATATATTGGATTTGTTTTTCTTTTTGAGCGTGATAGACTTCCTCCTTTTATTTTTTTCCATTGTTTAGGAATGTTTGAAAATGAATCATCAGGATCGTATGGTCTGTCATAATAAGGAAAGTGCTCCATTGGACTTAGTTTTGGACGGGTTGAATATTTCGATGGATCGTAATGCAGAGGAGCTGATGTAACTATTTTAATAAAATAATAAAATTTTTTTTTTGTGTTTGGAGTTTTTTAATTTATTTTTTACGTAGTTTTTTGTCGGAATTATGTGGAAGGCCTTTGTGGAGAGATCTTTTTTTTGACATTTTTTTATTTTAAGTTTTTTTATGTTTTTTTTTTTTAAAGTAGTTTTTATTTAAATTATATTTTATAAATTTGTTTTAAAAAATTTATTCCTGTGAAATAATTAATACTATATTTACTAATATATAGATATTGATAATATTAATCAATATAAGAAAATTATAATATTATTTATTTTTATAATAAACAACAATTCTAATAAATAAAAATATATTTTAAAAAATTAAATGAATAACGTATCAGAAAATAAAGAAGAAATATATTTAACATCATCACATATTCATAATAAAACAAATAATTCTTCAATTTTAAATAATAATGATTCTCAAGAATATTATTCAAATAAAAAAAATTCTTTATTCTTACCTCCAATAAAAACAAAATTATTAAGACAAAAAAACAATACTACTATATTAGATAATTCAAAAGAAGAAAAAAATGAAAGTTCAAATGCACATTCATATTTTATGCCAGAAAATTATATGGAATATTCAGAAAGTTGTAATAAATTTGATAAAAGGTTAGATAGATTTGTAAAAGAAAAATTATCTCCTAAAAATGTTTTAATAAAAAATAGAAGATATGATGAATATGAAAAATCTATTATATCAGATTTGAATAAAGATGAAATGATTCAAAGATCTATAGGTCAAGGAATGTTTATTAGAATACAAAAATATAATAAAATAAATAGAAAAAAACCATATAAACCAAATTATATAAATTATTCTTATAATGATGATGAAAAATATATTAAAAAATATAAAAGATATAATTATAAAAGTTTTAAAAAGATATTTATTAAAGAAAGCATATTAAATGAAAATTCAGCTGGGAGAAAAGAAAAAAAAGAAAAGGAAAATGATAATATTCCAATTTATTTAAGAGAAAATGAATTTAATCCTGAATTTAAAGAAAGATCTTCTGAAATGAGACCTTTAAATGATTTATTAAATTCTTTTCGTCCTCCTTCTTTTCTCTTTAAAAGAAATAATGACAGAAATGCTAATATAAGAAATAAAATAAGAGATCGAAAAATATTAATGGCTTTAATGAAATCTGGAGATATCGATTTAAAATTTAATATAGGACCTGATTTTAATTAATGTTTAATTAAAAAAAGATTCATTAAATTATATATTTTTTAAAATTAAATGAATTGAGTTGTTCAATAAATATAAATTAATTATAAATAAATTATTTTAATGGGAGAATCGAATAAAATTAAAAATATATTATTATTTTTATCAACAATAATATTTATTGAATGTACATATCGTCAAGAAGCATATCATTTTTTTGATAATTTTTATTACAAAGATATATTTGAAACTTTTGAAAAGCAACAACCAATAAAAAAATGTTCAGCTAAAGATGGTCCAGATTGTTTTTTCTTATCCAATTATAATAAAGATTATAGACAACCTTTATATAATATAAGACCAGAAATAAGAATTCCAGATTATTTATCAATAAGAACAATAAAAGATTCACTTTTAGATTCAACAGATATAATAAAAAAAAAATCAAAATCAACTTTAAATAAACCATATAATTTAAATAGCATAACTCAAATGGCATTATTATTAAATTTTGAATCTTATGATGTGAAAACTAAAATTGGAGATATGGTTGCTCCATCTGAAATAATAACAAATTTTGAATTAGGATATATTAAATTAACTTTATATGGTAAATTATTATTAACTTATAATAATAAAATTCAAAGTGTAAAAAATATAGAATCGTTAGAAGATAAAATTAATATACCTTCTGGAACTTATGGAATAATTCAATCTGAGAAATTAATAATTAAATTTGATAAACCAATGTTTTTTAATTCATTATTTATTAAAAAAAATAAAAATAATAGAAGTAATCAACCATTTGAAGTTTATGGTGAATTTAAAGGAAAAACATTTTTAATTGGTTCTGAAAATAATGCAGAATATGATAAATGGATTAAAGTTAATACAATAAATGCTTTAACTGATTCTATTATTTTACCAAAAGGATTTGATATAGATAATTTAAGTATTGTTTATTCTTCAAGTTATGACAGTCAAGCTCCTAAAATTAGCCAAGGAAAATATTCTAAAATTATTGAAAAAGCTATTAAACAAGGACTTTCTACTGCTAATGTTAAAATAATAAATTTAAATGATTTACAAAATATAAATGATATAGATGACTTAAATAATTTTCTTCATAATAATCCTTAATTATTGTGGAAAATAATATTCTTATATATAATTAATTCAACATAATAATTTTATATTTTTTTATTGTTTTCAATCTTTTATTTAAGTTTAAATGTTTTCAATTGATTATTTTAACATAGAATTCTTTTAATGATTACTATTTAATAAATACAGAACAAAACTTCTATCTATAATAAAATAAAAAACTATTAAAAATCATTTAAATTTATATATAATAAATAGAATAAAATATAAAATCAAAAAAATACTTTCCAATTAAAGAAAACCATTTTAAAAAATAATAAAAAAATTAAAAAAATATATATATAAAATCCAAAAAAAAAAAAAAATATATAAAAAAAATGCCAAAACCAGCATCAGCACCAAAAAAAGCATCATCTGCTCCATCAGGAGATTTAAACGACGAACAAGTAGATCGTTACACTCGTGGTTTTAACTCAGTAGCAAAAGGAGGGAAAGTCCCTTATGAATCATTAATAGATGCAGTAGAAGCATCAAAAGAAGATTTCACAGAAGAAGACATTTATGATGCAACTTTAGCAATGGGAAAAGATTTTGAACCTTTAGATTCAGAAGGATTTCTTCAATTAATGAAATTTATGAAAGATCCTAATTTTGTTCTTGATGCTTTTAATACTTTAGATAGAGAAAAAAGAGGAACTATTGGAGATGAAGAATTAAGATATGTTCTTGAAGAAATGGGAAGTAATTTAAAACCTGAAGAAATCGATGAAGTCGTTAATAATGGAGAATATAAGAATGGAGATAAAATCACTTATACTACTTATGTCGATTATTGGGTTGAACAATAAAATATTTTTTGAGAATTTTTATTTTATTTAATTCTTGAGAAAAATTGATTTTTTACTTTTTTTTGTTTTTTTTTCAGATGTGTATTTTATTTTTTATAATTATTTAATATACATTAAATTCACCTATATAAAAAAACTCTTTAAATTAAATTCTCGAAAAAAAAATGGATACTATCAAAAACTTATTTAAATCAAAAACAGAAAAATCGCCAGATGAAGATTTATCAATAACAGAAATAATAACATCTAAAGACTTCAAAGTGGAGTCTCATACAATTGAGACTCAAGATGGATACTTATTAACAATATATCACATTCCTCCATTAACAGAATCACAAAAAAGTCCTCCCGTTCTTTTTCAACATGGTTTATTAGATTCTTCAGATGGTTGGGTATGTAATACAAAAGAAAGATCTCTTCCTTTTATTCTCGCTTCTAAAAATTATGATATTTGGATATCAAATTCTCGTGGAAATAAACATAGTAAAAAACATATAAAATACTCAGATAAAGATTTTGAATTTTGGCAATTTTCACTTCATGATATGGGATTATATGATTTACCATCTATATTAGAATATATAATGGAAAGAAATAAAAGTGGAGAAAGAATAATTTATTTCGGTCATTCTCAAGGAACAGCAATGCTATTTGCAGCATTAACATCTCAATGTGATTATTTTAGACAATATATTAAATTATTTGTTGCTTTAGCTCCTATTGCAAGAGTCACTCATATGAGTAGTAATATTTTAACTGGATTAGAAAATTTTAATGCTCATGAAGTTTTAAAATTGACTAAATTTTATGAAATATTACCTGAAGATAAATCAAGTGGATATATTGGTTCTTTTTTTAATAAAAATTTCTCGTGGTTAACAAATTTTGGTCTAAGTTTAGTTTGTGATGAAAAATCTTCTGAAGATAATGATCAAAAACAATTAGGAGTTTTTTTAAAACATTTTCCAAGTGGAACAAGTTTAAAAACACTAATTCATTTTGTTAGTATTTATAAACATAAAGAATTTATTCATTATGATTATGGAAAAGAAGCTAATATGTTTATTTATGGTCAAAGAGAACCTGTTATTTATGATTTAAGTAAAATCAATGATTTTCCAATAATGTTAGTTTGTGGAGAAGATGATATGTTAGCTACTCCTAATGATGTTAAATGGCTTTATGAACAAATTAAAAATAATGTTATTTATTTTAATATTTTCCCTAATATGGGACATGCTTCTTTTTTAATTGGAAAAGATATTTTGTGGTTTAATTCTATTTTAGATATTATTGAAACAAAATTTAAATTTTGTGATGAAGGAAAAAATTTTTATAAGGGAATTAATAAACCAGAACATAAACCTGTTTATGGATAATGAAAATTATTTTTTTCACTATTATTATAAGATATATTTTTTATAATTATTTAATAAATTATTTTTTTACAACTTTGTTTCAAAATTAAATAATTCATTTTTATTGATATACCATCATATAAAAAGTATTTCTCTTCTTTTTTAAAAAGTTTGATCAAAAATAAATCAAATTTTTTATATTTAAAATAATAAAATGACGTCATTTCTAAAAAAAGAAAAATTTAAATTAAAAAAAAATTTAAAAAAATTCCTTAAATTGCTAAGCTTTAATATCTTTAATTTCATCTTTAAAAGGTCCAGCTCCGAAACCAAAATCATCATCGATAAAATTATTACTTTTCAATTCATTTTCTTTTTCAGGGTCAATATAAAGCATAAAATGATAATCAAATTCTACTTCATATAAAAACTTCATAAAAACATCACTAGCTCCTAAACCAAAAAAGCCAGTTTCTCCAGGAAGTACATTAATAATAACAATTTTTTCATTAGAATCATCTCTAAATTGATCTTCAATATTTCTTCTTAATTGCAATTGATTATTATTTTTTAAATCATCAGAACAAACTTGTAAATATAAATTTTCTACTTTACTAAAACGAGCAGTAACTTTTATTTTATAATCTCTTGTTCTATTTTTATAATGGAAAAAAACTCCAGTATTATGTTCGGTAATACATTCAAAGATATCAACAGGTTTATTATTATATCTTAGTCTAAATTTTTTAGGAGTAAATTTTTTTTCATATAAATAAACATTAGGTAAATAATCAAAACAAACATCACTAATCATATCAATATTTGCAATATCATTATTTTTCTGAAAAAATAATATTCCATTTGAATGAGGTGCAATATTTATTTGAATTATTGCTGGATTTTTTTCTGATATTTTTCTATCTTTTATTACATCTATTATTTCTGCTGTTGAATCTAATATATCTTCACTTAAATTATCTATTGATATTTTCATTGAGGGATCTTCATATTCTATTTCTTCTTCTTCTCTTTCTAATCTTAATGGAATATATTTCCCTCTTTTTAAAATTGGAATTGTGTTAAAATTTAAAAATTCATTTATTTTAATTCTCTCTCTTAAATAACCATCACTATTATTACAATAATATATATATCCATATCCTTGTCTTGTGTTATCAAAATTTATTACTCTATATGATGAATCTTCATTATCATTTGTAAATTTATATTTAATTGGATTTTTTAGTGCAACTTGAGATATTGAATTATATATAAAATCATAGATTTCATTTCTTTCATTATTATTTGCTTCTTCAATTTTAATAGAAAAATAACCAGAATAAATTCCAACTCGATAAGATAATTTATCAAATTTTTCACTTTGAAAACCACTAACCATATCAAAATTTTTATTTTGTTTTGGAAAAGTCAAAGCAATATAATAAGAACCTGCTTCAATTAAATCACAATCAACATATAATCTATCTTGATTTCCACTATCACTTCCATAAAAATGAAATCCATCAGAATCTTGTCTGAAAACAAACATCGAACAAAAAGGATTATCATAATTTTCAAATCCTTTTAAATTTCTATAAATTCTTTTATTTTTCATATTAACAATAAAATAACCATGAGTAGGTTTTTCAACGAAAATTTTAGTAATGTTAAACACTAAATCATTTCTGACTAAAAATTTATTAGAAACATATTGATATTCATCATGTAAATGGCAAATATGAGTAGAAGTATAAAATCTCAGATAATCATCAAAAGCAATCCAAAAAATTCCTTTTTCTTTTTTATCAAAACCACATTTCTTAATAAATTCTTCATTCCATTTATGTGATCCATCACTCCAATCACCTAGCCATTTATTACTACCATATAAATTTTTAATTTTAAGTAATTTAATTTCATTTTCATTTGGATGTTTCAATATTTTACTATCTATAATTTGGTATGAATGATTAGGAACTAATCCCATTTTACCTAATAAATCTAAATTCCCATCTCCAGTTTCAGTAATATCACAAACAACAATAGAATTTTTATCTAAACAATTTCTAATAATTTTAAATAATCTTTTTGAATCAATTTTATTATGATAAAAAGTATCAATTGGAGCAGGAGTTAAAAATTCGAAAGCTTGACTTGAATTACCAATAATAATATCTTCATATGATAAATTACATTTTGCCCAAGCTTTTTCTAATAAAATTGGCCAAATACTTCCAGTAGAAGAATTTATATTTGCAAAAGCTAACATATTTTCATATCCTGGAACATCAATAATAGGGAAATAATCATCAATAACAATAGAAGTTTCTATTCCATGAATATATATATTTAATAAATATGTTCCTGTAGATGATATTTTATTTATTGGAAGTAATTTTTTTATATTTTCTGGATTTTGACTTAAAATTGCTAAAGCACTTAAAAAATAACAATCACCTAATTCTCCTATTACTACATCTTCTACTAAATTTTTATTTTCTATATATACATTTAATTCAGATATATTATATAAATCTGATAATCTTTTCCATGAATATCTCCCTTCTTTCACTGGTAAATTATATTGAGAATAAAATTTCTTTTCTCTACCAGATAAAAAAAAAGATGGAATTTCAGGAATTTGATATTTTTTTATATGAGATTTCGTACTGTATAAACTGTTTTCTGTTGGAGGAAATAATGGATCTGTAAAGTGCTTGGGACCTTTACTTAAAGATAAATAATTTTGAGATGTTAACGATTTTACTATTGGAACTTCTGTAAATTGGGTTCTACGATTGCGGTAAGATTTCATTTTTTTTTTGAATGTTTAATTATTTTGTTTTAAAATTTAAATATTTTTTATGTTTGATATAAAATTTATTTTTTATTTTTTTATTTTTTTTATTTTTTTAACTCATTTAATACAATAAATGACAAATTAAAAGTATATAAAAAGAAATTTAATCAAATAAATATTATACCAAAAAACCCACAATTTCAAATTAAAAATTTTTCAACCAATCTTCTCCTTTGGAAATTTGAGCATCAGTTAAAATAATATTTTCTTTCCCTTTCTTATATTTACTTATCAAATTTTTAAGTTCACTTAAATAATCACTTCCATTCCTATTACTAGAATTTCCTTTATCCTCACTTTCACTAACAACAACTTTAATAGGAATTTGAGCATTCATATCACATAAACTTTGAAAATCAAAATCTTTAAACCACTTCATGGATTTAATTTCACTTCCGAATTTTCTTTTATTTTCATCTTTTTCAAGCATAGAATTAATTAAAAAGATGAAATCTTTATCTTTAATAAAATTAGGGAAGACAATTTTATCATTTTGAACAGATTTATAAATTTCAACAGGATCTTTGTAAGAATCTCCGAAAGGTTTTTTTCCACAAATAAATTCATAAATACAGACTCCAATAGACCAATAATCAACTTTACAATCATAAGAATCTCCTCTAATAACTTCAGGAGCCATATAATGAGGAGTACCAATTGAAGTATGAGTTCTACCATTTAAATTACTTGTTTCTTTCACAGTACCAAAATCTATTAATTTTATGTATCCTGTCTCACTTACCATTATATTTTCTGGTTTTATATCTCTGTGAATTAATTTATTTGAATGCATATATTCTATTGCTAATATTATTGATGCTGAAAAAAATATTGATTGTGATTTATTCAAATTACCTAAATCTTTAATAATTTTATTTAATGTTTTTCCCTTTATGTATTCGTTTAAAAAAAATATGTTTTCTGAATCTTTTAATGTCTTCACTTGCTTTAATATAAAATTATGGTCTAACATTCTTAATGCATTTCTTTCATTTTTTATACATTCATACATATCTAATTGCATTATTTTCTTTAAGGGAATTGATTTTATTGCATATAAATTTTTTGTTTTTTTACTTCTTACTAAAGATACAAAACCAAAACTTCCTTTCCCTAATAATCTAATATTATCTAAATCTTCTAATTCAACAGTTTCATCTTCTAAACTAATTTTATATTTTAAAAATTGAACGATTGAAGGATTATCTTTTAAAACATATTTATCAAAAGCATTATAATCAATAGAATACAATTCAACATATGAATTTGCAATTGCAGAAGCAGTTCTAATTTTACTTCCAGATAATATTGATTTAAATCCAAAAGGAGAATTCATTGATAATGTTCTTATATATTTATTATTTATATATATATCTACATAGCCTGTTTTTATCATATATATTTTACTTAAATCTTTTGAACCTTGATTTATTATTGGAACTTTACTTTGAAATTTTTCTAAATTAATATATTTTTCTAATTCATTTATTTTTATTTTTGATGAATTATAACAATTCACATGTTTTAAAAAATCAATAACAACAGTATGAGCTGTTTTTTTCTTAGTATTTGAATGAACAATATCACTTAAAGATTTTCCTCCTAAAATATTTTTATATTTCTCTCTTGGACATCTTAATAAAATGCATTCAGGAAAAGAAATTAAATCATTCATAACTAAAATAGCATTTGATCCAAAAACTAATTCTTTTTCATATAATATATCATTTCTAACTGCTTCATAAGTTTGTTTATTTTCACAAAATATATTTCCTTCAATAACTACAATATTTTCTTCGGTTAAATATTCTCCTTTTTTAAATATAATTTCATTAGGTCCATAACTTTCCATTTTGAAAAAAGGAAAAATTTTATATAAAGAATTTACATCAATTCCATTTAAAAATTCTGATTTTTTCCAACATAAACAAAAAACAAAAAATAAAAGATCATTAATGAAAAAATTTCTTTTTAAAAAATTAATAATTGAATTATATGAAATAGAATATAATTCACAATCATCAGTTTTAGTAGCTAAATAAATATTTCTTAAAAAACCATCATTTAAAATTAATTCTCGATGACCAATAATATCTCCTTTTCTTAAAACTTTTGCAATTTCATGTTTATAAATAGTATCAATTTCACCTTTTGAAATTAAAAATATATTATTATTAATCATTTCATCAAAAGAATTTGAAATTAAAATTTCAGCTTCATTAAAATTATATATTGTAATGCAATCATAAATTAAAAATTTTTTTGCTTCTGGATAATTATTTAAAAAAGGATAATTTTCATTAATAAATTTTTCAATATTAGATAAATTTTTTTTTCTAACATTTTCTAAAACTTCTAACAAATCATTTTTTTTTAAACAATAAAAAATACATTCTTCATCAGAAACAACACTACATAATCTACAAATATCATTTATAATTTCATAATCACCAAAACAAGACCCTTTATTAATATTTAAATCTTGATATTCTTTTATTTTATCTTCTTTATTTATTAATGCATTATAATGCATTTTTCCTTTTGTCAATATATAGAAAAATTCTGCATCATCTAAATTTTTATCATATACTTTTGTTCCTTTTGGACATTTACATTTTATTAATTTATTTATTATTTTCTTTAATGAATCATTATCTACATATTTAAATAAATAATGATTTGATAAAGATGTATTTATTATTTTATAATCTTCTTTTTCATTTTTGAAATTAATATTTGTTTCTATTGTTAATTTTGATATTATGTTTTTTTCATATGATAAAATATTTGTTACTAATGAAGAAGAACTTTTCTTTGTTTTACTTAATGAATTTGAAGATGCTGTTTTTGTTAAATTTAATTTATTTTTTCCAGAAATTGAATTTTTAGATTCTTTCTTATTTACTGATGTCTGAATATTTAATATTAATGATTTTCTTTTAGTTCCTTTCACTGATGAACTTCCCATTTTATTTATTATATTGTTTTATTTTTCTAAAATTAAATTTTTTTACTAGATTTTCAATAAATTATTTATTAATTATTTATATTTTTTTATATTTTTTTATATTATTTTTAAAATAAAATATTGGTTTATAAAATGTTCAATTATATTTTTTTAATATAGATTAATTTTGCAAAAATATTTTTCAATCTATTAATTTTATAATTATACTTCTAATAAAAGTTAAAATATACAATTAAAAAGTTTAATTTTTTTATTTGTAATAATAAAAATCAAAAATAAAAATTAATCAAATTTTTGTATTTAAGTCTTTTTTAATTAGTTCAATAATTCCATTTAAATCTTTTTTAATGAATTTTTCTTTTTTTTCCTTTAAAATATCTTCAATATTTTTTTTATCATTTCCATCATTAATCCATCCAATATTATCAGCAATTAAATGAATATTTTTACATTTATCACATTTAATCAAAACAATTCCTTTTTCATATGCAAATTTACTAAACAATCTTTCAATTCTATTATCACAAACTTTACAAACAAATCTAATAAAATAATTACCATTTTTTTCATCTTTAATTCCTTTAAATTTATTTAAAAAGGTAGAATAATGAAAAAAATTTCCAAAAGAAAAGTTTTTATTAATATAATTCACAATACTCATTATTCCACATATTAATTTTTTTAAATAAAAAATAAAACGAACATGAAAAAATTTTTTTTTCTTCAAAATATTTGTTTTCTCATAATATCATTACTCTTATTAAACAAATCTAAATCATTATTATCAAAAGCAACAAACACTCAATTGGAACCTTCACAAGAAAAAAATGGTGAAGTTGGAGGAAGTGTTTTTGAAGATTTAGATATACCAGATGAAGATCAAAGTCAAGAGTTAAATGATGATTCTAATGAAAGTGGTGATAATGCTGTTGTTGCTGATAATAATTTCGATATTTTTAATAAGGAAAGAGAAGAAGAAGCTAAGGAACAAGCTATTAAAGAAGCTGAAAGATTAGCTAAGTTAAAGGAAGAAGAGGAAAAGAGAAAAAAAGAAGAAGAAGAAAAAAGAAAAAAAGAAGAGGAAGAAAAGAAAAAAAAAGAAGAAGAGGAAAAAAGAAAAAAAGAAGAAGAGGAAAAGAGAAAAAAAGAAGAAGAAGAGGAAAAGAAAAAAAAAGAAGAAGAAGAAAAAAAGGAAAAAGAAGAAGAGGAAAAAAGAAAAAAAGAAGATGAAGAAAAAAAGGAAAAAGAAGAAGAAGAAGAAGAAGAAAAAGAAAAAATAACATCAATAAATAATACTATCTCTTTGAAAACATCAGCATCTGAAGAAAACACAAAAAATCAAAAAAGTTTAATATACAAAGTTCATAACCCTGCTTTAGATATAGAAAAATCTACAAAGACAAAAATATGGTCAATAAGTACAATAATAATATTTGGTTTCTCATATTTAATTCTTCGTGTAATATACAATAAATTAAAAAACATAAATAAATTCTTTTCAAAATGTATAGCAAGTTTATCGAATCAATTAATGTTTTTAATAATATGTTTTATAATAGTATTATTAATTTACACATATGGAAATTTTGATTCAATACCTTTAAATTGGGAATATTTTATTTCAGGAATAGCAATTTATATAATTACTTTTATATTATTGTCCATATATATAATTATAATAAGTTATTTCATTACAAAAAATTGGGAAAAATTAGAAAAAAAAGCGAATTCATTTACTGAATTAAGACATAAATTCGATAATATTGCTAATCAAAAATATGATCCTAATAATAATAATTATAAAGATTCTAATGCTAATGATATTATTGAAACATTTGAATATTTAATTTTAAAAAGATTTTTCTTCATTCCTTTATTTCCTGTTTTTAAACCAAGTTTATTTAGAAAAGAAATGAATTTTAGTATTTATTTAAAAAAAACACTTATTGAAAAATTAAGATTATTCTTTAAATTTTCTTGGACATCATGGATATTTTTATTAATAACAATAATGTTTTGGAATGTTTTTTTAGCCTCAGCAAAAGTAAAAACATTATTATTTTCTTTATTAATAATTCCAATAATAGGAATAATATTAACTTTCTTACTTTTTTTATATACTAAATCAATATATAGAAAAGTAATAGAATCAATAAATCAAGATAACATTGCAAATTATCAAGATATTGATTATAATTCAAATTCTTCTTTACAAAGTTCTTCTCATCCAAAATATTTATTAAATTTGATTCAAAATGAAAAAGAAATGGAAAAAATGAATAAACCAAATAATTTACATATTCATTTTCATCAAAGACCTTCTTCATTATATGAAAATTTAATAATTTTTGGAAATACAGGTTTTCATTTAATAATTAATATAATTCAATCAATTTGTCTTATTTTCATTGCTTGGGGAGTAATAACTTTTGGAAAACATTTAAGTGTTATTAGAAATAAATATAATAAATTAGGTTTAATATTATTTATTTCTGTTAGTATAATATATTTTTTTATTCAAGGTTTTATTACTGCTCTTACTTTAAAATGGTATTGTATTATTGATTCTATTGAAATGAGAAAAAATGAAAAATGTGTTAAAAAAATGATAAATCATCATTTATATCATAGTGGAAAAATTGCAGAGAGTATTTTCCAAAATTTTAAAAAAATATATTTTGATATGAAAATGAATAAACAAGAAAATATGGAAGATCAAATATTTATTGATGAAGAAAAAAAAAATGAATTAGAATTAACATATAAACCATTACAAGAAATGATAAGGACTTGTGTTTATAGATATACAAAAACAGAAGATGATAAAATAACAATAGATATAGAAAAAGATTTAATTCCTTTTTTAAAAACATTAGGAAATAATTTAACAGAAAAAGAAATTGAATTTATGTTACATTTAATTCAAAATTTTCATGCCTTTAAAGGTCAATTAACAATTACAAATTTATTTAATATTTATGGAGCAATATTACATTTTAGAATATTAAATCCTTTTGATATCATTAAATTTGTTATGACTACTTATTATAAATCTTATCCTCAAACTTATATGACTTATAACACAATTGAATTATTTGTTAATACATATCATAAATTTTTCACTATTGAAGAAAATGAATTCATCAAAGAACAATGTAGATATTTAGGAGAGTCTTTTACTTTAGATGCTTTAATGATTAATATTCTTTCACTAAGACAATATTATCCTTATTAAAAAATATAATTTTTTAAATTAATTTTTGTGTATATATATGCTAATTTATATATTTATATTTTTTTCTTTAATGTTTTTTTCTTTTGCTGTATTTATTTCATTAATTTTTTCAGTTTTTTTATATTAATTAATATGAACTTTAAAATTAAATCTTTTCCATCTATAATTAGGGTTTATTATTATAAAGGATTGAGTGAAAATGAATCTCAAAAAAAAGAATTTTTTATTGATTTTAATAATAAGAACATTAATAAAGTTAGAATAAAAAAAAATTTGAATAAAACTCCTGAACAAAAAATATATTTTTATAATAACAAAAGCAGAATTAGAATTAATCAAGTTAAAAAAAATCATATTTTTAGTTCAAGTACCGACAAAAAAGATTATAGTTATAAAAACTATAATAAAATACTTAAAAAAGATATATTTGAATTAGTTTATCCTTTGAAAATTAAAAAGATTTCTTTTGGAAATAAATTGAATAAAAGTTATTCAAATAAAACTATATTTAATAATAAACAAATTAACAATAAAGAAGAAATAAGATACATTAAACCTAAAGTTAATATGAATGAAGTTTTGCAAAATCAAAGAAAAAACAGATATTTTTTCCAAAATAAAAATTTAATTCAGGATTATCATTTAAAAAGATCCTTGTTGTTAGAGAAAAATGAAAAAATAAAAAAACAATTAAATACATTTAAGAAATTTCCTTTAAAACCAAAAATAAACTCCTATTACTCACCAAATGAAATTTTTAATATAAATTAATAATATGAATTAATTAGAAAATTTTAAAAGTTACATTTTTTATTCATGATTTAAATAATATTTTTATATAAAAATTACACTAAATTACAATTAAACTAATAAATCCCGAAAAAAGGAAAAAAAATAAATAAAAAAAATTTAATTAAAAACAATTTAAAAAAAAATATAATAATTAAATTTTTTCAGCAACTTTAACTTCTTGTTGAACTCCATTACTAGGTGCACCTTCATTATAAGTTTTTTCATCTTCCAAAAAAACTAATCCCAAGCAAAAATAAATAATACAAATGATCCAAAGTAAAAGTCCAGTAGTAAAAGTAAACCATTTAGATTTATTAAAGCAAATACAACCACAGAATAGAGCAAAAAAAGATTTTCCTAAATAAAATCTTAGAAAATGAAAATTATTTTTAACAAAATCAATTTCAAATTCACTTAAACCAAAAATGGCACCAAGAAAACTAATATATTATATTAAAATATATACATCATATAAATATTTAAAATATAATCAATTGGATTCATTGTATTCATTACATTAAAAAATTTTGCAATTCCTAAAGATACCATTAATCCACAACAAACAAAAGTTAAAATTTTTCCATATTTTCTCATATTTTCATATTTTGTTGCCATTTTTTTTAATTATTTATACTTTAAATATATTTATTTTTTTACTTTTTTTAAATGTGATTTTTATATATAATTAAAATTATTATTTTCAATTAAAAAATAAAAATTAAAAAAATGTTTGGAAAAGGTAAAATTATTTCAACAACAAATTTTGAAAAAAATTATGAATTCATATCATTACTTGGAGAAGGAAGTTATGGTAAAGCATATTTATATAAAAGTTTAATTGACAAAGTAAATATCAATTAAAATAATATAAAATAGAATTTAGTAGTAATAAAAACATTAGAATATTCATCATTAGAAAAACGTAATGAAGCACTTTTAGAAGTTCAAATTTTAGAAAAATTAAATTTTCCATATATAATACATTTCAGAGAATATTATACAATAGATAATATAATTTATATTGCAATGGATTATGCAGACGGAGGAGACTTATCAAAAAAAATATTAGAACAAAGAAAAAAAGATAAATTTTTTCCAGAAGAACAAATTTTAGATTGGTTTACTCAAATATGTTTAGCAATAAAGCATATTCACGATAAAAAAATATTACATAGAGATATAAAGAGTCAAAATATATTTTTAACAAAAAATAATATTGTTAAATTAGGTGATTTTGGAATTGCAAAATGTTTTTCGAATACAATAGATAAAGCAAATACAATAGTAGGAACACCATATTATTTAAGCCCTGAAATAATAAGAGGAGAACCATATGATTTTAAAAGTGATATTTGGGCTCTTGGAGTTTTATTATATGAAATGTGCATGTTAAAAATGCCTTTTGATGCTCCTGGAATTCCTCAATTATATATGAAAATTAACAATGGTAATTTTGCTCCTTTTAATACTAATGAATTCAGTCTTGCACTTAAAAATCTCATATGTGAATTACTTAATAAAGATACTGAAAAAAGACCTAAAATTAATGATGTTTTGAAAAATAAATTATTAAGTGAAAGAATTGGGAAGTTTTTAAATAAAAATGAAAAAAATAATGAATTTTCACATACTGTTTTACATGGTTTTAATGTTTTAAGTGATGATAATAATAATAATTGTAATTCTAAAAATACTAATAGAAATAATTTAAAAAATAATATTAGTTATTATAGAGATAAAGAAATTGATAATTTAAAAAAAGGTTTAGCTGGTATTGCTATTGATAAAAATCCAAATTCTTTTGAAAATATAAGAAAAATATCATATAATAATAAAAAAAATGATAAAGTTTTATTAACAAGTAATAATATAAATAATAATAATAATAATAATAATAATAAAAAAACAGATAAGAAAATAATAAGAAATAATACAAATAAAAAAGAAATAAGTGAAAGAAATTCAAGATTTAAATCAAAGGATATTTCAGATAAAGATTCAAAAGATAATAATTCTAAAGTTTTAAAAACTGATAGTTCAATTAATAATGGAAGCAAAAATCATAAAAATGGAAAATATTCAGAAAGAAGTTCAAAAAAAAAATCAAGAGACAATCATAATTTACAAGATTTTGTGAAAAAAATGAGAAAACAAAATAAAAAACAATCAAAAGAATTAGGAGTAATATGGATGAAAGGGATGGAAAATATCTTAGATGATAATGAAAAAGAAAATATAATTATTCAAGATATAAAAAAACATAATAAAGAAGATTTGATTAATAATAATAATAATATTAATTATCAAAATAAAACAAATAATAATGATAATTCTCTTTTAGAATTAGATAAATTACATTGTGAAGATGTCACTGAAGAAGAAGTTCAAAATTTATATAATAATTTAATGATAAACAAAAAAAATAATAATAACATAAATTATAATTTTTTTAATAGTAAAAATAATCATAAAGAAATAAATATAAATGATGAAATTTTAGAAGATTTAAATAATGACTTAGGAAAAGAAATTGTTTTTGATATGGCAAATTTAATTAAATCACAAATAAATGATGATATGACTCAATATGATTATGATAATATTGTTAATTTTATTAAAGGCACATATGATAAAAAAGGTTTAGCTAACATTATTATTGAAAAAGCAATTAATAAAATTCCTGATATTTATTACTTAATGCTTGTTGAAAAAATTACTGTTAATTAACAAAAAATTTTTTGGATTAATTGTCTTTTATTAAAGAATTTTTTATTTATATGTATATTTTATTATATCTTCTTTTGAGTAAATAAAAATATAAATTTAAATTTTATTCTTTAAAAAATATTTTTTTTGAGTTTTTCGTTTTTTAAATTATTAAATTTTTTTCAGTTTATTTAATTCATTATAATAATTTTCAATTGAACTTTGTTTTGGATTTATTTTTTGAGCTGAGTAATAAATTTTATTTTCAGAATTAATATCATAATTAATTTCATAATTGAAAGTTTCATAATTTTTCTTAACATTATTTTTCATTTTTTCGTCATAATACAAATTACTAGATTTAATTAATTTATCACAATTAATAAAATCTAAATGACTGGAAATTTTTTCATAACTTAAAGTTTTATTTAAATAAATATCTTTTAAAACATTGAAAAAATTATTAAACCCAATAAAAATACAACTAACATTATCAACACTTCCACAATCCATAGACGACACCATAATTTTATCACAAACATTTCTTAAATAAAAATTATCATTTCCATTATAATAGCCTTTCCAAGCAATTTTACAAATATCTTTATTACTTAAAGAGTCAAAAATTCCATCACCTAAAAAAAAATAAAAAAAAAAATTACATCCTAACATAATAAAATCACTTTTTGAATTTAATTCGAAAGTAATGATTTCTGGATTAACAATTAATACTTTTGAATTTCCTCCTAATTCAGGAATTTTAGCATATAAATCTCCAAAAGCTCTTGAAATCTAAAAATAAAAATAAATTAATAAAATAATATAAATTAAATATACTGATAATTTTCCTGGTAAAATTCTCCAAGGAATATTTTTTAAACCTAAATAATTATTATTTTGATAGATTTTTCCTCCTGCTTTATATATTCTTTCTTTTTCACTTTTTGAATTTGGTTTATGTTCTTTATTAATCTGATATATAATTTTACTTGAATTTTCACTATAAATTCCTCTTGAATCACCTAAATTTGCGCAATAAATTTTATTTCCTATTATTAATATTATTAAAGCACATGAACCAGAATTTTCAATATTATCTATTAAATTTCTTGGTTTAAATTTATTAAAAAATAATTTCTCTATTTTTATAAATGTTTGTTTTAATGATTTTATTGGTTTACGAGGAAAATTTTCATTTTCTATTAATATTTTATGGAAATTGTCTTTTAAAAATTGACTACAATTTTTTCCTCCATGACCATCAAATATTGCAAAATAATGTATTGAAGGCCAAATTATATCTTTTTCTTTATTTGGTATTTCTATATCTATTTTTATTTGAATTTTGTCTTCATTATAATTTCTTATTTTTCCTTCATATGTATTGTAACTATATGTAAATTTCGGAGATGATTTTATATAGGAAAAACTATTTGATTGTTGAAATTTTTTCTTTTGGATTTTTAATTTTCTCTTCTTTTTTAAAAATTCTAATTCTTTCATTTTGTTTTAAATAAATATTTTTAGTTTAAATTTTTTTATTATATACTTTTTTATATATGATATTTTTTAAAAATTGGAGCTTTAAAATTATTTTTTGATATTATTTAAGTAAAGCAAATTGATAAAATTATTACAAGAATTACAATAAATATTGTTATTGCACTATATATTTTATAACATAATTGAACTCCTTCTGAACTATCTTGAAAAGGATTAATTATAACAGAAACAGTTTTATTTTGTAAAAATTGATTTATATTCTTTTTTACATTAACAATAAAATCATCTTGTTCATTATTATCTTTAATATTATTATAATTATTATTTTCTTCTTTGTTTTTTTCTTCAATAATTGGATTTAAAGTATATTCATTATTTATTGTATTTTCTTTTATATTATCTCTATCATTATTATTATTATTGTTATTCATATTTTTCTTTCCTAAAACTTTTTGTACACTTGGAATATTTGGAATAATTGGTTTTCTTTGTTTTGTTTCAATCATATCAAAAGGTTCTATTTTATTTGTATTATCATTTGATAAATTTGGAGGAGTATATTTATTATTATCCATTATTTATTAATTATATTTAAATTAATTTTCTTATTTTATTAAATGAATAAACAACATTACAAAATTTCCTGAAAATGTACTTAAAAATAATTTATTTAATTAAGAATTAAATAAAAACAAAGTTAAAGAATTAGATTCATTTAAAACAAAAAATAATTGATATTGAAAATTCAATAACTAAATTATAAGAAGAATATAAAAGTTGAATGAAGATAAATCAAAAATATATAAATAAAGAAAGAGATTAAATCTAATTTATCATAAGATAAATATAACTGTAAAATATTAGAAAAAAACTTAGAAGTATGATTGATTTGATTAAATTCACAAATAAACATAAATGAATATTAAGAAATAAAAATTTAATAAAAAAATATAAATAAATTATAATTCCAAAAAAGGTGAAAACAAAACAAAAAAATTAAAAAATTAAAAAAAAACTAAAAATGGGATGTGGAACCACCCACGAAAAACCGAATTCAAAACCAAACATATCTCCTGACGACTTATCAAATTTAAATGAAGAAGAAGAAAAGGAAATAACCAATTCGGAGAAGACAGATCCAATCCAAATACGTAAAGGAAATAAAAAGAGGTCAAAAAAGACATTAGAAGGAGAAGAAGAAGAGAAAGAATTATCTCAAAAATCATCTCAAAAATTAGGCTCAAAAAATTCCAAAATTTCATCTGAAAAATCAAATAAATCAAGTTCATTTAATTTTCCTCGAAAATATATGGAAAATATATCAAAAGAAGAACAAGACGAAGAATTTAAGAATTATCAAAATGAAATTAAAAAGAAGAGAATAGGAGAAGAAGAATCATCATCAGAATCAGATACATCAAGTCAAAAAAGAGCAAAGAGAAAATTAGGTCTTTATTATCAAGATGTAGATGAAGAATTAGAACAATTAGAAAAAGAGAATAAGAAAAGAAAAGGAAGAATGCAATTTATTCGTCCTTTACAAAAAGAAAAACCATTTCGTCATAGAGAAAAAGAAAAGCCATATAATCCTAAAAAACCAGACATTTCAAAACCATTTAAATTAGGATATGAAGATGAAATATATAATGGAAATAATTATGGAATTCCTATTCAAATTTATAATCAAACTTGGTTAACTTATGATTTTTTTGTAGAACCTGATGTTAATAATCCTAAAGTTCAAATCCCACTTGGATGGAAAATTCCAAGTAAAAAAGATTATGAAGAATTAATTAAATTTGCTGGAAGTAATGAAAGAGCTAAAATTATTTTAACACATGAACAATTATTAAATATGAATGAAGATTATGATTATATTACTTCTGATAAATGTAATAATGAATTTGATGGTTATAAAAATCAAGCTTGGGAATTTTTCTGTGTTTGTTTTAATAGAGATGAAGAAGGAAATAAAGGAGAAAAAAAAAATAAAGATGATGGATTTGATTTTATGATGAATGAACAAAAAAATTGGGAAATTGATAAAGGAATTATTAGTGAAAGTGATGAAAGTGAAAATGAAAATAAAAAAAAAACAGATTTTGAAAAAGATATTAAAAATAAAATTAAAAGAAATCAAAATAAAAAATTCTCTAAAATTAATTCTAATAAAATTAATGATAAAAAGAGAGTAAAAACACCAACTTTACACTCGAAAATAAAATATACCAAAAAAGATATAGAATTAATATTTGAAACAAATCCAGAATCAATTTTCCAAGTTTTAGAAGAAGAAGACAAAATTGAAAAAGTAGATAAATTAATTTATAAATTAGATACATATAAAAATAAAAAAACATTAAGATGTAAATTAATAGCAAATAAAGTTTTAGATATAATGTTTAAATGTCCTTTGGTAATAGAACAAGGTTACAAAGCATATTTTGAAGTTCCTCAATTAAATAATATAACCACATTTAAATGGAATTTTAATGATCCAAATTGTAAAAAAAAAAAAAAAACATCAGATAAATTAATAACATCACATATATTTAATGAAAAAGGAGAATATTTAATAGAATTACATATAATATTATTTTCATGTCGAAGTTTTCATTTAGAAAAAAAAGTTTTAGTAATAGATGAAATATTATATGGAGAAGAAGAAATAATAAATGGAATTTCATATGGTCAACCAATAAAAATAGGAAATCAAATTTGGTTAGATCGTGATTTGAAAAATTATAAAAATTACAAAAATGAAACTATTAATTTAGTGAGAGGAAAAGGGCCTGGAATACATGGTGAAAATTCTTTTTTAGATTCTGTTTCAGCTTGTCCTAAAGGATGGAGATTACCTTATAAAGAAGAAATTGAAGAAATGTTAAGTTATGTTGGAAATAATAATGAACAAAGATTATATTTTTTAACTTTAATGGATGGTGCATTTTTAGCTGATGTTAGTGAAAGTGGATTATATGATTTAATATGTATGAATTTTAAACAAGATAGTAATTTATTCGATGGGAAAGAAAAGGATAAAATCAATCATGTTATTAATAGTAATTATGAATTAAATCAAAAATTAAAAAATTATAATAGATTATTAGTTGGAACTTTAAATTTTAATGATATTTATAGAAAAGAAGCATATTGTTTAAATATAACTAATGATAAAGTTTCAATTAGTACAAGAACAACTTCAATGAATTCTCCTTATTCAATGTTTAGTACAAGATGTATAATTGATCAAGAAATAAATTTAGATTTAGGAATTATTGATACAACCTTTCCAGTAGGTTTTAATATTCAATTTAAATTAGATTATCCTAATATTACACAATGTTTTTGGGATTTTGGCGATGATAGTGATATTATTAGTAATCAATTTGAAGTTACTCATTCTTATAATATACCTGGAGAATATAATTTAAATTGTAATTTTACGGTTTTTTATGAAGTTAATTATACTATCTCTAAAAAATTAGAAATTTATGGAAATGATGATGACAAAGAAGACACTGAATTAATAGATGAAAATCAAATTAAAATAGTAAATTTAGGTAATCTATTTAAAGTTAAAAGAGTTAATGAAGTTCATTTTTCTCATTCAATAGCTCCTATATCACCATTAATAAAAGAATTAGGTTTTTATATATCATTTAATGATTTATGTGATAATCAAATGAAAGTATTTAAAATAATGTTAGACAACAAAGAAAATTCATTTTTAGATCAATTTAAAAATCCATTATATATATATGATAATGGAATACCATATGATATAGCATCAACAAATGATGGATTAATAATATTAATGGGTGATACTCGTGATAGTAATTTATTATTTATTCAATATATAAATTCAAAAGGTGAAATGATTTGGAGAAATAATATAATGTCAAATGGTCAAAATCCATTAAAACCAGAAAAAAATCAATTATTATTTTTTAACCCAGAAACAGATAGTATTGAATTTGGAATGAATGCAATGTTTAATCCAATAAGTGGAAGATTAAGTTATGGTTATGGAAGAATATTATGTGTATTTTCATATATGAATCATTTTGGTTTAACTAGAGAAGGAGAAAGAGAAGATAACAATGGTGATACTGTTGTTACTTATAGTGAAGATGGTACTCAAGTTCATTTAGTTCAAAGTTGGTCAACTACTCATTCTTTATGTCAAAGATGTGTTTATAATGGAAATTATTTTTTCCAATGTTCTTTAGGAGATGGTGCTCCTGCTAATATTAATCTTTTGAGAATTGATCCTAAAGTCAAATTGAAATTAGATACAAAAAATAAATTCAGTGATAGTTACAAATCAAGTAAATTTCAAGGTAGTTTTAATAGTAATAACAGTAAAAGTTCTTTTAATAATAAAAAGAATAATAATAATAACAATATTTACCAACCAGAAATAAAATTTGAACATTATTTCCCATTACAAAACAGAATAAAAAGCAATCAAGATTTAATAAATACAAATAATGATTTTGAATTTAATGAATATGACTATTTGAAAAATTTAGAAAATTTTAAACAAAGTGAGCATATGACAATGAATTTAAGGAATGAATATATAAAATGTAATATAGTGAAAGGATCAATACCTTCAAATTTAAAAGGTCAAACAAGTGGAAGAATAGGAGATATCACAAAAATAAGAAATGATAAATTTGCTTTAATTTATAGTAGAATTCCTTGTGTTGATGGAGGAGAAATAAATAAAATTAATGAATTATCTTGTATTATATTTAATACTGAATTAAAAATTGAAAAAGTGAATTTAATTAGAGATGGTGATTTAATTAATTGTATTAAACAAGCAAAATATGGTAAAAATATTTTTGTTATGCTTAGTGAAACTAAAAAATTTACAAATGATAAAAAATATATTATGGATAAAGTTGATTTAATTGATGAAGAAATTGATGAAGATCATGAAATTTGTAATTGCTTTTTATTAAATTCTGAAGGAGAAATTAAAGGAGAAGATATTTTATCTTATCCTATTAATATATTTTCTCCTTCAGATGATTTTGAAAGTTTAATTGATGGAAGTGTTGTATGGGTTTTTTCAGATAATGATAATAATTTATATTTATGTTTTTTAGGAGTTTCAAATTTAAAAAAAGAATTTTTAAATAATTATAAAAAAGAAATTGTATCAGCTGGAAAAATAGTTTTTCAAATTTCGAAAAAAGACGAAGAAGCAATTTTAGAAAGAAAACAAAAAGAAAAAGAAATTTTACGTTCAATGGGAATTGATGATGAAGAAATTCAGAGAAAAATAAAAGAAAGTGCAAAAATAGAAAAATATAAACATTTTAAAAATTCTGAAGATCGAAGATTAAAAGAAGAAGAAGATAGAATAAAAGAAGAAGAAGAAAAAAAAAAAAAAGAAGAAGAAGAAGAATTATTAAAATTAATTGAAGAAGAAAAAGAAATGAGAAAAAAAGAAAGAGAGAAAAAAGAAGAAGAAGAAAAATTATTAGAAGAAGAATGGGAAGATGTAAAAAAAAAAAAAAAAAAAAAAAAAAAAAAAAAAAAAAAAAAAACACAACCTAAAAGTGAAAAAAGTGATGAAAAGAAAAAGAAAAAAGATTATGAATATGAAGATGAATCTTCTCATTATGAAGAAGAAGAAGAAGAAGAAGATGATGATGTTGTAAAACCTCCTAGTGATGTTAATATGGAAAATATGCCAGAATATAAAATTTATGGAAAGAAAGGAAAAAATCAAGATGAAGATTTTGATAATTATTATATGTAAAAAAATTTAATTTATTTTTATTTTTATATAAATTTATTTTTTTAGTTATTTTTAGGTTTAATAATTTAAAATTTAATAATATTTCATATAATAATAAAAATAATAGTTTTACTTTATTATTATATTAATTATTTTTGAAATAGTACAAATACCATTAAAGTAAAACTATTTAAAATAAAGATAGAAATAATGAATTATTATTTCAGAAAAAGAAACTTATAATTATCAATAAATTTATTTTATTCATTTTTATTTAATTTTAAATAACTTAAAAAATAACTTGTTTATTAGAAATAATTCCTTTCCCAACAATAGAAAGAAAATTATTTCTAAATTTTCTTTTATTTACAAATAAATTTTTTTCGGATTTAATAAATTTAGGAGCCAAAATATTTATATTATCATTTTTTTTTTTTGGAAGAAACATTCTAGAAAAATCATCATTAACCATTGAATTATTGTGATATCTTTCATAAAAAAGACTTTCAGAAGGAGATAAAATTTTAGCTTTAAGATTAGGAGTCAAATGAAATTTAATATTACTAAATTCAGAAATTAAAAATGGCTTATTAAAAGCATATAAAGAATAATCTCTATTTAATTGTTTATATCCTAATATTTTTTCTAATGCTAAATAAGATTTATTTTTTATATTTTTCATTTTATTTTCTTTCATTCTCTTTGATAAATCTTTAAAATATAAAGATTTACTATTTTTTTTATTTGAATTTGATAAAATTATTTCTTTAAACATTTATTTTATAATTACTTTTTTCTTTTAATTAAATTACTTTATAATTAAATTAAAAATTAAAAACATTAAATAAATAAATAAATAAATTAATTATAAATTACAAAAAGGAATAAAAAAATTTTTTTGAAAAAAATAATTTTATTTTAACTCTAATAAATCATCAGTATAATTATAAGCTAAATTATGAATATCATTTTCAACATCATACATTTTATCTATATCAATTAAATCATAACTAACAGTTTTTAAATTAGGAATATTATTATTATTATAATTTCTTCTTATTATATCTCTTTTTTCATAATTGACATCTTTTGCAATTTTTGGAATATCAACATTAGAAATTTTTTTTTGAAACTCAATTAAAAATCCATGCAAATTTGAACCAACTTTAGGATCAACATTTTCAATTTTTCTATCAGTATATCTTTTAAAATAATTTTTAACATCTTTTTCTTGTTCTTGAAAATTACTTTTTAAAATATTACTATAAACTTTTTGTAATTTAGTTTCTTTTTTTTTTTGAAAATATTTTTTTCTTTCTTTCTCATTAAAAAATTGTACATTATCAGGAAATAAAATACTCTCTCTGTTGATGATATTATTATCATTAATATTAATAACATTATTATCATCATCATTATATTCATCTCTTCTTTTTGCACTTCTAATCATTCCTTTAGAAGATAAAAAAATATCATCAATTAATCTTAAATGTTTTTTCCTATTATAATTATTATAATAATTTTCTGCTTCTTTAATTGAATTTTCTGTTCTTTTATTTTCTATTATTAAATCACTATTCATTTTCCTTAATTCTTGAATAGACATATTTTTTAATTTTAACTCTTCCATTATTTTCTTTTTCATATTTTCCATTGCTTTTTCATATTCATCATTTTCAAATTGAAAATTAATTTTATTATATTCTTTTTCTTTTTTTATTTCTTCTCCTTCATTAACTCCTATTTTTTTATCTTTTAAAATTCCTTCTATTTTTTCTAAATATTTTGTATCTTTTCTTTGATCATTCATAGATTCTGTGTTACAAATAATTTGAAATTGATTTGATAATAAAAAAGAAGGTTCAAATGTATTTTCTTTTTTTGTAAAAAAATCTGATTTAATATCATATCCATTTACTTTATATATTTCTTTTATGCTTTCTAAATAAGGATTATTATTTTCATTATTTAATTTTACATATTCATATTGATGAGAAAATTTACTTGTTTGATCTTTTAATTTATCTAAATGAGTTTTTTTTATTTTATATTCATTTACAAAAGAAATTAATCTATTTCGAAGAAATCTTTTACTTTCATATGCTTTATTTATTCTCATTGATTTTGGAATAAATATTTCTAAATCAAATTTATGAGGAATTAATGCTTTACGAAATTCACTTTGATGTTCTTTACTTAAGTTATCTAATGTTTTATTTATTCTTAATTTATATTTCTCATTTTCTGATTTTTCTTGAGATGACATTGAAGTTATTTTTTAAATTTATTTTTTGTTTTAATTTATTTTTTTAATATAATTAGAAACTTTAAATAAATATTAAATATTTTTAAATATTTTATTACTTTCTTTATTAGAAGGTAAATATTCATAATCATCTTCTAATATATTTGCTCGTCTCTTTTTATTTCTTTGAATAATTCTTCTCATATAAAAAAGACTTAAAATAATTAAAACAACTAAAATAAAAATAATAATTAATGATAAATTAAAATTAAATCCTTTAGAAATATAAGTATAAATTCCAAATATTTTTCTATCTCTATCAAAAATGATTTGATATTTTCTAAAAAAAGGTTTTCCAAAACTCCATCTTCCAGATAATTGTTTAGGAAAAATAACCATAAAATAATATTCATCCTTAAATTCATAAAATAAATCTTTTCCATTGAAAGTAAAATTATAATCTAATTCTTTTTCATTAAAAATTAATTCAGGAAATTTTTGTAAATCTAAATTATTTTTACAGTAAAAAACAAAATATTCTTTATTATTTTCTATATAATCATTTTCAAAGCAAATTTTATCATCAATTAATTTTTGGAAAAAATTTTCTTTAATACTTTTATAATAAATATCATTTCCAACAATTAAACCTTTTTCATAAACTAAATCACAATATTTATAAAAACCAATTTGTTGATTTCCAGAATAAATTTCATCAAATTTAATATCCCAATTAATAAACATAGGGTCATTCGCATAACCTACTTTTCCAATTTTAAAAAAATTTTCTTTATAATTTTTATTTATTTCATGAGGATAATTTCCAATAATAAATTCTCCTTCAAATTCATTATTATATTTTAAATTAAATGAATAATTTTCAATTATATTCTTTTCTCTTAATTGTTGAATAAAAGTTGCATTTTTTAAAAAATTTTTACAAGGAAAAGATAATTTTAATCCTAGTTCTCCATTTAAATCAAATATATTATCACTTATTTTATCTGCTAAACATAAAGAAAAATTTTCAATTGATTTTTTATTTAATTTTATTTTTTCACTTATTAAATAACCATCTTTACATTTTGAACAAGATATTTTTTCTACTTTTTCACTTAAATATTTTACACTTGAAGATAATTGCGGAGAATATTTTTTTATATTATAATCATTTGAATCACTTAAAATAAAAGTTGCATATTCTCTTAATTTTATATAGATAGGAATTTTTTGAAAAGGAGTTCCTATATTTAATTCTATATATATTCTATTTTCATTCAATGAATTAAATATATTTTCTTTTGTTAAATTTTTTTTTGAAAAATTTGTGTTAAATGGAATTGATATATATGATGATATTTCAAGTAATTTTATTAAAAACAAAATAAAAAGAATCATTTATAAAAAAAAATATTATAGATAAATAATAGATAAAATTTCATTTTAAAAATTCTCCAATTTAAAAATATTATATTTAATAAAATTCCAAATAATTCCAACGTACTCATTATTAAATCAATTAAAAACAAAAAAAAAAAATAAAAAAATAAAAAATATCTTAAAGAAAAAACTTAATAAAAAATTTAAAAGAATATATATATATAAAATTAAACTTAGAAAAAACAATGAAATTTCTTTGTTTAATTTTCCTTTTCTTCGAATCGACAGTATCAAAAGATCGTGAATTGATATTTGTATTAACCCACTTCCGTCACGGAGCAAGAGCACCAATATTTAAATCAGATTCCCATAGTGATTACTATGGTTATAAATGGGAATTTCCATCTCAATTAACCTCAGTAGGTTTTCGTATGCATTATATTTTAGGTTTATCGAACCAATATAAATATATGAAAGAAAAGAATTTTTTATCAAAAAAATTTGATCCACATGAAGTTTTAATAATGAGTACTGATTTTAATAGAACAATCAATAGTGCTTTAGCACAATTACAAGGAATGTATCCTTTAAATAATAGTGAATATTCTGATAAAATAGATGAAAATCAATTTCAATATGTTAATCCACCTATTGATTGTTCTCGTTTTAAACAAGAAATTGATGATTTAAATGAAAAACAAATGCCTTTACCTTCCTTTCTGAATTTAATTCCTGTACATGTCTTCCATAATAGTGAACATAGAATTAAAGAATTTGAAAATCCACAATGTAAAAAATTTGCTGATGATTTAATGGCAAAAAATATTAATAATAAAAATATAACTTCAAGAATTAATACTTTTAATGATCGATATTCACAATATTTTAATAAATATTTTAATGAAACTAAAAAATATGATTATCATTTACTTGAAAAATTAGCTGATCAATTTATAACTGATACTTCCCAAGGATTTAATTTTTCATCATTTAAAGAAAAATCAAATATAAACGAATCAGATTTTAAAGATTTATATAATTATTTCATTGATTTTGCAGGAAGAACAATGAGTGATTATCAATATGGAGATCCAGAGAATGTATTAGTGAAATTAGATATGAGTCCATTCTTTAATGAATTAATAGAATATATAAATAAAAGAATCAAAACAGATAATCAAACAAATTATAATCAAGACCCAAATGATTATTCTTCTCCTAAATTTGTTATGATTTCAGGGCATGATTCTACTTTAACTGCAATGATGCTTTTCTTAGGAATTGCATTTAAGGAAAAATATCATTATTATGAAGACCCAATTTATGCTTCAAATGCTGTTTTTGAAGTTTATAGGAAAGAAACCACAAAAGAACATTATAATTTAGATGATTATGAAGTTGAGTATTATTATAATGAGAAGAAAAAAGGTACTTTCCCATTAAATACATTTATTGATAAAGTTAAAAAAGAAATTTGGACTCCTGAAAAAATGGCTAGAACTTGTGGTTATTATGTTGAAGAAACTAATGTTAATCCTTCTAGTAATAAAGGATTATTTATTGCTTTAACTTGCATTTTTGGAATTGTTGTTGTTGTTCTTTTTGTTCTTTATGCTAGAAAAGGAAAAAAAAATTCTCAAAATGTTGAAACTCTTGGTCTCGTAGAATGAGAGTATTTATTTTTTAGTATTTTTTATTTTTTAAATTTATAAATTAATTTATAATTTTTTATTCTAATAATCTTTAATAAACATTTTTCAAATAATAAAATTCAATTAATAATAAATATAGTAATAAATAAATACGATTAATATATGAAAGAATAAGAATTTTTATATTATTTCATTATAAATATTAAATTCTAGAATTTTTTATTTTTTATATTTTTTAAAATTACCGAAACAATAAAAAAATGTTTTAATAATTTATAATCTGTAATAAAATAATTAATTAAATTATATAATATATTATTTTCCAAATGAAATTCTTTTATAAACAATTCTCTAAAAAAAGATAAATAAAACTTCATAAAAACAAAAAAAAACTTAAAAAGCCAAAGTAAGAATAATATTCTTAATAATTTCCTTAGTAATAATCTCATCTCCATTTAAATGATATAATTTTAAAGCATTACTTTTTCCCATAACAGAAACTTCAATATTAATAGAATTATTACTATCTTTTTTACAAATATATTTCATATCATCAATTTTAGTTAAAGTTAATCCATGATCAATACATAATAAAGTTAATTTATCATTTATTTCTTCTAAACTTGAATTTGTTGTACATAAAGCAAAATCTTTTTTATCTGTAATTATTTTATTCTTCATTTCCATTTCTGCTTCTAAATCAAATTGAATTTCTATTGGTTGAATTTTTGAATAATTATTATTTTTTTTTGTTTTTCTCTCTAAATCTATTTTTTCTTTTGAATTCGAATTTTTACAAAATGATTTTTTTTTTTTTAAATTCTTTAAAGAATTTTTCCTATGAGATATATTTGTATTATTATTTCTATGTTTTTTACTTTTACTTTTTTTATTTTTTCTCCTATTTATATGGGATAAATTTATATTGTTTTCTATTGTTTTTTTCTTTGGTTTTGTATTTATTCTTATATCAATATCTACTATATTTTTTTTCTGATTTAATTTTAATTGTTGATTATTTTTTATTTTTGTTTCATTAAATTTAGCATATAAATTTACTGGAGAAACAGTTCTTATACTATTTACTTTTTTTTTATTATTTACTGTATTATATTTTCTTTTATTTATTTGATTATTTGAATTTTCTTTTTTTATTGTTATACTTATTTCATTATTTATTTTCTTTGGATTTGAAGATTTAATTTTATTACTTTTATTATTTGATGAATTATTTATATTTGATATTGAATTTTCTGTATAGGAAGGACAATAAATTGAAGAATTATTATTTTTATGATTTGGACTTTTTATATTTTTTAAATTATTGTTTATTTTATTATTTATATTAGATTTGCAATTTTTTTTATGAAAATAAATTTGATGACTTTTTTTTTGAACAATTTGAGTTTTTGGAAAAGAAGATTCAATTCTAATAGAACGACTAATTTTACTTTTATTATCAAAATTATTATAACTATATTTAGAATTTAAAGAAGAAAAAGAAGTATTAGTAATTTTACTTCTATTACTAACTGTTTTATTTAAATATAAACTAGATTCATCATTAAAAGTTAATAAATATTTTTTTGTAGAATTATAATTACTGTAATTATAACTTTTATTTAATAAATCATTTTTATTATCATTAATATAATTTGATTGTGAACGAGGATAAAATTCAATAGAATCATTTTTACTATTATTTAAAGAATCATTAAAGCTAGAATAATGATTAATTGTATTATTATCATAATTATTAAAAAAAGAATTTTGACTACTTATATTACTTGCTTTACTTAAACTATTATTACTACTTACAATATCCATTAAATTTATTGTATTTGATGGTATATAAATTATATTTTTACTCTTATTTTTCTTTTTATTATTATTAGTGTTTTTTGATAAATTTTTTATACTTTTTTCAAAAGAAACTGAAGTATTTATTTCACTGTTTTTACTTTTACTTTTTGAATTTTGCTTTTTTTTAAATCTATATTCCTTTTTTTTCGATTTGTTTTCATTTTTTGTTTTATTTTTATTTCGAAATAAATTTTTATTCATTTGAACTAATTTAGGAGTTCCAACAATAATATTAGAATCGATTTTATTTTTATTTACAATTTTAGACATGTCTATAGAATCACTATAATCATTTTTGTAACTGTGATTGGAATTATTATAATCAATAGTTTTATTATCAGATTGAGAATAAAAAGAATTTCTAAATCTTTTCCTATTTTTATTTTTACTATTATTAATCCTAAAGTTACCTTTATTCTTATTTTTATTAATAGAATTATTTCTCTTATTAACATTATTATTATTAAACACAATATTATTCTTTTCATTTTTTTCTTTTTTTCCTTTATCATCTTTAGTATTACTTGTTCCAATAGAAGTAGAAGAAGTAATAGAATTTAAACTAATACTAACATTACTAGAAAATCCTTGTTTATATTTTTTAACTAATAATTCATAAGTAGCAGTAATATTATTATGTTTATTATTTTCTAAATTTTCAATAATTTCCTCTTTTTTAAATCCAAAATCTCTAATCATTTTATCAATAATATTATCACATACTTTCCCTTTATCAAAACCTAAATAAAAATCTTCAATATGATAATTTCTAAAATTTTGGATTAAAAAAGGGTGATTTTTAATATCTTGAATATTAATTCTATTTTTAGGATTAACAGTGAGAATTTTTTTGATTAAATCTTTACAATCATGACTTAATCGATTAGGAAGGTCGAATTTTCCGCTTAAAATTTTTTTATATAATTTATCATTATTTTTATCTTCAAAAGGTAAATATCCACAGACCATAGCATATAAAACAATACCAGAAGACCATATATCAACTAATAAGCAATTATATTTTTTACCTAAAATCATTTCTGGAGCTGCATAACAAGGACTTCCACAAGGAGTTTCTAATAATTCATTATTATTATATTTATTACTTAAACCAAAGTCTATTATTGTTAATATATTATTTTCCTTTAATAATAAATTTTCTGGTTTAATATCTCTATGTACTATTCCTTCTTTATGTATTAATTCTAATGCTGATATTAATTGACAAAAAAAAAATGAAGCTTCATTTTCTTCTAAATGCTTTTTTTTTACTATATGCTTAAATAATTCTCCATTTATTGCTAATTCCATTATTATGTAAAAATTATTCTTATTTTCAATAATATCATATATTTTTATTATATTTGGATGCTTTAATTTCTTTAATATTGATATTTCTCGAGATATTCTTTCTAAATCTTCTTCATCTTGAATTTTGTCTTTTTCTAAAATTTTTATTGCAACTTGCTCTTCTGTTGGAATATGAATCCCTAATTTCACTTTACCAAATGTTCCTTCTCCTATTGTCTTTTCTATACGGTAATTCCCTATTATTTGATATTTCTTTTTTGGAGACTTTTGGATTTTTTTTTCATTTTCCATTTTTTTTTTTATTATTCTTTTTTTTTTGGGTTTTGAGGGAAATTATTTTATTTTTTTATTATTAATATATTTATTTTAAAGGTTTTAATTTATTTCAAATTAAAATAGTAATTTTAAGTAAATATTTATAGGATGATTTATTGAAAATAAATAAAAAAATATTTTATATTTTCTCTTTCTTTTAATTTATTAATTAATTTTAAAATAAATTATTTTAATACCACTTAAAAAAATAATAATTAATATAATTTACTAATTTGCTCCTTCTTCCTCTTCTTTATATTCTTCATTATTATCATTATTAATATTTTCAACATTATTATCTTCTATATTATTATTCTCTTCAACATTATTATTATTATCATTAATATTATTATCAACAACAAGTACATCATCTTTATATTCAACGTCTTTAATATTTCCTTCAGAATCAGTTAATTTTCCAATTCCTTCTTTTTTATCATCAACACTATTTCCTTCCCATTTACTTCCATTTGTGAAATAATAAATTCCAGAACCATTCATTTTATCATTTTTAAAATTACCTTCATATTTAGTTCCATTATCTAATATTTTCATTCCTTTACCATTTAATAATCCTTCTTCAAAGTTTCCTTCTAATATAATATTAAAATCTTTATCATATTTTTTCCCTTTTGAATCTTTTTTATTTGCTTTCCAATAACCAATAAAACATTCTTTTGTTTCATTATATATTAAAATTCCTTTTCCTTCTTTTTCATTATTTAAATTTATTTGACCTATATATGTTTCTTCTTTATCATTTTTTTCTGTATATTTTAAATTTTCATTTTTTAAATTTTCTAATTCATTTAAATATTTCATATATTCAGGATATTTTTTATTTAAATAATTTAATATTTCTTCATTTGGATTTAACATTTTATAAGTTTCATCATTATAATAATTATAATAATTAATATCAATTTCTTCCTCTTTAAAATTTGTAGAGCAAAAATCTTCAAAAATAAAATCATCTTGAATAGGCATTATTTGTCCTTTAAATCTTAAAGTTTTAAAATAAGATTTTAAATTAAATTCACATTTTTTATTATTATTAATTTTCATAGCTAAAATAAGATAAGAGCCTTTATTAGGAGGAACAACAATTTCAATTTGTTTTTCTTTAGTATAAGGATATAATAAAAACATATTATCTAAATTAGGTTGAAAAATCCATTTTTGATAACAATCACTAAAAGGATTGTAAATAACTTTTAAACCTAATCCAGAATAATTATAATAATTATCACTCATAGTATAAATTTCATTTTCTTTCATATGACTACCTTGATATTGCATTATTGCATTTAAAACCATATATTTAATTAAAGTGAATTTTATGTCTTGTGTATATAATGTTAATTTAAATAAACTTTCTGAAGCAATTTTAAAGTAATATTCATTTATTTTTTCATTTGATTTTTCTGAAACTAAATATGTCCAAATTATATAAAATCCAGTCTCTAATTTTCTTGAAAATTCACTATTTTCATTTGAATTAAAACACCCTTCAAAATTAATTATTTTTTTATTTACAGGATTATATTTTGAAATACATATATTTGAAGGAATACATCTATCATTATAATTTATATTTTTATCTATTATTTTTTTTATTATTAAAGAAAAAGAAACTTTTGAAGTTTCTGGAATATATAAATTAAAAACTTGAGGAATTGAAATAATTGAATTTTCATCTTGGAAATTTTCAAGTTTAATTAATTTAATATTGCAATTAAACATAGTATGAATAATAGATATTTTACTAAAAAAATTTAATAAATTATCAAGTGACATATAAATAATATTATTTTCTTTTTCATCATAATCAATAATATTTTTAATATTATCATTCCATAATTTAGAATTTGGATTCCAGTCACCAGTATAATTTTGATATTCAAATAAATTTCTAATTTTAAATAATTTAAAAAATTCATCAGAATCATCTTTTTTAATTTCAAATACATCAATTAATTGATAAGCTTTTTTATTAATAATTCCACATTTATTTTTATTATCTTCATTTGGAGTTAAAAAAACCATATTATTATTTTTATTAACTTGAATAATATTTTCTAAATCATCATTGTCAATATCAAAGAAATTTATTCTTTCACAAGAAAAACCAGTGAAAAAAATAATAAAGTCACATACATTTGAACTTAATAAACTTCCATAACCTCCGTGAACTTTAGCAAATGCTTTTTCCATTAATAATAACCAAATTTCATTTTTATTTGGTTTTGCAAATCTTAAAGTATTAGTTCCTTTAACACAAGGAAAATAATCATCTAATATTATTATTTTATATTCACCATTTATATAAATATATAATTCAAATATTGTTTCATTTTTTATTTCCTTTGTTTTAAATATTTCTTCTATTATATTTGGATATGTGGATAATAAATTCATTGCTTGGAAAAAACTTGTATAATGACTAAATAATTCTCCTTTATTTTCTTTAAAATTTATTGATAAATCTATTTTATCGTCTTTTCTTGAAAAAATTGTTATTTCTTCTTTTTTTAATATTTCTGATAATTTTTTCCATTCTATTTCATTTATACTTATTCTATCTACATATTCTGTTTTTTTTTTATTATCCATTAAAGAATCTATTGTTGTTGGAAATAAATTATCTTTAAATTCTACTTCTGATGATGATGGAGGTTTTTGATTATTATAATATGATTTTACCTTTTCATAATAAAATATTCGATTTTTTTCATTCTCTTCTTTTAATTCTGTTTCTTTTTTTTCTTCTATTTGATTATTTAATTCTATATTTCCTTCTTCTTCATTATTTATATTGTTTTCTGAATTATTTTCTTTATCATCATCCATTTTTTATTTTATTTTTTAATTATAACTTCCAAAAAAATGATTAAAAATATAAATAAAACATAAATAAAATACACAAAAAAAACAAATATAAAATGATATAATATTAAATAAAATATTTCAATAAAATAAAGTAAAATAGAATAAATAAATAATAATAATAAAATGGGATCATGTGAATCAAGTAAAAATCCAAATCAAAAAGTAATTCAATCTCAAAAAATAAAAAAGCCAGAAACCGAAAAAGATAATAAATTATTGTCTGGGAATGAAATAATAAAACAAAATCAATTAAATGAAAACAAACTAAATAACAATACAAACAATATAAATAATTCAAATCAAAATAACATTGACAAAGCAAATTTAGAAAATAAAAAAAATTCCCAAACAAAACAAAATACTTTACCTGAATTACCTCGTCTTCGTCGTATTCAAAGATTAAAAAGTGAATGTATGAATCATAATTTTAAATTTTTATCAAATAATCAATTTGAAGATGAAGAAGAAGATAAAGTTCCAAATGATATAAATTTAAATAATGTTGAAAGAAAAAAATATAATAAAACTCCTATTTCATATACTATTAAAAATAATTCTTTATCTTTTCAAAGAAAACAATCAATGAAATATTGTAGTGATTTTAAAAAAAAAACTCAATCTGGAGGAAAATATTTATTAAATTATTTAGCAAATTCTTTAATGAGAAATACTATTAACGAAGAACAACCAAAAAATATAAAATATTATCATCCTGAATTTATTAATGATTGGAGATATATTAAAAATGAAAATACAGATTTATTTATTTGGAAAAATTTCGGTCAAATTCCTTTAACACAAGATTTAATAAATTCTATAATTAAATTAGATTATAATCAAATTTCTTCATGTGAAAATTTTTATAAGAAAAGAATTTGGTTTTATAATTATATTCAAAATAATGTATTAAATAATAATAATAATGATAATAATAATAATAATCCAATTTTAGTTATAAATAGAAACAATATATTAGAAGAATCATATAATCAATTTATTTCTACAAAAGATTTGAATTTAAAAAAACCAATTCAAATACATTTTATAGATGAAAAAGCACATGATTCAGGAGGAGTTTATAGAGAATGGTATTCTTCTTTATTTAAAGAGTTTTTTAATGAAAAATATAAATTATTTATTGAAAATAATAATCAAGCTTTAAATAAAGGAACTTATTTAATTTATCCTAAATATAATAATATGAAAATTGATTATTATGAATTCTTTGGTAAATTAGCAGCAAAAGCTTTAATTGATCAAGTTAATATTTCTCAAATTTTAAATAGAACTATTTTAAAATATATAAGAAATGAAAAAGTAGAATTAGATGATTTAAAATATTATGATATGGAACTTTATAAATCTTTAAAAAAAATAAATGATACAAATAATATAAATTCAAATGATAATTATAAAGAATTTAAATTTGTATGGAATATAAAAGATGAAAATAAAAATATTAAAGAAATAGAATTAATTCCAGGAGGAAATAATATATATTTAAATGATGAAAACAAAAATTTGTTTATTGAAAAAATAATATATGTAGAAACATTAATGAATTATGAAGAACAAATACAAAGAATAAAAAAAGGTTTTTTAAGTTTTTTTGGAAATGAAATAAATATATTTAAAACAGAAGAATTTGATTTTGAATTATCAGGTCAAAGAACAATAGATATAGAAGATTGGAAAAAAAATACAATATATAAAGGACATTATAATGAAAATAATAATACAATTAAAATATTTTGGGAAGTATTATCTAATTTATCTCAAAATGATTTATTTATTTTTTATAATTTTTGTACTTCTTCTAATCATGTTCCTTTAGATGGATTTAATTCTTTAAAAGGAATGAATAATAAAATACAAAAATTTACTATTGAACCTAAATTATCTTTAATTCTAGATGAAAGCGGCAATAATTTTAAATTAATTGAAGCTAAAACTTGCTTTAATAGAATTTTATTACCTGAATATTCATCAAAAGATGATATGGAAAAAGCTATTAATATTATTATTGGAAATGATACTTCTTATTTTGGGTTAGAATAAAAATATTTTTTATTATATTAATAAAGGTTTAATTTGATTGTTTTTATTATTTGTAAAATAATTATTTTATAAAAACTAAGAATTTATTTTTGAGGTTAATATTTTTTTTTTATGTATATTATTGTTTTTAAAATAGTATTATTTATTTTAAAAATAATAAAGTTAATAAGATTAAAATTGATTTTTAGGAATTAAAAATTTAGAGGAATGAGAAAGTTCAAACAGGTAATTATTTAAAAGAAAATTTGAATTTAAATAAATTAGATTTAATTTTTTCTTTTATTTCTAATATATTTTATTTTTCAGTTATTTTTTTATTTTTTTTAGTCTTAATGTTGGAGTTTTACTTTCATAAATAAAATCATAAAATTTAAAAAAATAATTTCCAAAAATCCATTTGTCTTCGTTGATTAAATTCATGATATTAAATATTAAAAGTTTATCATTCACTTGAGTAAATAAATCATTAAGAAGAAACTTAGCATTCCATTTTCCAAAAATGAAATAAATATATATTGATTCTTTTAATAAAAAAGAATTACATAATAAATATTTATACACTCCTTTTTCTTCTTTTTTTAAACAACTTTTAGTTTCTTTCTTATCAAATTTATTAAACAAATTATCCATTAAATAATTTAAAAATTTTTCAGGACAATAAATTTTATTATGTTCAGGGCTTAATAAAACACTTTCATTTAAATTATTTAAAATAGTAAATTTAGGATAATTATCATTAAATAAAATGACTTTATTTAAAAAAATTTCAAAAGGATTTGTTTCATTAACATAATTAATTTTATTATATTCTTTTGAAATATTATTACCAAAAATTATTGAACCTTTATTTCCTTCATTATTAGTTTTGATTTCAATAATATTATATTTATTTCCAGTTCCATATAAATTAATAAAATTAATAAAAGAATAATAACTACTATTTTTTAATCCAACAACTCCACAGTAATTAGTATATTTAAAACCTTTATTAACAATGTAAAATTTAAAAAAACCTTTTTTCAAAAAATTTTTTTCAGTTTGTAAAATATCATAAACTTCAAAACCTTGAAGATTATAATTTCTATCAGTGAAATTTACATTTGAACCTATTTTACTCAAAGTATGAGATTTTTCTTGTTCAAATCCTAAACCAAAAATATTATAATCAATTACATAAGTTATATCAGTATTTAAAGATAATTTAAATGGAAGACATTGTTTTGGAGTTCCTAAACATAAATTTATTATTGGGTGATTAAATTCAGTATAATTTATTGGAATTTCTATTATTCTTCCTTTAACTTTATTATTCATAAAAAAAATTACAAAAAAGAAAATAAACAACAAAATATTTTTCATTCCTTTGATTATAATTTAAAAAAAAATAAAATATTATAGTCTATTCTTAATAAGGAATTATAATTAGTTTACACTTTGAATTTTCTATTCTAATTTAAAAAAAAGAATTAAAAGATAAAAATCAACGGATTATAATGTAAAAAACTTCAAAAAATCAAAAAAAAAAAATTTTTTTAAAGCTCATTTTCAGTTAACCTAATAAAAATATCTTCCAAACTAACTTGTGAAACAGCCCAATTGGTAATATAAAGTTGATTTTTTTTTTCTTCAATTTTTTTAAACAAAACTTCAGCATCGAATTCCTTATTAGAAATTTCAAAAATTAAAGTATTTTTATAATTATCAACTAAAAAACATCCATTAAAAATTTCTTTAACAAATTTAACAACATTATCTTTTCTTTCTTCAATAAATTCATTTTCATTTCTTAAATTATTATCATTAATTAAAGAGAAAGGAATTAAATTAATACATAATTTAAATCCTTTACCATGAATTTTTTTTAATTTAAATTGACTACCTAAGCACTTTAAATTTCCATGAACAATAATACCAATTCTATCACTTAAAATTTCAGCTTCATCCATTAAATGAGTTGTTAATATCATACATTTATTTTCTTTACAATTAGATAAAATTTCCCATATTTGTCTTTTATTTTCAGGATCTAATCCAGTTGTTGGTTCATCTAAAAATACAATAGATGGATTTCCAACTAATGATATTCCTAATGTTAATCTTCTTTTCATTCCTCCACTTAATTCTTTTACTAAAAAATTTTTATATTTATCCAATTTTATATTTGATAATGTCTTATTTATATTTTCATTTAAAATATTTAAAGGTACATTTTTTATTAATGAATAAAATATTAAATGCTCTCTTACTGTTAAATCATCCCATAATAAATCAAATTGAGGACAATAACCAATTAATTCTTGTACTTTATTTATATTTGTTCTTATTGAATTTCCATTTATAAATGCATTTCCTGATGTTGGTTCATAAATTCCTGTTAATAAAGAAAAAAATGTTGTTTTTCCTGCTCCGTTTGGACCAAGTAATCCAAATATTTCATTTTTATTTAAACATAATGTTAAGTTATCTAATGATTTTTTACCCTTTTTCTTATTTTTATTATTCTCATATATTTTTGTCAAGTGATCTGATACTAAGGGATATAATTTTAATTCTTCCACATTCAATGGATTTGTTAAATGTGATACTTTCTCATATTCTACTCTTATTTCTTCATCTATTGATAATGAATTCATATTATTTTCATTATTATCATTATTTTCTTCTTCTTCTATTTTGTTATCTACTATTTTTTTAGAATCTTTTAAATCAATATAATTTAATTTATCATTACTTTTTTGAAAGCTTTTTAAAATTCCTTCTAAAAAAAATAAAGGATGTTTCCTAACTCCATATTCTTGAGGAATAACTTCATAGAAATATATTCCAAGAATCATATAAATAAATCCTGTAAAAAATAATAAATAAAAGCAATCAACAAATTCTTGACTTAACCCATATAAACTATCAATACATTTTTCATAACCACAATGATAAGTCATATAATAGAAGATTCTACAAAGAGAAAAAGTAGGATAACAAAGAAGCCAAAAAGGATAAGGTTCAGGTAAATCATATATAGAAAAATTTAAAGAAACTGCAATTAAAGTAGTCCAAAGAGAAACCATATATCCTACTATTGTTGCACTTCTTGCATTTGTAATGAAACTTTGAAAAAAAAATGCTAAACCTATTTGACAAAAACCCCAACTTATAAATGTTAAGAAAAGGAGTAACCAATGTGTTTTTATAAATATTGTTAATTTTAATATTAGAGCTCCTACTAATATAAATATTATCATTGTTATTGTATATAATGAATAATTAAAAATAAAATTACTTATCCAATAATTAATCATTTTTAAACCATTGATTTTCATAATTTCTATTAATTTTCTTTCTTTTTCAATAACAATAGAATACATAAATAAAGGCATTAAAAGTGAAATAGCCATAGGATAAAAAGTACTTCCTGCTAAATTTATTATTCTTTGAATATTTTCTTCATTATCATCTAATTTAATTGGCATTAATTGAACACCTGAAATTAGTTTAACTTTAGGAAATAATTTCTTAATATATGCTTTATTAAATAAATCTGTTCCCCATAACATTCCATTTAAAACATTTGGATAAAAAGTATAATTTTTAGTGTTTTCATTATATAAATAAAATTGAGTCACTCCATTTGATCTATGATAATATGGTAATCTATTATCATTTATTTGAATTTTATATGAAAAACTTTCATTATTCATTTCATTTATTGTTATTGCTCCATCAGGTAATATATTTTTTATTGAATCATTTATTAAAGTATTATAATCTAATTTATTTAAATCTTCTAATCTATTAAATAAAAAAGCGTTTATATTATTTGTTTCATTTTCATTCTTTTTTAAATCATTTATATATTGGAAATAAGGACTTAATTTGTCTTCAGCAAAATTATTTCTACAATAATATTTAAGAATATTATCTTTTGACATTGTTTCCTTGAAAAAATTCTTTGATTCTTCATTAATACTTTTATTAAAATCATATACATACCATTCATCACATGAAGTTATTGTTAAAATTTGATTTGCATATTCTAATTTTGAATATATTGGAATATTAAATAGTATTGGAATAGATAATTTTAAACCAAATGGAGTTTTTGATATTTGAGTTTCTACTATTACTTTTACTATATATATGAAAAGAAGACATAATAATGGTGTTATTATTTGACATATTATTGTCCCTTTTTGTCTTGACATTAATTGAATATCTTTTGATAAAAGAGCCCCAATTTGATTCGTCATGTTTTATTAGGAATAATTATTTTTTTTTAAATCATAAAAAATATATTTTTTATTTTTTAAATCATAAAAATTATTTATTTAAGAAAGAAATTAATAAATTAAGTAATAAACAAATTATTCATTTTTTATTGACTAGAATTTAAATCATTAATTTATTGTGATTAACAATAAAAATGAATTGGATAGGTTCTAAAAAACCCAATTAATTTAAAAATAAAAAATTATAATTATTATTTGGTTAAACATTGAATGACAAAAATATTTAAATACATTTTTAAATTTAATATATTTATTAATTTAATTTGTTTGTAAACATTCAAAAAAATAAATTCGAAAAAAATGAATAAACTCAAAAACCAAAAGAAACTAAATAAAAAAATATGTTACATATGTGGAAAAGAAGGACACAAAAAAATAAATTGTCCAAAGATAAAAAACTCTAAGAATTTAAAAAATATTATAATAACGAAAAAAGATTTAATAATAAATAATATAAAATGTTTATATTGTGGAAGTTCAAATCATTTAATATGTAATAAAAAATCAAATTATTATATAGAAGATTATGATTCAGATAATGTTTCAATTTCTGAAAGTTCTGAAAATGAAGAAGAAAAAATTAAAGTTGATTATGATATTTATTATGACAATTATCAACAAAAAAATAATAGTATATTAACTTTATTAAAGAAAAAAAGAGTTTTTTTAGATTTACCAAATGAAAAAATATCTGTAACAAATTTTTGCTATAAATGTGGAGGAAGACATAAAGGAATTAATTGTTTAGTTGTTAAAAATAAAAATGAAAACAATTATTTTTTTTCGTGGTCGGTAATATTATAAATTTAAATATAAATCAATTAATTCAAAATATTTAAAAATATTTATTAGTATCAATAATTAAATAACAATTATTATACTATAAATTTTTTTACTTCAAAGGAAAAATATATTCTTTTATATTTAAATTATCTTTCTATTTAAGGATAAATTATTTGATTTCTTTTATTCAATATATTAAATAAATTTTATGATTAAATTAATGTTTTATTCTTCTTATTTCAATATTATTTTCTTTTTGATAGAAATAAATATAATATGAATTTATTTTAAAAATAAAAATTATTTTTAAAAAGTAAAAAATATAATTTATAAATAATAAATGTTCAAACAAATTTTCCAAGTAATACTTATTATAAATGTTATTTCATTTTATAATCTTCTTTTTAAATCAAATCAATATATTATAACAGGAGTTTTTGACAAAAGTAATTTATCTTTTAAAAATATTGAAGAAATAATTTCTAATCCATATTATATTGTATATATTTTAAATAAAGATTCTTCGAATTATAATATAAGTTATAACAAAAATCAAATGATATTTTTTTCAAAATCTTTTTTATATATATTAAAAATTTATTATAAAATAAAAGTTGAAAGTAATTTAAATAAAATTATTTGGACAAAAGAATCTAAAATTGCTCAAATTAAATTTATTTTTTTATTTGATAAATCTGATAATGTTGAATTTATTTTAGAAATTCATACTCCTTTATTTTTAAAAAATTATATTATTGAAAAGGAAAAAGAATTTGTTAATTCTTATCTTAATTATATAACAGTCAATTATTAATTAAAAAAAATTTATTTCTATTTATTTTTCAATAATAATTATTATATCCAATATTTTGAATATATAAATACTTTTTAATAAATAATGAAAAAGAAAAAATAAATAAAAAAAAAGATTTTATTTATTACTGTATATATAATTAACAATACAAAAAAAATATTAATTAATTTATAGTATTATGATACTTTTTATCTATACTACCATTATAATTTCTAGAATAATTATCTATACTATTTCCATTTTTAATAAAATTATTTTTATTAAAATTTGTATAATTTAATAAAGAAGAAATTGCAGTGTGAATTTTTTTTCTTTGATTAAAAGAGTTTTGAATTTTTTCTTTTTCTTTTTTTTTGTCTTCTATAATATTATTATCATAAAATAATAAATCTACAGGTGAATAAATATTATCAAACGACGATTTTTCATTTTCTTTTTCTTGTCTTTTTAAAATTATTTTTTTATTTTTTATTAAGAAATTAGTAAATTTTTTTTGTTTAAAACTTTGTTTATATTCTTCATAATCATTTCCAATTATTTTCTTTAAATATTTTTTATTATTTCTTTTAGGATATAAAAAAGTTTGAAAAGATGTGATATCACTTTTTTTATTACTTGACATTTCATTTGATGATTTTATATAAGTTCTATAACTTGAAATTGTAGGAGAATTAAATATATTTACATTTCTACTTTTTTTATTTTTCGAAAAAGAAGAAATAACTCTATTATTTATTTTATCACTAAAACTTAATTTTTCTCTAAAAGTATGATTATTATTATTATTCATATTATAAATATGAAAATTTAATTTTTTATTAATAAAATGATTTTTCTTTTTAGGAGATAATAAAATATTTTCAATTCCTTTTCTTAAAATTAATTTAGTTTTAGCACTTTTTAATTTATTTCTCTTTCCTAATTCAGGTTCTTTTAAAGCATCTTCAAAAATACTATTTTTTTCAGTTAGATTTTTTTCAACGTTAATTTTTTTTCTTTTAATTTCTTGTTCAAAATTTTTTTCACTATTTTTATAAATTTCTAATAATCTATCAGTAATAATAGTTTCTCTAAACTTAATAATATTTTCTAATTTTTTTTGAATTTCAGGAATTTTTTTACAAATATCTAATAATATATTTTTAGTAATAGAAAAAACAGAAGCTTTAGTAGAAATGCAAATTGCATCCACAAAATATTTATTTTCAAAACATATATCTTCCAAGCCTAAAATATCTTTATTATTAATAATAGTAATTTTAAATTTTTTTTTTTCATTTTTAAAATATTTATCTTTTGGTTTAAATATAATTTTCCTTTTCTCTTTTAATATATTAGATAATTCATTTGGTGATATAAAAGAATTTAATTGAAATAATCCTTCTTTAACAAAAAAAACTTTATCAACAATACTACCTTGTTGAATAATAATATCTCCATGATTGAAATTTTCTAATTTGAAAAAATTAAAATATTTTGATTCAAAAACATTCCATCTTAATTCAGTGAAAATAGGAAAAGAAAGAATAAAAGTAACATTTGCTCTTCTTTTTCTAACTTCAATTTCTTTTAAACAATTATTATAAGCATTTTTAGATAAAGAACCAAAAACACAATCATCAATACAAATTATAGTTGCTGTTCTTTTTTTATCTTCATTTTGTAAAGCTACCTCACCAAATATATCTCCTTTACCTTTTTTTACTATTTCAAAATATGAATATATTGTTACTAAATTTTCTTTTTCAAATCTTTCTTTTTTCTCATTTTCATATAAATATGTTAATTTTATATATTCTTCTACACTACAATAATGCTTTTTATTCTTATTTACTATATTTTCTATTATTTTATGATAATATTCTATTATTTCTGTTACTTCACTTAAATCAAAATCTAATATTTTTATCTGAGAATATGGAATTTTCTTATTCACACATCTTTTTATATATTTTATAATGTTTTCTATTTCTTCTTCATCGATTGGATAAATTAATTTATTTGTTGAAATTGTTTTTGTTAATATTTCATTTTCAGAAATTAATGATAATAAAATTAAATGCTTAATATAAACTAAAAATGTTAAATTGACTTTATTTTCTTTAGGTAATAAAATAGATAAATTACCAATTAAAAGTATATAGCATTTACTTCCTTGATCACCATATCTAAAAACTATTGAATTTTGTTGTTTTTTTTCACATTTTAAAAAAACAGCTAATGAAAATAATAATTGTTCAACTCCTTGTTTAACATTTAAAACACTTAAAAATTTTTGAATAGTAGATAAATAAACTTTAATAATTAATAATTCTTCATAAGTTCTATTTAATTTAGATAATATATAATATATTGCTTCATATGTTTGTTCATTTAAATCTATTAATAAATTTGGATCAATCTTTTTTAATGGATTAAACGATGTTAATTCAGTAGTTCTTTTTTTTATCGTATCTGCCAAGAAATTTATATAATTTTCTAATAAAGTTGTACTAATTGATAGTTTAAACTTTTTCTTAGGAGAAACTGGGGTTTTATTTCCATTATTATTTCCTTTAATAGAAGAAAAAGTTTTACTATGTCTTTTATAAAACATAAATAAAAATTGTTTAAAAAAACGATAAAATAATTATAATAATAAATATAAGAAAAAAAAATAAAAAAATATCAGTTAAAAAAAAAAAAATAAAAAAATGGATATGAATTCATTAGGAATATCAAATATAGGAGAAGTATTACGTGGAAATTCAACAATATCAGATAAAATAAAAAGTAATACAAATTATAATGAACCAATTTGTCCTCCTCAAATGACAGGTTCAATAACAAATTATAATAATTCAAGAAAAAAAAATAATGATAATATAGAACATAAAGAAGAAAATATAAGAATAAATCACTTATATATTAAAGATGAAATATATATTCATTCATTAGATGAATATAGATATAAATATTGTGAATACGGTGATTATGATTTAATGAAAGGAAATCAATATTTAACTTTAGAAGAAAAAAAAAAGGCATATAATGGAGAAGAAGATAAAATATATTGTGGAAGATTTCCACATTTAAGTTATTGTGGATGTAAATTTCCTTGTTCAATAATATTAGATAAAATACATCCTATTGAAATTATAGATAATATTTATTGTGGTCCTATTGAATGTGCTTATAAAACAAAAGAATTACTTCATTTAAAAATTAAATATATTTTAAATGTTTCTTGTATTACTTATAGAAAAAGAATTAAATATTTTAAATATTATGATATTTATATTAATGATAATAATACTGAAAATGCAATTAAATTTTTTAAAATTACTAATAGATTTATTGATGAAGCTGTTAATAATGGAAAAATTTTAATTCATTCTGAAAATGGACAAAGTAGGTGTTTTGTTTTCATTTTAGCTTATTTAATTGGAAGAAAAGGATTTAAATTTGCTGATGCTTATGAAAAAATTAAAGAAAAGTTTAGATTTGCTGAACCTAATGATAATTTCTTAACTCAATTAAAACATTATGATTTAGAAGTTAATGTTTAAAATAAAATATTTTTTAAAGAAAAATGTACTTTTTTTTTGAAAATAAATTTTTATTTTTATTTTTAAATTTTGTTTTTTTATTTTTGTTTATATATATAAATATTCTTTTTCTTCATAAAATTAAGAAAATAAATCATTTCAATAAAACAAATATAAGATAAAAATTGGAAAATAAAATATAAATGACATTAATAACTCAATATTAATGTTAAATATGAATAATAATCATATTCTTTAATAAAAAAAGATTAAAGTTTAAATTGAAACAGAATTAAAAAATTATGTAAGCAAATAAAAAAGATTTATTTTTTACTATTCAAGAAAATAAAAATTTAGATGAAGATGAAAAAATATATGTCCTATTTAGAATTAAATATATTAATGTTTTGATTATTTTCAAATAAAGTTTATCAAAATAGAAATAAATAATAAAAATCAATTCTGTTAACAAAAAATAAATTTAAATATTTCTATGATTCTTAATTATTTATCTAATTAAAGTCTTATTAAAAACAAAAAAAAATAAATAAATAATACTAAAACAACTGTATAATAATTTTTAAAAACACTTATTGGAAGGGTAAAGAAAAAAAAATCAAATTTAAATATTTTTCAGAAAATTCCAATCTGATAAATTACTATTATTAAAATTATTATTTAAAGTAGTAGTAATACTATTATAAATAGATTTAATACTAACAATAGAATTATTAGTATTAAAAGATTTATTATTAATAGTAACGTCATTCATTCCAGTTTTTTCATTAGGAGTAGTATTTTCAATAATTTCTAAAATATCTTTTTGAGTTTCATTCATAATACTGTCAGTTAATATTTTTTCTTCTAAAACATTAACCCAAATATCATGTGCAGCTTCTAAATCATCTACATTTTCATTATCAATATTTAATAATAATGTCATATCTTCAATATATTTTTTACATTCACTTAATATTAATTTTTGATCAAAAAATAATTTGAAATTATTATGTATTTTCTTATTTAAATTCTCATATATTTCATATACTATTTTCATAAATTCTAATATATTTACTATATCACATATGAAAATCCAATATCCACGATTCATTCCTTTTTTTATTAAATTTATTAAATCTGAATCTACTAAATATTTAAAATTGAAATTTTGATATTCTTTATATTTAAAAAATTCACAATTCCTAACTATGAAAAAGTTAATTTCATAATATGCTGATAATGAACATAAAAAATTAGTAACATTTATACTTGGAGAAGCTTTTATTGTTATTGGTATTATTGTATTTTTCGGTAAAGTTTTTTTTAAAAATGAATTAACATTATATTTACCAAAATTATACATATTTATTAAATATTTGTTTATTAAATATTTAAATATTGAAGAACTTTGATCTGGTAAAAATGTCATATAATATAATAATTTATCTACATCTCTATTTATTTGTTTTATATTTTGAGTATAAAAATATTTATTATTTGATTTATTTAAAGATTTATTTAATATTTGAAGATATGAATTATTTATTGATTTTGTAGTTATTGTATAAAAATTAAGAAGTTTTTTACCATTTGTTTCATAAAAATTAGATTTTATTTTTTCAAAATCATTATTTTCATATTTAAATTTAATAATATTTTCATTAGGGAAAATATAATATTCTTTCATGAAATTTAATATATAATTCATTTCCATATGAGAAATTTCAAAACTGTTTGTCATTAATTCAAAAGTGATTAATAATGAAAATAAAAAATGATTTGAAAGAGATAAATGAACTTCTTCTAAAACTTCATTTAATATATCTTTACTTTCTTTTACATTATTTATAAATTTGATGTAAAAAAATTTACTATTTATAAATTCATCTTGATCAGAAATTAGATTTTTATAATTTGTTAATGTATTATCAATTACCATTGTTATTTCTTTTAATTTATTTGGATTATTTGAAAAAATTTCTGATAATGAAGAATAAGATTGATAACCTATTTTATTATTTAAATTACTTTGTTTATTTTTAATATAATTAATAAGTAATATTGTACAAAAAGAAGTATTTTGTATTTTATTTTCAATTTGTAATAAATCAAATATTTTAATATAAATTGATAAATTTTGTGAATTACTTGGATATTTTTCAGAAAATTTAAATTCTGATTCTATTTTATAAAAATCATATATCATATTTATTATTTTCATTAATTCTTCTTTTGAAATATTGATTTGATTTTGAGAATCATCTAATTGTCTAAATATAATTTTGGATTTTAATATTTTTAAAAGTAACTGATAAATATATTGATTACAAAATTCTTTAGAATCCATATTAATGTAAAAGGAATTTTTATTATTATCTGAAAAAGTTATTTTTGAATTTGGGAATAAATCATATTTACATAAATATTTAATTAATTTATTATCAGAAATAATACAATATTCTTCTTTTGGATAATATTCATATATTTTTTTTAATAACATTTGGAAATCTGGTATATTTTCATAATTTATTATATTATTTGAATTTCGATAAAATATTTTGTAAATATAATTTAATTCATCAATATTAATATTATAATTATTTAATTGTGAAATTAAATAAACAAAATTATCTTTATTAAAACTTTCTTTAATATTTTTAATGAATTTTTTAGAAGTTTCATTTTGAATATTTATTTCAATTAAATTTCTATCTGAAATATTATATCCAATAAAAAGTTTTATATGATTGATTTTATATATTCGTTCATCATTTAAATTATCATTAATTATTGGATTTTCAATGTAATGATTTTCATAATTAAAAGTATTTGCAAAATCTTCAGAAATAAAAGTAATAATTTTACCTTTTTCTTTTCCACAAATATCATTAAGATATTTAATATAATTATTAGTATAATCAATATAATTTTTAAATTCTTGAAAAGTTAATTTATTAATATCAAAATAAGAATATTTTTCTTTTTGATGAATAAAATTTTGAATAAAAGAAGAATTGACAATATTTTTTGCATTTTCAATTAATTTATTTTTCATATCTTTTTTATATTCAAAAGAAATGAAAAGAGATTGAGTAATAATATTAAAAATAGTATCATTTCCAATATTAATATTGTTATCATTTATATAATCTAAGAAAATATTTGACCATTTATTAAAATTTGAAACTGATATATGATATTGAATTTTATCAGAGTTAAATTTAATTGTTTTATGAATATATTCAAGTAGAGTTAATCTAAATTCATCACTTAAATTAATTTTTGAAAATTTGGAAAAAAAATTATTTAAATAAAACTTAAGTAATTTCTTATTCTTTGGCGAAGGTAAATTAAATTCTTTTGTAATAGTAAAATATTCAAATTCAGGTTTTTTATATAATATTATAATATTATCATTTTTAAAATCACTTTTATATTTAAATTTATAAAAGTTTTTAAATTGTTCTATAATAAAATGTTTTCCAAATCCATTTATTAAAATAATTATTGGAATTGTAATATTTGAAGATTCTTTTAATAAAAATTTAAATAAAAATATATGTTCATAACCATATAAAACTTTTTCTAAATCTAAATAATCACAAATTTCTTTTTCAATATTATTATCTTTTTCTTTTGATAAAGAAAACTTTTTAGAAAATTTAGTAATATAATCATTCAAAATATTTTGAATATTCCCATTTCCTTCTGAAGAATTTGTAATATATTTAATAATTAATTTGATAATTAATTCATTATAAAAATCATAATCAAAATAAAATTTAGTTAAAGAATTCCTAATTTTACTTTCATTTTGATTAATAATAGGAATTAAATTTTTAGTATAATCTTTTTTATTATTATTATTGAAATTATTAATCAATTTAATACATTGAAGTAAATAATAATTAATATCAGGTTTAACAAAATTTAAAATTCTTGAAGAACCTTTTAAATATTCTTCTTTTAATTTAACATCATTATCAATTTCAATACAAGACATTAAACAAAACATTTTTTCACCATCATTATATTTAATATCATTTAAAATAACTTCTTGTTGAACAGTTTGCATAAATTTACTTAAATAGACAAGATTATTAATATTAGTATTTGAATTTTTATTAAGATAATCTAAATTATCCATATAAATCCAACTTTTAACAACAGTACAAATATCAAAAATATTTTTAATTTCATTAAAATTAGAAGTAATAGAATTAATCTCAATCATATTAGTCCAAAATAAATTACAAAATTCTTCAAATATTTCTTTATAAGAATTATTAGAATATCTATTATTAATAACTTTAATTATACTTGCACTTTTTTCTCTAAAACAACTACTATTAAATAAGAATACTTTATCTGTATCTGGAGTTAAAAGAATTCTATAATGAAAAGGATTTAATTGTTTTAATTGATAATTTGCCCATCCTCCACATTCTATAATAACATCTTTTTTATTTTTATCCCATAAATGTCTTATATATTTTAACCAATTAAATGAATTAATATCTGATATTTCATTTTTTGATAAAAAATCTACTATATTTAATTGAGATAATAATGTTAGTATTATATTTACTTTTATTATATTTCCATTTATTTTATTTGATTCTTCTTTTAACCATTGATGATATTTTTGAGATATTAAATTAAATTCTCTTAAAGGACTTTTCTTATTTTGTTCACTTAATAAATTTGATATTTCATTTGTAAAAATTAAACATAATGTACAAATTGATATTTGACTATATGTTGAATTTATCCAATTATGAAAAGATTTTTTACTGAAACTTGATAAAGAGGTTAATAATTGAGAAGTTAAAGAATTTGTTATTGAATTTTCTATATTTGAATATATAATTGATAAATAATTAATGTTATTTAATATATCTTTATTATTTGAATAAGGTTGAATTACTATTGGATTTGATAATTTAAATATTTCTTCTTCAGAACAATTTGAAATTATTTTTATTCCTGATATTATTTTTTTATTATGGGAATTTGATATTATTAATTCTTGATTTGAATTAATTTGAGAATAATATTTTATTATTTCATTTATTGTTATTTTTGAATATGAATTTATTTCTTCTAAAATTTCTTTGGGAAGAATATATATTTTAGGATATGGAAAAACTGATATTGTTTCTTTATTTTTTAAATTATAATCTATAAATTTTTTTGATATTTCATTTTGGATTTTTTCTAATTCATTTTTATCTTTTGTTTTTTTATATGATATTATATCTTTTGTAAATTTATTTTCTTCTTCTTTTGAAAAATTTGTATTTGATTTTAATTGTAATTCTTTAAATAATATATTTTCTAATTCTGAAGATTCTTCTTTTATTTCATATTTTAATTTATTTGATATTATTTTTAAATATAATTCTTCTGAATTTTTTCCGTTTAAAATTTCTGGTTTTGGTAATATATTATTGTTATTTGATATTGATATTAATTTATCTTTTAAGTTTTCTAAATTTTTTTCACTTTTTAATAAATCATTATATGCTTTTTTAAAATCATTATCTTTATTATTATTTTCATATAATTTTCTCATTTCTTCTTTATATAGAATAAGTAAGTTAAAAATATCAAAAATATTATTTTTATTATCTTTATAATTCTTTAATGTATTTATTAAATTATCAAATTTTGATAATAAAACTCTAAAATGAATTAAATTAATATTAACATAAGGAATATTCATTGAAGCTTCATTATATAATTCTATTAATTTTAATAAATTTTTATTTCCAAAATTTTCAAAATAATTTAATAAACTTGATGATAATTCCTCAAAAGTATTATATATAATCTTATATTTAATTAATATTATTTCAATTAAAGGAATTATCTTATTTAAATTAACTTCACATTCATTAATATTTTTTATTATAGTTTCAATTGGATGTTTAATTAGAATATAATTTGATTCATTTTCTAAATCTTTTTTTGTTTTTTCCATTAAATCAATTATATTTTTATAATTATCATCATTAACAATATTTTTCTGAGAATCTTTTATTTTATTTAATTGAGTTTCATTTTGTAAAAGATTATATTTTAGTCCTTGAATTTTATATATTAAAATATAATTTTCTTCTTTTTCTTGATGATTTTTATCTAAAATTTCTCTTATTTCTTTTATTGATTCTGAAATTAAATAAAGTATATTTTGATATTTTGATGATTTTAATATTGAAAAATCATTTTGAATATTTTTATAAATATATGTTTCTTCTAAATTTTTTTTAGTTTCATTTTCTTTATAAAATTGAATATAGTCATTTAAAATTGGATTTATTTTTTTATCATTATCTTTAAAATTTTGAATAAAAGTATTTAATTGAATTATATAATTTTTAGAAGAAGAAGATTTAAAATTATTTTTATTAATATAAGAAATTATTTGGTTTAATAAATTTATAACTTGTTGATTATTTAATTTAGAAATAATTTCAAGTTTATTTTTATTATGATTATAAATATATTCATTTTTGAAAATGTATTTTTTTGATTTTTCCAATAAATTCTTATATAAATAATATATACTATTAAAAGAAACAGAAGTTAAAATTTTATTGTTTTTCAAAGAATAATTTTCAATAGTATTTAAGGTTTTCTCAATAATATTATATTCACTTTTTAAAACATTTTCAAAATTCAAATCATTAATTTCAATTACATTATCATTATTATTAAAATTATAAAAAATTTCACAACTATTAATAATATTATACCTTCTAATAAATTTTTTTTGATAGTCTGCCACAATTTTTTGATTTAAAAAATTTTTAATTAAATTAATAACATTTTCTTTCTTTTTTATATACCAAAATTTTTTCCACAACTTGATAATTTTAACAAGAATAAAATTATTAATAAATTTAATATTTCTAAGTTTTTCTAATTTTTCTTTTAAAATCATATTTTCTTCTTCTTTCTTAAGTAAATGTTTCCTTTTAAATTTCCCTCCTAATTTATTAAAACTCATACTATTATATTTAACCGTAGTATTAAAAACTTTTCCCCCTCCAACGGAGTTTTTTAATATTGAATTATTATTTCCAAAATATAATTTTTTCCCACTTTTTCCTAAACTATTAAAAGTAATATTAATAGAATCTTTACTATTAACCATCATACTATAAGTAGAAGTATTACTAAAATTTTTATTTCTAGAAGAAGATTTTGAAATAGATATTTTAGTAAAAGAATTAACATTATTTAAAGAAGCATTATGATTATAATAATTCTTATAAGAATTTTTATAAGATTTATAAGTAGCAGAAGAATTATTATAAGAAGCATATAAACCATTAGAAAATAAATTTGTATGAATTTTATTTCTACTAATTGGTCTTATTTGTTTCATTGTATGATGATTAACACTATTTGAAATATGATTTGAAGTCTTTGGAATTAAATTTAATGTTATTGTATTTTTATTTCTTGAACTTATAGGCTTTATTAAACAGGGCTTTGAATGTATTTTTGATGATGATGATGGTAAATGTGTATTATTCGATCTATGAGTTTTACTTTTTGTCATGTTTAAAAAGGCATTCGCATTATAATTTGATGAATTAAAATTTTTTGGAAGTTTATCAAAATTTAAAGTCTTTATCATTATTTTCTTATTTGAATTTGAACGACTTGAACTACTTAAATTATCATTTAATTTTCTCATTTTTTTATTTAAATTCATTTTTTTTATTAATTTTTTTTTGATTATTGAATAATTAAATATTTGAAAAAATAATTGTTAAATGAGTAAAAAATTTAATTTAATTTTATGATTTTAATATATATTAATTATTTTCAAGTTTTAAATATAAATCAAATAAATAATAAAACAAATAATCATAGAAATTAAATTTAAAAAATTAAACTAATCAAACCAAGATGAAATTTGTAAATTTTTTTCAACTTGAATATATAAATTCTATAATATTCACAGATGTTTTTTTTAATTAATTCATTTCTAGAAACAATTTAAACAATATTAGTAGTATCTTTAAAGTCAATTTTTTTCATGAAATAAAAGCAGAATAATTTAAAAACATAAAATATTGAATTATTATTTGTTGTAAATTTTCACTTTATTTTTATATTATCATAAGCATAAATTGAATTTTAATAATAAATTATTATTTACAAGATTTTCAAAAGAATTTTCTTTTCAGAAAAATTTATTTACTTTGATTTTGAATTTTTGGTTTTGTTATAAGACAATTTTTTTATTAGTAAATTCATAATCTTTTTTAATAGAAATATAATCATAAATATTAAATTTTTTAAAAAAGGAACTCTTAAAATATAATATAAAAAATAAAAAATTGTTCATAAATCTAAAAAATATAATTAAAAATTATACAAATTCTAAACAATTTAAATTACTTATTTAATATATTATTTTTTATAACTAAATTAAATATTATTGACTCTTTTAACACATTTACCAAAAGTAATAAAAAAAATACACCAATAATTCTAAATCAAATAATTTCATTATATATATTAACATGTAATTAATTTATATTTAGATTAATTTAATCTTTTATTCAATTGTTCTTGTTTTTCTAACCCAATATCACTCATAATTTCAATTTTTTTTTTAATATTTTTAATCTTTTTAATATTTTTAATGTTTTCAATATTTTTAATAAAAGGACTAATAAAATATTTTTCCTTTTCTTTAAACCCAGTATTAACAATAGCTCCTTCATTTAAAGCATTAATTAAATTTTGTCGAAGGGAAAAATTAGGATTAATATTATTAACAAAATCACTTTTAATAAAATTACTTAAATTACATAAGCAATTATTTTTATAATAACATTCATCTTTAATGCCATAAAAATTAATAAATTCTTTTAAATATTTAAAAGTATTTTTATAGTCAATAGTTATTTGTTCTCTTAATTTTAATAATTCTTCATTAAATTTCATAAATCTATTATATTCACTATGATTAGCAAATTTATTTTTATATGTTAAAGGTAAATTAGGGTAAATTGGTATTTTATTTATTTCTTTTCTGTTTATTAAAGCTGCAATTGGAAATTTATTTTTCATAAACATTAAATTTATATTATTTGATTTATGCTCCGTATTTAATTTAAATAAATTTATTGTTTCATCTAGTTTATTATTTAATGATACTGAATTATTTTTTCTTTTATATATTTTTGAAAGTGAAAAAATCTTTTTTTTTACTTTTTTATTTTCAAAAGGATCAAATTGTATTTTAATTTTATTTTCACTACTACTTAATTCATTTGATAAATTTGAACAATCTGTTATTGGGTATTTTTTCTTTGTTATTATAAAAGACTGTTGAATTCTTGATTTTAAGGAATCATCTATTTTTTTTTTTTCATTTAAAGATTGATTGAAAATATAATTTCTTAATAATGGAAAAGGTTTAATATTTAAATTTCGGTTTAATTTCGGTAAAATAATTTTTTTTTGTATATATTTATTTTCAAATATATTTCCAGTACTTAAAGCTTTATATTTCATTTTTTTTTAATAAATAATATATAATTTTTCTAAAATATAAAAATTATTTACTATTATTCGTTATAAATAAGTTTAAATCATTTTCGACTATTTCTTTTTCTTATTTTTTATATTTATTATATATTAGTTATTCTAATGATAAAACAATTTCAAATGTTTGTACCAAAGTTGTTATTATTTACTCTTACATAAATTAATCATTTAAAAATAACCTTAACATTAAAAAAAATCATAATCTCAATAAAACATAATTTTTTATTATTTATTTTTCAAATTCTAAAAAAAGCAAAATATTATAATTAAATAAA